>Ga0302314_10006918_pt1 | contig 20452 bp, 14 predicted proteins | sample III_Palsa_N2_3_FD_200533 | JGI IMG/M metagenome (GOLD analysis project Ga0302314, IMG submission 200533) | Peat permafrost microbial communities from Stordalen Mire near Abisko, Sweden - III_Palsa_N2_3 | ecosystem: Environmental > Terrestrial > Soil > Palsa > Peat permafrost | place: Sweden... | reverse complement strand
GCGGGGCCGCCCCGCATGGTGCGCGGGGCGGCCGTCTCGCTCGGTGCCCCGGGGCTCAGGGAGTCATCGCTGCGGCGATCGGGTGGCGGGGCGGTCGCAGGGCTCGGCACCCTGCCGGAAGTCCACCAGGTCGAGAAACAGCGGCAGGCGGTCCATCTGCCGCTTCGGCCTGACCCCCGGGGCGAACGTGAACGGCTTCCCGGCGAGGACATCGTCCACCACGCTGTCGGAGGCTGCGCGACCGCGCAGGTAGAACCGGTCGAACTCGTACGGGATGCCCTGCGAGGCCAGGGCAGTGGGCCGGTCCATGACCTGGAAGTGCAGATGCGGCGCCGCGCCCTCAGCCCGAGGTGATCCGCTTCAGCCCCTGGACCGGCTGGGAAGCGCCGGATCCTGCCGTGTGGACCGCACAGGGGTATGCCGTGGTCAACGCCGACCTGCGTGGCGCCGGCACCTCGGAGGGCCGCTGCGACCTCTTCTCGGACCAGGAAGCAGAGGACTACCACGACCTGATCGAATGGGTCGGCACCCAGCCATGGTCAAGCGGTCGCGTGGGCCGGGAACTCGACGCCGTCCTCAGCACACCGCTCCAGCCCGTCCATACCCACCGCACTCCGGAGCGGTTGACGCCCGGCCGGCCCACGCTCGTCGATGTCGCCCTCCTGCCGCACGCCACCCGCTTGCGCGCCGGAGAACAACTCATCGTCGAACTGCGCGGGACGTGGCCGTTCCCCCGCGACCCGTGGCGCGGACAGTTCACCACGGGCTATCAACGCTCCAAGAAGGCCACCTGTACCGTCCACACCGGCGCCGACCGACCGGCCCACGCTGCTCATGGGCACGCGCCGGGTGCGACGGAGCCCTGCCGCCTCTGCGCTGCGGGCAGCGACCGGTCGGCAGCAGGGCACTGCGCTGCTGAGCGGGCTCAGCCCAGCGGCTGGTTCGGCACCAACAGGTGGGAGAGGTCCTTGGCGACGTTGTTCCCGAGGTTCTGGATGTTCTGGTCCGTGGTGGGTGAGTAGGTCACGGACAGTGCGATCGACAGGTCCTTGGACGGCAGATAGGCCATGACCGCGGCATAGCCGGAGAAGGACGGGTTCTGCACGATCCAGCCGTTCACCACCAGCACGGACATCCCGTAGTGGACCGCCTTGGTCTGCGGCAGGCAGACGTCCGGCGGGCACTTCGCCGTCGGTGTGCCCAGCCCGATCGTGCCGGGATCGAGCAGGGTCTTGTAGCCCTTCCGGCTGATGGTCCGCCCGGAGCCGATGCCGGTGCCCGCGCGGGCAAGGTCACAGATGTCCATGTTGATGACCGCGCCCGCGGCCGTCGTCCAGGACGGGTTCCAGAACGTCGACTCCTCGTATGTGCCCCGCTCGGAGGTGAAGGCGTGCAGGACCGGCGGCGGCATGTCGGGGGTGTAGCTGTTCGACGTGGCGTGCAGGCCCAGGGGTCGATAGATGCGCTGCTCCAGCAGGCGGTCGAGCCGGGTGTGCGTGATCCGCTCCAACGCCTCGCCGAGCAGCAGGAAGTTGGCGTGGGAGTAGCTGAAGTTCGTGCCGGGCTTGTAGAGCAGGTCGTTCAGGTCGGCGAAGGAGAGGATCTCGCGGGGTGTCCAGTGCTTGAACGGGTGCGCCTCCAGTTCCTTCAGGAAGGCGGGGTTGGTGACGTAGTCGTGGAAGCCGGAGGTGGTGTCGGCGAGCATCCGCAGCGTGATCTCGTTCGCGTGGGGCACCTGGGGAAGCCAGCGTGAGAGGCGGTCGTCCAGATGGACCCGCTTCTCGTCGACCAGCTGGAGCAGGATCGTGCCCATGAACGCGATGGCCACCGAGCCCGTGCGGAAGCGCATGTCCGGGCGGGCCGGCACATCGGTCATCGAGGGTCCGACCGCGCCCGTCCACACGTCGCGGCCGTGTTCGGTGACCCGGCCCACCACCGCCCGTAGCTTCAGGTCGCGCTGGTCCCGCTCGATGACGTCGAGGACGGCGCGGGCCTGGCCGCCTTTGGGGGTTGGGGAGGAGACGCAGTCCGTCCCGCGGCGCGTGGGGCCGTCGGCGGAAGCCGCGGTGCCCGCGATGAGCGGAGCGGAGGAGAGGAGCAGGGCACTGGCGCACAGAAGGGCAGTTCGCTTACGGGTCATGACTCACCATGTCCGCAGCACAGGTGCGATTCGGTGCAAGACATTGCCGGATCCACTCCGACGGCGGACAGCGGCGGGTGCGGGCGCTGACAAACCCACACGCGGCCGGGCGGACCTGTCATCCGTGGGCTTCAGAGCTTCCTGGGCGTGCCGGCGGGGCGTCCAGACCGCAGTGCATGCGGTGCTGGTCCCCCGGGGCCGGCCCTGCGGCCCGTTGCGGGTTGCGGACCGTGAGTGCGGCGAGAACACCGCTGAACGCACACAGCACGGCGCAGATCAGGCAGGCGGTGTGGAAACCGGCCGAGAACTGGGCGGGATGGAGGTACGCGGAGCCGGTGATGCCTGCTGCGGCCGGGAGGACCGCGACGGCGATCAGCCCGCCGGCGCGGGAGACGTCGTTGTTCACGGCCGAGGCCATGCCCGCGTGCCGCGCCGGGGCCGCGGCCAGAGCAGTGGTGGTCAGCGGTGCGACCGTGACCGCGAGTCCGAGACCGAAGACGAGGACAGCGGGCAGTACCTCGGTCGGGTAGTCCCCTGTCCGGCCCACCCGGGTGAGCAGCGCCAGACCGGCGCCCACGAGCACCGGGCCGACACTCATCTGCAGTCGCGGTCCGATCCGCGCGGCCAGGGCCCCCGAGCGCGCCGAGAGCGTCAGCATCAGCGCGGTGATCGGCAGCAGTGAGACCCCGGCCTGCAGCGCTGTGTAGCCGGAGACCTGCTGCAGCTGGATGGGCAGCAGGAAGAGCGCCCCGCCCAACGCCCCGTACAGCACGAACGTGACGACGTTGGCGGCTGTGAACTGCGCGGAGGCGAACAGGCTCAGCGGGAGCATCGGTACGGCGGCGCGGCGTTCCCTGGCCACGAAGCCGCCCAGCAACAACACGGCTCCGATCAGGGCGGACTGCACGGTGGGAGCGGCCCAGCCGTCGGCCGGCCCCTCGATCAGGCCGAAGGTGAGGCCGACCAGCCCTGAGGTGATCAGCACGGCGCCGGCGACGTCGATCCGGCCGACGGCGTCGCGATCGTGGGACTCGGGGACGTGGCGCCGGGCCACGAACACGACCAGTGCGGCAAGCGGCAGGTTGATGGCGAAGATCAGCCGCCAGGACACGGCCTGGACCAGCCAGCCGCCCAGGAACGGACCGATCGCCGTGGCCACACCGCTCAGGCCGGACCAGGCCCCGATCGCCTTGCCCCGGTCGTCGGGCTGGAAGGACGCCTCCAGGATGGCGAGGCTGCCGGGGGTGAGCAGGGCGGCGCCCATCCCCTGCAGGGCGCGGGCGGCGATCAGCACGGCGGGGTCGGGAGCGACGCCGCACAGGGCGGACGCCAGGGCGAACCAGACGACCCCGGACAGGAAGACCCGCCTGCGTCCGTATCGGTCACCGAGCGCCCCGCCGACCAGCAGCAGGCTGGCCAGCGTGAGGGTGTAGGCGGTGACGACCCACTGCAGGGTGGCCAGTCCCGCGCCGAAGTCGCGGCCGATGGCAGGCAGAGCGATGCCGACCACGGTCGCGTCGATGGAGGCGATCGCCGAACCGAGGACGGTGGCCGCCAGCACCCATCGCCCACGTCCGCTGGCGTAGACGAGCTGGTCGCCGTCACCGGGCGCGGATGCCGCAGCGTCCCGCCGGACCCGTCTGCCCGCCGTCATTCCTGCCGTCCCGGGGAGATGGGTGCGACCACGGCCCTCCGGCCCTGTTCTTGTGCAAAACCCTACAGCGCACGGGCGCGGCGCGCCCGGATGCTTCCCGCAGGACCCGCCCCAACATTCACCCGTCCGGCCTATACGGCGGCCCAGGTGCCGCATGCCCAGCGCAGGATCAGCCGGCTACTGACCACAGGACCAGGCAGACGAAGGCGCCGATGCCGATGGCCCCGTATACGCGGACGCACCGACCCGGCGGAAGCGCCGTGCCCTCGTAGCCCCCTGGGGGTGCGCCATCAACGTGGGGCTCGCCAACAACGTTGCCCGGAGGCAGGCCGTGCACGCGCTGATCGCCCAACACCGCGAGGCCGGACCCTAGACGAGAGTCACGTCTTCGAGCGTCCCAGGACTGTGAAAGATCACCTGGACCCCTGCCGGAAGGGACTCTCGGGCCCTGTCGGCGACGGCCCGCGCCTCCTGCGGCCAGACCTGCGGGTCGAAACGGAGCTCCACGTGAACGGCAGGGCCCGCAGCGTCATTGACGAGCTTGAAGCGGGGGCTTCCAGCCTCGTAGTGCCGTTGGTCGGCATCGGGGTACAGATGGCGGGGGCTGACCGCGACCTGCGGCAGGTCGGCGAGGGCGGATACACAGTCGGCGGGAGCGATGAACACCCCGTGCTCGCCGACCGCCAGGCAGTGTGCCTCCCGCCCCAACGGGAGGAACCCCGGCTCCCCCCACTTCGGGCACGGTTGCGCGGCGAGTTCGACGAGGTCGCCGGGCCGGTACCGGATCCGGGGCTCGAACTCGACGTAGGGATGCAGCGCCGTCACCAGCAGGCTGCCGCGTCCGCCGAGCGGAACATAGCTGTCGGGATCGGCCGGATCGACGACTTCCGCCACGCAGGAAAGGGGAAAGTGATGGTGCGCGCAGACCCGGCATTTGAGCGCGTTGCACATACGCAGCTCGGAGAAGCCGTAGACCGTGTCGATCTCCGCGCCCCACCACTCCCGCAGTCGTGACTCCCAACCGCGGGAGAGGAATTCACGTCCGACCTCCAGCGTTTCGACGCCGTATCCCGAGATGTCGCCGAAGCGTTGCTGCATGTGCAGCGTCAGATCCTTGATCTGCCGCGCCGTGCCCGCCAGGACCCGAATGCGGCTCCCGTCGGCTGCGCCGTTCACGATGAGGTCGGCCGCCAGGTCGAAGTAGCGCATCGACAGCAGCGGGACGAAGTCCCCTTCCCCGGCGAGGTCCATTCCCACTACGGCCCCGTGGTTGAATCCGACCAACTGCAGCCGCCGGCGCCCGTCGCCGACCCGGCCGGACCTCAGGGCCGCACGCTCCGCCTCGGTGGAGTAGAACGCCTTGGGTACACCGGAAGTGCCGTTCGTGAACCCGGTGGTGATCCCGTCGAATGTCGAGGTGCGGAGCTGCTCACGGACCGAGGCCCAGCCGGCCGGGTCGAGCCAGGGCAGTTGTCGCAGCAGCCCGGGGGCATTGTCGGGCCCGATGTCCACGTTGGGGATCAGCTGCCGATAGAACGGGCTGTCCGCACGCACGCGGGTCAGCGTCCGGGCCAGGCCGATCAGGCGCTGCTCGGTCAGGGTTGTGTGCATGAGCTGTCTCCTTGGGACCCCGCCCGGTGATGCGGGCCGTGCGACTCTCGTCGAGACAGCACGGCCCGCATCAGGCATTCTTGTTCGTCACATCACCCCTCGTCGGGGGTCAGAAGCACCTGGCCGGCCGGAAGAGCTCCGCGCCGTGGATGTGATCAGCCGTCACCTGGGCGGCCATGACGCAGCCTCGGGCTTCGGTCGTCGTACCGGCCGGGGCAATCGCCACAGCCGTGCCGACTATCAACCCCGCGCTGACCGCTGCCAGAGCAGCGACGCGCATGACCGGGATTTCAGGAAGACCGTTGAGCATATGTGTGCACCTTTACATGGGCAGGGGTCTTGATGTGTTGAGAACGTAGCAGCACTCGCACGTCAACGATCATCAGGATGCCCAGGTGGGCGGTCGTGGGCAGTGATTCTCACAAGATTTTCGTGATCCTGTGACGGTGTGTCATCTCACCGCCACTGTCGGGTCCGTGTGATGAGCGGCCTGGTGCAACCGGGCGGGCCGCGCCGGGTCTCCTGCGGGCAGGGGCGTTCAGATGGCGCCGGTGCGCACCGCGTAGACCACCGCGTGGGTGCGATTGCGCAGGTTGAGGCGGATGACGACGCTGTGCACGATGCTCTTCACGGTCCGCTCCGAGTAGCTGAGCTTCTCGGCGATCTGCTTGTTGCTCAGACCGTCGGCGAGGAAACGCAGCACTTCGGTCTCGCGGTTGTCCAGACCGGCGATATTCAGCCCGTTCGGGACCAGTACATTGTCCCTGATCGCCTTGATGTGGCCGATGAGCGCCTGCTGCAGGGCCGAGGGTGACCCCCGGCCGCCGGAGGCGGCTTCCATTACGGCGCGCTTGATGTCGTCGAATCCGCTCTCCTGCCGGGGGAGATAGCCCACCAGCCCGAGGTCGACGGCCCGGAGTATGTGGTGCTCCGGGAACTCGTGGGCGACCATCACCATCGGCAGTACGCGGTCCGGGTTGTCCTGCCGGACCCGCTCCACATGCGTCAGCGTGTCCCCGGATATCTCCGTCGCCAACACCAGCAGAACGTCGGCCGGATGGCGCCTGGTCCAATGGAACGCGGTGATGTCAGTGCATACCGAAAACCAGCTGACAGCGCCCTCGCCGGTCACCGGGTCATTGGCCAGAACAGCCACGGTGATGGGTTTCGCGGGCTTGTCGCTCATCAGTCAGCTCCCCGGGTGTGCGTCGGACGGAAATTCCCGGAAGGCCTCCCGGAGTGCGCTGGCACGGTACTTCCGAGCATCGGCCGGACCGACGGGCCAGCCGTTGTCAGAGCGGCTCCTACCGACGAGGTGAAGGCTAGAACGATCATGGTTTGGGCGCAAGTTGAGGTCATCTGAGACGCAGATCCCATCTGTTGGAATGGCACGGGCGGCCTGTCGGACAACCGTGTCGGCCAAAGGTCCGCAAAGGCTGGTCGTCGAGAGACTGAATGGTCTCTGACGTGCTGTTATCCACTCGCCCCAGCGGCTGCCACCGGTTCGTTCCGTGTCCTATCAGACGCCTCGCACGTGCCCTTTCGGGTGCTGTCGAACTTTCCGGTGAACCCGGGGGTACGTCCTTCCGTAAAGCTCCGTCAACCAATCGTCCTCCTGGTGCGATCAGTCCCGAGTGACAGGGCTCACTTCGCCGCTGCCCCAATGTGAATCTGTCACTGCCTCAAGGGGAAGTTCTGTTGCCTTTTGCCCCCCGTGCCATTCATCTTGGGATCGGCGCGGAGCCCGGATGTGTTTGCGGGCCGGGCTTTCCGGCGGGCCCCAAGCGCATCGCCTCAACCAGAACATCGGACAGAGAGGAAGCCTGCGGCCATGACCCCCCAGGGGCAATCGACGAACAACGCAGTGCGGCAGCATCCGGAAGCAACGCCCGGTGATACCAAGGGTGACGGTTCCGGCCCTGCCGGTGGAATTCCGGATGAACTTACCTCCCTGGACGAACTTCAGCGCGCGATCACCCGGATCTGGGAAGACGTCCTGCGCCTCGACGGACTGGCCGCCGACGCCGACTTCTTCGAGCTGGGCGGCCATTCGCTGACCGCCTCGCAGGTGATCTCCCGCATGCGGCGGTCACTTGAGGTGGAGGTGCCCCTGGGGACCTTCTTCGACCACCCGACAATCGGCGAGCTCACGGCATTCACCGCGCGCCGACTCGCCGGTGCGGACGCTGCGCCCGACCGTACGGAGAGCAATGTCCGATAGCGCCCGGCAGGAATCCTCGCCGCTCTCGTCGGCGCAGCAACGACTCTGGTTCTTCTGGCAGTTGAGACCCGACGGCAGCGAGTACAACGTGCCGATGGCCACCCGGCTGCGCGGCCCGCTCGACCCGGCCGCCATGGAGCGGGCCATCGCCCGGCTGGCGGAGCGCCACAGTCTGCTGCGCGCCACCTTCCCGCTGGTGGACGGCGCGCCGGCGCTGCTGATCGCACAGCACGCCACCGTGCCGTTCACCGTCACCGACCTGGCCGACCTGCCCGCCCCGGCCCGGGAACGCGCACTGGCCGAGCACGTGGACCGAATCGCCCTCGGGCCGTTCGACCTGGTGCGCGGACCGGTGTTCCGGGCCGGACTGATCCGGCTGGCGGCGGACGAGCACGTCCTGGTGCTCGCCTTCCACCACATCGTGGTCGACGGCTGGTCGATGGGCATCGTCGAACGCGATCTGGGTCTCGACTACACCGCGGCGCTGGAGGACCGGACCGATCCGCTCCCTGCCGCGCCGCACGACTACCGGGACTATGCCGCCGAGGAGCGGCGGATGTTGGCCGGTCCGCGCCGCGCCGAGGCGATGGCGTACTGGCGCGAGCAACTGGCCGGTGCACCCGAGCAGCTCTCGCTGCCCACCGACTGGCCGCACCCGAGCGTGCAGAGCAACGCCGGCGACGCCCGCTCCTTCCAGTTGCCGCCCCAACTCGCCCAACAGGCACAGACCCTGGCCTCCCGTCGGCGGGTCACCAAGTTCGTCCTGCTGCTCGCCGCGTACGCCGCGCTGCTGTCCCGACTGAGCGGCAGCGACGAGGTCGTCATCGGCGTGCCGGTCAGCGGCCGGACGACGCTGGACGTCGAGGGAATCGTCGGACTGTTCGTCAATATGCTTCCGGTGCGGGTACGGCTGCGGCCCGGCATCACCTTCGCGGAGCTGCTGCTCCAGGTCCGGGACACCTTCCTGGCCGGTCACGAGTACCAGGACCTGCCCTTCCAGCAGGTGGTCGAGGAACTCCAGCCCGAGCGCACGACCTCGCGGCACCCGGTCTTCCAGAGCGTCTTCACCTACGAGGACGTGGCCGCCGCGCCCTCCAGCTTCCCCGGTCTGACCGCGAGCCCGGTGCCGATCCGGACCGAGACCGCCAAGTTCGAGCTCACCCTGCACCTGGCCTGGGGCGCCGAGCGCGCCGAGGGCTGGATGGGCTACCAGAGCGACCTGTTCGAGCCGGCCACGGCGCAGCTGCTCGGTGAGCGGTATCTGCGGCTGCTGACGGCGGCGCTGGCCGCACCGGACGCCCCCCTCTCCGGGCTGCCGGTGCTGGGCGCGCAGGAGGAGCGGACCGTGCTGGCCGGCTCCCTCGAACCGCCGGTGCCGGGCGCCGAGTGCGTCGACCGCATGGTGCAGCGCAGGGCCAGGGAACGGCCGGACGCCATAGCGGTGCGTTCCGATGAGCTGACCCTGTCCTACGCCGAACTCGACCGGCGGGCCGAGCGGGTGGCCGCGCGGTTGCGTGCCCAGGGCGCCCGCCCGGGCAGCCTGGTGGCGACCTGCCTGCCGCGCGGCGCCGACCTGGTCACCGCCCAGCTCGGCATCCTCAAGAGCGGCGCCGCCTACCTCCCGATGGACCCGGCGAACCCGCCGGGCAGGCTGGCCGCGGTGCTGGCCGAAGCCGACCCGCTGCTCACCCTGACCGACCAGCGGCACGCCGGCTCCCAGGTCCTCGGACGGCTGCTCACCCTCGACGCGATCCTCGCCGAACCGGAGCAGGAGTTGCCCGCGGCGCAGGCCCCGCGGGCCGCGGCCACGGACCTCGCGTATGTGATCTACACCTCGGGCTCGACCGGCGTGCCCAAGGGAGTGATGATCGAGCACCGCGCGCTGGCGAACCTGGTCGCCTGGCACCACCGGGAGTTCGGGCTGGGCCCGGACGACCGGACCGCGCTGATCGCCGCGCCGGGCTTCGACGCCTCGGTCTGGGAGATCTGGCCCGCGCTGGCCGCAGGAGCCACCCTGGAGGTGCCGGACGCGGGAACCGTGCTGTCGCCCTGGGAACTGACCGACTGGCTGGTCGACCGGCAGGTGACCAGCTGCTTCGTACCGACCCCGCTGGTCGAGCGGATGGCCGAGGCACCCTGGCCGGCCTCGGGAGCGCCGCGTTCGGTGCTGACCGGCGGTGACCGGCTGCACGGCGTCGCGCGCCGGGAGCTGCCGTTCCGGCTGGTCAACAACTACGGTCCGACGGAGGCCACGGTCGTGGCGACCTCGGGGACGGTCACCGTCGACCCGCACGGGCGCGCGGCGCTGCCGGACATCGGCCGGCCGATCCCGGGCACCGAGGCGTACGTCCTGGACGAGCTGCTTCGGCCGGTCCCGGTCGGGATGTCCGGCGAGCTGTACCTCGGCGGGGGCGCCCTGGCCCGGGGCTATCTGGGTCGGCCCGAGCTGACCGCGGACCGCTTTGTGCCGCACCCCTACAGCCGCACCCCGGGCGCACGCCTGTACCGCACCGGCGACCTGGTCCGCCGCCGCTCCGACGACACCTTCGACTTCCTGGGCCGCAACGACCAGCAGCTGAAGATCCGGGGCTTCCGGATCGAGGCCGGCGAGATCGAGAACGTGCTGCGCGCCCACCCCGGGGTGCAGGACGCCATCGTCGGGGTCGTACCGGCCGCGGCCGAGGGCCGCGAACCGGACCTGACCGCCTACCTGGTGCTCGCCGACCCGGCGACCCCGCCGGACCGCGCGGAGCTGCACGAGCATGTGGGCCGTCGGCTGCCGAACTACATGCGCCCGCACGACTACCAGGTGCTCGGTTCGCTGCCGCTGACCTCCAACGGAAAGGTCGACCGGGCCGCGCTGGCCGGACAGGCCGTGCCGCTGGCGGCACCCGCCGCAGCTGCAGCCGCCGCCGAGGCACCCGCCATCACCGACGCCTCCCGAACGCCGCTGGAGCGGGAGATCGCCGGCGTCTGGGCCCGGGCGCTGGGCCACGACCGCTTCGGCACCCACGACAACTTCTTCGACATCGGCGGCCACTCGCTGCTGCTGGCGTCGGTCCGCGACACCCTCACCCGGGAGTCCGGCCGGGAGGTGTCCATCCTCACGCTTTTCGAGTACCCCACGGTCGCGGCGCTGGCCCGGCACCTGGAAGCGGCGGAGACCCCGCCCGACCAGGCCGCCTCGACGCGCGCCCGCACCGATTCCACCCGCACCGAACCGACCGCCGACTCCGCCGCGGAACCCGCGGCCGAACGACTGCGGCGCGGCAACGCCCGGCTCAGGGCCATGCGCGCCCAGAACCGGCGGACCAACCCCACCCCTGTTGGAAGGACTGACACATGATCGGCGAGGACAACGACACGCACATCGCCGTCGTCGGCATGGCCTGCCGCTTCCCCGGCGCTTCGACGCCCGAGGAGTACTGGGACAACCTGGTCGCCGGTGTCGACTCGGTACGCCCCTTCTCCCGGCAGGAGCTGGAGGAGTGGGGCCATGACCCGGACGTGACCGACCCGCGCTACGTCCCCATGCACGGGGTGGTCGAGGGGATCGGGGAGTTCGACGCCGACTTCTTCCAGCTCTCGAACCGGGACGCCACACTGCTCAACCCGCAGCACCAGGTGTTCCTGGAGTGCGCCTGGGAGGCCCTGGAACGCGCCGGCTACGACCCCCGCGCCACGCCCGGGACGGTGGGCGTCTTCGCCGGGGCCGGCCGCAACGCGTACGGCTCGGTGGTGCAGGAACAGGCCGACCGGTTCCCCGGCCTGGACGGCCTCGCGCTGCTCATCGCCAACGAGCCCGAGCACCTGGCCACCCGCGTGTCCTACAAGCTCGGCCTGACCGGGCCCAGCATCGCGGTGATGACGGCCTGCTCGACGTCGCTGGTCGCCGTGCACGAGGCGAGCCGGGCGCTGCTGTCCGGTGAGTGCGACGTGGCGCTGGCCGGCGGGGTCTCGCTGCGCATGCCCCGCTCCGGCTACTACTACCGCGAGGGCGGCACCATGTCGCCGGACGGCCGCTGCCGCACCTTCTCCGCGGACGCCAAGGGCATCGTGGGCGGCGACGGCGCCGGCGTCGTGGTACTGCGCCGGGCCCAGGACGCGCTGGACGACGGCGACCACGTGCACGCGGTCATCCGCGGCTCCGCGGTGAACAACGACGGGCACGACCGGGCCGGCTTCACCGCGCCCGGCGTCCGCGGCCAGGCCGAGGTGATCCGGCTGGCGCACGCGGCGGCCGAGGTGGAGCCCGAGACGATCTCGTATGTCGAGGCGCACGGCACCGGGACCCCGGTCGGCGACCCGATCGAGGTCAATGCGCTGACCCAGGCGTTCGGCAGCGGAACGGTGGCCCCGGGCTCGGTCCTGCTCGGCTCGGTGAAGACGAACATCGGTCACACCGACACCGCCGCCGGCGTGGCCGGGCTCATCAAGGCCGTCCTCGCGCTGGAGCACCGGACGGTGCCCGCCACCCTGCACTTCGAGCGGCCCAACCCGGCCATCGACTTCGCCACCGGCCCCTTCACCGTGAACACCGAGCGCCGCGACTGGGAGGCCTCCGCGTTCCCGCGCCGGGCCGGCGTCAGCTCCTTCGGCATCGGCGGCACCAATGCCCATGTGGTCCTGGAGGAGGCCCCGCAGGCTCCGCTGCCGGTCGAGCCGGCCGGGCGCAGCCGACTGCTGGTGCTCTCCGCGCGCAGCCCGGAGGCACTGGCGGCGGCCTCCCAGCGGCTGGCACAACACCTGCTGCGGCACCCCGAGTTGTCGCTGGCGGAGGTCGCCGGCACGCTCCAGCTGGGGCGGCGCTCCTTCGCGCACCGCCGGTATCTGGTCTGCGCCGACCACGCCGGAGCGGTCGCCGCGCTGACCGCCCCCGCCCCCGCAGCCCCGGCCCCGACCGACCGGGCGCTGCCGCAGGACCCGGACGCGCTGCTGGACCTGCTCGGCGCGGACCGGACCGGCCAGGACCTGCCCGACCAGGAGCGGGCCGTGCTGCTCGACGCACTCGGCCGGCTCTGGCAGGAGGGGGCCCCGGTCGACTGGGAGCGGCTGTACGCCGGTGCGCGACCGCGCCGGGTGCCGCTGCCCACCTATCCCTTCGAGCGCCGCCCGCACCTGGTCCGGCCCGAGCCCTTTGTCCGCGACCGGTCGGCCGAGGCGGCCTCGGTGACCGGGGACCGCACGCCGAACACCGAAGGGACCGCCCTGGAGCCCGTCGAGGACCGGCTGGCGGTGCTCTTCAGCAAGGTCCTGGGCGACAGCGAGGACCTGGACGACCGGGACTTCTTCGAACTCGGCGGCGACTCCCTGAGCGCGGTCCAGCTGCTCTCGCTGGTCGAGGACGAGTTCGGGGTGTCCCCGCCGCTGGAGGCGGTCTTCGACGCGCCCACGGTCCCCGAGTTCGCCGCCGTGATCGTGGACCTGCTGGCGCTCCTGCACGCCACCGAGGACGACAGCGAAACCCGGGGGACGGCGTGACGCACACCGACAGCCAGAACGGCCCCGACAGGACCGCACCGGTCTCCATCGCCCAGCGCCGCCTGTGGTTCCTGGACCACTTCACCGGCGGCAACAGCGCCTACAACCTGGTCCTGGCGCTGCGGCTGAGCGGCCCCCTGGACACCGGCGCGCTGCACCGCTCGCTGCAACAGCTGGTGGACCGGCACGAGTCCCTGCGCACCACCTTCCGGATCGCCGACGGCGAGCCCCACCAGCACATCGCCGCCGCGATGGAACTCGCGCTGCCGGTCACCGACCTGAGCGGCACCCCCGAGGCGGAGCGGATCGCGCGGGCCTGCGAACTGGTCGAGCAGGACGCCCTGTACGTGTTCGACCTCGCCGCCGGTCCGCTGATCCGGACCGCGCTGCTGCGGCTGGACGACCAGGACCATGTGCTGTCGGTGATCTGCCACCACACCATCAGCGACGGCTGGTCCATGGGGCGTTTCCTCCAGGAGCTCTCGGTGCTGTACTCGGCCCAACTGGCCGGTACCGAAGCCGAACTCGACCCGCTGCCGATGCAGTTCGCCGAGTACGCGGCCCGCGAGCGGGAGGAGCTCCTCGGCGAGCGCGCCCGGACGGCGCTCGCCCGGCTGCGGGACCGGCTGGCGGGCGCGCCGCCCGTACTCGAACTCCCGACCAGCCGCACCCGTCCCGCCGTCCAGGGCTTCGACGGGGACGCCCACAACCTGGAGCTCGGTCCTGAGCTGTGGCAGCAGATCGCGGCCACCTCGCGGCGGCACCGGGTCACGCCGTTCATGACCACGCTGTCCGCCTTCGCGCTGCTGCTCTCCCGGCTCTCCGGCGCGAAGAACCTGGTCATCGGCAGCCCTTCGGCGGGCCGCACCAGCTCCGCGGTCGAGCCGCTGATCGGCATGTTCGTCAACACCATGCCACTGCGGGTCGACCTGTCCGGCGACCCGACCTTCGCCGAGCTGCTGCTGCGCACCCGCCGCACCGCCCTGAACGCCTTCGCCGACCAGGCCGTTCCGCTGGACCAGTTGGTGACCGAGCTGCGGCTGGACCGGAGCACCAGCCACGACCCGCTGTTCCAGATCATGTTCGCGCTTCAGCAGCCGCTGACCGTACCCGAGTTGGAGGGCATCTCGGTCGAGGTCCTGCCGGTGGGGCCGCCGAGCACCTTCAACGACCTGTGGCTGGAGATCCGTCCGTTCCGCGACCGGGCCATGGCGACCTTCCGCTACCGCACCGAGCTGTTCGACGCGCCGACCGTGGAGCGGATGGCCGAGCAGTTCCGCACCCTGCTCGGCGCCGCGCTCGACGCACCGGAGTCCAAGGCGGCCGAGCTCCCGCTGATGAGCAAGGACCAGGCCGAGGAGATCCTGCACAGCTGGAGCCGCAGCACCGACGAGCACCCCTGGGACGGCGCGGTCCACGAGCTGATCGAGCACCAGGCCGAGCGCACGCCCGAGCGGGTCGCCGTGGTCTTCGAGGGCTCCGCGCTGAGCTATGCGGAGCTGGCCGAGCAGACCCGGCGGATCGCCGGCCGGCTGGCCGACCGGGGCCCGGTCGCGGGCGGCGTGGTGGCCCTGTGCCTGCCGCGCGGCCTGGAGCTGGCACCCTCGATCCTGGCCGTGCTGCGCGGCGGCGCAGCCTATCTGCCGCTGTCGCCCGAGGACCCGCCCGGTCGGCTCTCCCGACTGGTGAGGCTGTCCGGCGCCACCCGGGTGCTGACCACCGCCGCGCTGGCGGGGACCTTCGCGGACACCGGGGTCCCGGTCCTCGCAGTCGACGACGACGCGACGACGACGGCGTTCGAGGTGCCCGCACCGGCGGAGGTGTCGCCGCTGGACCTGGCGTATGTCATCCACACCTCCGGCTCCACCGGTGAGCCCAAGGCGGTGGGGGTGCCGCACGCGGGTCTGGCCAACCGGATCCACAGCCTGCAGCAGTCCCAGCGGCTCACTCCCGACGACCGGGTCCTGCAGCGGACCCCGTCCACCTTCGACGTGTCGGTCCAGGAACTGCTCTGGCCGCTGACCGTGGGCGCGACCCTGGTCATGGCCGCGCCGGGCGAACACCCCGGCCCCGGCCACCTGGTCGACCTGATCGAACGGGGGGCGGTCACCACCGTCCACTTCGTGCCGCCGCTGCTGGAGGCCTTCCTCGACGAGCCCGACCTGCACCGCTGCGGTTCGCTGCGGCGCGTGCTCTCCAGCGGGCAGGCCCTGCCGGCCCCGCTGGCGGCCCGCTGCCTGAGCCGGCTCCCGGTGCGGCTGTCCAACCTGTACGGACCCACCGAGGCGTCGATCGAGGTGACCGAGTGGCAGGTCCCCTCCGCGCCGGACGCCCTCGGGTCGGCGGGCGACGCCCGCGTGCCGATCGGCCGGCCGATAGCGGGCGTGGAGGTGTACGTGCTGGACGAGCTGCTGCGGCCGGTCCCGGTCGGAGCGCCCGGCGAGCTGTACCTCGGCGGGGTCGCCCTGGCCCGGGGGTACCTGGGCCGGCCCGACCTGACCGCCGACCGCTTTGTGCCGCACCCCTACGGCCGCACCCCGGGCGCACGCCTGTACCGCACCGGCGACCTGGTGTGCTGGCGCGCCGACAGCACCATCGACTTCCTGGGCCGCAACGACCACCAGCTGAAGGTGCGCGGCTTCCGGGTCGAGCCCGGCGAGATCGAGAACGTGCTGCGCGCCCACCCCGGGGTGCAGGACGCCATCGTCACGACCACGCCGGCCGCTGACGCGGGCGCCGAACCGGTCCTGACCGCCTACCTGGTGGCCACGGGTGAGCCCGAGCAGGACACGTTCACCGCCGCCCTGCGCGAGCGGCTGGAGGAGCAGCTGCCCGCCCACCTGGTCCCCGGCCGGCTGGTCCTGCTGCCCGGCTTCCCGCTCGGCCCGAGCGGCAAGGTCGACCGCGCGGCCCTGCCTGTGCACCACCGGAGCGGCTCCGGGCAGTCGCAGGGGCCCCAGGACGAGCTGGAGCGGACCCTGTCCGACATCTGGTGCGAGGTGCTCGGCCGACCGCAGACCGGTGTCGACGAGGACTTCTTCGAGATCGGCGGCGACTCGCTGAAGAGCATCCAGGTGGCCCACCGCGCCCGCCAGGCAGGACTGACGATCCGGGTCATCGAGCTCTTCAACCACCCCACCATCAAGGAACTGGCGGACCAGCTCCGGCAGCGGGCGGACAGGTGAAGAGCCGCTGGCTGCTGCGCTTCCCACCGCGTCCGCAGGCCCGGGTGCGCCTGCTGTGCCTGCCCGGGGCGGGCGCCGCCCCGGCGATGTTCCGCTCCTGGAGCGATCAACTGCCGGCCGAGGTCGAGGTCTGCGCAGTCCAGCTGCCCGGTCGCGGCACGCGGCTGCGCGAGGCGCCGTACACCGAGATGGCGCCGCTGGCCGACGCCCTGGCCGAGGTGGTCCGGGCCGAGCCCCGGCTGCCGACAGTGGTCTTCGGGCACAGTCTGGGCTCGATCGTCGGCTTCGAGCTGGCGGACCGGCTGTGCGGCACCCCCGAGCACGCCCCGCTGTCCCTGGTGGCGGCCGCGCACCGGGCCCCACGGGTCGGCAGCGCCGGCCTGCCAGGACACCTGCTGTCGACAGAGCAACTGCTGGAGGGCATGGCCGAGTTCGGCGGCCTGCCCGAGGAGGTCCTGGCCAGACCGGAGATGCTGAAACTCGCCCTGCCGTCGATCCGGGCCGACTTCGAACTCGACTTCACCTACCGCTACCGCGAGCGCCCCCCGCTGCCGATCCCGGTCAGCGTGTTCGGCGGGGCGAGCGACAACACCGTCACCGAGCCCGAACTCACCGCCTGGAGCAGCCACACCAGTGGCGGCTTCCGGCTGCGGGTCCTGCCCGGCGACCACTTCTTCCTGACCGGTCCGAGCGGCACCGAGATGCTCGCGCAGATCCGCGCGGACCTGCTGCAACACGTCTGACCGGCCCGACGGCCGACCCGGACAGGACCACACCGGACAAGACCACATCCGACCGCAGACGCAAGGGAGACACACACCCATGTTCGAGGACGGCGACGACCGTCAGTACCTCGTGGTGCGCAACCACGAGGACCAGTACTCCATCTGGCCCGAGGGCCGGGAGCTGCCGGCCGGCTGGGAGGGCGTCGGGGTGTCGGGCGACAAGCCCGCGTGCCTGGCCCACATCAAGGAGACCTGGACCGACCTGCGCCCGCTCAGCGTGCGCGGCGGGGATCGCAACCACGCCGGGAGCGTCGACTAACGTGCAGTCAGAACTCTGCCTCCATCAGATATTCGCGCGGCAGGCCGCGCTGCGGCCGGACGCACCGGCCGTCTCGGACACCCGGGAGCAGTTGACCTACCGTCAACTCGACGAGCGGGCCTCCAGGCTGGCGGCGGTGATCCAGCGGGAGACGGGCGGACCCGGAGCCCGGGTCGGGCTGCACGTGCGCCGCGGCAACGCGGTGGTGGTCGCGATCCTGGCGGTGCTGAAGGCCGGTTGCGCCTATGTCCCGCTCGACCCCTCCTACCCGCCGGAGCGGGTGCAGTACATGGCCGACGATGCGTCGGTCGATCTGCTGCTGACCGATGCCGACTCCGCCCCGGCCGCGGCGCGGACCGTCCAGGTCGGGCCCGGGCTCTGGGCCGAGGACGCGCCGTCGGCGGCCGAGGTCGAACTGACGCCGCAGGCCCCGGCCTATGTCATCTACACCTCCGGCTCCAGCGGCGCCCCCAAGGGAGTCGAGGTCTCGCACCGCAGCGTGACCGCGCTGCTGGACGCCTGCGACCGGGTGGTGGACGTCGACAGCAGCGATGTGTGGACCCTCTTCCACTCCTACTGCTTCGACTTCTCGGTCTGGGAGCTCTGGGGCGCACTCGCGCACGGCGGCAAACTGGTCGTGGTCCCGGCCGAGGCCGCCCGCTCGCCCGAGTCCATGCTCGCCCTGCTGCGCAGCGAGCGGGTGACCGTGCTCAACCAGGTCCCCTCGGTGTTCCGGTACCTCTCCCGGGCCGCCACCGACCCTGACGAGACCACCGGGCAGGAGCCGCTCCCGCTCCGTTATGTGATCTTCGGCGGCGAGGTGGTGGACGTCGACGCGGTCCGCGAGTGGCGTGAGGCCCAGGGAACCGCGACCGAGTTCATCAACATGTACGGCATCACCGAGACCACGGTGTTCGCCACCTACCGGCGACTGCTCCCGGCCGAGATCGACGTGCCCCCCGGCACCCCGGTCCAGCCGGGGGCCGTCGACCCCGCGCTCAACATCGGCCTGCCGCTGGACGGCCTCGAACTGGCCCTGCTGACGCCGGAGGGACGCCCCGCCGAACCCGGTGAGGTCGGCGAAATCCACCTGGCCGGAGAGCAGTTGGCCATCGGCTACCTGAACCGGGCGGAACTGACGGCCGAGCGCTACCCGGTACTCGCGCTGCCCGGCCGGGCCCCCCGCCGCTACTACCGCAGCGGCGACCTGGCCGTGGCCCGGCCCGACGGCACCTGCGAGTTCGCCGGACGTGCGGACGACCAGGTGAAGATCAACGGGTACCGGATCGAGGTCGCCGAGGTCGAGACCGCGCTGCGCACCGCGCCCGGCATCGGCGACCTGGTGGTGGTGCCCACCACCAGCCGGATCGGCGAGCGCATGCTGGTGGCCTTCTACACCGCCCCCGAGGGCGCGACCCCGGACGGCCTGCACGAGCGCCTGGCCGGCCACGCCAGGACCGCGCTGCCGGCGTTCATGGTGCCCGGACGGTTCGTCAACGTGCCGCTGCTGCCGCTGAGTCCCTCCGGCAAGACCGACAAGCGCGCGCTCGCCGAGCAGCTCCGCTAACCCACCCCCCAGGAGGACGAATGGACCGGTCCGAGCCGACGCGACAGCTGCCCCTGTCGGTCACCCAGGAGGCGATGTGGGTGACCTGGCAGCTCGACCCCGCCAAGTGGGAGCACGTCATCCCGATCGCGCTGGAGGTCGACGGCGAGCTGGAACTCCCGCGTCTGCGCCCGGCCGTGGCCCAGCTGCTGCGACGGCACCCGGTGCTGGGCGCGCGGGTGCGCCGCGGCGCGGACGGGATGTGCCTGGACTGGTCCGCCGCATGCCCGGTGCCGGTCACGGTGCGCACGGTGGCCGCCGGGCGGGCGGAAGCACTCGCGGCCGCCCGGATCCCGTTCGACCTGGAGGCCGGTCCGCTGACCCGGGTCGAGCTGCTCACCGGTCCGGACTGGACCGTCCTGCTGCTCACGGTGCACCACATCATCCTGGACGGCACCTCCATCCCGGTCCTGCTCGACGATCTGCGCCGGGCCTACGCGGGCGGGGAACTGGAGCCGCCGCAGGACCTCGCACCGCTGCTGGCGCACGCCCGCCGCTCCCGGGAGGCAGCCGAGGGGGAGAGCGGCGAGCCGCTGCGGGCGTACTGGCGCGAGGCGCTGGCGGACCTGCCGCCCGCCCACGTGCTGCCGGGTGCGGGCCTTCCGGGTGCGAGCCCGGGCCTGCCGGAGCAGCAGCCGTGGCCCTGCACGGTGGACTCCGAACTGGCCCGGCAGGTACGGGCGTTGGCGCAGGAGTTGGGGATCTCCTACTTCACCGTCATGCTCGGCGCGCTGTTCGTCACGCTCCACCACCACACCGGCAGCCCGGACCTGATCGTCTCCGCGCCCTACCACGGCAGGTCCGACCAGGAGCTGAACGGGCGGGTGGGCTTCTTCGTCAACGTCCTGCCGTTCCGCCAGCGGATCCGCCCCTCGGACAGCTACGAGCAGTTGCTGCTGGAACTGCGCGCGACCGTGCGCGCGGGGCTGCGCCACAGCGGGCTGCCGCTGCCCTCGATCCTGCGCTCGGCGAACCTGGTCGGCCCCGGCGCCCGCGAGCAGACCCACCAGGTCGCTTTCCAGTACCAGTACTGGGACCCGGCCGCCGGGCCCGGCCTGGACGTGTTCGACTTCGAACTCGTCGGCGAGGCCTCACGTTGCAGGCTCGGCCTGCTCGACCTCGTCGACGTGCCCAACTACCGGCTCACCGTGATGCTGAGCGAGGGCAGCCGCGGGAGCGGGATGCTCTGGAAGGACGCCGACGGCTCGGTCGGGGACCCCGCCACCACCGCACTGGCCCGCGACTACCTGACCGTCGTGGCCGACATGGTCGCCGACCGCCACCGCACGCTCGCCGAGGCGACCGCGCGGCTGCCCGCCGTGGCCCGCACCGTGCCTGTCCCGCAGGCGGAGACAGCACGGGCACAGGCACAGGCACAGGCGACGCGGCCGGCCACGGCGACAGTCGCCGAGCTCGGCACCATCTGGACCCAGGTGCTGCGCGTCCCGGACATCGGGCCCGACGACTCGTTCTTCGAACTGGGCGGCCACTCCCTGCTGGCGGCCCAGCT
>Ga0302314_10006917_pt1 | contig 20454 bp, 21 predicted proteins | sample III_Palsa_N2_3_FD_200533 | JGI IMG/M metagenome (GOLD analysis project Ga0302314, IMG submission 200533) | Peat permafrost microbial communities from Stordalen Mire near Abisko, Sweden - III_Palsa_N2_3 | ecosystem: Environmental > Terrestrial > Soil > Palsa > Peat permafrost | place: Sweden... | reverse complement strand
GACCTGCCCTGCGCGATGGTGGTGAGCTGCATCGGTTATCGCGGCATCACCATCCCCGGCCTGCCCTATGACGAGCAGCTCGGCCGCTTCATCAACGAGGCGGGCCGGATCGGCGGCGTCGGATCGGGGCTCTATTGCGCCGGCTGGGCGCGCCGCGGCCCCAGCGGTACAATCGGCACCAACCGCCCGGACGGCTTCCAGATCGTCGAGGAGATCGCCATCGACCTGCCCGTCGCCCGAGGCGTTGAGGGCGGCACGGGCCTCACGCGCCTGCTCGTCGAGCGCGGCGTCGATGCGATCGGTTTCGATGACTGGCGCCGTATCGAGGCCGCCGAACAAGGCCGCGCCCGCGGCGGCAGCCCTCGCGAGAAATTCGTCGATCTGGCCGAGATGATCGCGGCGGGGCACGCACCCACGCTTTAATCGACAGCCATGAAAGAGACGCTTGCCGAGCCGGCACGGCCTGCCTATAGGCCACCCCGCTTGGCACTGCCGGTCGGCTCCCGAGTGATACAAAACGACCGGTGCTCCGTCGGGGAGTAGCTCAGCCTGGTAGAGCACTGTCTTCGGGAGGCAGGGGCCGGAGGTTCGAATCCTCTCTCCCCGACCATTTTCTCTCCGCCGGACGTCCCGGATCTTGGAGCCTGCGACGGCAACCATTCGCTGATTGGATCGCGCCCTCTCATACCCCAAGAACCGTCGCGATGGTTGCGGGGCCGCGCACGAGGCGAGGCGGCGCCGGGATTATCGGCGCCGCCCAAATCGCGCTACGGGTTCTGATTAGCGACGCGAGAAGGTCACGCCCTGCTTGGCCCGATCGCTGACGCTGTGGCATTCGACCGAAGGCAGGTTCGAGCCCGTTATCGGGTCCGACTTGACGCAGTAATTGCCGGTCTTCTTGTTGATGCTGACCGTCGGCTGGTCGCCGGTGTCTGCCATGGCGGCAACGGCGCCGGTGGTGAGCAGGGCGGCGGCGGCGGCATAGGCGATGGTACGGAACATGGCATGATCTCCTGCAAATTTTCGCTCGGCGGGAATGGTTCTCGTCGACGTGAATGGCTTTGCACGGGTCGTGCCAAGTCGCCGATACGCCAGCCGTGCGAGCTTCGTAGCGTCGTCTGTCGCCATTTAGAGCGGCGGCATGCCGACGATCGGCGCGAATTGCCGAAGATTGGCAATTTCGCCGCGATCCATTGCTCGGACTGTCGCTCATGCCGCCTACATGAGCGCGCCGTGTCCGAGGCCGGCCATATATTGTTCGGATGTGGACAGTCGCGAAACGCCGTTCGGCACGCTGGCCACCATTGGCTTTGGTCGAGGCGAAAGCCTTGCAAATAGCCGCTTGCCCAAAGGATAGTCTGGACTATGATTGACTGATCACCAGCATCGCTCCGGGGGGCCGATGGTCAGGAACTATATTCGCTTTGCAGCCATTTGGCCGGTCTTCGCCCATGCAAGCGGGGTGTTGGCGCAAACCGCCGCGCCACCTCCCGCCGATACTGCACCCCAGATCGGCGAGATCATCGTCACCGCGCAGAAACGCTCCGAAAAGCTTCAGGACGTGCCGATCGCGGTCACCGCGATCAGCGGCGATGCGATCAGGAACCGTCGGATCGCCGACATCGTCGATCTCTCCAACCAGGCGCCGGGCCTGCAGATCAAGGCGGACGACAGCGCCGCCAATCCGCGCATCTTCATTCGCGGCGTCGGCGTCAACGACTTCAACCCGACGACGGCGAGCGCGGTCGGCATCTATGTCGATGGCGTCTATGTGGGCTCTCCCCTCGCCCAGCGCGCGGGCTTCTTCGATCTTCAGCAGGTCGAGGTGCTGCGCGGCCCGCAGGGCACGCTCTATGGGCGCAACACGACGGGGGGCGCGATCAACCTTACCACCCGCAAACCCGGCGACACCGCCGAGGGCGATCTCTCGGTCGATTATGGCCGCTTCAACTCGGTCGATGTCCAGGGTGGCGTCAGCGTACCCCTGTCAAAGGATCTGCTCTCCTTCCGCCTTGCCGGCCTCTATCAGCGCGACGACGGCTACTCGCTCAATCGCTTGACGGGAGACCGCGGCAACAATGCCAAGCGCTGGGATCTGCGCGGCACTTTCCATCTGACTCCCGCCGCAGGCGTAACCGACGACCTGGTGTTCAGCGGCGGCCATTCGCGCGGCAGTTCGATCTTCGCCTACGAGCGCTCGCTGCTCCCGCAGACCGCGGCGGCGACCGGACCCGATGGACTGTGCGCGCCGGCCTTCTACACCTCGGGCCAGTGCACCAATATTCTGGGATACGCCAACACCAGCAAGGACCTCTACAAGGGCGACTATCGCTTCGAGGGCGAGGACCTGGTCAATCTGTTCGGCGTCACCAATACGCTGAGCTATGATCTCGGTGCCGCGACGCTGGTGTCGGTGACGGGCTTCCAGCGCGCCTATCGCGACGATCTCGAGGAGACCGACGCCAATCCGCTGCAGGTCATCGACTCGCGCTACATCGCGGACCAGGACACGACCAGCCAGGAATTCCGCATCCAATCGAGCGGCCATCCCAGGCTGCGCTATGTCGCCGGCCTCTATTATGCGCACGATACGCTGAGCAGCCAGTCGAACTACGACGTGCTGCCCCAGCTCCAGCCGTTCATTCCGCTCGACGAGCAAGCGGAGATCGGCCTCGGCCATATCTACTGGCCGTTCCACCAGACCAGCGACAGCTATGCCGCCTTCGGGCAGCTCGACTACGACCTCACCGATCGGCTGAGCGTGACGGGCGGGCTGCGTTATTCGGCCGACCACAAGTCGTTCCATTATACCAGCGAGGTGATCGAGCCGCCGCAGCAGCTCGTCCTCTTCACCTTCGACGATGCCAAGACGTTCAGCTCGGTCTCCGGCCGCGCTGGCCTCCAGTACAAGCTCACGCCCGACGCCAATCTCTATGTCAGCTACGATCGCGGCACCAAGAGCGGCGGCTTCTTCAGCGGCGAGACCACCGACATCAACGAGATCGGACCGTATAAGGACGAGACCGTCAACGCCTATCAGGCCGGCGTGAAGACCGAATGGCTCGATCACAAGCTGCGCGCCAACCTCGCGCTCTTCTACTACGACTATCAGAATCTGCAGGTTTACCAGACCGTCGTCCACGGTCTCATCACCGAGCAATTGTTCACCAACGCATCCGCCGCGCGCATGTACGGCGGCGAGCTCGAGCTCGAGGCGACGCCGGCACGCGGGCTCGATCTCACCGTCAACACCGCGCTGCTGAGCGCCAAATATCGCAACTTCGTCTCCGAAGGCGCCGATTATTCGGGCAACACGCTGCCGTCGGCGCCCAAGGTGAGCATCCAGGCCTCGGCGCATTACGAGCACGGGCTCGCAAACGGTACGTTCGTCGGCGAGATCGACGTCGCCTATCGCAGCAAGATCTATTTCGATACCTCCAACGATGCGCGGTTGAGCGACCCCAACCGGACCTTCGTCGATGGGCGGATCGGCTGGCGGTTGCCCGGCGACAAATATGAACTCGGGTTCTGGGCGAAGAATATCTTCAACGAAACCAACATCAGCGACATCACCCCGATCGCCAGCCTGGGCTTCGATCAGGTCAATCCCGGGCCGCCGCGCACCTTCGGCCTCTATGCGCGGGCGCGCTATTGACGGCGGAGGCGGAGGCCATACCCGGCTGGATCGGGCTGCCACCCAGCCCGATCCAGCGTGCCGCGACGCTGTTCGTCGGCGTGTCCGGATTGATGTTCGCCGGCGTCGGGCCGCTGCTCCTGGGCGCGCTCGAATCGGTCCACCGGCTGAGCGCGGCGCAGATCGGGCTCGCGGGCACCGCCGAGCTGCTGTCGATGGGACTCGCGGCCGGATTGACCGGGCCGTTGCTCGGCGCGGTGCGGCTTCGCCCGCTTGCGGTGATCTGCGGCCTGCTGATGGCGCTGCTCAACTATGCGACGGCGCAGGTCGATGGCGGCTGGCTGATCGCGGTGCGCGCGCTCGACGGACTGCCGAGCGGCGCGCTGGTCTGGCTGATGACCGGCATGATCGTTCGCGCCCCTCGACCAGAACGCTGGGCCGGCCTCTACCTCACGCTCCAGACGCTCGCGCAACTTGCCATGGTCGCGATGCTGACTGCGTTCGTGCTGGCGCCGCTGGGCGTCAACGGCGGCTTTATCGCGCTCGCGGGTCTCGGCGTGCTGACCGCGCTGTGCGGCCTCGTCGTGCCGAAATCCTATGCGCATCTGGGAGGCAGCGACGAAACCCGTGCCGGGCTCCCCGACGGGCGAGGCGGGTGGGCGCTGGCGGCGGGATTCTTCATGCTCGCCTTCATTCTGGCGGTATGGATGTATCTCGAGCCGCTGGCGCGCCAGGCCGGGTTGAGCGAAGGCTTGGCCGGGACCGCCGTCGCGCTCTCGCTGGGCGCGCAGGTGCTGGGCGGCAGCGCCGCGACGCTGCTCGCCGGCCGCCTCCCCTGGTTCGCGACGCTGGCGCTGTCGATCGCGGCGCTGATCGGCGTGATCGCGCTGCTCGCGCTATCGCCCGGCCCCGTCGCCTTCCTGGCCTGCGCCGCGCTGTTCGGATTCCTCTGGCTGTTCTCGACGCCCTTTCTCGCGGCGCTCGCGATCGACGCCGATCCGAGCCGACGCGCCGCGGCTTTGGGATCTGGGGCGCAGCTGCTCGGCTGCAGCGCGGGGCCGCTACTCGGATCGCTCGTAGTGCGCGACGGCGAGGTGCGGGGCAGTCTTGCGCTGGGCGTGGCACTGGCACTGATCAGTCTTGCGATCGTGACAGGGCTCCGCTTTACCGCCAGGCGTTCCGGATGATCGCCCCGTCGCCCAAACGCATCCGCCTCAAGACCAAGCTCCAGCCGACGCAGGCGCGCGCGCAGGATACCTATGAGGTGATCCTCGCGACCGCCGGCGAGATGCTGCGCGATCAGGGGTTCGAGCAACTCAACACCAATGCGATCTGCCAGCGTGCCGGCGTCACACCGCCTGCGCTCTACCGTTACTTTCCCAACAAATATGCGATCCTCAAGGAATTGGGCGACCGGCTGATGGCCGCGCAGGACGAGGAGATGCTCGCCTGGATCGAGGGGGGCGGCCTCTCCGGCGGCACGTTCGACGACCGGCTGGCGAGCGGCGTCGCGATCCAGAAGCGCATGGCCGAGATCACGCGGGCATTCCCCGGTGGGATCGCGATCGGCCGCGCGTTGCGCGCGGTCCCCGTGCTGCAGGCGCTGCGCTTCGCCTCGCGCGACATGGTGGCGACCGAACTCGCCGAAGCGATCGCGCCGCTCTATCCGCACGTCGCTTCGGCACGCCTCGGCGTCGCGACGCGGATGCTGATCGAGCTGAGCTATGCCGCAACCGAGATGATGGTCGAGGAGCCCGATCGCGATATCGATATGCTCGCCATCGAGGTCTGCCGCATGTTCGTTCTCTATTTCGACAATCTCGGCTGAGGCTTGTCAGATACGGTAGCAATGACTATCGTACTTGCGAGGGAGGAATCGGATGCAGTGGAGCAACTGGTCCCGCAGTGTCGCGGCAACGCCGGAACGGTTCGCGCGGCCAACGACGCAGAGCGAACTGGCGACGCTCGTGACGAGCGCGCGCAAGCTGCGTGTGACCGGCGCCGGCCACAGCTTCATGCCGTTGTGCGAAACGGACGGCACGCTGATCAGCCTCGCCGATTATGAAGGCACGCTCGAGATCGCGCCCGATCGCGAGACGGTGTGGGCGCCCGCCGGCTGGGGGCTTGACCGGCTGACCGCGGCGCTCTGGGCGGAGGGCCTCTCGCTGATCAACCAGGGCGACATCAACCCGCAGTCGCTTGCCGGCGCCACCGCGACGGGCACGCACGGCACCGGCGAGACGCTGGGCAGCATCGCGACGCAGGCCTGCGGCTTCCGTTTGATGCAGGCGGACGGCAGCATGGTGGAGTGCGGCCCGGACCGGAACGTCGATCTCTTCGAGGCGCAGCGCCTGTCGCTCGGGCTGTTCGGCGTCGCGGTGGCGGTCCGCATCCATGTTCTGCCCGCATATCATCTCGAGGAGCGGATCGAGCGCCGCCCGCTCGCGGAAATGGCCGAGCGCCTCGACGAACTCGCCGCCGCCACGCGCCACTTCGAATTCTTCGTCTTCCCCTATTCGGACTTCGTGATCTTCAAGACGCTGCATCCCGCCAAAGCCGAAGGCGTGTTCGTCCCCGCCAAGGACGTCGACGAGACGATCTTCCGCACCGCCTGCCGGATCGGACAAAGACTGCCCGCCGCGATCCCGACGATGCAGCGGGCGATGATGCGCCTGTCGGGCAAGGCGTCGCGCCGCGTCGGCCCGGCCTATGCGATCTTCCCCTCCGAGCGCACCGTCCGCTTCGAGGAGATGGAATATGAGATGCCGCGCGCGCAGGGCATGGCGACGCTGATCGAGGCGATCACCTATATCCGCCGCAAGCGATTGCCGATCGCCTTCCCGTTCGAATTCCGCGTCACCGCCGCCGACGACATCTGGATGAGCCCGTTCAATGCCGGCCCGGCCGCCTCGATCTCCTTTCATCAATACGCCGCCATGCCGTGGCAGGCCCCCTTTGCCGAGATCGAGGCGATCCTGCGCGCCGGCGGCGGCCGCCCGCATTGGGCCAAGCGCCATACGCTGACCGCCGACGACGTGCATCGGCTCTATCCGAAGACGCCCGACTATCTGCGCGTCCGCGAACGTGCCGATCCGACGCAGAAATTCGTCAATGCCGATCTCGCCAGGCTGTTCGGCCTCGGCGCGCCGCGAAGGGACTGACCGATGACCGACGAGCAACTCCACGCGCATCTGATCGGGCAGCAGGGCTCACGCCGCGATCTCAATACGCCGGTGCTGATCGTCGATCTCGACGCGCTGACGCGCAACATCCGTGCGATGGCCGATTTCGCCGCCGCGCACGGCCTCAACCTGCGTCCGCACGCCAAGACGCACAAGAGCCCGGAGATCGGCGGGCGCCAGATCGAGGCGGGCGCGATCGGGCTGTGCTGCGCCAAGATCGGCGAGGCCGAGGTGATGGCGGATGCCGGGATCGACGGGTTGCACATCACCTCGCCGGTGGTCTCCCCCCCCGCCATGGCACGGCTCGCGGCGCTCAACCTGCGCTGCGAAGGATTGATGTGCGTCGTCGACGATGCCGCCAACGTCCGCGCGCTCGGCGAAGCGGTGGCGGCGGCCGGCGACGTACCGCTCTCGATCATCATCGACATCGATCCCGGCATCCGCCGCACCGGCGTGCCGACACCCGAGGCCGCGGTCGCGGTGCTCGACGCGATCCGCGCGCAACCGTCGCTGCGCTATCGGGGCGTGCAATGCTATTGCGGGCTCCAGCAGCACATCGCCGCCTTTGCCGAGCGCAAGGCGGCGATGCTCGATCGCGCCACCTTCGTCCGCACCGTGATCGCGGCGCTCACCGAAGCCGGCGGGCCGCCGGAGATCGTCACCGGCGGCGGCACCGGCACGCACCGCATCGATGCCGGACTCGACCTGTTTACCGAGCTCCAGGTCGGCTCCTACGTATTCATGGACAGCCAATATCTCGCCTGCGATCTGACCGGCGAGGACGAGACCGCCGGGCCGCCCTTCGAGACGTCGCTGATGATCGATGCCCGCGTGGTCAGCGCGACAGGGCCGGCGATGGTCACGCTCGACGCTGGCTTCAAGGCATTCGCGACCGATGCCGATCCGCCACTGATCCTGCGCGGCGCGCCGCCGGAGGCCAAATTCTTCTTCATGGGCGACGAGCATGGCGCCGTCTTCTCGATGGCGGGCGCGCTGCCCGGCCTCTCCGACATGGTGACGCTCGCCGCGCCGCATTGCGACCCGACCGTCAATCTCTACGACACCTATCATGTCGTCCAGGGCGATACGCTGCGCGCGCTCTGGCCGGTCGCGGCCCGAGGGCGTTCGCGGTGAGCGCGATCGACGAAACCCGGCGGCTGCTGGCGCTGCAGCGCGCGGCCCACCGGCAGGACGGATCGCCCGATGCGGCGACGCGCCGCGACCGGCTCGATCGGCTCGACCAGCTGATCAAGGCCTATTCCGATCGCTTCGCGGTCGCGATCTCGGACGATTTCGGCAACCGATCCGCGACCGAGACCGCGCTGCTGGAAACGGCGGGCGCGATCAGCGCGATCCGCCACGCCCGCCGCCATGTCGCGCGTTGGATGAAGACCGAGCGCCGCGCCGTCGGCCGCAATTTCTGGCCCGGCAAGGCCTATCTGCGGCGCGAGCCGCTGGGCGTGATCGGGATCGTCTCGCCGTGGAATTACCCGCTGCTGCTCGCCGTGTCTCCGCTGATCGACGCTCTCGCCGCGGGCAACCGGGCGATCATCAAGCCATCGGAATCGACCCCGCGCTTCTCGACGCTTCTGGCAAGCGCGGTCGCGACGCATTTCGCGCCCGAGGAGGTCGCGGTGGTAACCGGCGGCGCCGATGTCGGCGCGGCCTTCGCGGCGCTGGACTGGGATCATCTGCTGTTCACCGGATCGACCGCGATCGGGCGCAAGGTGGCGCAGGCGGCCGCGGAAGGTCTGGTACCGCTGACGCTCGAGCTCGGCGGCAAATCCCCGGCGATCATCTGCCCCTCGGCGTCGCTGGCGAAGGCGGCGAGCGCGATCGCCTGGGGCAAGTTCGTCAATGCCGGGCAGACCTGCATCGCGCCCGACTATGTCCTCGCCCCCGCAGGCCAGGTCCGCGCGCTCGCGGATGCGATCATCGCCGAGGTCCGGCGCTTCTATCCCGATCTCGGCGCGGACTATAGTTCGCTGATCAGTGAGCGCGCCTTCGATCGGCTCAGCGCGCAGGTGCAGGAGGCGGCCGATGGCGGAGCCGTCGTAGTCGCCCATGGCGCGCCGGCGGAGCGATCGGCACGGCGCTACCCGCCGACGATCGTCATCGCGCCCTCGCCCGACAGCGCGATGATGCGCGAGGAGATATTCGGGCCACTCCTGCCGATCGTCGCGTATGACAGTCTCGACGAGGCGCTGGCGTTCGTGGCTGATAGACCGCATCCGCTGGCGCTCTACTGCTTCGCCGAGCGCCAGACGGAGGTCGATCACGTCCTCGCCCGCTCGCAATCGGGCGGCGTCACGGTGAACGGCACTCTGGTCCATATCGGACAGGAAAGCCTGCCGTTCGGCGGCGTCGGCGCAAGCGGCATGGGCGGCTATCACGGCAAGGCCGGCTTCGATCGCCTCACCCATCCGCGCGGCGTCTTCCGCGTCGGCCGGATCAACCCGCTCAAGCTGCTGTTCCCACCCTATGGCGCCCGAACGCGCCGCATGATCGGCCTGCTACTGCGATAGGGCGACGGCTGGGGCGGCGGGAGCTGAACGGTTTCGGATGGATGCACTTGCCCGGCTTCCACGCGACCGCCGATACTGTGGCGTGGCGAGCGCAGGAAAGCCGGACCGGCTGATCATAGCGATAACGGGCGCTTCGGGAGCGCTCTACGGCATTCGCGCCCTGTTCCATCTCAAGACGCTCGATCATATCGAGACGCATCTCGTGATGAGCACCGCTGCGCGGCGGACGATCGGCGAGGAGACCGACTGGTCGATCGCCGACATCGTGGCGCTTGCCGACCGTTGCCATCATCATGCCGATCTCGGTGCCGCGATCGCTTCGGGCTCCTTCCGGACATTGGGGATGCTGGTCGCGCCGTGCTCGGTGAAGACGTTGAGTTCCATCGCGCAATGCAGCGATGGCGATCTCGTCACGCGCGCGGCAGACGTCTGTCTCAAGGAACGCCGCCGCGTCGTGCTGATGCTGCGCGAGACGCCTCTGCATGCCGGGCATATCGCCCTCATGGCGCGCGCCACCAGCAGCGGCGCGATCATCATGCCGCCGGTCCCCGCCTTCTACACCCGCCCCGCGACGATCGAGGAGCTGATCGATCACAGTGTCGGCCGTGCGCTCGATCTGTTCGGGATCGATATCGGCGTCGTCCGGCGCTGGGGCGAATAGCGGGCGCCGGCGCGCGCCGCTCAGTTCGGAACCCAGGGTCCGTAGGCGGCCCAGCAATTGGGCGTCTCCCAGACCTTCAGACAAATCAGCGAGGCATGTCCCGATGTCCGCGCGATGACCCGCGGCGCGAGCAGGCCGAACCATAGTTTGGCCAGATTTTCGGCTGTCGGCACGGTCGGCAGCACGCACAGCTTGAGGCCGTCGCGACCCGGTCCGTGATACAGGCCGTCGCGCTCGACCATGCCATCGACCATCTGCGCCAAATCGGTGTCGTCCAGGCCGAACATCGCACGGCAAAGCGCATCGTGGACGCAGAACATGAAGGCGTGATCGAATGGCGCATCGATCTCGCGCATCATCTCCTCCTTCAGGAAACCGAAGTCGAGCACCATGCCATTCTGTTCCCCTGCGGCGAATAGCGGGCCGCGGCACCAGGCTTCCACCTGATAGCGATGGCCGTGGAGATTATGGCATTTCGACTGGTGGTCCATGACCCGGTGCCCGGAATCTATCCCGATTTCGCGGCTGATCAAATGCCAAGCCGACGCGTCCTGCCCACTCATGCAGTTCTCCTTCTTCGCTTCTCACGGAATCTTCGGTGGTGGATGCGACGTCGCCGCGCTGGTTATTCCTCCATCGCCCATTCACCGCCGGCACGCCTTTGCGGGATGAAAAATCCAGATCATCGGCTGCCGTTCGAACTACAAACCGGATGCTGGATCAGCAGCGCATGTGCCGCTCCATCACCCGTTGAAATTCATCTTGAGTCCTATATTTTGGTGATGCACAAGTAAAGTATTGCATGTCACCGTTTTGATTGAATAAAGGTCTTGATATAGTCTGCGTATCCGTAATGGAATCAAGGAGATATGTTTTGAACATCCGATATGGATATTCTAAACTCCAATATGGATATTTAGATCGTCTTGAACGCGTATCGAGTGCAACCGGTCTATCGTTCGACGATGTGTTGCTGGTCCCGCGACGCAACCGGCTGGCCAGCCGGCATGACGTCGATACGTCGATGCCGCTCACCTCGGCCATCAGGCTGAACATTCCCATCGTCTCGGCCAACACGCCCTGGTGCACCGGCGCTCGCATGGCGATCGCCATGGCGCGCGCCGGGGGGATCGGCATCGTTCACCGCATGGTTTCCCCCGCCGACCAGGCGGCTGCGGTCGCTGCGACCAAGGTGGCGGACACCGGTGACGATCCGAAGGCCACGGTGGATGCGGCGGGGCGACTGCGCGTCGGCGGAGCGGTGGGAATCAAGGGCGACTATCTGCACCGCGCCGCCCTTCTGGCCGAAAGCGGAGTGGATTTCCTCGCGATCGATGTCGCGCATGGCCATTCGGATTTCGTGATAGCCGCGCTGAAGGCTTTGAAGGCCCACCATCCGCGTCTCGAATGCGTCGTCGGCAACGTCGCAACCGCCGAGGGCGCGCGCGATCTGATCGACGCCGGAGCGGACTGTATCAAGGTCGGCATCGGCCCGGGGAGCGTCTGCACGACACGCTCGGTGACGGGGGCGGGGATGCCGCAACTCACAGCCATCCTTGAATGCGCGGCCGTGGCCCGCGAAGCCGGCGTCGGGCTCATCGCCGATGGCGGCATCCGGACATCAGGGGACGTGACGAAGGCCATTGCCGCGGGGGCCTCGGCCGTGATGCTCGGCAAGCTGCTGGCCGGCGCCGACGAGAGCGAGGCGCGCGAGGTCGAACATGAGGGGCGCCGCTTCAAGGTGACCACGGGGTTCGTCACGCTGGGCGTGGAACTGACGCTGAAGCGTCTCGGCGGCGATACAATCTCGCGCGAGGCGTTCGACACATATCTACCCGAGGGTGTCGAGGGCACGTTCGAACATAGCGGACCGGTCGTCGATACGCTGGGCAAGCTCGTCAAGGGCCTCCGTTCGGGCGTCACCTACAGCGGTTGCGCGGCGACGGTCGAACTCGCCGAGCGTGCGCGCTTCGTGCGGGTCTCCCACGCCGGCCATGCCGAAGCCAGGCCGCATGTGCGCGATGGCGTCCCCGCGCTCCATCCCGATTACGCACGATTGTTCGTCTCCGATCGGGCGGTGGACTGAAGGATGCGCCAGGCCGAATGCCTGCCGCGCGCCCTCCACCACTTTTCGTGGGCCGAGATCGCGGGCCTCGCCGATCTGCTTCGCGATCGGTTGGCCGGTGCCAGGATAGCCGGCGTGGTCGGGATCGCGCGCTCAGGCTTGGTGCCGGCGGTGATGCTATCGCACATGCTGGACGTACGGCCGTTCGCCGTGCTCGATATCGTCCGGACGAGCAGCGATGCCGTGGAGGCCGAGAAATCGCGGCCCGCCAGCCGGGGCGACCTGGGCCTGGAGAATCTACGCGGGCGCCGCGTGCTCCTGATCGACGACATCGTCGGGCAGGGCCTGACGCTGGAGGCGGCCCGCCGCATATTGATCGCGGCCGATATCGATCCGGTAACAGCAGTCCTCGTCGTCAACCGCGCCAACCTGGCCGGCCGAGAGGCCTGCGACATCGTCGATCATTGGGCGTGCGAGGTTCATGGCTGGGTGGTTTTCCCATGGGAAGGCAAGGATCCGGGCGATGCGTGAGGCGATGCGCGCAGCCAAGCTGTTCCGCGTCGAGCGGGCGATCGATCCCGATCTCGGCGTGACGCGCTTTCTGTCCGGGTGGCAGCGGCGCACCGGCGAGGAGCCCTGCTTCCTTTTCACCGACGTCGCCGGCTCGCGACTGCCGCTGCTGATGAACCTGCCGACACGCAGCGCGCTGCTGTGCGAGATGGGGCTGGCGACCGAAGCCGGCGCGATCCCCCAACTCGCCCGGCGTCTTTCCACACCCGCGTCACTCGTGCGCGGCGAGACGCTGGCGACCCGCGAACTCGCGTCGCTCGGCGATTTGCCGCTGCTGCGTCACCAGCCCGGGGATGCGGGCAAATATCTGACGGCGTTCGTCGGCGCGCTGGCTTGTCGCGACACGGGCAGCACCAATCTGGGCTTCTATCGCGGGCTGGTGGCTGGCGAGCGCGAGATCATATTGTTCATGGACCCGCGCACCGATGCCCACCGCATTGTCACCGCCGGACTGGCCGAGACGGGGCGCATACCGATCACGCTGTTCAACGGCGGCCCCTTGAGCATCTATCTCGCTGCCGCCGCCAAGCTACCGCCCGCGCTCGACAGCTTCGAGGCCGCCGCGCGGCTGGCGGGCCGCCCGCTGGCCTTGGCGGGGGGCGATTGCCCGCCCGCGCCGGCCGAAGCGGAGATCGTGATCGAAGGGCATGTGACGCGCGAGACGCGCGCGGAGGGGCCGTTCGGCGAATTCAAAGGCTATTATTGCACGCCGACCGTCAGCCCCGTGATCGTCGTCGATCGCATCGCGGTGCGCGACGACGCCTACTGCCTGGGCCTGTTCTGCGGCAAGCGCAGCGGGCTCACGCTGATGGCGCTGCAGAACGAGATACTGCTGTTCGATCATCTGCGACGCTCGGGCTTCGACATCGAGACCGCGCGCTATCCGCTCGACGCGTTCGGCGAATATGTCGCGGTCATCGAGAGCGAGGCGCCCTCGCGCGCGATGATCGCCGCCGCGCTCGATTTCGACCCGCGCGCGAAGCTCGTCGTCGCGACCCGCCCCGGCGTCGATATGCTCAAGGAAGCGATCGTGTTTCCCGCCGAGGTGGAGCGCCGCCCCTATATGCGCCGAGGGCAGGCGGAGGGCCACCGGCTCGGCGTGCTGTGCGACCGCCGCAACGACTATCGCTGGGTCGAGCTGTGAACGACCCAAGGAGATGCAGCCGATGTTTGGACAGAATCCCGCACGCGCCCAAGACGGAGGGGACGGCCAGCGGCTCTGGATTCAGGAGGTCTTCTATACGCTGCAGGGCGAAGGGCCGTTCGCCGGCGAAGCATCGGTGTTCGTCCGCACCGGCGGGTGCAACATCAAATGCTATTGGTGCGACACCGACTTCGAAAGCTCGACCTGGCATCCCGACCTGCCCGCGCTGATCGCCGCGATCGAGACGCAGCGGCCGCCGCATTGCGACCTGATCATACTCACCGGTGGCGAGCCCTTTCGGCAGAATATCGGCCCTCTGGTCGAACAGTTGCTCGCAAGCGGGCTGCGCGTCCAGATCGAGACCAACGGGACCTTATGGGTGCCGCTGCCCGCCGATAATCGGCTGACGATCGTGTGCAGCCCGAAGACCAGGCGCCTGCACGACGCGATCGTACCGCGCATCGATGCCTATAAATATGTGCTGGCCGCCGACGAGATCGATCCCGACCACGGCCTGCCGATCTTTTCGACGCAGAAACGGGGCCGGCCGGAGCGGCTGTTTCGCGCGCCGCCCACCGCCCGCATATTCGTGATGCCACGCGACGACGGGAACGCAGCGGCGAACCGCGCCAATCGGCAGGCCTGCGTCCAGACCGCGATGGATCATGGCTATCGGCTGTGCCTCCAGATGCACAAGCTGCTCGACCTGCCGTGATCGTCTCCAAATCGGATGATGTTCAAGAGTTTCGTCCAAAATGGTGTAGATTGGTGCATAAATCGTTTAAGACAACGACGATCCATGCGATATGAACGGGCATGACATTCACCCCTCTGCAACGCGAAGAGCGGCGGCGGCGCGCGATCGAAGCGCTCGCCCGCGGCCTCACGCAAAAGCAGGTGGCCAAGATGCTGGAGACATCGGTTGCCAGCGTCAGCCAGTGGAAGACGCGTTTCAATCGCCATGGCGCCGCCGATCTCGCCGCCAAGCCGACAGGGCGGCCACCGCGTCTGGCATCGGGTTCGGCGATGGACGCGGTGCGCCTGCGCCTACTTGCGCGGCCGCCCGAGGGGGAGGGTCTGCATTTTGGCGTCTGGGACGGGCGGGCGGTGGCAGTGCTGATGGAGCGGGTGACGGACATGCCCGTCTCGCGCTGGACGGTGCTGCGCTATCTCAATGCCTGGCATATGGCGCCGCCCGAATTCGAGACGCCGCCCCGTGTCTGGCTGCGCGACGTCGCGCCTGATCTCGCCCATGGGCGGCGCCCCAATTCGACGCCGATGATCCTGCAAGGCGGGCGCATCGCGGACCGGCCGGGACAGGCGGACGGGCACTGGCTGCTCTGGGCACGCCGGCCGCGCGGCGAATGGAGCTTCATCGCCTATCCACGGATGCCGAGCGCATCGGACGCGCAGGATTTCGTCGAGCGCCTGCTCATAAAATGGCCGGCACGGCTGTCGCTCGTCGCGCTGCCCGACGATCCGCTCTGGACCGCAGCGTTGCTTGCGCGTTGCGCGGCGCGCTGGCCCGGCCGGCTCTCGATCGTCATCCCCGACGGTTCGGCGGGGGGCCCTGTTCACCACCAGAAGAAGTTGGTCACTCTGAGCTGAAAGGAGCATCGACATGGCACGTCAAGCAATTCGGAAACGCCCCGCGCGGCGTCGCACGGCAGCGAGGCGGGCAAGCTTGCCCGCCTCGATCGCGAGCGCGGTGATCGCGAGACTGTCGCCCGGCGTCGCATCGACGGCGGCAGCGCGCATCGCGCCGCTTGCGGCGAAACGCAAACGCGGCGCGCTGAGCCATCCGGCCGCGCGCGGCAACGCGTCTCGGCAGCGGGCAACGCTGCCCGCCGTCGTCGCGAGCGCGGTCGCGGGGCGGCTATCGCCCGCGGCGCCCAAGCGTGCGGCGCCCAAGCGTGCCGCTAAGCCGCGTGCCACCCTGGCGGCGGCGGTGGCCAGTGCGGTCTCCCGGCGGCTTGCCGCGGGACGGCGCACGCTGCGCCGGTAGAGAAACCGAACGGCGCGCGGCTCCGTCCGCGCGCCGAGCGCCAACGAAAGGACAGTCCCATGACCCGCCGTACCGTCGATAGTGTCGCCAGCGCCGTCGTGCGCCGGCTCCAGCCTCCCGCACGCGGCCTCAGCCCGGTTTCCGCGCTGATCGCCAGCATCGCTGCGCCCCGCGTGCGCCGTCCGGGGCCGGTCGCCGCGTTCGCCAGCGTGGCCGCGCGGCCGATCGCGAAGCCACGTCGGGGCCGCACGCCCCCCGCGGCCCAGCCCATCGACATTCTCGCAAACAAGCTGGCGAGCGCGGTGACCCGTCGCCTCGCCGGCGGGCCGGCCGCGAAACCGGGCATTCCGCTGGCCGCCAGTCGCTTGACGACGGGCATCGTGCGCAAGGTCGGCAAGCAACTCGGTCGGTCGCCGCGCTTCGAGCCCGTGTCGCTGAGCGCGATCGACCCGGCCGCCTTGGCCAATGCCCTGGCGGGCACGCTCGGCACGCATCAGGCGGCGCAAACCGATCCCGCCGCGATCGTCGCGAGCACGATCCTGCGGCGGCTGCGCACGGTCCGGTTCGTCGGGACGCCGGCGGATGCGCGGGCGTTTCAGGATCGGGTCGCCTCGATCGTCACCGAATCGCTTCGCGCCGCGGCGACGGACGGACCAGCGGCGGGCGCCGAGCACGCGACTGCCGCACCGGGGCCGGCAGACGAGCCCGGCGCGGCGGCTACCGCGACAGCGCGCAAGCGCGACTAGGTGAGCACAAGAGGGGCGCCACTGCGCCGCCTGGACCATTCACGCAGGTGATGCGACGGCAGGAGCAACGCTCGTACCCCGCCACGCCCCGCGCCGAGAAGGGCTTCGAACATATGCGGATCGACGATGACACGCCCGAACCCGACGCGCTGCCCGCCGTCTATCCGTCGCGGCCGCCGATCAATCTGGTGGTCGAGCCCGATCTGCTCCAGCCGCGCAACCTGTTCGCGTTCGAGGGAATCGACGGCGCCGGCAAGTCCGCGTTGCTGGAGCGTGTCGTCGCGGCGTTCGGCACGCGCGGCCGGAGCACGATCACGCTCAAGCCGGACGTTCGGACGTCACCAGACATGCGCTCGAACGCGCCAAGTGGCGCAACGCGAACCCGCTGACCTTCAGCCTGCTGAGCTGGGTGACGATCGTCGAGCAGGTGGCGGAACACCGGGCGGCGCTCAACGGCGACGGGCTGGTCTTCTTCGATCGCTACGTTCCCACGCTGATGGTGCGCGGCTTCCTCGAAGGCCTCTCGATGGATTATATGCGCGCGCTCAGCGCCTATGCGCCGCAACCCACGATCCTCTTCCTGATCGATTGCGACCCGCACATCTGTCGCGACCGGATCGTCAACCGCGAGCGGCCGATCAGCTATTTCGAGGCCGGATCGCGGGTCGTCGATCATCTCCACCGGCCGATCCTCGAAGCCGATCCCGGATTGCGCGGCGATGCCGATCGCAGATTGCCGCTGCTCGACCATCTGATGCGGATGCGAACCCAGCTGAATCGCCTGGTATCGGAATATGAGAATGTCGTGGTCGTCGATAATTCCGGCACACCGGAATCGGCGTTCAAGGTCATCATGGATACGATATCGAGCGTCGATCAGACGACCGGTTCCCAAAGCTTTGCGTCCGCATGAGAGACGAGGCGCATTCGTCTCCAAACCGGGATCGGAGAAGGTCACATGACCTCGTCTTTTGTTAATGCCCTCGCCGATGCGATCGTCGGTCGGCTCCTGACGCAGGCGTCGGCCGCCACATCGCCGATCGCGCCGCGCGTCACTCGGCGATCGGCCGCCGCCCCGGCGCGCGCCCGGCGCGGCGGTCGTCCGCTGAGCCCGCTCGCCGATCTCGATCCGGTTGCGTTCGAGCGGGTCGCCTCGGCGATCGCGGCGCAGCTTGCCGGACTGGAGAGCCAGCAGGAGCTTCCGCTGGATAGGATCGAAATCTGAGCCATGGTGGTTCGAACGGAGGACATTGTGGTTCAAGCCGAGCGCATCGAACGCCCTGCCGACGCCCATTTCATCCGGCTGCTCGCGGGCCGCACGCCGCGGCCGCGTTCGACGAACGTGACGGACTCGGCGGCACTTCTCGCTCTATTGCTCGCCAATTGGCAGGTGCTGCCCGCGCTTTCGCCGGCGATGCTCGAACGGGCGCTGGTCGCGGAGGATCATGCGCGCTTCGTGCGCGCGCGACTGGGCGTGACCGCGTTCGTACAAGCGCAGATCGCGGGATGCGCCGGGTTTCTTGCCGCGCTGGATGCCGCCGGGATCCGCTATTCGTTGCTCAAGGGCGCGGCGGCCGGATGCCTGCTCTATCCCGAGCGCCATTTGCGTGCGGCGTGGGATTTCGATCTCGGCGTGGGGTGGGACGACCTCGCCGATGCCGAGGCCATCGCGCTCGACGCGGGCTTTCACCAGGCCCAACGCGATCCCGAGCGTGGCCGCTTCGTCCGCGCCGACCGCGCGCTGCGTGCGATCGTCGAGGAATCGCATTTCGAACTCGGCTTTCTCGCCCGGCGGCTGCTCGTCACCAATTTATCGGACGACATCCGCGCGGCGATCCGCGACGAGCCCTGGACGCACCAATTCTGGCACGATGCCGAAACGGACGCGCCGTGGTGCTACGCGGTGGTCGATATCCACCACAAACTCTCGCTCGATATCGAGCTCGACGGCTTGCTCGCCTCGTCATGGCACAAGCCGTGGTCGGACGGGTCGCTCGGCGTTCCCGATTTCGCCTGGTTCGGCGCCCACCTGATCTTCAAGCTCTATTGGGAAAGCGTGCATGCCTACGGCAAGGGCCTCTATCAATATGCCGATCTGATCCGGCTCGTGCCGATGCTCGATCCGATCACCTTTGCCCGGCTGCTCTCGATCCTCGAGGAGCATAATCTGGTCGCGGCCGCCTATCATGTCTTCAAGCATCTGCCGCGCTTCGGCGTTCGCCTTTCGGCGCATATCGCGGGCTTCGTCGCCGATGCGGAGTCGGCGCCCGCCGGCGCCGACCCGATCGATACCAATGATCTGGGCGATATGTGGCCCAAGCTGTGGGGCCGCCGTTAGTCCAGGCGCCCGGGCGGATCGCCGATCATACCCGCCACTAGCCCCTGGGTGGCGCGTATTTCCCGAATTCCGCCCGCGCGATGGCCCGCGCATGCACCTCGTCCGGCCCATCCGCGAAGCGTAAGGTGCGGATGCCCGCCCATTCCGCCGCGAGGTGGAAATCGGCCGAAACGCCGCCGCCGCCATGCGCCTGGATCGCGTCGTCGAGGATTTTGAGCGCCATCGTCGGCGCCTGCACCTTGATCATCGCGATCTCGTTCTTCGCCGACTTGTTGCCCGCGCGATCCATCATGTCGGCCGCCTTGAGGCAGAGCAGGCGGCTCATCTCGATGTCGATCCTCGCCCGCGCCAGCCGCTCCTCCCACACGCTCTGCTCGGCGATCCGCTTGCCGAACGCGACGCGCGAGAGCAGCCGCTTCGCCATCGCCTCGATCGCGCTCTCCGCGACGCCGATCGTGCGCATGCAGTGATGGATGCGGCCCGGCCCGAGCCGCCCCTGCGCGATCTCGAACCCGCGGCCTTCGCCCAGCAGCATGTTCTCGGCGGGCACGCGGACGTCCTTGAGCACCACCTCGCCATGGCCGTGCGGGGCATGGTCATAGCCATAGACCGAAAGCATCCGCTCGATCGTCACGCCCGGCGCATCGAGCGGTACGAGGATCATCGACTGGCTGCCATGTTTCGAGCCTTCGGGATCGGACTTGCCCATCACGATCGCGACCTTGCAGCGCGGATCGCCGGTGCCCGACGACCACCATTTGCGACCGTTGATGACATAGTCGTCGCCATCGCGGACGATCGAGGCCTGGATGTTGGTGGCATCCGAGGAGGCGACGTCGGGCTCGGTCATCAGGAAGGCGGAGCGGATCTCGCCATCCATCAGGGGCTTGAGCCAGCGATCCTTCTGCGCGCGCGTGCCGTAGCGGTGGAAGACCTCCATATTGCCCGTATCGGGCGCCGAGCAGTTGAAGACCTCGGAGGCCCAGTGCAGTCGCCCCATCTCCTCGGCGCACAGCGCATATTCGAGATTGCTGAGCTGCGTACCCTCGAAGGCGAAGCTGTCATCGACATGCGTCTGGCCCGAATGCGGCGGCATGAAGAGATTCCACAAGCCCGCGGCCCTCGCCTGGACCTTCAGCTCCTCGATCACCGGCAGCACCTTCCAGCGTTCGCCCTCGCGCTGCTGCGCATGATAATCATGGTCGCGCGGGCGGATCTTCTCGTCCACGAACCGCCGTACCAGATTTTTGAAATGTTCCTCGCGATCGGTCAGCCTGAAATCCACGGATCATCCTCTCAAGGCGTTTTTGGCTCTGCCCGCATTGTGACGACACCATACCGATCGCGCAAGTCCGCTGGCACCGTCGCTCTTCCGCGCGCTGCCGAAACGGTCGATCGACCCGGCAGAATCCCGCGGGCAAGGACGATAGCGCGTTGTGATGGAGCCCCGTCGCGTTGCCTGCCGGAAGCCACAGCAGCCCATCGACCATTAACATATTGTTCTAGGCTGGAGATGTAATCGCACAGGCTCGGTATCGAGCGAGTATTGGCCAGAGTGGACCAGCGGGGCGATCATTTGAGCGG
>Ga0302314_10006916_pt1 | contig 20455 bp, 25 predicted proteins | sample III_Palsa_N2_3_FD_200533 | JGI IMG/M metagenome (GOLD analysis project Ga0302314, IMG submission 200533) | Peat permafrost microbial communities from Stordalen Mire near Abisko, Sweden - III_Palsa_N2_3 | ecosystem: Environmental > Terrestrial > Soil > Palsa > Peat permafrost | place: Sweden... | reverse complement strand
GCAGCAGCATGCTGCTGGACTCGATCACCCCGGAGAAGGGCGCGGTGGTCGGCGTCGCGATGCCGGTCTCCGTCGTCTTCTCCAACCCGGTGGCCGACTCCGCGCGGGCCTCGGTGGAGAAGCAGCTCAAGGTCACCACCAGCGTCCCGGTCACCGGGGCCTGGCACTGGTTCAGCAGCACCCGGGTGGACTGGCGTCCGGAGAGCTTCTGGAAGTCCGGCACCCGGGTGACGGTCGACGCCGACCTCGACGGCGTGAGCAACGGCAACGGGCGCATCGGGATACACGACTACGAGCACGCCTTCACCATCGGCAGCGACGTCGAGGCGGTGGTGGACGCCCCCGCGCACACCATGAAGGTCACCCAGGACGGCAAGCTGCTGCGCACCCTCACCGTGGACACCGGCGCGCCCGGCTTCCAGACCTGGGGCGGCACCATGGCAGTGATCGACAAGGAGCCCTGGGTCGAGATGACCTCGTGCAGCGTCGGCATCCAGTGCACCAAGGGAGCGCCGAACTACTACGACATCAAGCTCCCCTCGGACGTCCACCTGACGTTCTCCGGCACCTACGTGCACTACTCGACCGGCGACCAGAACCCGGGCGACAGCACCTCGCACGGCTGCGTGCACCTCTCCAAGGCGGACGCGCTGTGGTTCTACACCATCGCCCAGGAGGGTGACCCGGTGACGGTCAACGGCGTCCCGAAGAACGCCGCCCCGGACAACGGCTACGCGGACTTCAACCTGACCTGGTCCCAGTGGACCGCCGGCCAGCCCGCCTGACCCACCCCCGCCCACCCCGGGCCACGGCTCCGCCCCTGCTCAGCGGGCCCGTAAACCCGATTTCACCCCAGGCCGGTGCTCGTGTAATGTAGTTCTCGCAAGGCAGCGGGGCGAACAAAAACCGCCCGGCCGCCAAGCGGAAGCGCTCATAGCTCAACGGATAGAGCACTTGACTACGGATCAAGAGGTTGCAGGTTCGAATCCTGCTGAGCGCACCCAGGTCAAAGACCCGGAGACATAGTCTCCGGGTCTTTTGACATCCACGGCTGACAACAACGCGCCCGTTCAGCGCCGCACGGGCACCCCTGCGGCGGCCGGTCCGTCGTCACCATCGCCGCCTTCGGACTCCCCGTCAGCCTGGTCCCCAAGGACCCCGTCCATGCTGGCCGCCGCTTCTCGGAGTGTCGTATCCATCACATGCGCGTAGGTGTCGAGCGTCATGCTGATGTTGCTGTGGCCCAGCGTCTCCATGATGGTCCGCACGGCCACGCCCTGAGCCAGAAGCAGGGACGCGCAGGTGTGCCGCAGGTCATGAATCCGGACGGGCCGCAGGTTGGCCCGGCGGCACAGGACGGCGAGCTGTCGGTTCAGGCTGCGCGGGTCGATGGCCGTGCCGGTCGTCGTGGTGAAGACCATCCCGTCCTTCGGCTGGAACTCCAGCGGGGCCCAGTCGATCCCTGCGTCGGCGCGCTCCTGGTCCTGCTGCTTCTTGTGCTGCCGCAGGCGTACGACGCACGACGCGGGCAGGGCGATGGTCCGCCGGGAGCGCACCGTCTTCGGCGTGCCCAGGGCCAGGCCGCCGGCCACGCGCTGAAGGTTGCGGCGGACCCTGAGCTGACCTGCGGTCAGGTCGATGTCGTCCCACGTGAGTCCCAGCACCTCGCCGCGCCGCAGGCCGGTGGAGACCAGCAGCAGCCACAGCGTGTAGAGGCGATGGTCGCGGGCGATGCGCAGCAGTCGGCGGGCTTCTTCGGCGTTCAAGGGCTGTACCTCCTTGTGGGGCACGGTGGGGGTTTCCACCAGCCGGGCGACATTGCGGGCCAGCAGTTCCTCACGGACGGCGTTCTGCAAGGCGGAGCGGAGCACGGCGTGTGCGTACTGAACCGTGCGAGCGGACGGGCGGCGCTGGCAGCACTTGCCCACGGCGCAGCACTTTCGCTCGTCCTGCTTCCGCTTGTGGTCGACCCGGCGCAGGCAGCACAGGCATCCGTCCTTGAAGCTGGCGAGGAAGCGGCGGATGTCCGTCGGGGTGAGCCGGTTCAGCGGGGTCTTGCCCAGGGCGGGGATGATGTAGATGCGGGTGAGAGGTGTGTAGCTGACCAGGGTGGAGGGCTTGTACCGGGCGGGAGCCACCACGGTCAGCCAGTGGTCGAGGTACTTACCGAGGGCCATGTTCGAGGTAACGGCGGGGATGCCCTGACGAGTCTTCTCCTGCATCTCGGTGAGCTTGTCGGCGACCTCGGTCCGGGTCTTCCCGTAGACCCACTTACGGGTGCGGGTACCGTCCGGCCGGTAGACGTACGCGGCGGCGGCGTACCGGCCGTCGGCCCGCTTGGCGATGGTGCCTTCACCGTTTGCGCGGCGTGCCATCAGCGGTTCTCCTCGGTCTGGTTGCGGATGTAGGTGGCGAGGCTGTCGGCGGCGACGCGGCGGGCGCGGCCGATGGTGAAGCTGTCGAGCTGGTGGGAGCGGAAGAGGTCGTAGACGGTGCTGCGGCTGATCCGCAGGGCGGCCATCACCTCGGGGACGGTGAGGGCTTCGGGCATGGCGGTGGTCATCGCGGGCTTCTCCCCAGGTGTGAAGCAGCGTTTGACGGGGGGCGGCGGGGGGCGTCCTTCTCTCCCAGGTATCCGTTACGTCCGTTACTGCCGTTACACCGCAGGTCAGGGGCATGATCGGCGTAACGGATAGGGCGGGTGTAACGGATGGCTGCCGTCACCGCAGGGGTGACGGCAGCCAGCGTTCCTAGGTCGGACCGGCGGCGTGTGCGGCGGCGTGTGCCGTTACCGGGGGCGTTGCCGTTACGGGGAACAGGGCCCTGACCTGCCCTGTAACGGCAGTAACGGACGTAACGGATACCTGGGAAGGGGGGCAGTAGCGCACCCAGGCGTCCGTGAGGTCGGAGGCGTAGTAGCCCTTGGCGGGCACGCCGTTGAACCTGATGCTGCGGGGCTTGATCGGCTCGTTGTCGGCGGTGACGTAGTCGCCGAGCATCTTGGCCAGGGTCCGGGTGGTCAGCGGCTTGCCGTCCAGGTCGGCCCAGGTGGCGTCGTCCATGGCGGTCAGACGCTCGACGATCGTGGCCGTGGGCAGCCGGTCGGCGCCGTCGAAGACCTGCTGAAGGTCCGTGAGCAGCCGGATACCGATGGATCCCTTGTCGGTGCGCTTGGCGGCGTTGATCAGTTCGACGCAGGCGGCGCGGGCGCGGCCGGGCCAGGTGCCACCGGCTATGTCGGCGACAGCCAGCAGGGGTTCCCAGACGTCGGCGGGGCGGTCGTTGACGCCCTCGGGCATCTCGGGGAATGCCCCGTCGATGCGTTCGCGCACGGTGTCGGCCCATTCGGCGATGCGCTCGCGCAGCGCGTGCCCCTGGGGTTCGTGGATCCGCTGGCGGTACGCCTCAACCTTCTCGTTGGGGGCCCGCCGCCGCATGCGCACCACGATGGACCGGCTCATGATGGTGTCCGGCAGATCCCCCAGTCCGCCAACGGCCAGGGCCGAGTACACGGGGAACTTCTGGACCTGCTGGTTGGACCCGTCGCCGACGCACCGCAGGATCCCGCCGGTGCGCCGGTGTCCGGCGTTGATCATCCCGCGCAGATCCTCGTTCCCGGCAGCTTTGGGGCCGAAGATCGTGTCGATCTCGTCGAACAGGATCGTCGGCCGCCCCTCGCCCCCGGAGACCGAGCGGAAGAGGGCGGAGTGGCTGGCGTCGGTGGTGGCCACCGGCCGGGGCACCAGCATCTCCACCACCTCCAGCGCCCGGGTCTTCCCGCTCCCCGGCTCGGGGGACAGGAACGCCAGGCGGGGGGTGGACTCGAAAGCGTCGAGCAGGTGGGCGTGGACGTCCCACAGCACAACGGCCACGTAGGCGGCTTCGCTGGGGAAGACGTTGAAGCGGCGGTGGAATGCCTCGATCTCGTCCAGCAGGGCGGCGCCGGATTCGACAGGTGTGGTCATACCACTGGCCTCCTTTCGGGTGCGGGCTTGCTCGGGAAGGCTTTTGCGGCGGGGGGTGGCCGGGGGTGCGGTCACGTGGGTCGGGGGCGGGCGGTGCGGATGGACCAGTCCAGGGCGCTGCGGATGGTGGCGCGGCACTCGGCCGCCGGCAGTCCCGCCGACTCACCCGCCGCCGCAAAAGCCTTTTCAACGACGCTCCGGTCGAGGTCGCGCCAGGCCACGAACCGGCCCACCGCCCTTACCGCGCGCAGGAGTTCACTGTGGCGCCCGCCCTCGCCGGTGGCCGCGACGGCGGCAGTCTCCCTGTCGAGGACAACGAGGGCGTACCGGCTGCCGTCACGGACATCCGCGGGCCGCAACGGTGCCGGGGCGGGCTTGGGCGGGGCCTGTAGGGCGCTTTGGAGCCATTTGGGTAGCTCTGCAACGGGCGAGGCGTCCAGGACCGTGTACGCGCCCTGTGGGGTGATGCTGCCGGGGGCGACGACCTGCCCGCCCCACGCACGGGTGTCGACCTTCTTGGCCAGGGTGCCCGCCGTGCTGCCGAACCGGATTCCGGGCGGGGCGGTGAAGTACAGGTGCTGGCCGCCGCTCTGTGTCCGGACGCGACGGGTGGTGGGCACGGGCTGCCCGGCGCGCTCGCAGAGCGCCAGGAAGTTCGCCGCGCCGTCAGGCGTGCCCTTCTGGTCCTTGGCCTTGAGCGTGTCCAGGTCGATGACCAGCAGCCCGGCCGGGCCGGTAGCAATCCCGACGTTGAACGGCCCCGTGGCCCAGCAGCGTTCGATACGCCCGGGGTCGGTGGTGGCGCGCTCCTCGTACAAGCGGTGCCCGTTAGCGCACTCACCGGTGCGCGGGCAGGTCTTCCCGCCGTGGAGCACGGGGGCTTTGCCACCAGGGCGCAGGGGGATGACCGGCCAGCCGCGTCCGGCCGCAGCCAGAGCAGCAGCCAGCAGGGCGGTGTGAGGGGTCATGCCCACGGGGCCCCCATGTGGAACAGGAGGCTGGCTGCCTCGTCCAGGTGGCGAGTTGCGGCGTGCAGGGCCTGGACGGTGGCGGCCAGTTCGGAGCGGGCGATGGAGACGGCGTGGCCGGGGTCGGTGCCGTCGTCCATGCGGACCGCGCCATGGGCCTGGCGGTTGTGCAGTTGACTGGAGAGCTGTTCCAAGGCCTGCGGGAGGCGGTTGAGGAGCTGTTCCAAGGAGTGCATGGTGGAGCTGATGACCGGCGCCGGGATCGGCTGCTTCGGCGTGAGGGTGGCGTGGTTGAGTTTGCGGATCGCCTCTGCGGCGTCACGGGCCTGCTTGGTCGGATCCAGTGGCACGACGTACTCCTTCAGCACTGGGTGGGCGCTGCGCACGCGGTCGCAGGGGCAGCGCCGGAACGGGGTTCTCAGGCGGCGCGGCCGGCGGGGAAGGCGATGACCTCGGCCAGTGGTGCCGTGTCGCAGGCCGGTACGGGTTGGCCGCCTTCAGGCGTCGGGGTGTCCTGGGTGTCGGCTGCGGCGCGCTTGGCGCGTTCCTGCGCGAGTACCACCCGGACGGCTTTGTCGTGGCGGGTGGTGCGGTGTGCGGCGATCATCAGCGGCGTGCCGATGACGATCGCGGGGCCGAACAGGATCGTGGCGGCGATCAGGTCGCCGTTCACGATTCCTCCCGGGCGGTGGTAATGAGGAGCTGCGCGACGGTGCCGCCGAGTGCGCCCAGGCGGGCGGTGATGCCCTGCCAGGACTCGGCGTCGATGGCGAGCAGCGCGCCCACGGCGGCGGGGGCGTCGCCGTTCTGGGCGGCGGTGAGGGCGTCGCGGAAGTGTGCGGCGGCCAGCGGGCGGATGACCGGTGGTGGGGTGTGTTCGGGCATGGCTGTGCCCTTCCGATGAGGTCGAGCTGGTGACTGTGTGTACCGGGGAGGGAGGCGGCAGGGGCGACAGGTTGCCCGTATACGTGGGTCCCGGGGCGGGTCTAGTGCCTGCCTCCCTGCCTCCCTGGGTGCTGATCTGGGCTGATCAAGGCAGGGATGGGGGTTCAGGGAGGCGGTCAGGGACTTCTTCCTGCCTCCCTGACCCCCTCCCTTCACGCAGAGTCGCCGTCAGCCGTGTCGCGGTCCCGCTCGGCCAGTGCCTCCAGGACCCGGGCGCGGGCGACGACCATCTGCCCGTCGGACTTGTACGGCGCCGCCCCCACGGCCTCCAGCACCCGGCGCAGGTCCGGGAACGTCCACTCCCGGTACTCACCCGGGTTCACCACAGCGAGCTTCTGGAGGACTTCCTGTGTCCGCAGCCGGGGCGCGTCGCCCAGGACGGTGGCGATGTCGGCGAGTGCGTCCGCCGAGTGGGCGGGGGTGACGGCGGTCAGGGTGGTGACCCCGGCCCGCCGTGCCTTGGCCCGCTCGGCGATCTCGGCGGCGTCGTCGCCGGAGATGAAGTGCGTGCGGATGGTGGTGCTGGACTGCCCGGGGGCGAGCTTGACCCCGTCGCCGACCACGACCAGGGTTCCCTTGTCCAGTCCCTGGCGCAGCTTGTGCGGGGCGGCCCCGCCGTCGATGGCCTTGTCTCCCAGGGCCATCCGTCCCTGTTCCTCGGTGCCCAGGACCAGTGAGGCGCGGATGTGGGCGCCCTCGCGGACCAGCTTGGGCAGGTTCTCGTTCGTGGGGTCCTGGGTGCCCTGCCACAGGGTCACGTTGACCGCACGGCCCTGGTTCTGGAGCTTGCGCACGGCCATGAAGTAGCGGGAGGTGGCCTTGGTGCCGCCGTAGGGGCGACCGTCCTCACCCTTGGCCGGGCACATGAACGCCACCTGCGCCTCGTCCACGACCACGACGATGGGGCGGAACCGGGGGTCGGTGCGGGCCATGTCGCGGGTGATCCCGGTGGTGGAGCCGGACTGCTTGACCAGCTCCATCCGCCGCTCCATCTCGGCGACGGCGTCCTCAACCATCTCGGTCACGTCCATGACGTGCTCGTCGGTCGGACCCTCGATCAGGACCGTGGCCAGGCCGTTGAACATGGCCCAGTCACCCACACCCTTCAGGTCCCCGATGCGGAACTCCACGGTGGTGTCCAGCGCCAGCCACAGCACCAGGGCACGCAGGCTCGCGGTCTTGCCCTGGTTGGACAGGCCCGTCATCAGCAGGTGCCGCTGAAAGAGGCTGATCAGCGCCGCGTCCCCGCGCAGATCCTGACCCCACGGGGCCCGGCCGGTGTAGTAGTCCGCACTCGCCTCGGCGTCCACGGTCAGCGGGGACGGGCCGATCGGCTCGTCCAGCGCACCCGAGTCAGCGATCCACATCCGCACCGTGCGGGCTGCCTGCGGGATGGTGATGAACACCTCGTGCTCGTGCCGGTCCAGGTTCTCCGCCAGCTTCCGCCGACGCTTCTGCACCTCGTCCGTGGACACCCCCGACGGCAGCGTCACGTCCACCTCCACGCCGCATCCGGCGATCACGATCGGCGAGAGCATCCCCGCCCCGGCGTCGCCCATGTCCTTGATGGCGTTGCGAAGCGCTGCGATACCGAGGTCCCGCAGCGCGGTGACCACAATCGACGGGGTGATCGGCGCACCCTCGGTGTTGCGCTGGGCGGCGGGCAGGGCCCAGGCGGGGCAGCCTGGCGGTTGCGGCCAACAGCCCACAGGCCGAGCAGCGCCAGCCACGGGCCGACCGCGACCATCGGGCCCCACACGACGGTTGCGATGACGACCAGGGTCTGCACCAGCTCGATCAGGGTCATCGTCGGCGCGATGACCTGCGCGATGCGGTGCTCGGCGATGGCCAGCACGATGCCCAGGCCCAGCAGGGTGCCGGCCGTGGCCGCCGTGCCGACGGCCAGGCTGCGGGCGATGCGGACGGGGGCGGTGAGCATGTCCATCCGCCGCTGATGACGCGCCGCACGAAACGCGGCGGCGCGCTGCTCCCACTCCATCGCCACCTCGTGCTGACCTGCGGCCTCGGCGGTGCGCATCATCCGCTCGTAGCGGGCGGTGGTGCGCCCGTCCCAGGCCCGCTTGCCGACGATGACGGCGCCGGACGCGGTGTACATACTGTGCCGGACCGCCAGCCGGGCTGCGGTGCGGGTACGCGGGTGGGTGACCACCACCCGCACCCGCCGCACGGCCGGACTGCCGGTGAGGCGGTCCAGCCGTGCCCGGCCGGGGCGGTTGACCACGACACCGGTGATCGGCACCCGCTCCGCCACCTCCCCGGAGCCGTCGGTGGGGGCGTCGGTGGGGGTAGTGGGTTTGGTCAGGTCGACGGGGGTGGGGCGGTGGTCGTCGAGGTGGTGCAGGGTGCCCATGTCGGGCGGGGGCGGCATCAGGTCGGTCATGATGGTGCTCACCTGCTCTCAGGTCTGGGAGTTGGGGGCCCGGGGCGGCCGGTAGCTTCCCGGCATGGCGGCCGTCCCGGGGATGAGCGTGTTGGCGCTGTTCAGGCGGTGGTGGCGGGGTTCTGGAGCAGGGCCCGGCAGGTCGTGGCGTGGTCGTTGGCCTGCGTGCGGGCCGCGGTCAGGGACAGGTTGTTGTGGCTGTCCATGCACCCCTGGCAGAACCATGTGATGCGCCAGTGGTCGGCCGTGCCGGGGTCCATCACGATGACCTGCGCGTCGAGCAGGTTCGCGTACCTGATCAGGACCGTTCCGGGGATGGAGCTGGTGTCCTCGCCCATGGCGGACACCTCCTGTTCGAAGTGCGTTGATTAGCTGGTGAGTTGGTGGATTCAGGCCGCGAGGGCGGCGGTGTCGTGGCAGGGCACGCAGGCCCCGAGCGAGCGGGGGATGACGTATCCCGCGTCGCGCCCGCAGGCGGGGCAGGTGCGGCGGGCGAGCATCGCCGCGTCCAGGGCGCGCCGCTTGCCCGGGGTCATACGGCGGACCGGTCGGGCCAGGTCCAGCCGGTACAGGTAGGCCACTGCAACGTCGTGGGTGTAGCGCGAGACCCACATGACCTGCGCGGCGATGTCCTGCCCGCCTGGCCGCAGGCCCCGTGCGCGCAGTTGGCGGCGGGTGGCCAGGCCATCGGGGGCCAGGCGGCGCGGGTACGTCGGCAGCCCGTACCGCGCGCCGTCGGGGTCGTAGAACCTCATGCCGCACCGGCATCAGCCGGGCCTGGCTCGGGAGGCACGGCGTGCAGCCCCGGCGCCGAGTCGGCCCCGTTGCCGGTTTCCTTGTAGCGGGCGGCGACCCAACCAGCGGACCAGCCGGTCAGTTCGACCGCTCGCCGCTGCGGGATTCCAGCGGCGACGGCGGCCTGAACAATCCAACGGGCCCGTTCCTCGGGCAGCCGCTCGGACGCGGCGGGCGCGGTTAGCAGATCCTGCCGAAGCTGTTCGGTGACCTGCCGCTCACGCTGCTCACGGTCGCGCTCATGGCGCTCACGCTCGCTCACCTCGCGCTCACGACGTTCCCGCTCCACGCGATCCCGGTCGTCCCGGTGCTGCTGAGCCTCACGCTCGGCAGCCTCCCGACGCAGGCTCTCCTCCCGCGCTTCACGGGCCATCCGCGCCTCGTGCTCACGCTGCTCACGGGCCATGCCCGCCTCGTACTCACGCTGCTCCCGCTCGCGCTGACGCGCCCGTTCCTCGGCTGCCTCTCGGTCCTCGCGTTCGCGCCGGCGGCGCTGCTCGGCGAGCCGGATCTGTTCGGCCCGCTCATCGCGCTCACGGGCCTCCCGGGCGGCCAGCGCGGCGGCGATACCGCGCCGGTAGGCCAGCGAGGTCTCCGCCGTGACGATCAGCAATAGCGGCGCCACCGCGTGCACGGCGACCCCGACCAAGTCACGGTCCAGGGCGGACAGACCGACGTTGAGCAGGACCGTCATCAGGCCGGTCATCCAGCGCAGCACCACCGGCCACCGGCCGCCGTCCCCGCCGAGGCGGGCGAGCGTGCTGTCCATGCGGACCACGATCACCACCGCCGCATCCACGACCAGCGGCAGGATCGGCGCCGTCCAGTGATAGCCCTTCGGACTGTGCCCGGCCATCAGCGGGGTCACCGTGAGCACGCTGTACAGCACCGCACCGGCGGTGATCGCCCACGTGCCCCATCCCAGTGCTCGCTCGGCCCAGCGCACCTGATCCAGGCTGATCGTCGCGCTCACCGCAGCCACCGCCCGTCCTGCCGCGAGCGGACCCTGAGCGCGGTGAGCACCCACGTGAGCGCGACCGTGGACGCTTCCACGGTAGGCGACCGTCGGGCCGGGCGGCTCACCACCGGGCCCCCGGCCGCAGGCGCCGCAGCAGCATCCGGCGCCGCCGGTGGATCCGCAGCGCCACCCGGGCCAGCAGCACCACCGCCACGAGCACGCACGTGGTCGTCAGGTGGGCCAGCAGGAAGCCGCCGGCCACGTCCAGCACGGCAAGGACGCGACCGGCCGCGTGGGGGTGGGCCAGGGCCAGGAGGACCAGCACCCACCCAACGCACTTGGACACGCCGCTCATGCCGCCGCCCCCATCCGCCGGCCACCGCGCCCGGCGGGCCGCAGCGAGGCCACCGGGGGTGCCAGCCGCAGCAGGTCCGGCCTGGTCGCGCTGATGACGTCCACCACCAGGCTGGCGGTGCGGTCGAGCAAGGTCGGGTCGTCGGCGATGATGTCGCGGGCCGCGTCCATGCGCGCCGCCCGCTCCGCCTCGCTCTCGCCGTCCTCCCCGAGCCACAGGTCCAGGGGCGTCCCCAGGGCCAGCTCAAGGAACTCGTCGGTGCTGCGAGCCTCGGTGTGGCCGATGAAGTTCCTCATCACTCGCCACCCCGCCCGGTCTCGCTGCGGCGGTTGGCCTCCCGGACACGCTCCGAGAGCTCCTTACGTTCCTCGTCTGTCAAGCTGAACATTGCGGGACCTACCTCTCATAGGTGCCTGCGAGCGGCCCCTGGTGTTCCTGCACCGGGGGCCGCACTGATGGATGGGTGAGCGGATCAGCGGCGGCCGATCTCCTGGTCGATCTCGGTCGGAGTCAGGGCGTAGCCGTCAGCTCCGGTCGTGTTGTAGTAGACGGGTTCTCCGCCGCGCGCCGGGCTCGGCGAGGGCTTCCACACATCCCCGTTGACGTCGATGACCTCGGCGGGCGCATCCGGGTGCAGCGGGCTGAACAGGTCCATGACGGGCCTCCCTTCGGGTGGCGGGACCACTCGTCGTCTGACGAGTAGCCATGGACTCCGACGAACCCCCACCGGGGCCCGCCGAGGACCAAAGTCACTCGTGTTGATCAGCACTCTGTTGAGTTCTCAAGGAACAGAGGCGCTTCCTTCAGGCGGCTTTCACCCCAACCCTCCGGGCACCACTGGCACAGCTCTGAGCAGACCAAAGAAGGGCTATCCCTTCGCAGTCCTGGGACTGCGCTGCCGAGTAAGACGATGCCGCACCATCCGCAGACTGTCAACAGTCCTGGGACTGTGCTTCACTTAGATTGATCTGGAGGAGGTCGCATGGCGCCGAAGTGGCGAGAACTGGCTGACCGGCTAGCCGAACGAATCAGGAGCGGCGAATACGCGCCGGGGCAGCAGCTGCCGCACATCCGGGATCTTGTCGCCGAGGGGGAGGGGTCCAAAGCCACTGTTCACGCTGCCTACAAGGCTCTGGAGGCAGAAGGGCTGGTCACTTCATCCCGGGGTCACGGCACCATCGTGCGGCCCCAGAGCCCGATCAAGCGTCTCGGCATCGAGCGCTACGACAAGGTCAAGTGGCGGGACGGGGATGAAGTGGCTTTCATCGCCGACCGAGTGGCATCCGGACGGGCATACAGCCGGGGTGAGCAGACCCAGAGCGTTTCCCGCCTCGTTGCCCCACCAATCGTTGCGGCAGCACACGGCCTACCGGACGGCGCCGAGGTGTACGCCCGCGCCCGACTGGTCAAGGAGGGCAAGCAGCCGACCCACACACTGACCAGTTACTACCGACCCGAGCACGTGGAGGGCACGAGACTGGTTGATCCGACCCCGGGGCCGGCCGGTCGCGGTGGTGGCTTCCGAGTGCTCCTGGACGCGGGATACGAGATCGACCACATGCGAGAGGAGATCTTCGCCCGCGTGGCCACGCAGGACGAGAGCAGGTTGCTGCAGCTGCCCCCAGGCGAACCGGTCGTGGAACTCCACCGAACTGCCTATACCGCTGACGGAACTGTGGTCGAGTTCGCCATTGGAGTACATGCTGCTTCGCGCTTCGCATGGCGGTACGACTTCGCGGTTCCCGACTCAGCTCGTGAGCACGCCGGAAGCGGCCGGGGGTTCTGAACTCCCGGTGCCCCTTGGACTACCCCAACCAGTCCGATCAGGAAGGAAGAAATGCCAAGCGAGGGAAAGCCCCAGTCGATCGACACGGCAGTGATCAGTACTCCCGCAGACGTCCCACCCGCGAGCCTCGGAGCCCTGACCAGCCGACGGGAGCGGCACGCGGCACGCCTGGCGGGAGCAGTAACCAGTTGGGGCGTTCCAGAGCCCGGTGAGGCGGTAGCCGCTCTGGCTCTGGGGGTGGCAATTACCCGCCGGGTGACAGAAGGGCAGCCAGTCCTCATTCGGGAGGCGCTGCGGCAAGGGAGCAACTGGGACGACATCGGGGCCGCGCTAGGCACCGACGCAGCTGGGGCCAGTGCGATGTACACGGCATGGGTGGAGACGCTGGCCCCTGAGGAAGAGGCAGAAGCACGTCGGCTGGCCGGGTAGCGAGACGAACGCCCCAGGGATGTCCCTGGGGCGTTGTCAGGAGTTGATCAGGCGGCTGGAAAATCCCGCCGCGCACAGGCGCTCGAAGGCCGCCTGAACGACTTCCGGGACTTCCTGCGGAATGGCAAATCCCTTGGCGGGATAGAGCGTCACTCGCTGATGGGCTCCGACAAGCATGTCAATGACGAGATTTTCGTCTCCGATACTGGCCACGTACTCATCGAAGCTCAGCGTCTCGGAAGCGCACAGGACATCCACCTCAGGCCAGAGCTTGCGGAATGTGGCGAACGACCGCCGTTGCTCGTAGGGCTTGCAGATGACCAGCACTGAAGTGACCGGCACTCCAGCGGTAGCAAGTACCTCTTGCGAGAAGGTGACGTTCTGCCCGGTATTCGCGGCGTTCAGCTCAACCAGAATCGCCGAGTCGGGGACGCCAAGACCCATGGCGTGTTCACGATAGTGAACCGCCTCACCGCGTGGAAACCGCGCCGCAGTGGTTCGACTGTTCGCTCCTGTGAACAACAGCAGCGGGAACAGGCCCGCCTCGTAGAGCTTCGTGGCGTACGTCGCTACCCCGAGGTCATGGCTGCCTAGACCGATGCCGACGGAGCACTGCCGGAGCGTGTGGTGCATCTGCTGGTACTCCCAGAGCACCTGCGCATCGCTCCACTCATCAGGTGAAGCGGCCCCATCTCGGACGTTCATGAGCCTCACCGTATCCCAGTCAGACGTAGGCTCACGGGGATGCTCCTGGCGCCACGACCAGGGCCAGCTTCGGCGCGACACCTGACAACAACCGCTGACATCAACAGCCACGGACACGCGAAGATCCTGGCGTACCAACCACCGAAGCGCGGGCACTCTGAAGCACTGGTAGAGGGCCACAGAGTGCTGAATCGGAGGCTCATGCGGGGGCGGAATGCGCCTACGGATCAAGAGGTTGCAGGTTCGAATCCTGCTGAGCGCACAGCAGGCCAGAGGCCCCTTACGAGAAATCGTAAGGGGCCTCTGGCGTTCGAGCTCAGCGGGCAAGCTCTGCGTTCCGGGGTTCGGGTGGACGGGTGCCGGTGAGTTCGTGGGCGCGGGCGGCGAGGTGGGGGGCGAGTTCGGGGTACCAGCCCCGGGCGACGGCTTGCAGCATCTCGGCGAGGGCGACGAGTTCGCCGGTGCGGCCGGTGGGGGTGTCCAGGACGTGCGCGTACTCGGCGCGGATACGGGCGGCGACGGCCGGGACGCGCAGGCTGTGGGCGTGCAGCAGGCCGGGGTCGTAGCCGACGGGGACGCGGCCCCAGCGTTCCCAGTCGAGCAGGGTGAGCGGGTCGGCGGTGAGGTTCCCCCAGTGCAGATCGGCGTGTCCGGTCACGCGGTCGATGCGGGCGGGCGCGGGGATGCCGAGGAAGGTCGGGAAGGCCTTGGCGATCCAGCTGTCGCTGCCCCGGACGGTCGGGGTCTCGACGGTGGCCAACTGCGCGAGCGCCCGGCGCAGATCGGCCCACCACTGGTCGGTCAGACCGGGATCACGCTCCAGGTCCGGCCGCCGCGGCGCGATGACGGGTGCACCGATGTACTGGGTGACGTCGGCCTGGTAGGCGTACCCCGGTCGGGTCCAGTCAAGGACTGCGATCAGGCGGGCGCGCGGGACGGTGTCGGGCACGCGCTGGGCCGCGCCGACGATGCCCTCACCCGGCGGTCGGTGCGGGTTGCCCACCGGGACCGAGGCGACCCGCAGCCAGCTGTCCCCCGCGCGGCGGCCGATGGTCCGGCCGAGGTAGCCCCATGCGGCGGGGCCCGCGCAGACCAGGCCGAGGCGTGAAGCGGCGTGGTCGTGCGCGGCGCGCATCCGGGTCTCGGTGGCCTCATCCTCCGGCCAGTTCATCGGCGATGCTCCTGAGGTGATCGGGTGTCAGCGGGTCCGGCAACACGCTCACCGCATCGTCCCAGTGCGCCCGCGCCGGGCCGAGGGGGCGCTCTGGTCCTGAGGGGGGCTGACGGGTTGTCATGCACGCCCTTGACGGGTCTACCCGAGGGGGTGACCGTGATGCAGGACAGTGCATCGCGCTCGACAGGGGAGGCCGGTATGCGGCTGGATTTCGTCGGGATCGACCCCAACACGGGGAGTGGGCAGAGCCCGACCATTTGGGTAGACCTGGAGGACCCGGCAGACGTCGACCTCGTGTTCCAGGGGTGGAAGGCTGACCAGGAGACAGAGGCGGAGTGCGCACAGACAGTGGTCCCCGGTCACGCTGTGGGGATTCCGGCGAACGAGGCTGTCATTCGGATTCCGGCCCGTATGGTGCCGTTGCTGAGGAAGGCGTGCGACATTGCAGAACGTGCCCAGCTTCGAGGAGCTGTTCCGTCGCACGGAGCGGACAGCCGTCCATCTGGAGATGCGTGACCACTACGCCATTGCCGCCGAGGTCCCGGATGTCGCGCGCTGGAAGGCGACCGGGGTCGCCAACACCGACCCTGAATCGGACTACTGGCGGCCCTGGGTGGCCATCGTGCAAGAGGCTGTCGCTCGGGGGGTGATTCTGCGCCGGGCCCGGATCGTCTCGGAGTCGCCCACGGACTACATCCGGTTCGAGCATGCCATCACGCCTCTGAACGTGAGCATCGGCGAGCTGGTGCGCTGGCTGCCACGCAACCAAGCTTCGGACCTGGCCTTGCCGGGCAATGACTTCTGGCTGTTCGACGGCGAGTTGGTCCGGTTCAACCACTTCACCGGTGATGGCGACGGGGCTGCCGTGCCTTTCGTGGACACGGATGACCCGGCTGTGGCCAAGCTGTGCGGGACATCCTTCGAGGCCGTCTGGGAGCGCGCTGTTCCTCACGCCCAGTTCGAGTTCTGAGGGGGCGCCCGGAAAGCAAGCCCATGCCCTCCCCGTTCTCCAGCGCACAGGCAGCCCGCGAGCGTGTCGCCGCGCGCCTGAAAGAGCTCCGCTTGGACGCCGAGCTCAACGGGCGCGCCCTGGCGGCCCTCTGCGGCTGGAACCCCGCCAAGTCCAGCCGGATCGAGAACGCCAGGACGCCACCGTCGGACGCCGACATCCGGGCCTGGTGCCGGGCCTGCGGGGCGGACGACCAGGCTCCGGACATCATTGCCGCCTCGCGCAGCGCCGAGCAGATGTACGTGCAGTTCCGCAGGATGCACCGCAGGGGGATGCGGGCCGCACAGGAGGAGATCGTCCCCCTCTTCGAGCAGACCCGCACCTTCCGCGCCTACTGCTCCAACGTGGTGCCGGGGTTCTTCCAGACCCGCGAGTACGCGACGGCCATCCTGCGGATGTTCGCAGGCTTCCAGGGCACACCGGACGACTCGGAGGCGGCTGCCGACGCGCGGGTGACCCGCAACCTGGTGGTGCACCGGGCAGGGCACCGGTTCGCGGTCCTGGTCGAGGAGCACGTCCTGCGGCACCGCTTCGCCGACGATGCTGTGATGATCGAGCAACTCGCCTACCTGCTGGCGGTCATGTCCCTTCCGAATGTCTCGCTCGGCGTGGTGCCCCTCGGCGCGCGGCGTGGCATCTGGGGCCTTGAAGCGTTCTACATCTTCGACGACAAGCGGGTGAACGTGGAGACGCTCACGGCGGCCGTCAACGTCGTTGCCGTCGGGGAGATCGCCGATTACCGGCGTGCGTTCGAGGAGTTGTCCAAGGCCGCCGTGTACGGGACCAGGGCACGTGCGCTGATCTCCGCCGCCATAGCCGCGATCGAGTGATTCGCGTGCAAGGGCCTGCAACGACGTAGAGCCCAAAAGCCGCCACTGCCTAACGTCTTGAGGTGAGGCGCCCCGTCCTTTGCGGCGATGGGTGAGCATCACCCTGGTGGGCAACCCGCCGACCGGGGTCAGGTACCGCGTGGATGGGAGGGGCTGACGTGATCGTTGGCCCGATCGTGGAGAGCGGCGGTGACGGGGACAAGCTTCCCGGCCAGCCCTGGCAGCCGCCACCCCCGCCGCCCCCGGACGGGGAATCGCCTCCCGGCGACGGAGGACACCGCAAGTGATCGAGCGCTCGATGGAGCAGGGGGACCGCGCCGGCGACGAGCTGGTGCGGTTCCTCCTCGATGTCGGCTCCTTGACACCCGAATGGGTCCCGAACTTCAAGGCTGTGCCGCGCGCACTCCTCCTGCCTTCCCTGGTGTGGTCCTACGACATGGCCACGGGCAGGAGCGCCGCCGTGGACAGGGCGGACGACCCGGACGGATGGCTGCACCAGGCGTTCGCCAACGTGCCGCTGATCACCCAGTGGGACGACGGCGGGCACGAGGGCAGCGAGCCCGGGACCGTGCCGACGAGTTCGGCAAGCATGCCCTCGGTGGTCGCGTCCATGCTCCGTGACCTGGACGTGCGGCCGGGCATGAAGGTGCTGGAGATCGGCACCGGGCCGGGCTGGACAGCCGGACTGCTCACGCACCGCCTCGGCGACGCGAACGTGGTCAGTGTCGAAGTGGACGCCGTAGTCGCGGCCCAGGCCCGGACCGCGCTGGGCCGCCTCGGCCTGCACCCCGAAGTCGTGCGGGCCGACGGTGAGTTCGGATGGCAGCCAGGCGCACCGTACGACCGCGTCATCGTCACAGCGGGCGTCCGGACCGTACCTGCGGCCTGGTTGGGACAGACCCGTGCGGGCGGCGTGATCCTCGCGCCCTGGGGCACCGACTACGACAGCAGCGGGGATGTCCTGGTCAGGCTGACCGTGAGCGAGGACGGCAGCGCGAGCGGGCCATTCCTGCGACCGGTCGAGTTCATGAAGCTACGCAACCAGCGCCTGGACTGGGATCGCTTCCGTGACCACGTCCCCGAGTACCCAGGCGACGCCGACCGGTCCAGCACCAGGCTGGGACTGGATGACCTGGGCGGGAGGTACCGGACAGCCCGCTTCGTCGCCGGCCTCTGCGTTCCCGATTGCGCCCACGTGATCAACCAGACCGACCCCGGTACCGCTCAGGCGTGGTTCTTCGATCTCGGCAGCCGATCCTGGGCGAGCGTCGTGTTCCGGACCGGCGATCCGCTCGCCCCGGTCTACCAGTCGGGCCGCCGCAGGCTCTGGGACGAGGTTGAACGGGCGCTGACCTGGTGGCAGCACCAGGGCCGACCGGAACTCGGCCGGTTCGGCCTCACCGTCCACCCCGACGGCGCCCAGCACCCCTGGTTCACCGGCAACGGCAGCACACGGCGGTGCTACTTGCCGAGGTAGGTCTTCATCATCTGCTTGGCGATGGGGGCGGCGAGGCCGGAGCCGGAGATTTCGGTGCGCTGGGTGTTGCTGGCCTCGATGACGACGGCGACGGCGATGTCCTTGCCGTTCGGGCCCTTGGCGTAGGAGACGAACCAGGCGTAGGGGTTGCCGGAGTTGTTGACGCCGTTCTGGGCGGTGCCGGTCTTGCCGCCGACGGTGATGCCGGGGATCTGGGCGGTGGTTCCGGTGCCCTTCTGGACGACGTTCACCATCATGCTCTGGATCTCGGCGGCCACGGCCGGGGTGGTGGCCTGGGAGAGCTGCTTCGGCTGGGTGTGCGAGATGACGCCGAGGTCGGCGGCGCGTTCCTCGGCGACCAGGTAGGGCTGCATCAGGGAGCCGTTGTTGCAGATGGCGGCGGCGACCATGGCCATCTCCAGCGGGGTGGCCCGGGTGTCGAACTGGCCGATGGAGGAGAACATGTTGCTGGGCCGGTCGATGCCGCCGGCGAAGACGCTGGCGTCGGCGCGTACCGGGATGTTCAGGGTGGGGTTGTTGAAGCCGAACTTGTCGGCCTCCTGCACCATGCGGGCGTTGCCGACCTGGTCGCCGAACTTGGCGAAGACGGTGTTGCAGGAGACGGCCAGGGCGTCGTTCATGGACGCGTTCAGGCAGGGGTCGTTGTCCTCGTTGGGCAGCGTCTTGGTGCTGTCCGGCAGCGGCAGCGGGTCGGGGGTGTCGGTCGGGGCGTTGATGTCGGTGACCACGCCGGTCTCCAGGGCTGCCGCCGCAGTGATCAGCTTGAAGGTCGAGCCGGGCGGATAGGTCTGCCGCAGGGCCCGGTTCAGCATCGGGTCGGAGGGGTCGTTCAGCAGCTTGGTGTAGGCGGGGCTGCTGGTGGTGCCGCCGCCGGCGAAGACGCCCGGGTCGTAGGAGGGGGCGCTGACCAGGGCCAGGATCGCCCCCGTCTGCGGGTCGATGGCCACGGCCGCGCCGGTCTTGCCCTGGCTGACGAAGGCGTTGTAGGCGGCGGCCTGGACCTGGGGGTTGAGCGTGGTGATGACGTCGCCGCCCTGCTTCTGCTTGCCCGTGATCAGGGCCTCGAAGTTGTTGACGGTCAGTCGGGAGTCGGTGCCGCTGAGGACCGGGTCCTCGACGCCCTCCAGCAGGCTGTTCCCGAAGATGGCGGAGGAGTACCCGGTCACCGGCGCGTACAGCGGGCCCTGCGGGAAGGACTGCACGTACTTGTACCTGTTGCCGTTGACCAGGACGCTCTTGGTGACGGCCTGGCCGCCGACGAAGATCTGGCCGCGGGGGTGGCTGTACGCCTCGATCGCGATCCGGGCGTTGTGCGTGTTGGTGTTGAGCGAGCCGGCCTCGACCCCCTGGACCCAGTTGACGCGGATCAGCAGCGCCAGGACGAGGACCAGGCAGAAGGCGGACACCCGGCGAATGGGCTGGTTCACGGTCGGGCGACCCTTCTGGCGTCGTACGAGCAGGTCAAACACCTGTCTGACTGTCGTTTACGACGCCCTGCGCACCGGGGCCGGTTGCGGTGACCGGCCCAGCCTCGGGCCGCTCCCGGCAGTTCCCTCGTGACTGCCGGGACGGTCAGTGGTGCCAGTGGTAGCGGCCGGATTCCAGGACACAGGTGATGGTCCGGCCTTCGGCGTCAACGGTGGAGAGGCCCGCGTCGGCGTCCGGGCAGAACTCTCCGGCGGCGTAGTAGTGGCCCGAGGGGGACATGATCACGGCGCTGTTGCCGCCTGCCGTCGAGGGATCGGACGCGCCGGATCCGGAGGAGGACGCGGTGCCGCCGGCGGCTGAACCAGCGCTGGGGGTGGTCGGGTTCGCGGCGTGGGTCGGCTTCGGCGGCTGGGTGCGGGGGGCGGTCGGGGGTGGCGGCGTGGGCCGGGGCTTGGGCTTCGGTGACGGCTCCGGCGTGGGCGGGGGCGTCGGTGACGGCGTGGGGGTGGGGGTGGAGGCCGGGGTTGCTGAGGGACGGGCCGCCGCGACGGCTGCCGCCGACGCGGCCTGTGTCGGGTTCAGGCTCTGCTCCACGGCCGACGCCATCCCGGCGACGAAGGGCGGGATGCAGAAGGCGAGCGCGAGGCCGATCACGATCTTCTTGCGGGTGCTCATCCTCGGCCCGGCCGGCCGGCGCGGTGGCATCGGCGATCTGTACGGCGGCATGCTCATGGTCCCCCCTGGGGCTCCCGGTGCTGAGAGGGACCCAGCGTGGCAGCGGTAGCTGGTCCGTCTGCCCGACGTTGTCACTCTGTTATGGCGATCCGGTGCGGCCTAGCTCCTCTCCCTGGGCTGGGCCTGAAACCGACGGCGTCCGCCGGGACGGAGATGCGGGGGCGTCCGGGGTCGGCCAGAGTGGACTGTCGGCCGCCGGACCATCAGGGGCTGAGCGGACGCGGGCCGGGAGGACGGCGGTGGCGGGCAGCTCGGGTGAGGGTATGGTCTGGTATGCGGCTTATGGGTCGAACATGTGTGCCGCGCGGATGGCGTGCTACATCGTGGGCGGGCGGCCGCTCGGCGGGGCGCGGGTGTATCCGGGGTGCCGGGACCGGCGGCTGCCGGAGCGGGCGGTGGGGGTGGTGCTGCCCGGTCAGCTGTACTTCGCCGGGGAGTCGACGGTGTGGACCGGGGGCATGGGGTTCTACGACC
>Ga0302314_10006915_pt1 | contig 20461 bp, 14 predicted proteins | sample III_Palsa_N2_3_FD_200533 | JGI IMG/M metagenome (GOLD analysis project Ga0302314, IMG submission 200533) | Peat permafrost microbial communities from Stordalen Mire near Abisko, Sweden - III_Palsa_N2_3 | ecosystem: Environmental > Terrestrial > Soil > Palsa > Peat permafrost | place: Sweden... | reverse complement strand
CACTCGAGGAAGCGCGACGGACGCTTTGGGGGTTCGCCGACGGGATCGCCTGCGATCAGGTGATCTCCGGAGAAAAGGCGGTACGCGAGCTCGGCTGGCATCCGTCGCGACAGTCGATCGTCAACGAGCTGCTCTCCTACGCACCGGCAACAGCGTGAACATGCTGCACATCGTCTCCACCTGCCTCGTCGTTGCGGCATTTTTTGGGGCGGGCCTGTTCAACATGATCGGCACGCCCGCCACGCGGAGCGACTTCGTACGATGGGGTTATCCCCCGTGGTGGCGCCACTTCACCGGTGGGCTGGAGATGGCGACCGCCATCTTGGTAGCCCTGCCTACCACGCGCGGGGCCGGACTGATCCTCGGTGCCGTCATCATCGCCGCGGCGGCTGTGACCGTTTTGCGGCGCCGCGAGTTTTCGCACCTCGCCCCGATCGGGCTGTTTGTCGCCTTGCTCGCAGTGGCCCAGATAGCGTCCTGATGTCGATGATGGCTTACGCCGCTTGCTTGCGAAAACCTGTATCCCAATCGGAGCACATGAACGAGTGGCTGAAGTTGGGAAAGCATCTGGCCCGCTGAACGGCGGCAAGTGGGTCATGTCCCCGCGACGGGCGTCGGGATGCTAAGCCAAGACACGTCGTCAGGCGCCGCGCGAACGACCGCTATCTGAGATCAGCCTCCCGGAAGCTGTCAGCCTTCAATCGGCCAAAGCCGGTCAATCCGACGCTGACCGATCGACCGGTGTAGCCTACTCAATCCGGGGACAGCTTTCGCCGGTAACGCGGCCGGAAGCTTCCCGTGCCCCACGGCCACAAGCAGGCATCCAGGGACGCGCGCTGAAAGTGTTCACAGTTCGATTGCCATGCCCTCCACGTCGGTTCGATCCTAAACCTCGGAAGTGGCGATGGATCTATCCGTCCCGCTGGAGATATGCCTTGGAAAAGGCCCTGCCAATCGCGACCGGCGTCGGCTGTCGACCCAACATGCGCCGTCTGCCGAGCAGGGCGTCAATTTCCGCTCCCCTCAAGAGCGGACATTCCGAGGGTCCCTCTTCAAGCGTTGGCTCCGCCGTCGACAGTCAGCGCCGTACCCTTGATGTAGCCGGCCTTGTCGCCCGCCAGGAATGCGATAGCGTTGGCGATGTCGTCCCCGCGCCATATTTACCCGTCGCAGTGAATGGCGAAGCACATCGCCATAGGGACCTCCTTCCGGGTTAATGTCGGTGTTGATCGAGCCCGGCTGCACCAAGTTGGCGCTGATGCCTTTTGAGCAAGCTCGCGAGCTAGACCCTGGTTGAAAGCTATGAGCGCAGACTTCGAACGGGCGTAGACGGCATCGTGCTCTAGGATCTCAAGAGCACCACCAACCTGCCTCTTCGCTTCATACCCTGACCGGCGCCGGCGGACCGGCGGCAATGCATAATCTATGCGGTCGACGGCATCCCAACGCCGCAATGGCGAGATTATTGCGCCTTCCGTCTGTTAGCCTGGTGCCACCGTTGCTGGGGAGATGTCATGTCGCACCGTTGCTTGTCGCGGGGCCTCGCGCCGTCGCTGCTGCTGTTGACCGCGGCGGCGCCGGGGGCGCCGGGGCTCGAGATCCGGCTGTCCCCCGCGCATCCCGATGCCGCGCAGCATATCCCTTATGTCGATGTCGAGTTGGTCGTGCAGACGATCCATGTCCGCCCCGGCGATCCGATCTTCACGCTCCCGCTGACCGCGAACACGCTGGTCACCAGCGCGAAGGACATCGCGGCGCTCGAACTGGCGGACGACACGGGGCCGATCGCGGTGACCGTGCGCGACACGCAGCAGGATGGTTCCAACAGCCTGCGGGCGTGGCTGGTGTCACGCGCCGTCGTTGGTCGGGTGACCGTCCGTTATCGCGTGCCGATCGATGCCGCGGCGGCGCCGCTCGCGCTGCCGCAATATGAGATGCGCACCGAGGCCGGGACATTCTCCGCGGCTGGCAATGCGTTCCTGCTGCTGCCCGCCGATCGGATCGCGCGGTCCGCGCGCATCCATTGGGATTTCGCGGCTTATGGTCCGGGCGGCCGCGGTCTGTCGAGCCTCGGCGCGGACGATGCCACCGGCAGCGCGCCGCTGCCACCCGAACGGCTGGCCTCGACCTATTATATGGGCGGGCATCCCGGCGCCTTCGGTCCGGCGAGCGACGGCTTCTTCGCCGCCTGGCAGGGGACGCCGCCGTTCGACATGGCGCCGCTGATGCACTGGGCGGGCGACCTCCACCGCTTCTACGGGCGCTTCTTTCGCTACACGCCGCCGAGTTTCGGGGTGTTCGGTCGCACCAACGCGCGCAATCCTGGCAGCGGCATCGGGTTGACCGACAGTTTCGCCTTCACCTTCAACCAGGCCTCGACCCCGGCGGACCTACGCACCTTGCTCGCGCACGAGATGCTGCACAGCTGGGTCAATTCGCTCGATTCCTCGATGGACCAAGCCGACGGGCTCGATCGCTCCTGGTTCGGCGAGGGGCTGGCGGTGCATTATGAGCGCGCGCTGCCCTATCGCGCGGGGATGATCTCGGCGGACGATTTCCTCGCCGATCTCAACGACACCGCCGCGCGCTATTATACCGACGTGAAGATCGCCACGCCCAACGCCGCGATCCCCGACGGCTTCTGGCGCGACACGCGGATTCGCGTGCTGCCCTATGATCGCGGCTCGCTCTATTTCGATATGGTCGACGCGCAGATCCGCGCGAAGTCCGGAGGGCGGCGCTCGCTCGACGACATCGTGCGCACGATGCTGGCGGCGCGGCGCGCGGGGCAGCCGATGAACGAGGCGCTGTGGCGCTCGCTGCTTCGGGCCGAGCTCGGCGCCAAGGGCATCGCCGATTTCGAGGCGATGCTGGCGGGGGCGACGATCCTGCCGCCGTCCGACGCCTATGGCCCGCGCTTCCGGCGGATCGCGGTGTCGCTGCGCCGTTTCGACCTCGGCTTCGATCCTGCTTCGCTGCTCGGCCAGCCGCGGATCGTGCGCGGGCTAGTGGCGGGATCGAATGCCGACAAGGCGGGCCTGCGCGACGGCGACGAGATCGTCGATCGCTTCCCGCAGGACAAGCTGCAGGCCGAGCAGCAGGCGGTGCTGACGCTTCACCTCCGGCGCGACGGTCGCGATCTCCAGATCACCTACCTGCCGCGCGGCGAGAGCGTGCCGGCCTGGCAGTGGAAGCGTGTGCGCAGCGTCCGCTGACGCACACGACGCGCACGACGCGCACGGGCTTTGCGGCGGCGATCAGTGGATAGGCAGCAGGCTTGCCATGATGGCGTGCATCCGCCGGCGGCCTTGCTCGCCCTCCAATGCGGCGTGGCCGGCGTCGAGCGCGACCAGCCGCGCACGGTCGGCGGGAAGCCAGGCCCGGTCGAGCGCGTAGCGCGATCCGAGCAGCGGCACGGCGAGATCGTAATAGCCGCCGACCACCACCATCCGCAGCTGAGGATGGTCGCGCATCGCGTCGGACAGGTCGTGGAGCAGGTCGGGCGGCGTGTCGCTGCCCTCGACCGACGGCCAGCGCCACTGGAAATTGACGTCGAGCGTCAGCGACACGTAGTCCTCGTCGCTGCGCACGCCGAGTTCGCCGCGCAGATAGTCGCCGATCGGCTTGGAGACGATGACGTTGCTGCGGCCGAGCCCGAGCGCGGGATCGTTCGCCGCCGATGGGCGGTCGGGCGCCGCGGCGGGGATGGGAGCGGTGACGCGGCTGTCGAGCCGGCCGACGACCAGCCCGTCGTCGTGGCGGAGCGCGGCGCGAAACGTCTCGACATCGATGCGCAGATGATCGGCGAGCAGCGTGGCGGCGGGGATGCCGATCAGCGCGCTCGTCCGTGCGGCAATCCTCGCGGCATCGGCGGCAGGCAGGCTGCTGCCGAGCATCAGCGCGTGCGCATAGTCGCCCGTGGCGAAGCGCGCGGCCTCGTCGAACAGGGTGGGATTGACGGACAGGTGCGCGGCCACCTTGCCGTTGGCCGCGGCGGCGATCGCCATCGAGGGCAGCGCGAGCACCGCGGCGAGATTGTCGTCGCCGCCGTAGGAAAGCGCCGGCGAGACGAGCAGCAGCCCGGCGAGTGGCAGGTCGCGCGCCGCCGGCAGCATCGCCGCGAGCCGTGTCCCGCCATAGCTCTCGCCGCCGATATAGATTGGCGAGCACTCGCGGTGATGCGCCTCGATCCAGCCGCGGATCGTCTCGAGCGTCGCCGCGGCGTCGCCGTCGATGCTCCAGAAGCGGTGCCCGTCGCCGTCGGGGAGCACGCGGCTGAACCCAGTGCCGACCGGATCGATGAAGACGAGGTCGGCGCGGTCGAGCGGGGTGTCGGGATTGTCGACCATCCCCTGCGGCGTCTTGAGCCGCGGTCCCATCGCCTCGAACTGCAGCGGCGAGGAGGAGGCACCCGGGCCGCCGTTAAACAGGAAGAAGACGGGCCGCGACGCCGGCGCCGCGACCCCGTCACGCAGATAGGCGGTGGTCGAGATGGTCGCGGCGGGCTTGCCATCGGCACCGGTGAGCAGATGCTGTTCGAACACGGCTTCGTAGGCGAGCGGGCCGGCGGCAGTCTGGACGACGTGATGGCTGGTCGCGGTTGGGATGATTTCGGCCGCGCCGCCGGGCGCCGCGACCGTCGCGAGCAGCAAGGATAGGATGGTTCGGCGCATGGGGGATCTCCGCTTCCGGCGCCAGCCTAGCGGCGGCCCCTGCGGCGCGCTTGCCGGAACCGCGCGTTCGGGCGGCAGTCGCTGCATAAATTGTGCGGTGCCCGCCATTTTGGAGGCAGGGCATGCCGCCTCGCGCGGCGACGACGCGAAAGCGGACGATGACCTGCCCCAGGCACCCGCCTAGACTGGCGCAGGCGGCTGGATCGTCCACCGCCGTCCGGAGTATCCCGATGCGGATGACGCGCCGCGAATATCTCGCCGCCACCGCCGCGCTGCCGCTCGCGGCGCCCGTCGCTGCCTCGCCGCTGGCCGGCCCGCTCGATCGCAGCGGCTTCGATCTGGCGCCGGGCAAGGTCTATCTCGATTCGGGGACGATGCATCCGGTCAGCCGCGGCGGCCGCGCGGCTGTCGCGGCCTATCTGGCGGCGCGCGCGGAGGGGCATGCGCATCTCGACGAGGATGCGGTGCGCGCCGCCTTCGCGCGGCTGGTCGGCGCCGATCCCGACGAGATCGCCTTCGTGCAGAGCACGACGATGGGCGAGCAACTCGTCCTCAAGGCGCTCGGCCTGCCCCAACGCGGCGCGCACATCGTCACTGACACGCTCCACTTCTTCGGCTCCTTCCCGCTCTACGAGGGACTGGCGACGCAGGGCTGCGAGGTGACGTGGCTACGCCCGCGCGACGGCCGCATCGCGATCGAGGACATGGATCGCGCGATCCGGCCGGGCACGAAGCTAGTCGCGCTGTCGCTGGTCTCGACTTTCAACGGCTTCGAGCACGACCTCAAGGCGGTGTGCGACATCGCGCACGCGCGCGGCGCGCTGGTCTATGCCGATATCGTCCACGCCGCGGGCTGCGTCCCCGTCGACCTCCACGCCAGCGGCATCGATTTCGCCGCCTGCGCCAGCTACAAATGGCTGATGGGCGATTTCGGCCTGGGTTTCCTCTACGCGCGCAAGGATCGCCAGGAGCGGCTCCAGCGCACGCAATATGGCTATTACGGGATCGCCGACTTCACCCCGCACGCCTATCCGCTCGACGCCCCCGCCGCACCCGACGACATCGCCGACTACAGCTTCCAGGCGAGCGCGATGGGGCATTTCGCCTATGGCACCTATTCGCACATGGGGGTCGCGCTGCTCGCGCAGTCGCTCGGCGACATCGGCCGGATCGGCGTCCCCGCGATCCAGGCGCATGCGCAGCCGCTGGTCGATCGGCTCAAGCAGCAATTACCGCGCATGGGCTATCAGGTCGCGACACCGCCCGAGGCGAAGACTCCCTTCGTCACCTGCATCGTCAAGGACGCCTCGACGCGCTTGCAACCCGCGCTCGACAAGGCCGGCGTTACGATCACGGTGAGCCGCAACCGCTTTCGCGTCACGCCCTCGGTGTTCAACGGCATGGATGATGTCGAGAAATTACTAGCCGCCTTGAAATCTAGCTGATTTCTTCCAAAAAGATGGATTGAAGTGTCGCTGTCGTGCGTTAGCGTGGAATCTCAATCCACGGGAGGACGTCGGTGTCCGAAGAATTGTCCACGATCGACATCAAGATTCTCGACGAGATGCAGAAGGACGCCTCGCTGTCGACGGGCGAACTGGCAGAGCGCGTCGGGCTGTCGCAGTCGCCCTGCTGGCGGCGGCTCCAGCGGCTCAAGGCCGAGGGCTATATCAGCCGCCAGGTTGCGATCCTCAATCCAGAGAAATTCGAGCAGCGCTTCGTGATCTTCGCCAATCTGCGGATGGAGACGCTGAGCGAGGAGAGGCGCGCCGAATTCCAGCGCAAGGTCGAGGTCACGCCCGAAATCCTCGAATGCTATACGGTGTTCGGCGAGATGGACGTCGTGCTCAAGGTGATTGCGACGTCGCTGCCCTGGTATCAGAGCTTCATCTTCAAGACGATCCTCAAGCTGCCCGGCGTCAAGGACATCCAGTCGACGGTGACGCTGACCGAGATCAAGTGCAGCACCGCGATCCCGCTGCGCGGCACGCGGGCGCTCTGACGCCCGCGCGGCACGATTATGCCCGCGCGGGGGCCAAGCCGGCCGGCTTTGCATAAAAATCCGCACGCCCGCTCCCTAGCCTCGCGACCTTGCGGAGGACCAGCAATGCGTCGAAAAAATCTATGGCCGGCGGGGATGGCCGCGAGCGTGGCGGCGCTGCTCCCCGGCGTTGCGCTGGCCGTGCAGGCGCCGGTGGTGACCGTGCAGGCGCCGGTGGTGACCGAGCATCGCGGCGTCTTCCACGGCGTGCCGCTCGCCTACAGCGTCACCATCGACGGCATCGACGTGCCCGAGCCGGGCGGGCAGGGCGGCGCGCATGTCGTCAGCTTCGCCTATCAGCGCGAGCATGTGCCGATTGCGGCGCGCCCCGTCGTCTTCCTGTTCAATGGCGGCCCGATCACCGCGTCGCTGTGGATCCACCTCGGCGCCTTCGCGCCGCGCCGCGTCGAGGCGCCGAGCGATCTCGCGGCAGGGGCCGACGCCTTCCATGTCGTCGACAACCCGCAGTCGCTGATCGACGCCGCCGACCTCGTCTTCGTCGATCCCGCCGACACCGGCTTCAGTCGTCGCCTCCCCGGCACCGCGCCCGACGCCTATCATTCGGTGCAGGCCGACGGGCAGCAGATTGCGGGCTTCATTCAGCGCTGGCTCGTGGCGCATGGTCGGCTGGGTTCACCGGTCTATCTCGTCGGCGAGAGCTACGGAACGGTGCGCGCGCCCGAGGTGATCGGCCAGCTTGCCGCGCTGCCGCAGCCGGTGCTCGTCGACGGCGTCATGCTGCTCGGCCAGGCGGTCAACATTGTCGAATATGCGCAGCGTCCCGCCAACATCATGAGCTATGTCGTGTCGCTGCCCACGCTCGCCGCGATCGCCTGGTATCATGGCAAGGTCGACCGCGCCGGGCGCAGCTTCGACCAGTTTCTGGCGGAGGCGCGGCATTATGCCGGGACGACCTATCTCGCCGCGCTCTACCAGGGATCGGACCTGCCCGCCGATCAGCGCGCGGCGGTCGCCGCGGCGCTCGATCGCTATAGCGGCATCCCCGCGGCCTATTATCGCGCGCACGATCTCCGGATCAGCAAGGAGCAGTTCCGCACAGCGCTGCTCGCGGATCGCCACCTCGTGATGGGGCGCAACGACGCGCGCTATGTCGGCCCGCTGACCGCCAAGCCCGGCGACCCTTCCGAGGTAATCGAGACCGGCTTCGAAAAGGCGTGGGACAGCTATCTGCACGGCGAGCTCAAGGTCGGCTGGCCCGAGCCCTATGCACCGATGGCGGACATCAAGGGCTTCGACGATTGGGGGTGGAGCGGCTCATCGCCCTTTTCGCCTTTCGCCTACGCCAAGCCGATCACGCAGCTAATGGCGAAGAATCCGCGCTTCCGCGTGCTGATCGGCAATGGCTATTACGACACGCAGACCACGACCGGCGCGGCCGACTATCTGCGCAGCCAGTCGGGCTGGCCTGCCGATCGCGTCGCGCTGCGCTATTATGAAGGAGGTCACATGGCCTATACGGTCGATGCCTCGGCGGTGCGCATGGCCGACGATCTGCGCGCGCTGGTCACCGGCCAGCCGATGGCGTCGCTGCCCGAGGGGCAGAAGTGAGGGCGCGCCGGCTCGCGCCGCTGTTGGGGCTGCTCGCGGCGGGGACCGCCTCGCTGGCGCACGCCGCGACCGTCGAGAAATTGTCGATCGTCACCAACGGCGAAAAGATCGGCTCGATCGTCGCCACCACCGACGGCGATCATGTCGCGGTCGATTATGCCGTCGACGACAATGGCCGCGGCCCCAAGCACCACGAGGACATCGTGCTCGGGCCCAAGGCGGTGCCGATCGGCTGGACGATCGCGGGCACCTCGCTGATGGGCGGCGCGGTCGGCGAGCATTACGCTTGGGCGGACGGCCAAGCGAGCTGGACCAGCCAGGCCGACAAGGGCACCGCCGCCGCCGCGAGCCCGCCGCTCTACCTGGTCAACGACGACAGCCCGTGGGACGAGGGTGTGTACGCGAGCGCCGCGCTGGCCGCGCCCGGCCGCAGCCTCGCCGTGCTGCCCGGCGGCGAGCTCGCCATCGTCCGCGTCCAGGATGCGACGATCGGCACGGGCGCCGCCGCGGTGGCGGTGACGGTCTACCGGATCGAGGGCGTTCAGCTTGAGCCGACCTATGTGATGCTCGATCGCGACCAGCGCCTGTTCGCCACCTTCGACGCGATCAGCGTCACGGTGCGCGCGGGCTATGAGGCGCAGGCCGACACGCTGCTCGCGCTCGGCAGCGGGCTCGAGACCGATCGCATCCGCGCGATCAGCGCCCGGGTTGCGCACCGCAGCGACGCGCCCGTCCGCATCCGCAACGTCCACATCTTCGATCCGAGCACGGGCACGACCGGCCCGCTCTCGACGATCGTGGTGATGCGCGACCGGATCGCGCTGATCCTGCCCGGCGACGGCGGCGCGCCGCCCGCCGACGAGACGATCATCGACGGGCAGGGCGGCACGATCATCCCGGGCCTGCACGATATGCACTCGCACACGACGATAGCGTCGGGTCTGTTCAACCTCGCCGCGGGGGTCACCGCGACGCGCGACATGGGCAACGTCAACGTCTTCCTGCAGGATCTGCTGCCGCGACTCGACACCGGCGAGATCGCCGGGCCGCGCATCGTTCCCGACGGCTTCATCGAGGGCCGCAGCCCCTTTTCCGCGCGCTTCGGCTTCGTGATCTCGACGCTCGACGAGGGGATGAAGGCGGTCCACTGGTACGCCGATCGCGGTTATTTCGAGATCAAGCTCTACAATTCGATGAACCCCGATTTCGTCAAGCCGCTCGCCGCCGAGGCGCACCGGCTGGGGATGGGGGTGACGGGGCACGTCCCCGCGTTCGACACGCCCGACCGCGTGATCGCCGACGGCTACGACACGATCGCGCATCTCAACCAGCTCGAACTCGGCTGGGTGCTGAAGCCGGGCGAGGACACGCGCACGCCCTTGCGGCTGACCGCGATGGCGCGCACCGCCGATCTCGATCTCCAGTCGCCGCGCGTCCAGACGACCGTGAAGCTGATGGAGCAGCACCATACCGCGCTCGACACCACCGCGGTGATCCTCGAACGTCTCATGCTCAGCCGCGCCGGCGAGGAGTCAGACTGGGACCGCGATTTCCTCGGCCATGTCCCGATCGGCTACCAGCGCTACCTCAAGCGCACCTATGTGACGCTCAAGAGCGCGGCCGACGACGAGGCCTATCGCAAGGCGTTCACCAAGCTGCTCGGCGTAATGGACTTGCTCCACAAGGACGGCATCCAGCTGCTGCCCGGCACCGACGATCCCGACGGCTTCATGCTCCAGCGCGAGGTCGAGCTCTATGCGCTCTCGGGGATGGGCAATGCCGCCGCGCTCCGTGCCGCGACGCTCGACAGCGCGCGCTATCTCAAGCAGGATCATGATCTCGGCACGATCGAGCGCGGCAGGCTCGCTGATCTGGTGCTGCTGCCCGGCGATCCCGTCCGCGACATCGCGCTGATCAAGCGACCGCGTCTCGTGATGAAGGCGGGGACGATCTATTATCCGTCCGAAATCTACCGGGCGCTCGGCATCGCGCCCTTCACCGCCCCGCCGCCCGTCCAAAGTCCCGCCGCACCGGAGGATCATCATGCCATCCAAGCGCCGCCTTCTGCCCTGTTTGGCTCTCCTCTCGACGATCTGGGCGACTGACGCGCATGCCGCCGGAAAAGTGGCTGTCGGTCCGGCGCCGATCTTCTATGCGCGGCCGGGCTCGCCCGCGCCCTTCTCGCCGGCGGTGCGCGTCGGTGACGTAATCTATCTGTCGGGCCAGATCGGTGCCGAGCCGGATGGCAGCATCCCCGCCGACATGGATCGGCAGGCGACGCTGGCGATGGCGCATCTGGGTGACTCGCTGCGCATGGCGGGGGCGAGCTTCGACGACGTCTTCCGCTGCACGGTGATGCTGACCGACATGAGCCAGTGGCAGGACTTCAACCGCGTCTATCTGCGGTCCTTCAAGCCCGGCCATCTGCCCGCGCGCAGCGCCTTCGGGGTCACCGGGCTGGCCTTCGGCGCGCATGTCGAGATCGAATGCATGGCGCACGCGCCGGGGGGGAAATGATGGGCAAGCCGATCTTCTACGCGCTGGCGGCGGCGCTGGCATGGATAACCCCGGTCGTCGCCGGGGCAGCGCCGGCGCCGACCCAACCGGCCGACGCGGTGCCGCGCCGCTTCGTCTCGGACCACAGGCTACAGGTCGGCGGCCACGAGATCCGCTACCGCGCCGTGGTGGAGGAGCATTTCCTCGCCGATCCGGGCGGCCAGCGCACCGCCAGCGTTTTCACCACCAGCTACGAGCGTACCGACCTGCCCAGGGGAACGGTGCGGCCGGTGATGTTCGTCTTCAACGGCGGTCCGGGCTCGGCGTCGCTGTGGCTGCAAATGGGGCTGGTGGGGCCCAAGCGCATCGCGTTCGGCGACCCGGTCAAGCCCGAGACGGTGCCGCCCTTCGCGGTGGTCGACAATGATGACACCCCGCTCGACGTCGCCGACATCGTGCTGATCGATCCGCCGGGCACCGGGTTCAGCAAAATCCTGCCCGCCGGCAAGCCTAAGGATTATTACGGCGCCGATGCCGATGCCGCCGCCACGGTGAAGGTCATAGAGGATTGGGTGCGCGGGCATGGCCGCTGGAACGCGCCCAAATATCTGCTGTCCGAAAGCTATGGCACCGTGCGCGCGGCGCTGGTCGCGCGGCTGCTCGCCGGCGGTCCGATGGAGACCGGCCGGATGGACGGGGTGACGCTCAACGGCGTGATCCTGCTCGGCCAGGCGCTCGACATGCGCGACAAGGGCGACCTCGCCTACCAGACCGCGCTGCCCACGATGGCAGCGACCGCCTGCTATTTCGGCCGGGTCCAGGCCGAATGCACGCCCGCGGGGCAGGCTGAGGCTGCGCGCGCGTTAGCGGCGGGCGACTATGGTCGGGCGCTGTACGCGGGCAGCGCACTGCCCGATGCCGAGCGCAGCGCGGTCGCCGCCAGGTTGTCGACGCTGATCGGCCTGCCGCGGGGCGCCATCGAGGGCGCCGATTTGCGCATCAGCCCCGGGGCCTTCTCGCACATGCTGCTCGCCGACAGGGGCGAGCAGCTGGGCCTGTATGACGGCCGCTTCACGCTGCCGCTCAAGGCCAGCGGTGGCGATCCGGTCGCCGACGATCCGGCGATGGGGCAATATGTCCCGGGCTTCGTCGCCAGCTTCAACGGCTATGAGCGCGGCGAGCTCGGCGTCACCATCGACTCCGACTATCAGGCGATCGGCTTCCGAGACGTCAACGCGCACTGGGACTATGGCAGCGGCCCGGGCGTGCCAGCCGCGCATGATTTCGCCGACGATCTGGCGATCGCGATGCGCCGCAACCCGCAACTGCGGCTGATGGTCGGCTGCGGCTATTACGACCTGATGACGACGCTCGGCAGCGCCGAATACACCATCGCGCATGCCGGCATTCCGCTCGCAGCGACCCGCTTCCATTATTATCCGGCGGGCCACATGTCCTATCTGGGCGACGCGCCCCGCCGTGCGCTGGCCGCCGATCTTCGCGCCTTCGTGACCGCCGCACCGGCGGCGCGATGACCGGGGAGGCGGCGACGCTCCATCGCGGCGTGGGGCTGTCCGGCGTCGTGATGCTCGGCGCCGGCACCGCGATCGGCGTATCGATCTTCTCGGTGCTGCAGCCCGCGGCGCAGGTCGCGGGCAGCGGGCTGCTCGTCGCGATGCTGGTCGCCGCGCTGCCGATGCTGCTGTTCGCGATCTGCTACGCCTATCTCGCCTCGGCGGTGCCCGTCTCCGGCGCCTCCTACGAATGGCCACGCCGCTTCCTGCACCCGTCGATCGGCTTCGCGATCGCGTGGCTGCGAATCCTCGGCAATGTCGGCGCGCTGACCGTGCTGGGGCGCGTGCTGGTCAATTATCTGGGCATGGCCTTTGCCATCCCGACCACCCCCGTCGTCGCCGCGGCGATTACGCTCGTCTTCGCGCTCAACTATCGCGGTGTCGCCGTCGCGGCGCGCGTGCAGACCGTGCTGATGCTCGCGCTGATCGCGGTGCTCGCGATCTTCGTCGGCGCGGGGCTTCCGCAGGCGCATGTCTCCACGCTCGGATCGCCGCTGGCGAGCGGGGGATGGGCTATCGCGGCGTGCGTGCCGTTGATGATCTCGCTGTTCCTCGGCATCGAATCGTCGGTCGAGATCGGCGAGGAGGTGCGCGCGCCGCGCCGGACGATCCCGCTCGGCATCGGGCTCGCGATCGGGCTCACGATCTGCATCTACGGCGCCGTCGCGGTCACCGCGCTCGCGCTGATCGGGCCGGGCGCGCTGGCGGCGAGCAAGGCGCCGCTGCTAGATGCGGCGCGCGCCCCGCTCGGCCGCTGGGCGCTCCCGCTCGTGCTCTGCGCGGCGACCGTCTCGATCCTCAAGACGATGAACGCGACCGCCATGGTGTTCGCGCGCTCGATCTTCGCGATGGCGCGCGAAGGCGCGATGCCCGCTGCGCTCGCCGCGGTGCATCCGCGCTACGGCACGCCGCATCGCGCGGTGGTCGCCTGCTATCTGTGCGCGATGGCGGGGCTGCTGCTGCCTTCGAGCCTGGTCTTCCTGCTGCTCGCGGTGAACATCCCGACGATGCTCAAATATCTGGCCTGCTCGCTGGCGGCCGTACGCGTCGCGGATGGCCATCCCGACCTGCACGCGCGCGCATTGCCGTTCGGTCGCGGCACCGTGCGCCGGGTCGGCTATGCCGCCGCGGCCGCCGCGGTCGCGATCATCCTGGCCGGGCTGGGCGCGGACTGGCGACCCTATCTGCTGGTGGCGGTCTGGCTGGCGGTCGGCATGACGGGATACGTCGTTTCCTGGCGGCGGCGTCCGCCGCGGTAGCGCCGATGCGGGGCGCGACAAAGTTATGCGGGGAAGCCGCTAACCGCTGGCATGATCACATAACAATGCCCTGAGGCTGTTTCTACGATGACCGCAGAACAGGGGATGTGGTCATCATCGTGACAATGCAGGATGTTTCGGGCTTGCCGGAAAGCTATGCGCAGTGGGTGGCGCGCGCCATCCGACGGGCACGCCTTGCCGGGAGCGATGTCGTCACGCTGTTCGACAGCTCGGTGCCCGAGCCGCGCGAGCTGATTGCCGAGGTCGTGGCCCAGGGTTTCGCGTCGGGGATCACTTCGCGCTACGTCACCACGTTCGGCGGCGGCAACCGCTTCGTCCTCGACGCGCTCGCTACGCGTTATGCCGTGCCGCGCGAACAGTTGCTCTGCACGACGGGCGCGACCGGCGCGGTCGCGACCGTGCTGCACACGCTGATCGCGCCGGGCGACGAAGTATTGGTCGAGACGCCCGGCTTCGACCTGTTCACCGCGCTCGCCGAGGATGCCGGCGCGATCGTCCGTCCGATCGCGCGCCCCGCCCCTTTGTTCGCGCTCGACACGGACGAGATCGCGCGCGCGATCGGCCCGAAGACGCGCGCGATCCTGCTGTCGAACCTACACAATCCCTCGGGCATGCCGATCGCGCACGACGCGCTGCTGAGGCTGGCCGCGATCGCCGAGGCGCGCGGCGTCACCGTCGTGATCGACGAGGTCTATGGCGATTATGCCGATGCCGCGACGCGCCCTGCGCCCGCGTGCAGCCTGTCGCCTCACTTCGTCAGCATCAGCAGCATGACCAAGATCTGGGGGCTGAGCACGCTGCGCTGCGGCTGGATCGTCGCGGCGCGGCCGCTAATGGACCGCATCCGCGATCGCTTCGAGCGGCTCGAATTCGGCCTGTCCAACCTGTCGCATGCGGTCGCCGCGCTGGTGCTCGAGCAGCGCGAGCGGTTCGACGACTACACGCAGGCGACGCTTCGCGAGGCGCGGCCGCTGATGGAGAGCTGCTTCGACCGGTGGCGCGCGGACGGGCTGATCGAAGGTGTGCTGCCCGATTTCGGCTGCATCTTCTTCCCGAAGCTGATCGGCATCGACGACACCGCGCATTTCTCCGACTGGCTCGCCGAGCGATCGGGCGTGGTCGTCGCGCCCGGCGTGTTCTTCGGCGCCGCCGATCACATCCGCATCGGGCACGCGCAGCGGATCGGCGATCTCGAACGCGGCTTCGTCGCGCTGGGCGAGGGGATGCGGGCTTATCGCGATCAGCGATCGCGGGTACGCAAGGCGGGCTAGGGAGGTCGCGATGCTGCCACTGCTGATTGCCGCCGCCGCGGCGCTTGCCGTCCCGGCCACGGGGGGTGGGCCTATGGTGCCGCTGCCGCTGGTCGAGGGCGACGAGACGATGGTCGTCACGCATCACAGAATCAAGACCGGGCAGGGCGTGCTGGCCTATGAGGCGATCGCCGGCCGGCTGCCGGTTCGCAACGATGAGAGCGGCGAGGTGCGCGGCCACGCCTTCTTCGTTGCCTATGTCGCGCGGTCGCAGGACGGCAGGCCGCGCCCGCTGACGGTGATCTGGAACGGCGGGCCCACCACCTCCTCGATCCTGCTCCACACGCAGATGTTCGGGCCGCGGCGGCTCGACGGCGATCATTTCGTCGACAATGCCGAGACGCTGCTCAAGACGAGCGATCTCGTCTTCTACGATCCGATCGGCACCGGCTTCAGCCGCCCCGAGAACGCCGCGGCCGAGCCCGAATTCTTGAGCACGCTGGGCGATTTCGCCGCCACCGCCGAGTTCGTACGCGCATATCGCGCCGCCTTCCGCGCCGACGACCAGCCTTTGTTCCTCGCCGGCGAAAGCTATGGCACCTGGCGGGTCAGCGGCGTGTCGGAACTGCTGGCCGAGCGCGGCGTGCCGATCGCGGGCGCGATCCTGATCTCGGGCGGCATGCCGGGATCGCAAATGTCCTATGCGTTCAACGATGCGATGGCGATCCCGGCGCGCACCGCCGCAGCCTTCGCGCACGACAAGCTGCCGGCCGATCTGATGCGCGATCGCGCGACCACGCTTGCCGCGTCGGAGCGGTGGGCGCGCGACGTCTATTGGCCCGCGTTGGAACATGTCGACGCGCTCGATCCCGCGCAGCGCGAGGAGATCGCCGCCGATCTTGCGCGCTACACCGGCTTCGACGTCGCCAAGATCGACCGCAAGGCGCTGGTCGTCACCAATTCCGCCTATCTGCACGGCTTGCTCGGCAGCGACGCCGCGCACAAGCTCGACACCTACGACATGCGGCTGGTCGGGCCGCAGCCCGATGCGGTCGGCGACAAGAAGGCGATCGGCGATTATCTGCGCGGCGAGCTCGGCTATGCGACCGATCTCGCCTATACCGATGTCGAGGACGGCTACATGCCCGCACCCGGTCCCGCCCGGCGCAGCACGGGCGATCGCTGGGACTATAATCACGTCGCGATCACGCCAGAGATGATCGCGCACATGCAGTCGGGCAGCGGGCCGCCGGCGTCGCAGCCCTGGTTGCAGCACGCGCTGCGGATCGAGCCCGGCATGCGCGTGTTCGTCGCCGCCGGCCGCTTCGATTCCTACAATATGTGCGCGGGCAATCTCGTCATGACGGCCAAGCTCGGGCCGGCGGTGGCCGCGCGCGTCACCAACCGCTGCTACGAGGGCGGCCACATGATGTACGCGCACGACGCCGCCAACCGCGCGACGCTGGCGGGCGACGTCGCACGTTTCGAAACGGGCGCCGCGTCACGCTGAGCCACCAACGTTCCGCGCGTGGACATAGGCGGTCGCGGCGAGATCCTGGACGATGTGGCCTAGCGACTTGTAGAGCGTGATCTCCGATGCGCTGCGACGGCCGGCGACGCGGCCAAGCAGGACGTCGCCGATCTCGCCGGCGATGTGGCTCTCGTCGATCAGCCCCTCGGCCTCGGCGGCAAGATATTCGGCGGCGGCGGCCAGTGCCGAGCGGCGGCTGTCGACGATGTAGCGGCTCGCGAGCAGCAGCGCGTGATCGATCTCGACCGGGCCCGCATAGTTCGATCCGACCGCGTTGACGTGCGTGCCGGGCTGCACCCAGTGGCCAGACAGGATCGGCGTCGGCGAGGACGTCAGCGTACAGATGATATCGGCTTCGGCCGCCGCTTCCCGGCCGTCGTGGACCGCATGGAGCGCGACGCCGAGTTCGTCGCCCATCCGTCGGCAGAAATTGCCGACGCGGTCCACATCGCGGCCCCAGACCAGCACGGTGTCGATCGGTCGCACCTCGACGAGCGCCCGCAGATGCGTCGTCGCCTGCGCCCCGCAGCCGAACAGTGCGACGCATCGCGCATCGGGTCGCGCAAGCGCGTCGGTGGCGACCGCCGAGGCCGCCGCCGTCCGGATCAGCGTGATCGCGCTCGCGTCGGCCACGCAGACGGGTTCGCCGTTGATCGGATCGAACAGCGCGACGAGCCCGCGATGTTCGGATCGGCCGGGGCGGCCCTCGTCCTCGAACACGCTGAGCAGCTTGGCGCCGAAGTCGCCATGCGGCCCGCGGAGGCCCGGCATCTGGGCGAATAGCCGGCCGGGGCCAAGTTCGGTGATCGATCGCAGCGGCTGCGCGATGCCGCGCTCGCTAAGCTCCGCCATCGCCGCGCGGACTGCGACGATGCAGCCGGGATAGTCGAGCAGCGCGCTCACCCCGTCCGCATCATAATAAGCGAGCTGTCCCATCCATCCTCCGTCGGTAGGCCCCTGTCTCGGCCGGCGAGTCCGCGGTACCTCTTCTCACCCAAGAAGAGGCAAGTTCATGCGTTGTCGAAGCTCTACCGACAGGTGGCAAGATTTTTGCGGCGGCAAGGTCCTGCGGCGTCATATGAACGTCATCTTGCCCTCGGACGGCCCACAATAAGCAAAATTTCTCCCTTCGTCCCGCATATTCCTTGTCATCGAAGAGGCACGACGATCCCCACCGAGAGGGAGAGCGGTCGCTTTGCGCGGAGGCGTATCCAAGCGGGGAAAACCAATGATCACGGCTCGAAACAGTATTCTTCTGATGTCCGCCACCTGCGCGCTGGCGCTCGCCGCGCCGGCCCGTGCTCAGGCGGTGCCATCCAGTGCCGGCACCGTCGCCGCGGGCAATGATACCGCGACCGACGGCAATAGCGGGGACATCGTGGTCACCGCGCAGAAGCGCAGCGAACGCCTGCTCGACGTGCCTGTTCCCGTGTCGGTCGTCTCAGCCGCCGATCTGCTCCGGGACAGCAGCTATACGCTGGGTGACTATTTCACCAAGCTGCCCGGCCTTAGCGTCATCCAGCGGGGCAATGGCCGCTCGACCGTCGTGGTGCGCGGGATTACCACCGGGTCGGGCAACAGCCCGACCGTCGGCATCACGCTCGACGACGTGCCGCTTGGGTCGAGCACCGGCGGCGGCCTCGGCGACGCGGTCCTGCCCGAGATCGATCCTGCCGATGTCCAGCAGGTCGAGGTGCTGCGCGGGCCCCAGGGAACGCTGTACGGCGCCAGCAGCCTGGGCGGCCTGATCAAATATGTCTCGATCCAGCCCGACACGGAAAAATTCGGCGGCGACGTCTCGGCAACGGGCAATTCGGTCGATCATGGCGGGCTCGGCTATGGTGGCCATGCCGCGGTCAACGTGCCGATCATCCAGGACACGCTCGCCTTGCGCGTCAGCGGCTTCTACCATCACGACGCCGGCTTCATCGACGATCCCGATCACGACCGCACCGATCTCAACCGCTCGCGCACCTATGGCGGCAAGGCGAGCCTGTTGTGGAACGTCACTCCCAACATCTCTGTGCTCGGCACGGCGCTGCTGCAGAATTACCGCAGCGATGGCAGCGCGTCGGTCTATGTCGATGCCAATCGCACGCCGATCCAGGGCGACTACGATCAGGATGCGCTTCCCGGCGTCAACACCGGTGACAAGAAGATGCGGATATACAGCCTCAAGGTTGCTGACGATTTCGGCTTCGCGACGCTGTCGTCGATCACCTCCTACAGCCATGTCACGTACATCGCGCCACAGGACGTGTCGGGCACCTTCGGCCATTATCTGCCCTTTTTCTTCGACGACACCACCGGCCTCGGCGTCGGCATCATCAACAATTATCTGTCGAAGAAGTGGACGCAGGAGCTGCGTCTCGCCTCGAACGGCTCGGGTCGGCTCGAATGGCAGGTGGGCGGCTTCTATACCCACGAGGACAACGACAATTATCAAGACATCTACGTCGCCGACTTCGCCACCGGGCAGAACATCGGCTTCCCCGATCTCTACAAGCTCTACGGCCCGACCACCTATCGCGAGTTCGCGGGCTATGGCGACCTGACCTACCACGTCACCGACAAGTTCCAGCTGCAGGTCGGCGGCCGCTACAGCACCAACAAGCAGACCTCGCTCCAGACGGTCAGCGGCATCCTCGAGGGCGAGACCGACGTCTCGTCGGCGCGCTCGAAGGACCATGCCTTCACCTTCCTGGTGACGCCGAGCTACCACATCACCAATGACATGATGGTCTATGGCCGCGTCGCGACGGGCTATCGGCCGGGTGGCCCCAATCTCGTGCCCAACGGATCGGCCAACGCCACCTTCGGCCCCGATCGCACCACCAACTACGAGATCGGCTTCAAGGGCAATGTCATCGACCGCGTGCTGACGCTCGACTTGTCGGTGTTCGACATCGAATGGAAGAAGATCCAGCTGCTCGAGACCGACGCGGCCAGCGGTTTCTCGTTCACCGGCAATGCCGGGCATGCGCGCAGCCGCGGCGTCGAGGCCACCGCCAATCTCACCCCGTGGAAGGGCATGACGGTCGTCGGCAATTTCGCCTACACCGACGCTCAGCTCCGCCAGAATATCGACGTCTCGAGTCTCTATGCGCAGAAGGGTGACATGCTGCCCTATGCCGCCAAATACGCAGGATCGGTCGACGTCGAGCAGCGTTTTCCGCTGCCCGACGGCGTCGAGGGCCATGTCGGCGGCAACGTCGCCTATGTCGGCAACCGGAAGTCGGATTTCGCGCGCGCCGCGGGCCAGCCACGCTTCGATATGCCCGCCTATACGACAATCGAGCTGCGCGCGGGCATCGACTATGCCGGCTGGGATTATTCGATCTTCGCGCGCAACCTGACCGACAAGCGCGGCTTCATCGCGGGCGGCGCCAACGATACGATCACCCGCACGGGTGTCTTCTCGGCGTCGATCATCCAGCCCAGGACGATCGGCCTGACGCTCTCCAAGAAGTTCTGACGATTGACCACCGGGTGACGTAAAGTCACCCGGTGTTATCTTATTGCGCGGGACCGTCGTGGAGACTTGGTTCGCCACAGCGCCTAGGCTCAGATCTGTGCCGCCTCATGAGCAAACAGTCGTTTCGGCTAGCGCCCGGTTCGGAAACGATGCGGCAGCCCGAAGCGCCATGTCTGGGCCAGAAATCCGTTCACCTGGATGTGAATCGGCGCCGAGAGCGGGACCCCGCCTGCGCGATGCACTACCTACGAAGTTTGGAAAAGTGTGGTTACGCTGGGGTTCCGATCCGCGCCGATCGGGCCCCCGTCGCCGTATTAGCTCTGCCGCATATTGAACGCCCTAGCCAAGTTCTGCTGGGGTCCCGCTTTCAACGCCAATCCGGCCGATGCCGGACCGTCAACTTTATCGCAAGCAGACGCTCGACGGAGTACGCTGGAACGGCTGAAAAGTCCGTGCGCCGTGCCAAGGCGGCGCTTTCCAGTGGGTGAGAATCCCACCCGGCAATATGCTCCAGCCGGAAGCAACCGGGGCAGGCATGGAGGTGACGAAGTGTCTGAAGCCCCCGGATGACG
>Ga0302314_10006914_pt1 | contig 20462 bp, 14 predicted proteins | sample III_Palsa_N2_3_FD_200533 | JGI IMG/M metagenome (GOLD analysis project Ga0302314, IMG submission 200533) | Peat permafrost microbial communities from Stordalen Mire near Abisko, Sweden - III_Palsa_N2_3 | ecosystem: Environmental > Terrestrial > Soil > Palsa > Peat permafrost | place: Sweden... | reverse complement strand
GCGGAAGCTACCCAAAACAAAGTCCTCGAAGAGATGCGCGATCAGATAAGCCGCAATCGAATTCATCCCCACAACCACAAGAGGAAAGACAATCCGTGTGTTCTTCTTCACGTCAACAAACCACGAGAAGACCGCAAGAAAAAGGAAGCAAACTCCCCCACTCCAAAGCGTCCACGCTGGCGTCCAGATCCGCTTCACAATCGGGCAAACTCCCGTGAAGTGCAGCAGCAGAGCCGCCGGAAGCAGGATTGCCGCCGCAATCAGAAACTTGCGAATGGGAATCACAGGCGCACTGGCGATGAACCATCGACCAGCCGCCAGTCCAAGCAACATGGTGCCCAGCGTAGGAATAAAGCTCAACGTCAGATAGCCACCATCATTGAAGAGGAAGCGACTCGGCCGGGGAAAGAGGTTGAGGAACCAAACATCAACCGCCTGCCCAAGATTGCTGTTTTTATTCCAGTGCGCCGCGAACCCACGCAGCAGGTGCGGATACCAGTCCTCCGGCACGCCCACCGCCGCATACGGAAAGTTCGGTCCCGGCGCGGGATAGAGCGCCCATGCCAGCCAATAACCAAACAGGATCACCCCAAACGCCGTCCACTGCCAGCGCGGCCTCGCAAAGGTCAGCAACACCGCAAAGGTGTAGCCCATACCGATCTGGGTCAGCGTGTCTTCGAACGTGTAGTTCGTCATCTCGCCATGAATCGAGCGTAGAAAGATGCCGAGCGCAATCAACAGAAAGCTGCGCCAGATCGTATGCGCAATAATCCACTGAAAGCTCTCTCCTTTTCTCTGGCGGCTTCGCAGCGAATACGGAAGCGCCACGCCCACGAGAAATGTGAACGAGGGCTGAATCATGTCATGCAGCCCCATCCCAACCCACTCCACATGTGTCTGGTTGAACGCGAGGATGCGCCACACGAGGCTATGTGGAAAGGATTTCCCCACCTCGCCGAACTGCATCACCTCGGCCATCATCAGGATCATCACTAAACCACGATAAGCATCGACGGCAACATTTCTCTGCGGTAGGGTGGGGGCAGATGTACTCATTCACTCGGTCTCCGGGCAAATCCGACTACGAACGATAGACGCAATTTTGTATCGATCCGCGGTGCCGGAATTCTAGCACGCGAAGCCTTCATTCTGTTTCATCTATTTTCGCTAAGTCGTCCAATAATACTTTGACACGCTCGTCTTCCCTGAAATAAGCTTTTTCGAAAGATCATCGGTTTCGAATAGTTGCGAATTGGCTTTTGACTGCAAGCCTTCTGCCCCTTGTAGAGCCAGACTGGCATTCAAAGAACGCTTCGAGCAAGCACGCGAAAAAGAGCAGATCAAGCTTCATAGATGAGGTGAATCACTTGAACTTCGACAATAAGTTTCTCGGATTGGATTCCTGGACCAGGCGTCGCTTCATGCAACTCAGTGCGGCGGCCGCAATCACCTCAAGCCTCGGCGACCTCGCGCTTGCAGCGCCCGCCGAATCGGCCTCGATGATCGACGTGCCGTTCGAGAAGCGCAACCCGCGCCTCGCCCTCATCGGCACCGGCGGTCGTGGAACCAATCTCCTCGAAAACCTGTTGGCCGCCGATGCTCAGGTAGTCGCTCTCTGCGACGTCGTCCAGGAAAAAGCCGACCACGCAAGCTCCTTAGTCGTCGCCGCAGGCCAGAAGAAGCCCGACCTCTACACCGATGGCCCGCACGCATTCGAGACCATGCTGGGCCGCCAGGATATCGACCTCGTCATCATCGCGACCCCCTGGAATTGGCACGCAGAAATGGCGATATTCGCCATGAAGCACGGCAAAGATGCAGCCGTTGAAGTCCCCGCAGTGACGACGATCGAAGACTGCTGGAAGATCGTCAAGACCTCGGAAGAGACGCGCAAGCATTGCATGATGCTCGAAAACTGCTGCTATGGCTACAACGAGACCCTCATCCTTCGCATGGTCCACGCCGGAAAACTCGGCGACCTCCTCTACGGCGAAGGAGCCTATCTCCACGACCTGCGCGAAGAGCTTTTCTCAAACGCCGGCGAAGGTCTCTGGCGCCGCACCGAGCACACCAAGCGCGATGGCAATCTCTACCCCACCCACGGCCTTGGCCCCGTCGCCAACTACATGGGCATCCAGCGCGGCGACCGCTTCGGCCACATCGTCTCCATGAGCACGCCACAACGCGGTCTCGATGCCTACCGCAAAGAACACCTCAAGCCGGACGATCCTCGCATGGCCGAAAAATACGTAACCGGCGACATGAACACCTCCCTCATCAAGACCGCGAACGGCCTGACGATCACAGTCAAGCACGCCGTCTCAACCCCACATCCCTACGACCGGATCAACCTCATCGCTGGCACCAAGGGCATCTTCGAAGACTACCCACCACGCATCTATCTCGATGGCCAGAATGCAGACGAGGCCTGGGAGTCGATCGACAAGTGGAAGGAGTACGAGCATCCACTTTGGAAACGTGAAGGCGAGATCGCCAAGAAGCTCGGCGGCCACGGAGGCATGGACTACATCCTCCTCTACCGTCTCCTGCAGTGTGTTCGCGAAGGCCTGCCGCCCGACATGGATGTCTACGACGCCGCCGCATGGTCCTCGGTCTCCCCGCTCAGCGTCGCGTCCGTCGCCCACGGCAGCGCACCCATGGAGTTCCCCGACTTCACCCGCGGCAAATGGCGCGACCGCAAAATCTCCGCAATCGCGACCCAGCTCTAACCAGGAAACTCTAGCCGGCTATACGAAGAGTGGGCCAATGCCCTTCAAGCATTGGCCCAAACTTCGTTGCACGTAAAATCTCGATCGCTTTAGACCGCCGGACAAGCCTCAGCATAAACGCGCAACACATCTTTTACTTTGTCAACGATCAGAGACGAAGGATCCCCAGCAATCTCCCCGGCACGAAGCCGAGCATACTGCTCCGGCAGATAAAGACTGAGCACACTCTCTGGAATCGTGGCAGCATCTAGATTCTCAATCAACCGGCTCACAGCCGCCACAATCTCCGGATAATGCCAGTAATACCGCACCCGGTCGCTATAGCTGAAGCGTCGCAGAAGCGCCTGCTGCGCAGCATCTCCAGCGTAGTAGGGCCGCCAAGCGTCAGGATGAGCCACCATCGTGCTATCGATAATCTCCAGCAGATTTGACCGTCGCTCAGCCCCGATAAGCACGGTCTCAATCGCGGCCAAAGCATCCAACGCCTCACGCAACGCAAACGTAAGCGCCGGCCCAACCTTCAAGATCGCAAACCCATCCTCGACCAACTCCTGATAAGCACCCGGCAGTTGATAGTCCGTCGAGTGCGCCTCAAAGATGATCGCAGCAGCAGACTGCCTGCGCCACGCAATCAACGCCTGCGCCTTCGATCGCTCATACCGCACCACGCTGTCGTGATCGAACTCGACACCCGGCTGCACCACCATCGCAATCACCCGCTCCCACGCGTCTCCCAGGCCATGCGCAGCGAACGCCTCCCGATGAACCTCGAGCGTATAAGCCGCCGCTTCAGGAGGCGTAATCGCCAACCCCTCCAAAGAATGCGTCGCCCCGCCCGGAGTCGGTACCTCAGTCCCGATCACATACACCGGCTTAGCTCTACCGTCAGCGTGCGCACCTTCCGCCGCGAGACACAACCGCACACTACGGCTTGCAACCTCCGCATCACTCAGCACATCCGGATCCCCCGCACACGCCATGCTCGCATCCAGGTGAATCTTGCTGAAGCCTGCCGCCGCGTAAGCCGACACCATCCCCGTCGCGTGCCGCATCGCCTCCGCAGCAGGCAGATGCCTCCATGGATTCGGCCCAAGATGATCTCCGCCAAGGATCAGTTTCGCCGGATCGAACCCCGCCTTAGCCACAATCCCTTCGACGAAAATTCGAAAGTCAGCCGGCCGCATCCCGGTATATCCGCCAAACTGATTCACCTGGTTGCTTGTCGCTTCAATCAACAACAAGCCACCATCGTGTGCCGCCTGCTCCGCCGCCGCACGCAGCACCAAAGGATGCGCCGAACACACCGACGTGATCCCCGGCTGCACGCCATCCGGTCGCGGTCTCAGATACTCCTGCAGCATCGTCGACATATCAGCGATAGATCGTGAAGTCGCTCACGACGCGGTTGATCACGCCCGCAGGGCTTGGAGCATCCGGGCGCAGCCCAAACGAGATCGACGAGTAAAGTCCCAGCATCTGCCCGAAGATCACATCCACCGGCGGCCTGTATGCATCGGCAAATGAACCATCGATCGCATGATAGACATCGCAGAGAGGCGCAACCTCCGCCTCACACGATCCCAACCCCACCACCACACACGTCGCCGTAATCTTCTTCGCGCGAATCTCCCGCAGCAGATCAACTTCATACCGGAATCGTGTCCGCTCCGACGAGAGAAAGCAAATAAGATCCGTGTCGCTATCAAGCGCCGCCATCGGACCATGCCGCAGCCCCAGCGAAGTCTGTGGCATCGTCTTGATCTGCCCGCCCGACATCTCAAGCACCTTCAGCGAAGCCTCCTGCGCAATCGCCGCAAGCGCCCCGGAACCAATCATGCAGATGCGCCGCGCCCCTCGGCTCGCCATCGTCTTCGCCAACTCGGCCGAGTCCACCAGGAACTTCTCCGCCGCCCCAATCATCGCCTCAAGCACCGGCTTATACTCCGCGAAGCTCCACGCGTGCGCGAGGCATTGCCCAAACACAACCATGTTCGTAAACGAGCTCGTCATCGCGAGGCTACGATCGTTCACCGCGTCATCGAGCACCGCCGTGCACGCACGATCCTGGTTCGCCGCCAGCGCAATCATCCGCGACTCAGGATTGCACGACACCACCAGGTGCGAGACCTCGGGATACATTTCCAAAGCCTGCTCCAGAACATTCACGCCCTCGGGCGAGTCCCCCGAACGCGAAAACGAAATCCATAGATATCTGCGCCCGGGAACCACATACTCCGCCATACTCGGCAGCAGGCTCGTGCTCGCAACCGCCGTCGTCTCACACCCCCACCGCTGCCGCAACAGCAACGCCAACGACTCGCCGATGTAATCCGATGTCCCTGCGCCGATCAACATCACAGTCGGTCGCTGTTCGAGCGGCCCCGTCACCCCGGCCCGTTCGAGAAAGCCCACCAATCGCTCGCGCTCCGTCTCGAAGAGTTGCGCAGTCTTCCTCCAGGTTGCGGGCTGCTGGGCAATCTCCCGTGGCGTAAACGTCAAACCTCGTGCCTCTTGCTCGGCAATCGGTAGATCCAGCAAATTGAGTAAAGCGCCCATACGTCACAACCTCCAGCAGACTCAAATAGAAAAGCAAATGAAATAAAACACAAAAAATAGTAGCATAAATGAAAGCAAGATCCACGCTCCCTTTAGAAAGAGAGACGCGGACTTCTGCAGCACCCCAATCCCGCCAAACGCCCTCGCGCGGTCGTAGAAATCCTCGATCAGGCCCTCCAAAAGCCGCTACACTCCCTCTCAGCACTGTTCCATCACGCTCGCCCCGCACCGGCATCCCCGCACCGGCATTGTTGATCCATGGTCCCTTGCACCATACAGGTCCACGACCTACCGACGATACGAGCTTGCAGAAGCAGAAGCGACAGGAGAACTCCTCATGAATCGATTGCTGGCTCTAAAAGTTCTACTCGGAGTCGTTGGCATCCTCTTCCTCGCCCTGGCCTTCCCACTGGTCGTCTTCCTCCGGCAGGAACCCTCCCTGTCGATGATGCTCACCCTCTACGTCACGCTCGGCGTCTTCCTGCTGCTCGCCATCCCCAACCCGTCGGCTAGCCGCAGCCTCATCGCCTTCACCGCCTGGTCAAGCCTTGCCCACGCCGCCATCATGACCCTCCAGGCCTTGCGCGGCATGGTCGCCCGCAGAGAGCTGATCGGTTGTGCCGTCCTCGCTCTCATCGGCGTCGCCCTGATCTCTCTCGCTCCACGCAAGCAGTCGTCTGAGCCCTCAACACCCACACCGTGATCCATCTACCTTCAAGCTCTCTTCGCCTCTGTCAACCCCAAAGCCACCTAACCCCAACAAAACAAGCCAAATAGAGTTGGCATAGAGGCTGTCTCCAACCTGCTATTCTGGAAGTAGAGATAGAAAAAAGCCCCGGCAATTGTCCGGGGTTTCGTTATTTCCAGTAACTCCTTTGAAATCTTATCTTTAGACGCAACCTCTTTCGATTCAGCCCTTTGTAGGCAAACCCATCTGCAATGCATTCAAAGGAGACAAGTTACGCCTTGGCAAGGGGGAGGGGGGCACCCTCTCCAATCCGCAAACAGTATGTAAAACGCCCAAACTGCTACCATCTACAGTTGCCACTTATGACTACTCAGCCAGATCAGAACATCCGCGTCCGCATCGCCCCCTCCCCTACCGGCGACCCCCACGTAGGCACCGCCTACATCGGCCTCATCAACTTCCTCTACGCCCGCCAGCGCGGCGGCCAGTTCGTCCTCCGCATCGAAGACACCGACCGCGCCCGCTTCGTCGCCACCTCCGAGCAGATGATCTTCGACGCCCTCCACTGGCTCGGCCTCACCTGGGACGAAGGCCCCGACGTCGGTGGTCCCTACGGCCCCTATCGCCAGTCCGAGCGCACCGAAATCTACCGAGAACAGGTCCAGACCCTCCTCGACAACAACACCGCCTACCGCTGCTTCTGCACCGCCGACGAGCTCGAAGCCGCCCGCAAGCAGCAGGCCGCCGCCAAGCTCCCCCCGCGCTATCCCGGCACCTGCCGCAACCTGTCTGCGTCCGAAATCGAAGCAAACCTCGCCGCCGAAAAGCCCTTCGTCATCCGCATGAAGGTCCCTCTCGAAGGCTCCACCACCTTCCGCGACGAATTGCGCGGCGACATCACCTTCGAGCACACCAACGTCGACGACCAGGTCCTCATGAAGTCCGACGGCTTCCCCACCTACCATCTCGCCAACGTCATCGACGACCACCTCATGCGCATCACCGACGTCATCCGCGCCGAGGAGTGGATCTCCTCCACGCCCAAGCACGTCCTGCTCTACCAGGCCTTCGGCTGGCCCGCCCCGCGCTTCTGGCACATGCCTCTTCTCCGCAATCTCGACAAGAGCAAGATCTCCAAACGCAAGAACCCCGTCTCCCTCGTCTACTACCGCGAGACCGGCTTCCTCCCCGAAGCCATCATCAACTTCCTCGGCCTCATGGGCGGCGGCATGGCCGCAGACTTCAAGAGCCCCGACCACAACGTCCAGGAAAAATTCACCCTCGCCGAGATGATCCAGCACTTCGACGTCAAAAACATCCGCCTCGGCGGCCCTGTCTTCGACCTCACCAAGCTCAAGTGGCTCAACGGCGAGTATCTCCGCGCCCTCTCCCCCGAGGCCTTTTTCAGCGCTCTCCGGTCCACCATCCTCTCGGACAAGTACCTCTCCGAGATCGCACCCCTCGTCCAGTCGCGCATCGAGACCCTCGGCCAGTTCGGCGACCTCACCCGCTTCTTCTTCGCCGACGACATCGTGCCCACCGAGGCCGTCTTCCTCCCCAAGAAGCGCACCTACGACGAGACCATGGCCTTCGCCGCCGAGCAGCTCACCCTCCTCGAAGGCACCGAGTGGACCATCACCGCCCTCGAACCCGCCCTGAAGAAACTCGGCGAAGAGAAGCTGTGGTCGGTCAAGGAAAACTTCATGCTCCTCCGGGCAATCATCTCCGGCAGCACGATGTCCCCACCGCTCCTCGAGAGCCTCATCGTCTTTGGCAAAGCCCGCACCCTCGACCGCATGCGCCGCTTCCTCGAAGCCCAGAAGAAACTCGCCAGCCAAAAGAAGTAGAAATAAAAGCGCCCTGCGCGGGCGGCGAACCCATCGTGGTGTGTCTACCGCTTCGCGCAGCCCTCCCGATGGTCGGCGCCCACAGCCCCGGGTGCCCCATCCTTTGACAGCCGTATCGTCGAAGGGTGGGACGTAAACATTTCCCCCGCGAGCCACGCCCCAAACTCCCCATTTGCGACCATAGGGAGCCCCACGCGAAGCAATCACACGGCACGAAGTGCCAGCCCCGCGCGCAGCGGGCCCATCCGGCAGGACAATCTTTTCTCTGAACTTTCCCGCATCTCCCAACGTAACTGCCTCGGTAAACCGCAGCCATTCGGGAGGTTCCCCATGCAGGATGTCAAGATCGCACTGCGCCAGCTCGTCAAGTCGCCGAGCTTCGCGCTCACCGTCATCCTCACCATGGCTCTCGGCATCGGCGCGAACACCGCGATCTTCACCCTCGTCCACGCCATCCTCCTCAAGTCTCTGCCCGTCGCCGATCCCAAGACCCTCTACCGCATCGGCGACAAAGACGACTGCTGCGTCAACGGCGGATTCCAGAACGACGACGGCGACTTCGACCTCTTCTCCTACCCGCTCTATCAGCAACTCCAGGCCTCCGCGCCCGAGTTCGAAGAGCTCGCCGCCATGCAATCCGGCGGCAACATGATCAACGCCCGCTGGGGCACCGAGCCCGCCAAAGCCCAGCACTCCGAATACGTCTCCGGCAACTACTTCAAGACCTTCGGTATCGGCGCCTTCGCTGGCCGCGTCTTCACCAGCCAGGACGACACCCCCGCCGCCGCACCCGCAGCCGTCATGAGCTATCAGGCCTGGCAATCCGACTACGGCAGCAATCCCAAGGTCGTAGGCTCCACCATGTATCTACAGGGCAAGCCCTTCACCATCGTCGGCATCACGCCTCCCGGCTTCTACGGCGACCGCATCAACTCCAACCCCACCGCCATCTGGATCCCGCTCGCTCAGGAACCCACCGTCGAAGGCACCAACTCCATCCTCAAAGTCGCGCCCTCGAACTGGCTCTATGTCATCGGTCGCCTCAAGCCCGGCGTCAGCGTGCCAGCTCTGCAATCCAAGATCTCCGCAACCCTCCGCACCTGGCTCGCAACCATCCCCAGCTACACCGAGAACGGCGCCAACACCCTCATCCCCAAGCAGCACGTCGTCATCGTCCCTGCAGGAGCAGGCATTCAGAACCTCCAGCAGCAGACCGGCAAAGGCCTCTATCTCCTCATGGCCATCTCCGGCCTGGTCCTGCTCGTCGCCTGCGCCAACGTCGCGAACCTCCTCCTCGCTCGCGGCACCACCCGCAAGGCCGACACCTCCATCCGCATGGCCCTCGGCGCGGCCCGTAGCCGCCTCGTCCGCCAGATGCTCACCGAGAGCATGCTCCTCGGCACCCTCGGCGGTCTCGCCGGTCTCGCCATCGCGTACATGGGCACCCGCATGATCCTCGCCCTCGCCTTCCCCGAGAGCCCCAACCTCCCCATCGCCGCCAGCCCCTCCCTGCCCGTCCTCGGCTTCGCGTTCCTGCTCTCGCTACTCACCGGAGTCATCTTTGGCATCGTCCCTGCCTGGATCACCTCGAACGCCAACCCAGCCGACGCCCTGCGCGGCAGCAATCGCTCCACCCGCGACCGCACCTCGCTCCCGCAGAAGTCCCTCATCATCCTCCAGGCCGCCTTGTCGTTAGTCTTGCTCGCCGCCGCCGGTCTCCTCACCAAGAGCCTCGGCAACCTCGAGCACCAGAACTTCGGCCTCCAGACCGCCAACCGCTACGTCATCCACATCGACCCCGCCGGAGCCGGCTACACCCAGGAGAAGCTCAACCCCTTCTACGACGAGTTGCAGCGTCAGTTCTCCGCCATCCCCGGCGTTCAAAGCGTCGGCCTCGCCCTCTACAGCACCCTCGAAGGCAACAACTGGGGCGAAGCGATCTTCGTCGACGGTCGTCCCCGCCCCGGCCCCAACGCGAACATCGGCTCCTCCTGGGATCGCATCAGCCCCCACTTCTTCGAAACCGTAGGCCAGCCCATCCTCCGTGGACGCGGCATCACCGAAGCCGACACCGCCACCTCGCAGAAGGTCGCCGTCGTCAACCAGGCCTTCGTCAAAAAGTTCTTCCCCAAAGAAGATCCCCTCGGCCGCCACTTCGGCGTCTTCGAGCAGAAGTTCTCCTCCACCTTCGAGATCGTCGGCATCGTCGCCGACGCCAAGTACAACAACCCGCGCGACGAGATCCGCAGCATGTACTTCCGTCCCCTCACCCAGACCATCCCCGGCCTCACCGAACCCAACGAGATCATGGCCGAAGGCCGCTCGCTCTACATCAACTCCATCACCCTCCACTTCCAGCGCCCGCCGCAAAACGTCGACGCGATGGTCCGCCGCACCCTCAACAACATCAACCCCAACCTCACCATCGAGGACCTCCACGCCCTCGACGCCCAGATCGCCGACAACTTCACCCAGGAACGCCTGATCGCCCGCCTCGCCACCCTCTTCGGCGGTCTTGCCCTCATCCTCGCCTCGGTCGGCCTCTACGGCATCACGTCCTATCAGGTCGCCCGCCGCACCAGCGAGATCGGCCTCCGCATGGCTCTCGGCGCCAATCGTGGCAACGTCGTCCGCATGGTCATGCGCGAAGCCCTCATCCAGGCCTCGATCGGCCTCGCCATCGGCATCCCCGTCGCCATCCTCGCGGGTCGCGCCATGGCCGACCAGCTCTACCAGGTCCGCTCCTACGATCCCGTCGCCCTCGCCATCGCCGTCGTCGTCCTCTGCCTCTCCGCCGCCCTTGCTGGCCTCATCCCCGCCCGCCGCGCCGCCAACATCGAGCCCATGATCGCCCTCCGCACCGACTAACCACCCGCCGGATGCAGCCTCCACCGCGAAAGCGGTAAACTGAATCCGGCGGTCGCACCACGCGCTCGCCGGAGGAATCGCCCCGTGAAGAGAAGTGGTCTTGTACTTGCATTGATGGTCGCAGGCATCTGCCTGATGCTTTGGGCTGGCTGGCACAACCTTCGCGCGCGCAAACTCGCCCTCCAGCAGGCACAGGAGAATCACGTCACCCTGATCCCTGAAAGTGGCAAGGCCAACGCAAACTCTCCCGCCGCCTCTGCGGACTCCGCCCCCCCCGATGATGCCCTCCGCGGCAAGAAAGCCCCCGCCTTCACCCTCACCACCCTGGACGGCAAGAAGATCTCGCTCTCCGACTACAAAGGCCGCCCCGTCCTCGTCAACTTCTGGGCCACCTGGTGCGCTCCCTGCAAGCTCGAAATGCCCTGGTTCGAGGAGTTCCGCCAGAAGTACGGCTCCCAGGGCTTCGAGATCCTCGGCATCTCCGAAGACGACGCCCCCAAGGAAGAGATCGTCAAGGCCGTCAAGCGCATCAACGTCAGCTACCCCATCCTTCTCACCGACGGCAAAGTAGCCCCCGCGTACGGCGGAGTCGACTATCTCCCCGAGTCTTTCTACGTCGGCCGCGACGGCGTCGTCGCCATCGAGACCTCCGGCCTCGCCTCAAAGGATGAGGTCGAAGCCAACATCAAGCGCCTCATCGCCGGAGCCAACACAGCCCCAGCGAACGCCGTAGCCGCAACCGCCGCGCACCCCGCCGCACTGCTTCTCCCGTCAGCCGTGAGCACGCACTGATGCGCCGTCTCTTTGCCGTTGCCGCGGCGCTTGCTCTCTCCTGCGCCGCGGTTCCAGCTCATGCGCAAATCGGCAGCTTCGACGGCCCCGCCAAGCCCAAGCAGTACATCGAGTTCGCCGCCGAGCCGCAGACCATCCCCGCAGGCAAGCGCACCCTTGTCGAACTGCACTTCCAGGTCGGCGAGGGCTTCCACGTCAACTCGCACACTCCCAAGTCCGAGTTGCTCATCCCCACCAACCTCACCATCACCTCCGCCGACGGCATCACCGTCGCGCAACCCGCCTATCCCGCAGGCAAGCCCTACAGCTTCAGCTTCGATCCAACCGATAAGCTCGACGTCTACTCCGGCTCCTTCCTCATCAAGCTTCCCGTCACCGCCTCTGCCGGAGCTCACGCCCTCACCGGAACCCTGCGCTATCAGGCCTGCGACAACGCCGCCTGTTATCCTCCGCGCACCCTCGCCATCTCGATCCCCATTACCGCGAGATAGCTCTCACCGCATCTCGGTGAGAGCGTCCGCAGGGAAATACAGGGTTGACCAGAGAGATACAGGCGAAGCGTTTCCCACCTTCGTTCGCCATCATCCACAACGAACATCCGCTTCGGCATGTTCGAATAGAGAAACCGTCGCGGCATTTGCCAGACGAGAACAGGCAAGGAACACCATGGAAGAGTTCAGACGGCTGACGCGCCTCCCCGCTTATGTCTTCAACATCACCAGCGAGCTGAAAGCCGCCGCCCGCAAGCGCGGCGAAGACATCATCGACTTCGGCATGGGCAATCCCGATGGCGCGACCCCCAAGTTCATCGTCGACAAACTCATCGAAGCAGCGCAGCGCACCACCACCCATCGCTACTCGCTCTCGCGCGGCATCCCGCGCCTGCGCAAAGCCATCTGCACCTGGTACAAGACCCGCTACGACGTCGACCTCAACCCTGAGACCGAGGCCATAGTCACCATCGGCTCGAAGGAAGGCATCGCCCACCTCTGCCTCGCCGTCCTCGACGACGAAGACACCGTAGCCGTCCCCAATCCCAGCTATCCCATCCACATCTTCGGCCCCGTCATCGCCGGCTCGAAGATCCAGTCCATCGCCCTCGACGGCACCACCGACCAGGAAGAGCTCATCGCCAAGCTCGAGTACGAGCTCCCGCGCATGTCCCCGCGCCCCAAGCTCCTCATCCTCAACTTCCCCGCCAACCCCACCACCCAATGCGTCGACCTCTCCTTCTTCGAGCGCCTCGTCCCGCTCTGCAAAGAGCTCGGCATCTACATCGTCCACGACCTCGCCTACGCCGACATCGTCTTCGACGGCTACCGCGCCCCCAGCATCCTTGAGGTCCCGGGCGCAAAGGACATTGCCGTCGAGTTCTTCACCTTGTCCAAGAGCTACAACATGCCCGGCTGGCGTGTCGGCTTCATGGTCGGCTGCCCCAAGCTCGTCTATGCCCTCGGCCGCATCAAGAGCTACTTCGACTACGGCACCTTCACCCCCATCCAGGTCGCCTCCATCGCCGCCCTCGAAGGCCCGCAGGACTGCGTCAAGGACATCACCCGCATCTACAAGTGCCGCCGCGACGTCCTCGTCCCAGGGCTAAATAAATTGGGGTGGAATGTAGACCTTCCGAAAGCCACCATGTTCGCCTGGGCCAAGATCCCCGACCAGTTCCGCGCCATGGGTTCGGTCGAGTTCTCCAAGAAGCTCCTCCTCGAAGCCAAAGTCGCAGTCAGCCCCGGCGTCGGCTTCGGCGATCACGGCGACTCCCACGTCCGCTTCTCCCTCATCGAAAACGAAGAGCGCACCCGCCAGGCCCTGCGCGGCATCAAGCAGATGTTCAAGGCCGTCTAAAATGGGTCTCCGATGACCGCCCGCCCCGCCTCCGCCGCCGAGCTCGTCCATGTCCAGGCGCGAGCCCTGCTCGCCCTGGCCATCCGCCTCGACGCCCCGGACGGCCAACTCGCCTTCACCCGCGCCGTCGATCTCCTCGTCGAAGCCGCCGACACCCGCCGTCAGGTCATCCTGCTCGGCGTCGGCAAGAGCGGCCTCATCGCCCGCAAGATCGCCGCCACGCTCTCCTCCACCGGCACGCCCGCACAGTTCCTCCACCCCACCGAAGCCGTCCACGGCGACCTCGGCATCCTGAGCCCACTCGATCCCATCCTCGCCCTCTCCAGCAGCGGCGAAACCGAAGAACTCCTCCGCCTTCTCCCCATCCTCAAGCGCCTCGGCAACCCGCTCATCAGCCTCTGCGGCGCACCCTCCTCCACCCTCGCGCAAGCCAGCACCGTCACCCTCGACGTCAGCGTCACAGAAGAGGCCTGCACCCTCAACCTCGCCCCCACCGCATCCACCACCGTCATGCTCGCCCTCGGCGACGCCCTCGCCATCGAGACCTCCCGCCGCCGCGACTTCCGCGCCGAAGACTTCGCCGACCTCCACCCCGGTGGCCGCATCGGCCACAGCCTCACCCGTGTCCGCGACCTCATGCACACCGGCGACTCGCTCCCCACCGTCGCCCCCGAGACCCCACTCCCGCAGGTCATCTACGAGATGTCCCGCAAGAAGCTCGGCATGACCACCGTCCTCGCCCCCGACCAGACCCTCCTCGGCATCATCTCCGACGGCGACCTCCGCCGCCTGCTCGAGCGCAGCGCCTCGCCCAACCCCGCCGCGTCGCCCGAGAACGTCCTCGCCCACACCGCCGCCGAGATCATGAACTCCACGCCCCTCACCATCCACGCGTCGGCGCTCGCTTCCTCCGCCCTCACCCTGATGGAAAACCGCAAGATCACCTCACTCATCGTCACCGATCAAGCAGGCAAGGCCGAAGGCGTCCTGCACATTCACGATATCTACGCCCTCTGGAAGCTCACGCCGAACAAGTCCGCTTCACCCGAAGCCCTCGACATCCGCGCCTGATCGTCAGTCGTCTCTGAGGCGTCCAGGCCACACTTCATCCCTCGCCAGCCCGCTCCGGGCTCCGCGCCTCCATCCTTGCCAAAACTGCTCCGATCCGGTCCAGCATCTCATTCGGCTCGCCCGTCAGCACAGCGGCCGCATCCTGCGGCAAATCCCGCTTCCACCAATGCTCCGGAATCACTTTGAAGACAACCGTCTCCGGCGAGGTCTCCCGCGCCTTCTGGATCATCTCGTCCTCGCCAAGCCCAAAGAACGAATGGCAAAGCACCACCACCGCGTAGCGCTTCTCCCCAATCCGCGCGACCGCGTCCGCTCCTCCACACACATCGACCGCTACACCCAGACGGCTGAGCACAGCCGCGCGCGACAACTGCAGCGCAGGATTCTCGCCAACCAGCAGGATGGACTGCATACACACTCCTCGATCTTTCAGGAAAGGCAGGCATTCGATCGAATCTGCGTTGCTGGAGCAGATGCTCTCAGCCATGCCGCCTAAACGACATAGCTCAGAGTGTTGTCGCCATTCTTCCTGAGAATCCGGTCGTACGCCGAACCAACGATCCCATAGCACTCACAAGCCGTCCGCTGCAGCCGCGCCCGGTCGATCAGCTGAATCCGCCCCCGGCTATACCCGATAATCTCCTGCCGCTGCAGATCCCCCGCCGCCACCGTTACCGTCGAGCGCTGCACACCCAGCATCTGCGACAGAAACTCATGCGTCAGGTGCAGCTCCTCGCTCTCCGACCGATCCGCCGACGTTAGCAGCCAGCGCGCCAGCCGCTGGTCCACCGTATGCATCCGGTTGCACAGCACCGACTGCGCAATCTGCGTCATCTGCAAATACGTAAAGTCCAGCGTCAGCTTATGCATCATCCCACCGCGCAGAAACACCTCCCGCGCGATGTTCGATTTGATCCGCAGCCCCACCCCTTCCCCCTGCACCACCACCGAGTGCGACATCTGTGGCTGCCCCAGCAGCGCAGGCAAACCCGAGAAGCCCTCTCGCCCAATCACCCCAACCTCTACCGACTCGCCACTCTTCGTCATCGCGTCGGTCGAGATCAGCCCGCGATTCACGAAGTAGAGAAACTCCACCGCCTCATTCGGTTCCGACAACGCCTTGTTCAGCGGAAGGTCGACCTCCACCAGATGACGTACCAGCGTCTCGTACTCCTCGGCAGGAAGCTGAGCCAGGATCGCATTCCTTGGTCGCACTCCCACTCCGTGGATCTGTGCAACACCGTTATCTGTCAAATCGTTACCATCCTCTACGCGTGCGTCTCTACGCGCTCTGGCCGCAAGAACGCGGTCGCCGAAGGCGGTACGTTTATGTGCGATTGCGGTGACTATAAGCCTTTTCCCATCAACAGATCTGTCTGATAGCCAACACACCTGTGCCGGATCGCCAACATAGTTCGAAATCCGTCTTCCTCGCTCTCCCCGAAGAAAGAAACCGCCCCAACGGGTAGAATGACCCTTATCCTCAACACGCACGCCCGCACACCCGGCGCGTGCCGGAAAGCGCTCACGAACTCATGCACCGCTGGTCTCAGCTCTTCATCCCCACCCTCCGCGAAGCCCCCGCAGACGCCGAAGTCGCCAGCCATAAGCTCCTCCTCCGCGCCGGATTCGTCCGCCAGCTCGGTGCCGGCATCTACTCCTATCTCTTCCTCGGCAACCGCTCGGTCAACAAGATCGTCGCCATCGTTCGCGAAGAGATGGACTCCATCGGCCAGGAGTTCCTCCTCCCCACCCTTCACCCGAAGGAGATCTGGGAAGCCAGTGGCCGCTGGACCGTCATGGGCGACAACATGTTCCGCCTCAAGGACCGCAAAGGCGCCGAACTCGCCCTCGGCATGACCCACGAAGAGGTCATGACCGACATCGCCCGCCACGAGCTCCGCAGCTACAAGCAGCTCCCCCAGATCTGGTACCAGATCCAGACCAAGTTCCGCGACGAGCCCCGTCCCAAGTCCGGCCTCCTCCGCGTCCGCCAGTTCATCATGAAGGACGCCTACTCCTTCGACATCGACGACGCAGGCCTCGACCTCTCCTACGACAAGCACGATCGCGTCTACCGCAACATCTTCTCCCGCTGCGGCCTCGAGTTCCTCTCCGTCGAAGCCGACTCCGGCGCCATGGGTGGCTCACAGTCGCAGGAGTTCATGGTCTACACCGAAGCCGGCGAAGACCTCATCGCCTCCTGCCCCGCCTGCAACTACGCGGCGAATCTCGAACGCGCCACCAGCACCTTAGCCCCCGTTGAAGACCTCGCCCCCACCGGCGACGGTCTCCCCGAGCTCATCCACACCCCCGGCATGGGAGCCATCGCCGATATCGTCGCCTTCCTCGGCATGACCGCCGCGAACGACATCAAGTGCGTCGCCTACACCGCCGAGCTTCCCGCAGCCGACCACGCCAAGCTCGGCAAGACCCGCGGCGTCATTGTCTTCCTGCGCGGCGACCACACCGTCAACGAGGCCAAACTCTCGGCCCTAGCGAACGCCACCGAGCTCCGCCCCATGGACACCGCCGAGCTCACCGCCGCCTTCAACGCCCCCGCAGGCTTCCTCGGTCCAGTCGGCCTCACCGCCGCCCCACATCCCAAAAAGCCCGGCCTCCTCATCATCATGGACAAGGGCCTCGAAGGCCGTACCAACCTCGTCGCCGGAGCCAACAAGCTCGACTACCACTTCCGCAACGTCACGCCCATGCGCGACTTCAAGCCCACCCTCACCGCCGACGTCCGCAACGTCATCGAAGGCGAAGCCTGCTCCGTCTGTGGCACGCCTCTGCGGCTCGGCAAAGCCGTCGAGATCGGCCATATCTTCAAGCTTGGCCGCCGCTACACGGACTCCATGAAGGCCTCCGTCCTCAACCGCGACGGCAAAGAGACCACCCCCACCATGGGAAGCTACGGCATCGGCATCGAGCGCATCCTCACCGCCGCCATCGAGACCTCCGCCGCAAAGTTCCTCGCCGACGGCAAGCCCGACACCTACGTCTTACCCGCCGCCATCGCCCCCTTTGAGGTCGTCGTGACCGTCACCAACACCACCGACGCCGCCCTCGCCGCCGCAGGCGAAACCATCGCCGCCGACCTCACAAAAGCCGGTTTCGACGTCCTGCTCGACGACCGCGACGAGCGCGCCGGAGTTAAATTCAAGGATGCTGACCTCATCGGCATCCCTTATCGCATCAACATAGGTAAGAAGCTCTCCGAAGGCAAGGTCGAACTCATCGACCGCCTCACCGGCCAGACCCACGACGTTTCCACCACCGAGACCGTCCAACACCTGCAGTCGCTCTATAAAAAACGATATCCCTCGCCGTAGCCTCTGCATTTGTAGTTGTTCTTGCCGTGGCAGTCGCCTTTGCAGTTGCTTTCTATTCCCTATTCCCTAGGCCCTATTCCCTGCCTTTATGCCCGTCAAACTCAAACTCGGCAAGCCCTCCCAGACGACCCTGAGCTCCAATCTCTTACGCGGAGCCTTGGTCGTCGTCCTCGTCGGCGCAGTCATCTGCGGCTCCGTCTTCGCCTACTGGTACTTCAAATATCAAAAGGTCGTCGACGACCGCCTCGCCTCCGGCCCCCTCTTCGCCAACACCGCGCAGATCTTCGCCGCGCCCAAAGAGGTCCGCACCGGCCAGCATCTCTCCGCCGCCTCCATCGCGCAGGACCTCCGCACCGCGGGCTACAACACCAACACCGAGCTCGGCACCTACCAGCTCTCCGGCTCGACCATTCAGATCAAGCCTGGCCCGCAGTCCTTCCACTCCACCGACGGCGCGACCATCACCACCGCCGAGAACCCCGACACCGGCCAGACCGAGGTCACCGCCATCACCGCCGAAAACGGCGCTGCCCTCCGCGCCTACGAGCTCGAACCCCAGCTCGTCACCGGTCTCTCCACCGACAAGAACCGCACCAAGCGCCGCCTCGTCACCTACGACGAGATTCCCCCGCACATGGTTCAGGCCATCACCTCCATCGAAGACCGCCGCTTCTTCGAGCACGGCGGCGTCAACTACCTCCGCCTCGTCAAATGCGCCATCACCGACTTCACCTCCGGCCAGAAGCGCTGCGGCGGCTCAACCCTCACCCAGCAGCTCGCCAAGAACCTCTTCCTCACCTCGGAAAAAAGCTACAAGCGCAAGTTCATCGAGCTCCTCATCACCTTCCAGCTCGAAGCTCGTTTCAACAAGCAGCAGATCTTCGCCATGTACGCCAACGAGATGAATCTCGGCCACCAGGGCAGCTTCGAGATCAACGGCATCGGCGAAGCCTCGCAGACCTTCTTCGGCAAAGACCTCAAGCAGCTCGACCTCGCCCAGATGGCGACCCTCGCCGCCCTCTTCCAGAACCCCAGCTTCCGCAACCCCTACCGCCATCCCGAGCGCGCCATCGAGCGCCGCAACCTCGTCCTCGACTCCATGGTCGAGACCGGCGCCATCACCGGTTCCGAAGCCGAGCGCGCCAAGGCCGAGCCCCTCCACCTCGCCGCGCCCAACGTCGACGCCTCCGAGGCCCCCTACTTCGTCGACCTCGTCCACGACCAGCTCGTTCAGCGCCTCGGCGACCGCGACCTCGGCCGTGACGGCCTCCGCATCTACACCTCGCTCGACCCCGACCTGCAGCGCGCCGCCACTGAGGCCGTCGAAACCGGCATCCGCAACGTCGACGAGCTTATCCGCAAGCGCCACCGCGCCACCGACACCAACATCACCTATCCCCAGGTCGCTCTCGTCGCCCTCGATCCCCACACCGGCCAGATCCTTGCCCTCGTCGGTGGCCGCAACTACGGAACCAGCCAGCTCGATCACGCCATGGCGGAGCGGCCCACCGGCTCCATCTTCAAGCCCTTCGTCTACGCCACCGCCTATAACTCCTCGCTCAACGGCACGCAGCTCGATGGCAACGGCGTCTTCACTGCCCTCACCCAGCTCAACAACGACTCTCAGGACTTCGGTATAAACGGCCAGTCCTACACTCCCGGCAACTTCGAGCACGGCGAGTACCCCGGCATGGTCCCAGCCGTTCAGGCCATCGCCCACTCACTCAACATCGCCACCATCGCTCTCGCTCAGAAGGTCGGCTACGAAAATGTAGCTGCGCTCGCCCGCTCCGCCGGTATCACCAACGCGCGCGGCACACCCTCGGTCGCCATCGGCACCTACAACGCCACCCCCATCGACATGGCGGGCGCATACACCGTCTTCGCCAACAACGGCGTTCACCTCAAGCCCTGGATGCTCGCCAGCGTCCGCAGCTCCAACGGCGACATCGTCGCCGACTACGCCCCCGAGGCGAAGCAGATCCTCGATCCGCGCACGGCCTTCCTCACCCAGTCGCTCATGGAAAACGTGATGACCTTCGGCACCGGCGCCGCCGCTCGTGCCCATGGCTTCTCCGCTCCCGCCGCTGGCAAAACCGGTACCTCGCACGACGTCTGGTTCGCCGGCTACTCCTCGAACCTTCTCTGCATCATCTGGGTCGGCAACGACGACTACACCGACATCTCCCGCGGCCTCACCCGCCCCTTACAAGGCGCAGACGCCGCCGCGCCTCTCTGGGCGGAGTTCATGAACCGCGCCATCAAGCTCCCCCAATACTCCGACATGAAGCCCTTCACCGCCCCCAGCGGTGTCCAGACCGTCCGCATCGACAAGGCTACCTGGCTCCCCGCCGACTCCACCTGCAACACCAGCGGCTACTACATCGCCTTCCTCGACGGCACCGTCCCTCAAGGCACCTGCAGCCAAATGGGCCAGACCCCGCAGACCCTCATCCAGAAGCTCTTCGGTCTCGGCGGCAACAAAGACGACAGCACGCAACCAGCCTCCGGCCAGCCCGCAACCCCATCCGCTCCGCAGTCTCAACCCGGCCCAAACCCCGACGGCAACGCCGCTCCTGACCCCAACAACCCTGCACAGCCCAAGAAGAAGGGCTTCCTCCGCAAGCTCTTCGGCGGTGGCGACAAAAACAACCAGCAGACCCCACCTCAGCAGAACCCCAGCACCCCACCCCAGTAAAAAGCGCCCTGCGCGGGCGGCGACCAC
>Ga0302314_10006912_pt1 | contig 20465 bp, 20 predicted proteins | sample III_Palsa_N2_3_FD_200533 | JGI IMG/M metagenome (GOLD analysis project Ga0302314, IMG submission 200533) | Peat permafrost microbial communities from Stordalen Mire near Abisko, Sweden - III_Palsa_N2_3 | ecosystem: Environmental > Terrestrial > Soil > Palsa > Peat permafrost | place: Sweden... | reverse complement strand
CCCCGGCGCCGCCGTATCACCGTCCCGGTCGCGCTCGCCGGAGCCGGCATCCTGGCCGTGGCAGCCGTCGTTACCGTGGCCGTGCTGGCGAGTTCCCCGGGTTCCCGGAGTTCGCCAGGGCAGCGGTCGGCGAGCGTCCCGATCGCCGCGAAGTCCAGCCTCCCGCTGGTGACCGGCGATGTCTGGGTGGCGTACCGGGCGGGCAAGGACGCGAGTGCCCAGGTCCACGGTGCGATCAAGGGAGTCAAGGACGGTGAGGTCGCCCAGCTCTACGCCCAGCCGTTCCCCTACAAGAGCGCGCCTGCTGAGGCCGGCTCGGTCATCCTGCATCCGGCCGGCCGGACGGCCAGCTACTCGTTTCCGGTGACCCCGAGCGTCGCCACCCGCTACAAGGTCGAGCTGCTGCGGAGCAGCACCGCGACGTCCCCGCTCGCCACCTCGGCCACCAGCACCGTCTACGTCGCGCTGAACGGGACCAGCGGGAAGTTCCAGCGGTGCAGCCGTCCGGTCTGCCACGAGACGTTCCGGGTTCGCGTGCCCGTCCCCGCCTCGGCAATGAGCACGGAGGTCGCGAAGCGGTGGTACTCGTACTTCGCCGTCGCGCTGGCACCGACCAAGGCGCCGTCCGCGCCGAAGCTGCTGCGGCTGGGCGCCGGAAACTCTTACGTCAGCAGGTCACGGCGTATCTCCGCCACCGAGTTCGAGCTGACCGTCAGCTACTCGTTCCGGATCGGCACGAGCGCCTACGACTGGAGCTGGAACGTCTGCACGAAGGACACCGAGGCGGCGGACGGGATCGGGCTGCCCGGCCATCACGGCTGCGGCGCCAGGACCCTCTCCGCCTCGGCCAGCTACGCCGGCTAGCACCAACGACCGTCAGCAGCCCATTCATCGCCGGCCGCGTCCGCTCAGTAGGCTCTAGGGCAGGCAGTGCCCGCCGAAACGATCTTGCCAGACAGTAACGATCTTGCCAGGTGGTGGAGACAGACGTGCGCATCGCGAGATTCAGCCGGGACGACGACGTCGCCTACGGCGTCGTCCGGGACGCATCGCCGGACGGCGCCGCGGGCGACGCACCCGGCCAGCGCGGCGAGCGGCTGCTGGTCGCCGAACTGCACGGGCACCCGTTCGGCGTGGGGTCCGGCAGCGCGGCGTTCACCGGCGCCAGCTACCCGCTGCCCGACGTCCGCCTGCTGGCGCCGGTGCTGCCGACCAAGGTGGTCGCCATCGGCAAGAACTACGCCGACCACGCCCGTGAGATGGGCGGCGAGCCGCCAGCCGAGCCGGTCATCTTCCTGAAGCCGTCCACGGCCGTGATCGGGCCCGGCGATCCGGTGGCCCGCCCGGTCAAGCTCGCCGAGCGGGTCGACTTCGAGGGCGAGCTCGCCGTCGTGATCGGCAGGCTGTGCCGGGACGTGCCCGCCGAGCGGGTGCCGGAGGTCATCTTCGGCTACACCTGCGCCAACGACGTCACCGCGCGTGACCTGCAGGCGAGGGACGGCCAGTGGGCCAGGGCCAAGGGGTTCGACACGTTCTGCCCGCTCGGCCCGTGGATCGAGACCGACCTGGACCCCGCCGACCTGGAGCTGAGCACGTCGGTGAACGGCGAGGTCAAGCAGCACGCGCGGACGTCGCAGCTGCTGCACGACGTGACGGCGCTGGTCTGCTACGTCACCGCCGTGATGACGCTGCTGCCCGGCGACGTGCTGCTCACCGGCACCCCGGCCGGCGTCGGCCCGCTGGCCCGCGGCGACGAGGTGTCCGTCACGATCGAGGGCATCGGAACGCTCAGCAACCCGGTGGTGGACCGTGATTGATAACGAGCCCGTCCGGGTGCGCTTCGCGCCGTCACCCAGCGGCGACCTGCACGTCGGCAACATCAGGACCGCGCTGTACGACTGGGCCTTCGCCCGGCATACCGGCGGCGTGTTCGTACTTCGGATCGAGGACACCGACCAGTCGCGGGTGACCGACGAGTACGTCAGCTCGGCGCTGGGCACGCTGCGCTGGCTCGGCCTGGACTGGGACGAGGGGCCGGAGGCCGGCGGCGGGTACGGCCCGTACCAGCAGAGCCAGCGGCTGGGCATCTACGCGGACTGGGCCGCTAAGTTCCTCGCCTCCGGGCACGCCTACTACTGCTACTGCACGCCCGAGGAGCTCTCCCTGCGGCGGGAGGCCGCCCGCGCGGCAGGCGGCCCCAGCGGCTACGACGGGCACTGCCGCGAGCTCACCCCCGAGCAGGTCAGCGTCTACCAGGCGGCAGGCAGGAAGCCGGTGCTCCGGCTGCGGATGCCGGCCGGATCCACCACGTTCACCGACCTGGTCAGGGGCGAGGTCACCTTCGATCATGCGTTCGTGCCCGACTTCGTGCTGCAGCGGGCCGACGGCAGCCCGCTCTACACGCTCGCCGTCGCCGTCGACGACGTGCTGATGAAGATCACCCATGTGGTGCGGGGCGAGGACCTGCTCTCCTCCACCCCCCGCCAGCTCGCCGTCTACCGGGCGATGGGCGTAGCCGAGGCCGACTTCCCGCTTTTCGCGCACCTGCCGTACGTGCTCGGGCAGGACGGCCAGAAGCTGGGCAAGCGCAACGGGGTCGCGTCGGTGAACTGGTACCGCGAGGAAGGCTTCCTGCCCGAGGCGATGTGCAATTACCTGGCCCTGCTCGGCTGGTCGCCGGGGGAGAACCGGGAGTCCTTCACGCTGGCCGAGATGGCGGCCGAGTTCGACCTGGCCAGGGTCAACAAGAACGCTGCCCAGTTCGACCTGCGCAAGCTGGAGGCGATGAACGGCGACAAGATACGGGCACTGGACCCGGCCGACTTCGCCGCGCGGATCATGCCGTTCCTGCAGCGCGCCGACCTGGTGACCGATCCGCCGGCCGCGGCGCAGGCACAGCTGGTGGCGGCCGCGGCGCCGCTGATCCAGACCCGGATCTCCCGGCTCACCGAGGCGGCCAGCCTGCTCGGCTTCCTGCTGGTCAGCGAGGACGACTTCGCCGTCGACGCCGACGAAGCCGCCAGCTCGCTGACGGCCGAGTCCGGGCGCGCGCTGAAGGCCGCCGAGGCGGCGCTGGCAAACCTGGAGCCGTGGACCGCCGGGGCGATCGAGGCCGCGCTGAGGCATGCGCTGCTCGACGAACTCGGGCTGAAGCCGCGCCCCGCGTTCGCCCCGGTGCGGGTCGCGGTGACCGGCCGGCGGATCTCCCCGCCGTTGTACGAGTCCATCGAGCTGCTCGGCCGCGAGCGAGCACTCGGCCGGCTGGCGCACGCCGTCGGCCTGGCAGCTGCCGCCGCGTCGTCCTGTGGTGGCTGATCAGCGTGGCGTGGGCTATGCTGCACAGGCGCGAGCGGGCGGTCGGCTGCCCGGTCCGATGGGGTATGGGGTAATTGGCAGCCCGACGGGTTCTGGCCCCGTTAGTCTAGGTTCGAGTCCTGGTACCCCAGCCAAGCTTGTGATCAGCGCCCCGCACTCCATGCCGAGGAGGACTGATCATTCGGGATCGGCGGCTCATTCGGGATCGGCGGCCAGGTGTCCGTGCCTTCGCGTCCCGGGCGGCGTTTGGCGGGCTCTGGCCGGTGCGCTAGCCTTGGTCCGCGCCGCGGTCGCCCGCCGTCCGCTCGCAGATCACCTGGCCCCGTCGTCTAGCGGCCCAGGACGCCGCCCTCTCAAGGCGGTGGCGCCGGTTCAAATCCGGTCGGGGCTACTGGAGAAGCACCAGGTCAAGGGCCTGACCGTCGGTCCCGGCGGTCAGGCCCTCGATCATTGGCGGGAAAGGCTGCCTGACCGGGCTGTCTGCGGGTGGAGGTCAGCTGTGCGGGATCTCGGCTTCCACCAGGTTCTTGAGCCGGCCGAGGTCGGAGGCGATGAGCTTGTGAAGCTGGCGGCGCAGCAGGCCCGGGGCCAGCCGGAACGGGCCGCGGGGGGTAGCCCGGATCGACTGGGTGAGGATCGTCGCCGCGCCGTCCCCGGTAAGGCGGTACTCCTCCTGGAAGCGCACCGGTCCGGCGACGCCGTGGCCGGCCAGGCGGCCGGGCGGGTCGTACCCGGTCACCTCATACGGTGACCGCACCGTGGCCGGCCCGGCCCGGGCTGTGATCATGTAGCGGCTGCCGGCTCCGCCGTCGCCGTCCGTCCTGACCGCTGCGACGGGTCCCTTCGCCCAGCGGGCCAGGTAGGTTCCGAAGTCAGCCAGCACGCAGAACACCTGGCCAGGAGTCCGGTCGATGCGGACAGTGGTGTCGAACTCGATCATCGCCTATCGGTGCCTGACCACACCTTTACTCGGTGCCTGACCACGATGAAGATCATGCTAGGCCACCACGGTCAGCTCGTATGCCTCCCGGACCGGAGGCGATGCCAGCACGGCGCCGAGCTTGGTGATCTGCGCCTGGTAGTGGCCGCCGGACTCGCTCACGGCCAGCGCAGCCTCGCTCTCCCACGTGCTGTAGCCAATGGTCTTGCCGTGCTCACGGTCGACTAGGGCAACGAACCCCAAGAACCCCTTTTGCTCCTTGAGCGCGGGCACGACGGAATCGCGGATCAACGCCAGCCACTCATCGATCTTGCCTGACTGAATCTGGTTGGTCACCACACGCGCATACACCGGCTCCTCCTACGGGCCATGCGAACGGGACTGCGCTGCCAGGGACGCCATCCCGCAAGGTGACTAGCCGCATCCAGCGGGCCTCGCCGACGATGCGTTCGACCATAGGCTCACCGGCAGTGGCTTGCGGACCCCTTCCGCGGGAAGACCTTCCCGTCCCCGGTACGTCACCACATGCACAGACGGATCACCCGGCCGTCCAGGCCGCCAGAACATCCGCTGCACGAACCCGGACACGCTCGGCGCGGTCAGCACCTCCTTCGACGCGACCATGGCGGTGGACGCGACGACGCCGCGGCGACCGCGATCTTGCGCCGCTGCGCCGAAGCGGCGGGCGTCCCGAACGACGGCGATGCGCGTCGATTGTCGGTGGGTTCAGTTGCCACCGGACGACGACGTCAGCGGAGCGCCGCGGAGTTCCACGCCGATCTGGCGCAGCTCGCCGAGCGCGGCCCGCGTGGTCGTGGCGGCGACTCCGGCGGTGAGGCCGAGCAGCACCCTGGTGGCGAACCCCGCTCGCACGGCGTCGGCAGCGGTAGCCCGGACGCAATAGTCAGTGGCAATCCCGGCCACGTCGACGGCGGTGACGCCTCGCTCGCGGAGCCAGCCCTCCAGCGGCTCGCCATCGGCGGCAGCGCCCTCGAACCCGCTGTAGGCAGCCGAGTACGCGCCCTTGCGGAACACCTGCTCGAGCCGGCCGGTGTCCAAGTCGGGGTGAAAGTCCGCGCCCGGCGTCCCGGCCACGCAGTGCGGCGGCCAGGTGGCCGCGAAGTCCGGCTCTGCCGAGAAGTGCGCGCCGGGATCGACGTGATAGTCCTGGGTCGCCACCACGTGCCCGTAGTCGCTGCCAGCGGGGCTGGCCAGCTGGGCGCTGATCGCCCTGGCCACCGCGCCGCCGCCGGCGACCGCGAGCGAGCCGCCCTCGCAGAAGTCGTTCTGCACGTCCACGATCACCAGAGCGCGCATCACGCGCCCCGCGTGATGGCCGCAACCTCGTCGGGGCTCAGCTCGATTGATGCGGCTGCGACGTTCGTCTCGACGTGCTCGGGCGATCCGGTGCCAGGGATCGGCAGCATCTGCGGTGACCTTGCCAGCAGCCAGGCCAGCACGATCTGCCGCGGGCTGCCGCCGTGCCGCCGTGCCGCCTCGGTCACTGCCGGGTTGCTGTCTGCCTGCTGGATCGGCGCCCATGGCAGGAACGCGACCTGCTCCAGCTCGCACGTGTCCACCATCGACTCCGACTTGCGGTCGGCCGCGTTGTACCTGTTCTGCACGGAAACGACCGGGGTGATCTGCTGTGCCGCCCGCAACTGGGCCTCGGACACGTTCGAGACCCCGATGTGCCGGATCTTGCCCTCGTCCTTGAGCTGCACGAGCGCGCCCAGCGACTCGGCCAGCGGCACGCCAGGGTCGGGCGTGTGGAGCTGGTACAGCGGAATCTGGTCCAGCCGCAGCCGCCGCAGGCTGCCCTCACAGGCCGCGCGCAGGTGCTCGGGCCTGCCGTCGGCATCCCAGCGGCCCGGGCCGGGCCGTACCAGGCCGCCCTTGGTGGCGATGACCAGGTCCCCGGGATACGGGTGCAGGGCCTCGGCGATCAGCCGCTCGCTGACCTCCGGGCCGTAGGAGTCGGCGGTGTCGATGAAGTTGACGCCGAGTTCGACCGCCCGCCGTAGCGCCGCCCTGGCCTGGCCAGCGTCCGGCGGATCGCCCCAGATGCCGTCGCCGGTGATCCGCATCGCGCCGAAGCCCATCCGCCGCACCACCAGGTCGCCGCCAATCCCGATGGTTCCCGCAGCTGCCGCCGTGGCCGGACTGGTCATCAGTAGCCTCCTCAGTTCTGCCCGCTTCAGTCTTGCAGCCGAGGCTGCGACCCGTCGGCACTGCGACCGGTCCCACCCCGGATCCTTCCTGACGGCGCTCGGCCAGGACCGTCATCTGCCGGCCGTCAGGCCCGGGGGATCGCCGCCGGCCCGGTGGCCCGGGCTCGCAGCGCTTCAACAGCGGCCGCCTTGCCAGTCCTGGTGAGCCCGTAGCTGCGGTCGTTCCAGTCGCCGCCGACGGAGAGCAGGGCGAGAGCGCGGCACAGGTTGGTCGTTTCGTAGCCGGCCCGGCCGACTTCATGATCCGTCGGCGGTGCACCCGACCGCGTCTGGCGGAACCCCTCCTGCGCTGCGGCCTGCGCGACGATGGTCTTGATCTGGTCGTAGGGCATCGAGTCGGTGTCCAGGAGGAGCGCGAGGACCAGCTCGCCGGCGAACACGCTGAAGTCGCTGCCGCCGAGCAGCCCGCGGGCAGCGGCGCGCCATAGCTGGTCGGGTTCGGCGACGGCGCGCCGGCCCTTGGCGGTGAGGGTGAGTGTGCGGCCCTGACGGCGCGCCAGCCTGAGTCGCTGGGCAAGGTGGCGCAGCTGATGCAGATCGAACAGCTCGTCCTCGGTCCGCGGCGGGCTGGGGAAGTCCCACCTGAAGCGGTCCGCAGCCGCCTGGACGAACTTCCGGTTGAGGTTGCCGGTCTGGGTGAGAGCGATCCCGCCGTCTAGCTGGCCGAGCAGCCAGCGCAACGGCGGCAACGGGTCAGCGGCTGCCTCCGCTGGAAGCTCTGCGGGGTGCAGCAGCCGGTTAGCAACTCCGGCCAGGATCTTGCGGCGGGTCTCGCTGCCCCGCAGGTTGACCCAGGTCTCGGTGCGCTCGGTGAGGATCAGCTGGGCCAGGCTCTGGCCCACCAGCTCGACCCTCCCGATGTTGAGGTGGGTTCGCACCAGCTCCTGCTGGCGGGTCTTCCACCCCCGGGCACCGGGGACCAGATCGCCGCTCGCGACGGCGAGCTCCAGGAAGTCGGCGGTAGCGGAGATCGCCGACGCCTCCTGGAAGCCCATCGTCGCGCCCCACTCGAACTCGGGCAGGTCGCACGGCTGGATGCCCGAGGCGACGTTGGCCCGGCGGAAGGCGGACTTGCCGTCCGCGAGGCTGACTTCGTAGGCGCTGAGGATCGCCCGGGTCGTTCCCGACCGGCAGATGGCGGCGTAACTGGGCAGCCCGAGCAGGTCAAGAGCCCGTGCCAGTGCCTCGGCGACGGCCACCTTGCCGCCGACGCCGGTCATCCACTTCATCGGCAGGAAGTACCAGACGAAGTTCTGCACCCGTTCCTGGGTGATCAACGCCAGACCCTGCTCGCCGGCAATCCACTCGATAGCCGCATCGGCGTCGCTGGCTGCGCTGGGGTCTTCGCCCGCCAGTTCCGCCAGCGCAGCCGCGATCTCCGGGTTCTCGTCGTCAGCCATGGCCGGTCAGTCTCCCAGGTCCTGCCGACGGGCAGCGGCGGCGGCCCGCTGGTGGCTGCCCGCGCGGTGGACCGCCGTCCCGTAGCGCATGCACCCATCCTCGCCCATCCAGGTGCTCGCGGTCAGCCGTCGAGGCAGTCCTGCGCGCACCGCCAGAAGTCGGTGAAGACCTGTGGCGGCTGAGGTGAGGTCATCGATCGCTGGGTGAACAGGATGCCGGACAGGCCGGTGCGGGGATCGGTGCGCCAGGTGGTTCCGGTGCCACCGTCCCAGCCGTATCCGTGCGGCATGGCGCCCGGAGACGCGCCGGCGACCGGAACGGCCAGCCCGAGTCCCCAGCTGGTGTCGTCGCTGAGGAACGGCGCCGCGCCCGCGCGCTGGCCGGCCGTCAGCTGGTCGGTCAGCATCTGCCGGGCCGAAGCCGCCTGCCCCTGACTCACAGAGCGTGAAGGCAACGGTCGCTGTGGCGGTGATCGCGGGTCAGGACTGGGGCCATTCGCCTCGGATAGTTCGCGATCCTGGTCGGCGGTGCGGCCTAGCTCTCGTTATTCGCTGCCGGGTGCGGTGACGAAGTCGATCAGTTCCTCGACCCTGCCGAGAAACTCTGGCTCCAGGTCCGCGAAACACGTCACGGAACGCAGGATCCGCTGCCATGCCGCGGCCGTGTCCGGCGGCCAGCCCGCGGCGCGCAGCACGCCTTCCTTCCACGGCTGGCCAGCGGGGACGGCCGGCCAGCCGCGGATTCCTAGCACGGACGGCTTGACCGCCGCCCAGACGTCGATGAAGGGGTGCCCGGTGATCAGCACGTGCGGTGATCGCGCCCTGGCGCTGATCCGGCTCTCCTTCGACCCTGCCACGAGGTGATCGACAAGCACGCCGAGCCGGCGCCCTGGCCCGGGCGAGAAGCCAGCGACGATCGCGGGCAGGTCGTCGATTCCGCCGAGGTACTCGACGACGACGCCGGCATCGCGCAAGTCGTCCCCCCAGATCTTCTCTACCAGCTCGGCGTCCTGGCGGCCCTCGACGTAGATCCGGCTCGCCCGCGCGACCTTGGCCCGGTGCTGCGGAGCGGCGATCGATCCCGAGGCGGTTCGCGCGGCGGACCCGGCGCCGCGCCCGGCCGCCTGCTGCCCGCTGGCCTGGCGTGGCCTGACCAGCATGACCGGCTTGCCCTCCAGCAGGAAGGCGCCCGGGCTGAGCGGGAACACCCGCTGCCTGCCGCGGGAGTCCTCCAGCGTGACGGCGTCCTTCTCGCAGAAAACCACAGCCCCGCAGAACTGGCCCGCCGCGTCCTCGACGACCAGCCCGCGCTGCGCCGCCACCCGCGGAACCTGACCTTGCCCCGGCCGCCGCCGCGGCGCCGCGAGCACGTCGGGGCCGTATTGCCTGCGCTGCACGGGTGACCTCCTCGCCGACCGACCCCGGGCAAACCTCGCCGGCCCCCGGGGAAGATACCGCACCGAGCGGGCGGGCGGTGGCTGCCACTCCGCCCGGAACGGTGAAAGGCGGAAGCGCCTAGCCAGAACCTGAGCGGGGAGTGTCCGCGGCTCGGGTTGACAGTTGATAGCGGGCGGTGCGAATACTGGATTGAGCCCGCCCTTTTGCCAGTAAGCCGAGTGGTCCTGGTGGCTGCACGATGCCTGTGTGAGCAGCGGGAGCGGGAATGGGACTGGCCGGTGAATGCAGCCGGTGAATGCAGCCGGTGAATGCAGCCGGTGAATGCAGGAGGCGCGGTGGCCGAGGAGGTCCTTACGGTTTCCGATGGTTTCGCGGCTGGCGCGCAGGTGGCTGGCTACCGCCTGGGGGAACAGGTCGGCTGGGGCGGCATGGCTGCCGTCTACCGCGCCTACGAGGTCCGGCTCGGCCGGTGGGTCGCGCTGAAGATCCTCGCGCCCGAGATCGCCAGCGACTCCTCGTTCCGCCAGCGGTTCATCAGCGAGTCGAGAGCGGCGGCGGCCGTCGACCATCCGCACATCATCCCGGTCTTCGAGGCCGGGGAGGCAGGCGGTGTCCTCTTCATCGCGATGCGCTACGTCGGCGGGGGCGACGTCCGGATGCTGGTCCGCCGGCTCGGCCGGCTGGATGCGGCACGGGCCGGCCGTATCGTCGGCCAGGTCGCGTCCGCGCTGGATGCGGCCCACGCCGCCGGCCTGGTGCACGGTGATGTCAAGCCGGCCAACATGCTGCTCGCCGTGGGGGCCGGCGGCGGCTACCCGGACCACGTCTACCTCTCCGACTTCGGGCTCAGCAGGCAGGCGCTGTCGGCGGCCGGGCCGGCGCTGACCGGCCAGTTCGGCGGCACGCTGGGCTACATGGCTCCCGAGCAGATCGAGGCCCGGCCGGTCGACGGCCGTGCCGATCTTTACGCGCTGGCTTGCGCCGCCTTCGAGATGCTGGCCGGCCGGCCTCCGTTCCGGCGAGAAGAGGACCTGGGGCTGCTGGAGGTGCAGCTGGCAGGGCCTGCGCCGTCATTGACCGCGTTGCGCCCGGACCTGCCGCCCGCGATCGACCTGGTGCTGGCGCGGGCGATGGCCAGGTCGCCCGATGATCGCTACGAAAGCTGCCTCGACTTCGCCGCGGCGCTGCTGCAGGCGTGCGGGCTCGAATGGGGTGCAAGCGGGCAGCTGCTGACCAGATCGCCGGTAGTCGCCATGCCGCTGGCCGGGCCGCTGGCCGGGCCGCTGGCCGGGCCGGGGTTGTCTCCGCCGCTAACGCAGACGCTGCCGCTGGACGTGCTGCCGCTGGACGGGCCGGGGCGGGGCGGGCCGGGGCAGGACGGGCTTGGACCTTACCCGCCCGGGCCGACCGGTCGGCGCGGGGGATCACCCGTCATCGCGGTAGCCGTCCTCGTCGTCATCCTCGCCATCGCGGGCGCCGCCTTGCTGGCACTTCATGCTGGCGGAAAGTCCCCTTCCCGGCAGGCCGCTCGCGCCTTACCTTTCGCTGCGGCCAGCCCGGGCAGGCCGGGTCATCACGGCAGCCCGAGCGGCGCCGGTAGCGCGAGTCGGGCCGGTGGCACGACCAGCCCAGGCAGCCCCGGTCGCCACGGCAGGGCCGGTCGGGCGAGGAACCCGAGCGGTGCCAGGAACCCGAGCGGTGCCAGGGACCCGGGCGGTGCAAGGGACCGGGTCAGCCGCAGTAGCCGGGCAGCCTCCGCCGGGCCGGCCCCGACGGTCTCCGCGTACATCGCGGCGATCAACCGCCATGACTACGCGAGAGCATGGAACCTTGGCGGGCGGAACAGCTCCGTCTCCTACCCGGCATTCGTGCAAGGCTTCGGCACCACGGCCAAGGACACGCTGACTATCCAGTCGGTCAGCGGTGACGTCGTGACCGTCGAGCTAGTTGCCCAGCAAACAGACGGCACCGTCAAGACCTACCACGGCACGTATACCGTCGATGACGGCGTCATCACGAACTCGGATATCGGCCAGGTCAGCTGAGTTCTGGGCGACGGGCTTCATCGCACCGGATCAGGCTTCGAGCGCGGCGTCCAGGGTGATGTCGACCCCGGTCAGGGCCTTGCTCACCGGGCAGCCTTCCTTGGCCGCCAGGGCAGCGCTGGCGAATCCGCCGGAGTCCAGGCCGTCGACCTCGCCGCGGACGGTGAGCTTGATGCCGGTGAGCCGGAGACCGCCGGCCGGGTCGGGGCCGATCGAGACGTCGGCCTGCACCTCAAGGGACTGCGGTGTGCCTCCGGCCGCCCCGATTTCCGCCGAGAGCGCCATCGCGTAGCAGGCCGAATGCGCTGCGGCGATCAGTTCCTCGGGGCTGGTGACGCCGTCCGCGTCGTCGGCGACGCGCCGGGGGAAGGAAACCTGGTAGGTGCCGACCTTCGAGCTGCTCAGCTCGACCTGGCCGGACCCCTCCTGCAGCGTGCCATTCCATGCGGTACGGGCGGTGCGAGTGGGCATCGGGCACTCCTCATGGGTTGCGGATCGACTGCGTCGTCGTGCCGGTCTAACCGGCTCTGGCCCCAAAATAGTCCGTGCCGTCAGGAAACTTCCCCGCGGCATGACGCTCAGGGCACCCCTCTCCTGCTTCGGATGCCCGGCAAGGGGCCGGGCCCTGGTGCCCGTTAATTCCGCGTTAAATTCCGCCTCGCGCGGGGCTCCTCGGTCGGGTTGACTGCGACCTCGCGCGGCCCGAGGAGGTCGCCGCGGTTATCGAGTTCCTGGCCAGCGACGCGGCCCGGCTCATCCACCGGCAACGTCCTGCAGCTGCGCTGAGGCCCGCGGTCGCGGCTACCAGCCGGGTCTTCTGACCTGGGCGGACGCTGGCGCGTGCCCGGGAGGGCGGCCAGCGCCGGTCGAGCGGCTTCGGCAGCGAGCGCATACGCGAGTGACCTATTGTTCCGGGTGTGATCCCTGACGAAACCGGGCCCGAGTTGGCCACCCAGATGCCCCAGCCGGACCGCGCCGCACTCGCCGTGCCGCCGCCGGGTACCGAGCCGGGAACATGGGCCGGCGCGCCGAGCGCAGCCCGCAGCGACGGGGAGATCTACCTCGCCTACCGCCTGCGCAGGCCGCCGGAACGTGGCCGCGGATACGCGGTCGTCGTGGCGCGCTCGGCCGACGGGGTGCGCTTCGAGACGCTGGTGACCATCGGTAAGGAGGAGATGGACACCGCGTCGCTGGAGCGGCCCGCGCTCGTGCGGACCCCGGCAGGGACCTGGCGGCTCTACCTGAGCTGCGCCACGGAAGGCAGCAAGCACTGGCGCGTCGAGGTGATCGAGGCCGACGACCCTGGTGCCTTCGATGCACGGCACCGTCGCACGGTGCTGCCCGGCGATGCCAGGACGGCCGTCAAGGACCCCGTGGTCGTGCACCACGACGGTATGTGGCATCTCTGGGCATCGACGCACCCGCTGGAGGATCCGGACCAGACGGACCGGATGGTCACCGATTACGCGTCAAGCACGGACGGCCTGGAGTGGACCTGGCAGGGCACCGCGCTGAGGCCACGGCCCGGTGAGTGGGACGCGCGGGGGGTGCGGGTCAGCGCGGTGCGGTTCAACGGAGCCGGGATCGTGGCCTACTACGACGGCCGCGCCACCGCCGCTGAGAACTTCGAGGAGCGCACCGGCATGGCGACCGGCACCAAGCCCGCGGCGCTGGCCGCGGCCAGCGCCGTTTCGGTCGCTCAGTCACCCTACGGCGCGGGCGGCCTGCGCTACCTGAGCATCCTGGACCTCGGCGACTCCCATGAGCGCTGGTACTACGAGCTGACGCGGGCCGACGGAGCGCATGAGGTGCGAACCGAGCTGCGCTGACCGCGCGGAGCGCGCTCGCGGCGCGGCGCTCAGAACGTGCGCGGCTGGCCGTTTCGGGCCTGGCGCTGTCCGGACGGCCTGGCCCCGACCAGCCCGCCAGAGTCGCCGCGCGGCTGCAGCCAGTCCCTGAAGCCTTCGCCGGTGATGACCTCCAGGAGCCGTATGTCCTGCTCGAACAGCGGGATGAGCGCCTGGCGCTCCGCCCAGGTGAGCGGCTGGCGCGGCGGGGCATCCTGCTGGAGCGCGCGTTCCAGCAGACTGGTCATCGCCGCATGCGTCTTGCCGGGCAGCATGGCGCTGGCGGCCGCCCCGACCCGCAGCACCTGTGCCAGTGCACGGTGGCGGCGGGTCGGCTGGGGGTGAGCGGTGACGTTCTCGCGCGGCACCTCGCTGACGATGCCCGTCGGCACGCCGAGGAACGCGCAGATGCGGTCCAGCACGCCGGCCGGGTGCTCGATCAGCGCGCGGTAGCGGAAGACCATGACCTGGTCCCTGGGGAACACCGTGTACAGGTGCTCAAGCTGCTCGCCATACCGGCCGAGGGCCGTGTAGCGCCAGAACTCCGCCCAGCCGGCCGCGGCCCGGCGCTCCTCCTCCGCGCAGGCCCGCACCACGTCGCCGATGGGGTCAAGTCCCGCCGACCACAGGTGCGTCCAGTTCGAGTGCGCGCGCTCCACCGGGTCGCGCAGGATCACGATCAGCTTCGCGTCCGGGATCAGCGCCCGGATGCGAACCTGCGCGGCCTGGTTGTACAGGTAGAACGGCGTGGACTCGCCGCGCAAGGTGCCTGCCGGGGCGGGGGCGAACAGGGCTTCGTAGTCGGCCCGCCGCCACACGTGCTCCCGGTAGGTCGCCGCGTCCCCTGGCCCGCCCCGGGTTGGCGGCGGGCCGTCGGTCAGGAAGAACTTCGGCTCCTTGACCGCCGACATGTACAACGACGGGTGCCGCGCCAGCGCTGCGTGCAGCGCGGTGGTGCCCGCCTTCGGCGCGCCGGCGATGAAAAAGTCGGGCAGGGCCATGGCACCCTCCTCGGATCCCGAGCCAGGATATTAACTACTATACCTATTTTTTAACTAGAATATAGGCCGGCTACCAGCGATCCAGCGCGGATCTGCCCGACCTAGCCACCCCGTCGAGCGCGCATCTACCCTGCTGTCTCCCCGCAAACCGCCGGGGTGGTGAACATCACATCTGGACATCCGGCTACCGGCGCCGCCTGAGCCGGGCGGCATCGAGGCGCGGGGCAGGCAGCGGAGCACCCTGGTATCTGGTCACCGGGCCTAGCCCCCGCCGGCCCACCTGTCGGCCGCCGCCGCGATAACTTCCGGCGTCCTGGCCACGAAATTCCACCACATCAGCAGTGCCTCGCCGAGCGGCGCGCCGCCGAGCAGGAAGAGCCTGCTGCCGGCCGTCGCGGCCAATCGTACGTGCTCGCGCCCGGTGCTCAGGTAGGACGGCCGCCCGGCCCCTCCGGCCGCCCGGCCGTGTGCTGAGATATCCCGGAACCGACGACAGCCGGGAGGATCCGATGTCCGACGCCCATGAGCTGCTCGACGACTTGGCCGCCGCCGGCCGTCAGCTGCGCGAGAAGATACCCGACGTCTACTCCGGCTACGCCAGATTGTCGGCCGCGGCAATGGGGGACGGCGGCGAGCTGCCCGCCAGGATGAAGGAGCTGATCGCGCTGGCGATCGCGGTCACCAGGGAGTGCGACGGCTGCATCGCGGCGCACGCCCGCGGTGCCGCGCGGCAGGGAGCGACCGCGCAGCAGGTCGCCGAGGCACTGGGCGTCGCGATCCTGATGAACGGCGGGCCCGGCACCGTCTGGGCGCCCCGTGCCTATGCTGCGTTCAACGAGTTCGCCGCCGACCGATAACGCGGCTGCACAGCGTGCACGCGCACAGGGGTGCACGTCAGTTTCGCAGGGGTTCTTGGTCGTCGTATCGACCTGCGTTGTCAGGCTGGGTAATCCCGCGTGGGCTGGTCGTGCGTTGATGGAGTGTGGGAACACAACGACTGGACTTCGCCGAGTTCTACCGCACGTCCAGGGATGAGTGCCTGCGCACGGTGCTGGTCAGCGTCGGCGACCTGGACACCGCGCAGGAGCTGGTGGCTGAGGCTTTCGCGCGGGCATGTGCGTCATGGCGGACCGTCGGCAGGCACCCGGCCCCGGCAGCCTGGGTGGTCCGCACCGCGCTGAACGCGAACATCTCCCGGTGGCGGCGCCGCGGCCGGGAGGTGCCGGTGCCCGACCCCGGCATGGTCACGGACCTACCCGCGATCAGCGCGGCATCGGCGGGTTCCGTCGATCCGCGGATCATGGCGGCCCTGAGGCGGCTGCCCGCCCGGCAGCGGCAGGTCGTCGCCTTGCGGCTGATCCTCGATCTCGACACCAACGGCACTGCGGAGATGCTCGGCATCACGCCTAACACGGTCATGGCGCACATGGCCCGCGCCCTCGCCGCGCTGCGCGGCGATCTCATGCCCGAACGACAGACGGAGAGCCCATCATGAACGACGAAGAGCTGATGACAGCGGTGCGGGAGTCGGTCACCGGCGTGCGCATGGCCATCCCGGAAGAGCAGATCGCCCGCCGCAGCCGCGCGATACGCGCCCGGCGCCGGATTCCTGCTGCGGCCGGGGCGCTGGCCGTGGCTGCCGGTGCGGCCCTGGCCGTGACCGCGCTAGTGCCCTCTGGACATCAGCCCGGCCATCCTGTCAGCGCCCGGCTGGCGGCCTGGACGGTTGCCAGGCGGGCCAGCGGCGACATCGATGTCACCATCGACCAGCTGCAGGATCCGGCCGGGCTGCAGGGCACGCTGCGCGCGGACGGCCTGCCGGTCAACGTCAGCTTCTCCGGCGCTCCGCTCAGCACGTCGTGCCAGCCCTATGACACGAGCCGGGACGTACTGGGCACTGTCGTCCAGCTCAGTTCGAGCAGTGGGAGCGCTTCCTTCGTCATCGACCCGTCGGCCCTTCCCAGCGGTACCGGCGTATCCATCTACGACAACCCCGGGGCCGGTGTGCCGCCCTCCAGCCCGTCCGCGCAAGGCACCGGGAGCCCGCCGCCAGCAGGCGTCACCGGCCCGCTGGCTTTCGGTCTGGTATATGCCAGCCAGCAGTGCACCGGGTAACGCAGTTGCGACGGTCGCGTGGCGCAAGGGTGGGTAGGGTCGCAGGTCGTGCGAATCCTTGTTCTTGGTGGTACGTCGTTCGTGGGCCGGGCCATCGTGGCGGACGCGCTGCGCGCCGGGCACGGGTGACCTTGTTCGGCCGGGGCAAGACCGGCGCTGACCTGTTTCCCGGCCTGACCCGGCTGATCGGTGACCGGGACACCGGCGACTACACGGCGCTGGGCGGTGGCAGCTGGGACGCTGCCGTGGACGTGACCGGCTACGTTCCTCGTCACCTCGGCCAGGCGATGGACGCGCTGGCTGACCGGGTAGGCCGGTACCTGTTCATCTCCAGCCACGCGGTGTATGAGCGGACCGCTGACGGCTCGGATTCCCGACCTCCTGCCCGCCACCGTCCCGTCAGCCGCAGGGACGGCATGGATGATGGCGCCCTCTGCCCAGATGCGGGACCCTACATATGTGTGGCGCACCCCGCGCACAGTGTGCGCGTGGACAATGTCAGCATCCGGCGCTAACGTCCAGCCCGGGAATGGCAGCGGAAGGAGTCCGACGGGTGGAGTCAGAGACCAGGTTCGAAGCCGCGCTGAATGCGACTCAGGGCGGGGCAGAGGCGGTGCTCAAGTCAGCGGGCGGGCTGACCAGGGAGCTGCGCAAGGCCAAGGCCGCCGCGGCCGGCGGCCAGGTGCGCGAGCTGCGGCGCGCACTGGATACGGCCACCGCGATGGCCGCCGACTTGTCGGCGGCCATCGACGAGGTGCGGGCCTCGTTCGACTTCGACGAGACCGCCTACCTGGCGTCCGGCGACTACGCCAAGGAGCTGCTTGCCGCGGCCGCCGAGCGCGGGGTAGCGATGTTCGAGGAGGACGAGCGGCTGCTCTGCTATCCGTCGCTGGTCCGGGTCGTGCCGGGCGACTCCCTGATCGAAGTCGACCGGCGGCGCGAGCGGCGGCTGCGGCCGTCGGTCGTGATCGGCCTGCTGGCAGCGGCGCAGCAGCGGCCACCGCGGTTCCGCGCCGAGCAGTTCCTGGAGAGCCTGGCCGGCGGCTACGAGCTGGTGATCGCCCGGGCGGGCAAGAACGCCGACGCCGTCGCACGCCTGACGGACATCTGGGCAGCGCTCACCTTGCTGCCGAACCAGGCCAAGGACTACACCCGTCCCGAGTTCGCCCGCGACCTGTACCTGCTCGACCAGAGCGGCGTCCAGCAGACCAGGGCGGGCCGGACGCTCCGCTGGCACGCGAGTAGCGGCACCAGGACCGTCGGGGTACTCACCACGGTTGCGCGGACCGGGCAGCAGCAGCGGTACTGGGGCGTGTCCTTCACCACGCCGGCGCCGCAGTGAACGCCCCGGCCCAGGCCACGGCGCCCAGCGGCGTGCTCGGCGGGGGCGTCCTGAAGGTGGACGACTACGCCACCTTCCTGGCCGGCGAGTACCTGGCTGACTACCTCCCGTCCGGCGGTGCCGCGGTCAAGGTGGCCGTGGTAGGCGACGGCGGCGCGGCGGACCGGCTGGAGTCCGCGCTGGCCAGCGCCGCGGCTCAGCACGACGACCTGTACGTCAGCCTTTCCGCGGAGTCGACCAGGGTGCACATGGTGGACCAGATCTACTTCGGCGTGGCCCGGGCCGTCGACTGGGAGGGGCTGGCCGCGGACCGGGTGCGGGCCGCCTACCGGAACGCGGCCTTCCCGGTTCCCGACGGCATCGGCCTGACCGTGGCGGAGGTCGCCCGCCACCACGACGTCGACGTCCGCGAGCTTTACCGCAGCGTGCGCCGGATCCTTGAGCGCAGCCTGCTCGGCGACCCGGTCATCGCGGTCGAGATGGGCCGGGCGATCTTGCGGCTCGCGCAGGCCCAGCTCGGCGCCGGGGACGTCGACGTGGCCGAGCACGAGGCCGTGCTCAGCTGGCTGCGCGGCGAGCTGCGCACGGTCGGCGCGCTGCGGTCGGCCCTGATCTACGCGCGGATCGGCAGGCACAACGCGCGGGAGATGATCACCTCGACGGCCGCGCTGCTGCTGGCGGCCGGCCACGGCGGGCTGGTCGTGCACGTCGACTACGCCAGGATCGCTGAGGTGCGCCGGCCCCCGGCCGAGGCCAGGTCGGGTTTCTATTACTCCAAGGCCGCCGCCCTGGACGCTTACGAGGTGCTGCGGCAGTTCATCGACGCGACCGACGAGCTGCGCGGCGTCCTGGTGATCGCGGTCGTGCCGCCGCAGCTGATGACCGACGAGCTGCGCGGCATGCCCGCTTACACCGCGCTGCAGCTCCGGGTCGCCGACGAGGTCAGGGACCGGCGCCGGGCCAACCCGTTCGCCGCGCTTGTCCGTCTCGAGGTCCGGCTGGAGGCAGTGTCATGACCGCGACGATGACCGACGACCTGGTCGCCCGCCGCCGGGCCGTGGAGGCGCTGCGCTCGGGCGTGCCGAGCTGGGACGCGGTCGCCGTCCTCGGCTCGGGGCAGCCGGCCGCCGAGGACAGGTTCAGTGCGCTGCTTGAGCGGACGAGCGAGCCTGGCAGGCACCCGGCCCGGCCGTCCGGACTGCTACTCGGCGGCGGCTTCGGTGCCGGGAAGAGCCACTTGCTCACCCATCTCAGCCATCTCGCGATGTCGTCGGGATTTGTCGTGAGCACCGTGGTGATCAGCAAAGAGACGCCGCTGCACGACCCGGTGAAGACCTTCAGGGCCGCGATCGGCGGCGCCCTGGACCCGGTACGCGCGCACGGGGTGCTGGCCAGCTCCGCCGGATCGCTCGAGCCGGACACGTCGCGATACGCGGAGCTGAGCCGGTGGGTCAACTCGCCGGCCAGCGGCCTGGACGAGCGCTTCGCGGCGACCTTGCTGTGCCACGAGCGGCTTCGCGGTGGCGAGGTGCCCGGCAGCGACGAGACCAGCGACGCGCTGGTGCGGTTCTGGGGCGGCGAGCCGCTGCGGATGCCCGACCTGCGCCGGGCGCTGAAGTCCGTCGGCGCGGCCGGGCTCTTCAGCTTCACCCCGATCACGGCCAGGGAACTGGCCCGCCAGCGGTTCCGGTTCGCCGCCCGGCTGCTGCGCGCGGCCGGGCACGCGGGCTGGGTGGTCCTCTTCGATGAGGTGGAGCTCATCGGGCGCTACTCGGTCCTGCAGCGCGGTCGTTCCTATGCCGAGCTAGCCCGGTGGCTCGGCGATGACGCCGCCGACCCCGAGGTACCGCTCGTCGCGGTCATCGCGATGACCGACGACTTCGAGGCCGCGGTGCTGACCGGCAAGGACGACGCCGCGCAGATCCCGGCGAAACTGCGGGCGAAGCAGTCACCCGAATGGGACGAGACGGCCACGCTGGCCGAGGCCGGGATGCGCCACATCGAGCACGACATGCTCCTGCTCGAGCCGCCCGACGACGACGAGCTTGACCGCGCCTACGCCGCGCTCAAGCAGCTGCACGGCGACGCGTTCGGCTGGGCACCGCCGGACGTGGAAGGGCTGGAGCGGCTCGGCGCCACCCGGATGCGGCAGTACGTGCGGGCCTGGATCAACGAGTGGGACCTGATCCGGCTGGACCCGGAGTTCCGTCCGGAGAGCGTTGCCGCCGACATCCTCAGCGACTACAGCGAAGACGACACCCTCGACGGCAATCCGGAGGAGAGCTGAGTCCAGCGGTCGGCGAACTGCTCCGCTGACCGCCGCAGCCCCTGCTCAGGTCACCCTGACCTGGATGGTCTTGCTGTCGTTGCCGAGATTTGTGTCGCCGCTGGCCGCGCTGACGGTTGCGGTGTCGGAAAGCTTCGACCCGCTGGCGGCAGTGACCTGCGCCACGATGGTGACGCTGGCTTGGGAGGCCGCGGGCATCAGGCCGAGGGTGCAGGTCACCGTCGCCGCCATCACGGCGCAACTGCCCTGACTGGCTTGGGCGGAGGTGACGGTGAGCCCGGCGGGCAAGGTGTCGAGCATGCTCACGCCGGTGGCGCCGACGGCGCCTGCGTTGGCGGCGGTGGCGGTGTAGGTCAGGCTCGACCCGGTAGGCACCGGCTGGGGCCTGGCGGCCAGGCGCATGCTCACGTCACCGCCCTCGTAGGCACCGATGTCACACCCGGAGCCCTGCGGCCGGTGCACGCCCCGCTGGTCGGTCGTGATGGTCGTCCCGCAGCCGTTGATGCCCGATGGGATCGCGTCGATCACCGGGCTGGTTGCCGAT
>Ga0302314_10006911_pt1 | contig 20465 bp, 23 predicted proteins | sample III_Palsa_N2_3_FD_200533 | JGI IMG/M metagenome (GOLD analysis project Ga0302314, IMG submission 200533) | Peat permafrost microbial communities from Stordalen Mire near Abisko, Sweden - III_Palsa_N2_3 | ecosystem: Environmental > Terrestrial > Soil > Palsa > Peat permafrost | place: Sweden... | reverse complement strand
GCCATGCCCGCGACCGCCGTGACCGCCGTGACCGGTGGTTCGACTGGCGACAGCCTCACCTTTGCCAGCCTGGGCGTCCCCGCGCCGCTCGTGGCCGTCCTCGCCGCGACCGGCATCACGGTGCCGTTCCCGATCCAGGTCGCCACGCTGCCCGACGCTCTGGCGGGCCGTGACATTCTCGGGCGGGCCCAGACCGGTTCCGGCAAGACGCTCGGCTTCTCCCTCCCGCTCGTCGCCAGGCTGGCGGACGGGTACACGATGGCGTGCCGCCCGCGTGGCCTGGTGCTTGTGCCCACCCGCGAGCTTGCCGCCCAGGTCCAGAAGGTCCTCGCACCGCTCGCGCGTGCGGCGGGACTGAGCGTCGCCACCATCTTCGGCGGTACGTCGCAGAATCCGCAGGTGGCCGCCCTACGCGGTCGTACCGACATCGTCGTCGCCTGCCCGGGACGGCTGGCCGACCTCATCGAGCAGGGCCACTGCCACCTGGGCGACGTGGAGATCACCGTGCTTGACGAGGCGGACCACATGGCCGACCTCGGCTTCCTTCCCGTCGTCAGGCGGCTGCTCGACGCCACCCCGCGCGAGGGGCAGCGCATGCTGTTCTCCGCGACCCTGGACGGCGCGGTAGACGTCATCGCGCGGCGATTCCTCAACCGTCCGGCCAGGCATTCGGTCGACACCGATGCTCCGCCCCCCGAGATCACCCACCACCTCCTCACCGTCAAGTCGGCCGAACGGGTGGCCGTCATCGCGACCCTGGCCAGTGGTGAGGCCAGGACCCTGATCTTCACGAGGACCAAGCACGGGGCGAGCAGGCTTGCCCGCCAGCTGGCCCAGGCCGGAACCCCGGCCGGGGAGCTGCACGGCAACCTGACCCAGGGCGCGCGCACCAGGAACCTGGCGGCGTTCGCGGCCGGCGAGGTCCGCGCCATGGTCGCGACCGACATCGCCGCCCGCGGCATCCACGTGGACGGCATCGACCTGGTGATCCACGCCGATCCGCCGACCGAGCACAAGGCCTACACCCACCGGTCGGGCCGCACCGCCCGCGGCGGCGCGGAAGGCACCGTGGTCACCGTGCAGACCGCGGAACAGGCGTACGAGGTCCGCACGCTGATGCGCAAGGCTGGTGTCAGCCCGCAGGCGACCGCCGCTGGTCCCGGTTCTCCGGTGCTGCGATCCATCGCCGGCCCCGCGGCCAAGCCCATGATCCGGGTGGCCAGGCCCGCGAGCACGGCGTCGGTGTCGGGATCGGCCACCGGGCAGCCCGTCGGCCGGGGTGCCGCCGCGGCCTCCTCGTCCTTCCGCGGTCGCCGCGGTCGCCGCTGAGTGCTCCGCAGTACGCGATGCCCTGACCTGCGCCGCCGGCCCGGGTCAGGGGTCGCCAAGCGTTGTCGACCTATGCCCGGACTATGTTTGACACCGACCGCGCAAGGGAGGCATTCACCATGGAGTATCGCCAGCTTGGTAACAGTGGCCTGCGGGTGTCCACGCTGACGCTCGGCACCATGACGTTCGGCGGGCGCGGCGGGTTCCGCGCCGTGGGCACGACCGATGTCGTCGCCGCGCGCCGCCAGGTCGACATGTGCCTGGATGCCGGGGTGAACCTGATCGACACGGCGGACATCTACTCGAGCGGGCTCGCGGAAGAGATCACCGGCGAGGTGATCGCCGGCCGCAGGGACAACCTGCTGCTGTCCACCAAAGTGCGGATGAACATGGGCGAAGGGCCGAACGACGCCGGCCTCTCCCGCCATCACATCATCTCCGGCTGCGAGGCGAGCCTGCGCAGGCTCGGCACCGATCACATCGACATCTACCACGTGCACGAGTGGGACGGGCAGACCCGGCTCGAGGAGACGATGTCCGCGCTTAACACGCTGGTAGCAGCGGGGAAGGTGCGTTACCTCGCGGCGTCGAACTACGCGGGCTGGCAGCTTATGAAGGCGCTCGCGATCGCCGACGCCCACGGCTTCGAGCGGTTCGCTGCGCAGCAGATCTACTACTCGCTCGAGGCAAGGGACGCCGAGTACGAGCTTGTCCCGCTGTCGGTCGACCAGGGACTCGGCATCCTGGTCTGGTCACCGCTGGCCGGCGGCCTGCTCTCCGGCAAGTACCGGCGCGATTCATCGCCCTCCGGCCAGACGCGGCAGCTCTCCGACGAATGGAACGAGCCGCCGGTCCGCGACCAGGAGAAGCTGTACGACACGATCGAGGTGCTCGTCGAGGTGGCGGGCGCGCACGGGGCCTCGCCCGCCCAGGTCGCGCTCGCCTGGCTGCTCGGCAGGCCGGCGGTGACCTCGATAATTATCGGGGCGCGGACCGAGGAACAGCTCAGCGATAACCTTGGCGCGGCCTCGCTCTCGCTGACCGCCGACGAGCGGGCGGCGCTCGACAAGGTCAGCGCGCCCGACCTGGTCTACCCGCACTGGCATCAGCTCGCCACCTCCTCGGACCGCCTCGGCGCCCCCGACCTCGCACTGCTCGGGCAGCACCTACAGAGCTGATGAGGTCCTTAGCCGGCGCGGTTTCACGCAGAGCCGCCGCAACGTCATGCTGGTCTCCCGGCGAACTTGTAGCCAACCCCGCGGACGGTGGCGATCAGCCGGGGATTGGCGGCATCGTCACCGAGCCGGGACCGCAGGCTCCGTATGTGCACGTCGACGACGCGCTCGTCGCCGAAGAAGTCATAGCCCCACACGCGTTCAAGCAGCTGGCGGCGGGAGAACACGCGCCCGGGCGCGTCCGCGAGCGCCGTGAGCACATCGAACTCCAGGGCCGACAGGTTCACCACGGCGCCGTCGACCCGCACCTCCCTGGCGTCCCTGTCGACGGTCAGGCCCTCGAACCGGAGGACCGAGCCCCCGGCGTCGCGCGGCTCGCGGCCGCGGCGCAGGACCGCTTTCACCCGGGCGGCCACTTCCCGCGGGCTGAACGGCTTGGTGACGTAATCGTCGGCGCCGACCCCAAGGCCCACGAGCTTGTCGACCTCCTCGGAGCGCGCGGTGACCAGGATGACGTACACGTCACTGAAGGACCGGACCTGGCGCAGCACCTCGAGCCCGTCGATGCCGGGCAGCATCACGTCAAGCAGCACCAGGTCGTGTGCGTGCTGCCGGACCGTGCGCACCGCCGTCTCCCCGTCCGCGGCCTCGGACACGGCGAACCCCTCCGCCTCCAGGTAGCCGCGAAGCACGGTACGGATGTGCGGTTCATCGTCCACAACGAGCACCTGGCGCATCGCTCACCTCTGCCACAGGTTACGGCCGACGCTCACCTGGACGGGAATTCCATGACAGGCCTTCACGGGAGCTTCATGACAGCGCCGGTAATTGCCACACATTGGCCAGCAAGCCTGGAGTCACGGGGGACGAAACCGAAGGAGGCAGGCACATGAGGGTAACCAAGCTGCGCGTTGTGACCGGACTGGCGGCGGCGGGCGTGCTAGGCGGCGCGCTTGTCGGCGGTGGCGTGGCACTTGCTTCGACAAGTTCGGCAAGCTCGGCCAATGCGTCTCACGCCGCCACCGCGGCAGCGGCCGTCGCGACCGCGACGGCTCCCGCCTCCGGCCGGTGCGACGGACGGGGTGCCATGGGTGGCGTGGGAGGCGCGGGCGGCATGTGGGCCGGGCAGTCAGCCATGAACGCCGCCGCGAGTTACCTGGGCATCAGCCAGGACCAGCTGCGGAGCCAGCTCCAGGCGGGCAAGTCGCTCGCCGCGCTTGCCACGGCGAAGGGCAAGTCGGTGTCCGGGCTGAAGAGCGCGATTATCGCCGCCGTGACGAGCCGGATCGACGCGACCGCCGGGCTGAGCGCCGCGCAGAAGGCGGAGCTGATCAGCGGGGTGAAGAGCCACGTCAACCGGCTGGTGAACTCCACTCTTCCTTCAGGCGTAGGCATGCGCGGTATGGGCGGGCCCGCAGGTGCTCCGGCCCCGATGATGGGCGGAATGTAGCGCCAGAAAAGCCAGGAAAGAAGGCGGCGTTCATGATCGGGCACGGCATATACGGCTGGGGCTTTCCGATCGCGCTGATCGGCATGGCAGTGTTCTGGGCAGCGGTAGCCCTCATCATCGTCGCGCTGGTCCGCGGCCTGGGCAGGAGCAGGCACCAGCCAGGCTGGCCAGGCACAGTTCACGGCGCTGAGCAGCTGCTCGCCGAGCGGTTCGCCCGCGGCGAGATCGACGAAGAGGAGTACCGGAGCCGCCTGGCCGCGCTCCGCGCCCCTTGATTGACGTCAATCGTTACGGTCCGACCTGCGATCGGAGTCGGAAGCCCACCGTGATGTCGAGGCCGCCCTCGGGCCGCGGGCTTGCGGTGAGTTCGGCGTCGTGCGCGGCGGCGATGGCACGGACGATGGCCAGTCCGAGCCCGTGCCCACTGTCGAGCGCACCTGCGAGCCCATGCCGTACCCGCTCGTCTCCGAACCGCTGGAACGGCTGGAACAGGCGGTCAATCTCCGCGGGCGGGATCACCGGGCCGGTGTTCCTGACTCGCACCACGGCCCGCCCGTCCGCCGTCCCGGTCTCGATCTCGGCCCAGCCGCCCGGCACGTTGTGCCGGAGCGCGTTCCCTACCAGGTTCGTGACCAGGCTTTCTGCCAGCCGGGAATCACCCTCGGCCGGCGCGGCGCCGAGGGTGGCACCGATCTTGAGGCCTGTACCGCTCTTGAGGCTGGCACTGCTCTTGAGGCCGGCACTGCTCTCGACGCCCCTGATCACCGTCGCGGCGACCGCTGCCAGGTCGAAGGGCTCGACGCGCTCGATGCCGCGCTCGCTGCTTGCCAGCGTGAGCAGCGCGTCGATCAGCTTTTCCTGCTGCTGACCCAGCCGCAGCACCTCGTCACAGGTGGCGCGCAGGGTGGCCACGCTGGCCTCGGGGTCAGCCAGCGCCACTTGCAGCACGGTCCGTTCGGCGGTCAGCGGGGTGCGCAGCTCGTGCGCCGCGTTGGCGACGAAATGCCGTTGCGACTCGAACGACGCCTCGAGCCGCGCGAACAGGTCGTTCAGCGTCTGGCCGAGCCTGCTGAACTCGTCATCGCGGCGACCGGTCCGCAGCCGTCGGCTCAGGTTGGTGGCGGAGATGTCCCGTGCGGTCGCGACGATCACCCGTAGCGGCCGCAGCAGGCGGCCCGCGAGCAGCCAGCCAAGACCGAGGGACACCGCGACCGCGATCGCCACGCTGATGAAGAGGGCGCCGCCGTGTGGATACAGGTGCCAGCCCGGATGCTGGACGACGGGTGGTGAGCTTGACCCGACATGCGTCGTTTCGCTGACCGAGAAGAACGGGATCGCGAGCACCACAAGCGCCAGGACGAGGAACACTCCCGCGTACAGCAGGGTGAGCCGCGTCCGCAGCGAGCCGGACAACATCACGCGTCACCGATCCGGTACCCGCCCTCGCGCACGGTGCTGACGACCGGCGGATCGCCGAGCTTGGCCCGGAGCCGTCGGATCGTGGTCTTCACCGCGGTGGTGAACGGATCGGCCATCTCGTCCCACACCCGTTCAAGCAGCTCCTCGGCGGAGACCACCCGCCCCCCGGCGGCTAGCAGGCATTCGAGCACCGCGAACTCCTTGGGGCTGAGGTCGAGCCGCCGGCCGCCACGCTGCGCCACCCGTCGGCCGGGGTCGAGAATCAGATCGCCGGCGGCGAGCACCGGCGGCACGGCCGGGGCAGACCGTCGGGCAAGCGCCCGGACCCGTGCGACCAGTTCGGCGAAGTCAAACGGCTTCGGCAGGTAGTCGTCGGCGCCAAGCCCGAGGCCCTCAACCCGGTCCCTGATCGTGCTTGCCGCGGTCAGCATCAGCACTCGGCTGCCCGCGCCGCTCGTGGCGATCCAGCGGCAGACCTCGTCGCCGTGCACGCCGGGCAGATCCCGGTCGAGTACCACCACGTCGTACCGGGTCGTGGCCAGGTGCTCAAGCGCGTCGTCCCCGGCGAGGACCACGTCGACTGCCATGCCCTCCCGGCGCAGCCCGATCCCGATGGACCTGGCAAGGATCTCGAAATCCTCGGCGACAAGCACTCTCATGGTTCCAGCATGCCAGGCGGACCGGTGTCAGCCAGGTGTCAATCATCGGCACCGCGCTGACACCCGAAGACCGAGTCCTCGCAGGAATCCAGAAGTCCAGGTCGTCCCGATGACTCCCCTAAGAAACCCACGGACAGCTGGCTTAAGCCCTCCCCGCTGATAAACCGGGGGAGTCGTCGGCGAACCCCATAAAACGAGGTATTCAGGGTCCCAAGCTGAGATGCTGAACACCCTCATAGAAGACCTCGAGGCCCCTCAGCCGGTTGGGAGCTGCGGCCCGGATTTGCGTGTCGGCAGCCAGCGGGCGCAGGCCAGCACTTACACGCAGCCCGCAGACCACCCGCTCCACCTCGATCCGCACCTGCAGCTGCCGGTCGGCGTAGCGGACCTCGGCGCGCATGTCGACCTCCACCCGCGCCACCACGTAGTGCGATCGCGGCCCAGTGCCTGCACGTAGAAGGCGTCCCGCCCTTCCTCCAGGTAGGTAAGGAACACCGCGTGGTTGACATGCCCCAGTCCGTCCACGTCCCGCCACCGCACGCTGACCAGGTACTCAAAGACTGTGCTCACAGGCACACTGTCTCATCCCGGCACCGCCGGCACGGTCGCGGTAGCGGTGACTTGAAAGGGGGCCAGCCGACTGGCAAGCCACGGTTATCGTAACTTTATTAGTCGTAAGTACAGTAATGATAAACGTACTTACCACTAGACTTTGAACATGCTAGGCACAGAGCCTGAGAAGCCTTCCTGGGTATTCGACCGGGAGTTTGAGTGGTCGGCGCTAACCAACTTCGCCGAGTCGCCCAGTCCTCGGGCGCGACTCGGGATCGTTAGCGGCAGGCGGCGCCAGGGCAAGACCTACCTGCTTCGCGCGCTGGCTGAGGCGACCGGGGCCTTCTACTACGCCGCGGCCGAGGCCACCACGGTGGATTCGCTGCGCGACCTTGGTGCCGCGCTCGCCGCGCACACGGGCGCCGCGCTTCCTTACGCGATCCGCGACTGGGACGAGGCCGTGCGCGCGATCCGGGACACGCTCCCTGACGGGCTGGCGATCATCGACGAATTCCCCTACCTGATCAAGGCAGACGCGGCGCTGCCATCGCTGCTGCAGCGGGCGCTTGATGATCAGGCGTGGGGTCACCAGGCACGCGGAACACGTTTCCTGCTCTGCGGTTCCGCCATGTCGGTCATGGGCGGGTTGCTCGCCGGTAACGCCCCGTTGCGCGGTCGCAGCGCGCTCGAGCTGCTGATCGCGCCTTTCGCTTACCGGACGGCGGCGCGTTTCTGGGGCATAGACCACGATCCCCGACTGGCCGTCCTCGTCCATTCCATCGTCGGGGGCACGCCCGCTTACCGGTCGGAGTTCGTCGCCGACGATGTACCCGCCTCCCGCGATGACTTCGACAGCTGGGTCAACCGCAGCGTGCTGAATCCAGCGATCCCGCTCTTTCGCGAGGCCCGGTACCTCCTCGCCGAGGAGACCGACATCAGGGAACCCGCGCTGTATAACTCGGTACTCGGCGCGATCGCGGCGGGCAACGCCACTCGGGGCGGCATCGCCAACTACGTGGGACGCAAGTCCTCCGAACTCGTGCACCCGCTTACCGTCCTCGAGGACGCGGGCCTGATCACTAGGGAAGCCGATCCCTTCCGTGCGCGCAGGTCGCTCTTCCGGATCGCCGAGCCGCTCATCACCTTCTATGAAGCCATCATGCGACGGCCGTGGCCCCAACTGGAGCAGCGGCAGGCAGCCGCGGTCTGGCGCCGTCAGCAACCCGCATTCCTCGCCCAGGTCGTCGGCCCGCACTTCGAGGCGCTGTGCCGGGACTGGGCAGCGCACGCGGGGGAGGATCTCTTCGGTGACCTGCCAGCCGAGGTAGCGGCAGGGACCGTCGCCGACCCCACCAACAAAACCCAGATCGAGGTGGATGTCGCCGTGCTCTCGGCAGGGGCACCTGATTCGCCGCGGCGCGTCCTCTCCCTCGGCGAGGCGAAGTGGGGCGAGGTCATGGGCCTCGGCCATCTCGACCGGCTCCGTCGAGCCCGTGACCTGCTGTCGGTTAAGGGCCACCATGCGGCCGACGCGGTCCTGACCTGCTACAGCGGTGCCGGATTCTCCGCTGAACTCCGCGCGGCCGCCGGGAGCAACCCGCGCGTCTTGCTTGTCGATCTCGAGCGCCTCTATCAGGACTGATCGCCGGGATCCACGGCCCGCCCGTCCGCCGTTCCGGTCTCGATCTCGGCCCAGCCGCCGTGACAGCCAAACCTTGGCCCTTCAATCCCAGTAGCAGGGCTCGCCGCGGTCAGGCCCGGGCAGGCCGAGGATCTTCAAGAGGTCGCGGAAATCCGTGATCGTGTAGTCGGGCACGCAATCTAGGTAGGCCTTCGCGCCCTGGTCGGAATTGAACATGACGGTCTTCAGGCCGGCCTCCCGTGCCCCGTAGATGTCACGGTGCATGTCGTTGCCGACGTACAGCGTGTTCGCGGCCGCTACCCTCATACCGTCGAGGGCAAGCTGGAAGAGCCGCCGGTCGGGCTTGCGGTACCCGTGGTCGCCGGAGACGATGATCGGGTCGAAGTAGCCGAGCAGGCCGACCTTATGCAGCTCACCGAGCGCATACGCACTCTGCGCGTCGGTGACGATCGCGAGCGGGTACCGCTCGCATAGCACGTCAAGCACCTCGCGTACATAGGGATACAGGCCGAGCCGCCGACGCGAGATGCCGCGGGACATCTCGGCGAGGAAAACGGGTATCTGCTCGAGCTTCCCAGCCGACAGCGCGCGGGTGAAATCCGTCATGTGCCCTTCGACGATGTCGCGCCAGATGCCGACGGCGTCGAATTCGGGGTAGTCTTCCGGGCTGCCTCGCAGTTGCTCCTTCATGATCTGGAAATAGAGATGGCTGACCTCGCGCCGGTGCAGGTCCACGCCCTGATAGGTGAGGAAGTGCGCCGCGGCTCGGAAGATCCGCTCTTCGTCGTCATCGGCCAGGATCCTGATCAGGGTGCCGTTCACATCGAAGGCGACCGCTCGGATATCCATGCTAGGCGGCTTGCAGCAGCCTCTTCGCCTGAGTCACGAGCCTTCTGCCGTAATCCTGGCCGATGTAGTCGTTGCGCGCGATCCGCAGCAGGTTCAGCGCTATGTAGTACGGCGCGCGCCCGCTGATCGACTCGAACGTCTGCTCGCGGCCGGGGAAATGACAGCTGTACTCCCAGAGGAAGTGCCGGATGAAGGGCTTTGCGCGGTGCCGGTCGCCGGAGTCACGCATGAACGCGTGCTGGAGTTCGCCGGCCACCCGCCCGACGTCGAACATCCGGTCGCCGCGCTTCATGCGTTCCAGGTCGATCGCCCCGACGTCCATGCCGTGGCCGAACAGGAAGTTCGCGGGGGTCGCATCGCCGTGCAGCCAGACCTGCCGGTCCTGCCACATCTGCGGCCGGTCCCGCCAGGTGTCGCGCAGGCACGAGAGCGTCTCGACGTCGCCCTGCCCGATGCGGCGGGCATTCGCCAGCGTGCCAACGATCGTGTCGAAATATCTGCAGTCGGGATCGAAATCCACCGTTGCCCCGTTGGCCGTCCGGATGTGCTGGGTGGCGAGGAAGTACGCCAGCGCCTTGAGCCGCCAGTAAAGGTGCGCGTCGTCCCGGTGATGCGTCGCGCGCGCGATCGCGTGGCTGAATTCCTCACCGGAATAGTATTCGACAGCGAGCACGGCGTTGATGTCGCGGCTGAGTCCCAGCGGACGGATCACGTGGTGCGGCGATCCGACCAGGTCGTATCGGCGTAGCGTCTTGAGGCACGCGTACTCCTGGCGGGCCATCCAGTCCGCCTTGTCCCGGTTTGTTCCGAATCTCGTGCCGTAGAACTTGCAGATAATCTTGGCGCTGCTGAATTCCTCCTCGTATGCGTAGACCTCGTTACTGCCGGACAGCCGGAAGACGCGGAATGCCGGCCGCGGCTCGCGCACGCCCAGGCGATCGCGCATGATCATGCTGAGGAAACCGTGGAGCGGGTCCTCGCCCGCGACGTAGCCAACATATTTCCCGTTCATCGGAACCTTCCCTCGTGCCGGGCCGCAGAACGACGGCATCGATCAGCGGACCCGTATTGCCCCGTATGCGCGACGACCCCGTCACGTGGCATTCACCGCGCCTTTACCTGACACAGAGGCACTCTGCCCGCCCCTAAGTACATTGCCGCGTCCGGCGGTGGCCGGCACTCGGCCGCAACGTCGAAGCGCCCAGCCAGGCGGGCCGGTGTCAGCCAGGTGTCAGCCGCCGGCACCGTACCGACACCGGGCGCTGCGTAGAACTGTCGCCATGATTGAGGTCACCGAAGTCCGCAAGCGATACGGCCAGGCGCAGGCCCTTGACGGCATGACATTTACCGTTCGCCCCGGCCAGGTCACCGGTTTCGTCGGGCCGAATGGCGCGGGTAAATCCACCACGATGCGGGTCATCCTCGGCCTGGACGCGGCCGATTCCGGCACCGCGTTGATCGGGGGTCGGCCGTACCGAACCCTGCGGCACCCGCTCAGCCACGTCGGGGCCCTGCTTGACGCGACCGCGCTGCAGCCCAGCCGGTCCGCGCGCAACCATCTGCTCTGGCTCGCCTACTCCCAGGGCCTGACCGCGAGGCGGGTCGATGAGGTGATCGACCAGGCGGGCCTTCGGTCCGTTATCCGCCGGAAGGCCGGCGGCTACTCCCTCGGCATGCGGCAGCGCCTCGGCATCGCCGCCGCGCTACTCGGCGATCCGCCGGTCCTGATGCTTGACGAGCCATTCAACGGCATGGATCCCGAGGGGATCATCTGGATGCGCGGCTTCCTGCGCGGACTTGCCGCCCAGGGGCGCGCGGTGCTTGTCTCCAGCCACCTGATGAGCGAACTGCAGGACACCGCGGACCATCTGGTGGTGGCCGGCCGAGGCCGGGTGATCGCGGACACCAGCATGCGCGACCTGATCGCGTCCGCGTCGCAGAACCGGGTGCTGCTGCGCACCGCGGCTCGCGCCGCGGCGATGACCGCACTCGCCGATGCGGGAGCCGCGGTCGCCGCGACGGCGCCCGATGTCCTGTTGATTTCCAACCTTTCGCCCGAACGGACCGTTGCTTCGCTAACAGCCGCCCATGTCCCCTTCAGCGAGGTAAGCGCTCACCGGGCGACCCTCGAAGAGGCCTACCTGGAGCTCACCCGCGACGCGGTGGAGTTCAACGCGAGGGCGGCCTAGTGACCGCGATCGCGCCCTACCGGTCCGCCGTAGCGTCCGGCCGCGCCGGGTTCGCGCAGCTGGTGCGGGCGGAGTGGGTCAAGTTCAGGACCGTCCGCGGCTGGGTCATCGCCATGGTCGTCGCGGTCCTTGCCATCGTGGCGCTCGGGCTTGGTCCCGGTATGCAGGGTTCCTGCGGCCTGTACGGTCCGGCCTCGGACTGCACCCAAACGCTCGGGCCCGGCGGGGAAGCGGTGACGGACAGCTTCTACTTCGTGCATCAGCCGCTTGGCGGAAACGGCGCCATAACCGTCCGGATGACCTCGCTGACCGGCCAGATCCCGGATCTCTCCGGCGGTGGCGGCGGCGGCAGGGTTAAGGCCAGCGGCAGCGGCAGCGGGCCGCAGACGCGCAGCGGCGTCGTGCCGTGGGCCAAGGCCGGAATCATCATCAAAGCCAGCACCCGTCAGGGATCGGCCTACGCGGCGATGATGGTCACCGGCGGCAACGGCGTGCGGATGCAGTACGACTACACCGGGGACGCGCCCGGCATCGCCGGCTCCGTTTCCGCGGACTCGCCGCGCTGGCTGCGGCTCACCCGGTCCGGCGACACGCTCACCGGCTACGACTCGGCCGACGGCACGCACTGGACCAGGGTCGCCAGCGTCACCCTGGCCGGGCTGCCGTCGACCGTGCCGGGCGGCCTGTTCGCCACGTCACCGCAGTATTTCCAGATGTCTGCGGGCGAGACGTCATTGAACAGCGCGAACAGCCAGGCGACCGGCGTCTTCGATCACCTGAGCCTTCGCGGCACCCAGCCGGGCGGCGCGTGGACCGGCAGCGCCATCGGGGCGGCCGGCGGCCCCGCGGCCGGCTCTCCCGGGGGTTTCCAGGACACGGGCGGCACGTTCACCGTGAGCGGCACCGGCGACATCGCGCCGTCGGTGACCGGGGCGGCGGGCAGCGGCGTCACGATCGCGCAGACCCTCATCGGCGTCTTCGCCGGGCTGATCGCGGTGGTCGTGGTGGGCGCGATGTTTATGACCGCCGAATACCGGCGCGGTCTGATCCGGGTCACGCTCGCCGCCGCACCGCGACGTGGCCAGGTGCTCGCGGCCAAGGCGGTCGTGATCGCCGCCGTCACCTTCGCGGTCGGGCTTGTCAGCGCCGCCGTCGTGGTCGTCGAAGGCCAACGGGTGCTCCGCGAGCACGGCGTCTATGTCTGGCCGGCGACGGCGCTGACCGAGGTACGCGTGATCGTCGGCACGGCCGCGGTGCTCGCGGTCGCCGCCGTCATCGCCCTCGCCATCGGCACGGTGCTGCGGCGCGGCGCCGGGGCGGTCGCTGCCGTCATCGTGGTCATCGTCTTGCCCTACCTGCTCACCGTGGCGATCCCCATTCTCCCCGTCGCCGCCGCCGACTGGCTGGCGCGGGTCACCCCGGCCGCCGCCTTCGCCGTTCAGCAGACCCTCATCCAGTACCCGCAGGTCAGCAACGTCTACACGCCGTCGGCGGGCTACTATCCGCTGCCGCCGCTGGCCGGCTTCGCGGTCCTGGTCGCCTGGGCCGCGGCCGCCCTCGCCCTGGCGGCCTACCTGCTGCAACGGAGGGACGCGTGACCCCACTGCGCGCGGAGTGGACGAAAATACGCACGCTCGCCGGAACCTGGTGGCTGCTGCTCGCGGTCATCGCGCTGACCGTGGCGGTGGGCAGCGCCGCCGGGGCCGCGGTGACCTGCCAGGTCGCGGGGTGCGGCCAGGATCCGGCCAAGCTCATCCTGTCCGGCGTCGACCTCAGCCAGACGATCGTGGCCGTCCTGGCGGTGCTCGCGGTCAGCGGCGAATACAGCACCGGCATGATCCGTGTGACGCTGACCGCGATGCCGCGCAGGCTCACCGTGCTGACTGCCAAGGCGGTCGTGGTGACCGGCCTGGTGCTGACGGCGGGTGCCGTCGGCGTGCTTGCGTCCGTGTTTGCCGGGCGGCTCATGCTGCCGGCCCGCGGGTTCACGCAAGCCCACGGCTACCCGCCGCTTTCGCTGGCCAACGGGCCTGACCTGCGCGCCGTCGTCGGGTCAGTCCTCTACCTCGCGCTGATCGCGTTGCTCGCCCTCGGTATCGCCACCGCCGTGCGGGATTCGGCGGCGTCGATCGGGGTGGTGCTTGGCCTGCTCTACCTGTTCCCGATCATCGCAGGCGCCCTCGACCCGCAGTGGTCACGTCGCCTGGCGCAGATCGGGCCGATGACCACCGGACTCTATATCCAGGACACCACCGATCTGCGCGGCCTGCCGCTCGCCCCCTGGCAGGGCCTCGGCGTGCTCGCCCTGTGGGCCACGGGGGCACTCCTCGCGGGCGGTCTCGCACTCCGGCTGCGCGACGCGTAACCGCCGCCGAGCTCTTCGCGGACTGAGCACGCCAACCGAATATGTGACTACCTACAGGAGCGCGCTGAGATCGGCGAGCAGGCGGCGCTTCGGGCGGGCGCCGACCACCTGGGAGATGATCTCGCCATTGCGGAAGAGGCTGAGCGTTGGCATCGCGAGGATCCCGTACCGTTGCGCGATCACCTGATTCTCGTCCACGTTCACCTTGGCGACGGTCAGCTTGTCGCTGAGCTCCGCCGCGATCTCGTCAAGGACGGGCGAGAGCAGGTGGCAGGGCGGGCACCACTGCGCCCAGAAATCGACCAGGATCGCCTTGCCGAACGAGGATGACAAGACGAGATCCTGGAACGTGTCATCAGTGACCTTGATGACCGTGCTGGTCGTTTCCGCGTTACTCATTGTTCCTCTTTTCCGATGTGCTCTCCGGACCATGGGGCAGCAGTTCGCATAGCGGAGCCGACGCGTCGCCGAGATCTGCGAGACGCTCAGAAAGCCGATCGCGGACGTCCCCCAGTTCCGCGATGTGCCGCTCTAGGTAGGCGAGCTTGCGGCGGTACACGTCGACGGACGCCGGGCAGTCGTCGCCCGATTCATGCCCGGCGAGCAGGCACTCCACGAATGGGCGCACCTCCTCCAACGAGAACCCGACCGCCTGCAGCGACCTGATCTCCCGGACGAGCCGCACATGGTGCTCGTCATAGACGCGGTACCCGTTGGCCGAACGCCCCGTCGGCAGCAACCCCTGTGCCTCGTAGTAGCGGAGCGTCCGCGTAGTCGTGCCGGCCTGAGCGGCCAGTTCCCGTATGCGCATTGCCATGGCTGGCTCACACCTCCAATGCGCCCCAGCCTAAACATTGACGCCAGCGTCAACGCTAGCGTCGGAACCGGGCTCGTCTTCGCCTACCAGAGCGGCCTGGTCAGCCCGCGCGTCGGAGGCGATGATCATGGGAGGTTTGAGTCCTGAGCCCGCTGACGCAAGGTTAGCCCGAGCCGGTACGCCACGTCATGACAGCCGGGCCAGCGGTCTCCGCCGCGACCCGTCGAGGCATCATCCCCGGAGCCGATTCTTCCTAGGCTCAGGAGCCTCACAGGTTTGAGTTCGTAGGGTTCGCGCATGGTTATGGGACAAACGATTGACCGGACGGACGAGCGGCCTGGCGGGCCGCTCGCCGTATCGACAGCCGGGCTCACCAAGAGTTTCGGCAACCGCACCGTTGTTGACGACGTGGCGCTGGCCATCCCCTCGGGTTCCGTCTGCGGTTTCGTGGGCCCGAACGGAGCCGGCAAGACCACCACGATCCGCATGCTGCTCGGCCTCGTCCGCCCCACGTCTGGCAGTGGCACCATTCTCGGCGGCAACCTCGATGAACCCGCTAGCTACCTGCACAAGGTCGGCGCGCTCATCGAGTCGCCCGCGTTCTACCCGCAGTTGAGCGGTCGTGACAACCTCAAGGCGCTCGCCCGCCTCGGCAGGCTGCCGCTGACCGCGGTCGACCCGGTACTTGAGCGCTCGGGCCTGCTCGCCAGGGCGGGTGACAAGTACCGCTCGTACTCGCTCGGGATGAAGCAGCGACTCGGCATCGCCGCGGCCATGCTTGCTGGCCCTGAACTGCTGATCCTCGATGAGCCGACGAACGGACTCGATCCCGCGGGCATCGTCGAGATGCGCGGCCTCATCAGGTCGTTCGCCGCGGACGGGATCACGGTCCTTATCTCAAGTCACCTGATTTCCGAGATCGAGCAGATCTGCGACTACGTGGTAATGATCAGGGCAGGACGCCTTGTCCACCAGGGCGGCGTCGGCGAGTTGCGGGCCACGCAGCAGCCGGACTTCCTGATCGCGGCCGAACACGACGCGGACCGGGACGTGCTGATCAAGCTGCTCCAGGCGGCCGGCTGCACGGTGACACCGCGCCCGGCCGAGGCGTCGGTGCTCGTCGAGACGCCGGGTTTGGGCGCCGCCGACCTGAACCGGCTCGCCGCCAGCAGCGGTATCATCCTCCGCCAGCTCAACGAGCGCACCCGCAGCCTCGAGCTGGCGTTCTTCGCACTGACGGGTACCGCCTCGGCCGACGTGCCGACCGGCCAGGAAATGGGAGCGATCAAATGATGTGGGCAGCCTTTACCAGCGAGTGGACGAAGCTGCGGCGGCCGACGCTGTTTCTTGCTACGTTCCTTGGGCTGGCCGCGGCGGCCTCGCTGTTCGTGGTCCTGCTGTTCTCCCAGGCCTCGGCCAACGGCGGGATCGTGACGCTGCACCAGCTCGCCAAGCCGAACGGCCTGGTCATCGGTGTCGCCAGGGCGTCGATGCTGCTCGGCGTCGTGGCCTTCGGCATAGCGGCCTCACAGGTCGCGAGCGAGTACAGCCTCGGCACGCTGCGGCAGCTCCTCGTCCGTCAGCCGCGCCGTGCCGTGCTGCTCGCGGGCAAGATGCTTGGCACGATCACCTTCCTCGTGCTTGCGCTCTGCTTCGCCGCGGTCATCGCCTTGATCGTGGCGGTCGTCGCGGCGCAGGCCAGGCACGTCCCGACGAGCGCGTGGTTCACCGGGACGGGGCTTGGCGACCTGTTCCGCGAGCTCGGCGACCTTACGCTCGGCGTGATCGGCTACAGCGTGCTTGGCATGGCGCTCGGCCAGTTCGTCAGGTCGGCGGTGTTCGCGGTCATCGTCGGCTTCGCGTGGCTGATCGCCGTCGAGAACATCATCGTCCGCATCGTGCCGAGCACACAGCAATGGCTCCCCGGCGCCTCGATCATGGCGGTCGCGTCGGGCGGCGTCGAGGGCGTGAGCTACGGCCACGGGCTGATCCTGGGCGCCGTCTACGTCGTCGTCGCGATCGCCGCGGCGATGACGGTCTTCCTCCGCACCGACGTGACGGCCTGAAAGAACCGGCCGCCAATCCCCTACGGGCGGGGCTGTGGTCTGGCGACTAGCGTGTGGATGATTTGCTGAGAGCGGGCACACTCGGGCAAACGTTCACGGATACCGCTCCAGGAACGAACGGCCCGCCCGGCCGGGACCTCTGGCCGCAGCGCCCGCTGACACCGCAAGAGGAGCCTGGGGGAAAGAAACATCCCGCGGATAGAGGAGACGAGAGCATATGACAACCGTGAATGGACCGGCGAACAGCCGAGACGCGGTCAGTTCCTCGCCCCGCCGCGAGTCTCCGGCCTCCGGGTCCGCCGCCTGCGAGCACAGCCTGCGGACGCTCAGCCCGGCCGAGTGCTTCGACCTTCTGGAACCGGGCGGCATCGGCCGCGTCGGGTTCACCTCCGCAGACGGGACCATGATGCTGCCGGTCAACTTTGCCATGACGGGAAGACTGTTATCTTCCGCACCGCACCGGACTCTCTGCTGGCCCTGTACGCCAAGGCCCTGGTCAGCTTCGAAACCGACCGCCTCGACGCGGCGCGCATGGAAGGCTGGAGCGTCCTGGTACATGGGCACGCGCACAAGGTCACAGACGAGCGCGAAGTGAAGCACATTGAGGAACGAACGCACCTCGAGCCGTGGGCAGGCGGCGCCCGCGACGTGTATGTGCGCATCTCGCCAGCCCAGATCAGCGGACGACGCATCGCCTGATCCGCCGTATCGCGCGGCCTCGGGGCGGGGCCGCCGGGGATGCGGACTTCACCGGCGCATCCTCACCTGCCGCATATGACTCATCACGCTGGCGGCGGCAACGATCGCGGGTCGCGACGGAGCGGGTGATCAGCGGGAACCTCGACGAGAACGATGCGGACGCCGTCCGGGTCCTCGATCCACATCTCGGTCAGTCCCCAGGGCTCTGTCACAGGGTCCCGCAGGACCCGGACACCAGCCGCGGCCAGCCGCTCATGCTCAGCCTAAACGTCCCGCACTTGGAGCCAGATCATCACCGAGTCGCCGGCAGGACCCGCAGCGTGACCCGACACCTCCAGCAGCCCCGTGCCGAGGAAGAACACCACCGCAGGATCAGCCGGAGAACCGAACACCTATCCGGCGAGGGGCTTGGGCGCGAGCGTGCTTGTAGGGCGGAGCACGCCGTTGTCATCGAGGTCGTCGAGCACGGCGGGCAGGCCCACGGTCATCATCTTCTTGCGGACATGGCTAAGGATCTTGGAGACGACGAGCCCGCCGACGCCGGTAAAGCCGGTGTGCTCGAAGGCGAAGCGCGTGCCGCTAGAAGTGGGCTCTAGCCGGTAGGTGACCTCCGTCGTCCCACCGTCGCTTGGGTCGGCCCAGGAGTAGCGGAGCAGCGCAGGCTCGACCGCTTCGAGTACCTCGCAGTCGACGACGCCGCTCCAGCCGAGCCTCGGGACCGCGACGAACTGGAATTTCGTGCCGACGGTGGCGGCGAATCCTTCCAGCCGCGCGCCGGCACCGGTCACGGTCCACAGCTGGACGAGCGCCGGGTCGGTCACGGCCCGCCAGACCTTCGCCTGCGGGTGGGGATAGTCGCGGACGACGCGGTAGTCGCTCATGGGAACTCCTTGGATGCTCGTGCCGGGGTGACTAGTTGGTGTTCAGTCACTAAAAACTTATAGCAGCAGAAAAAATTTAGCAACCGCAGTATGCTTGGAACATGCAGATACGGGGGGTGGGATGGACGGGGCCGCCGGTCCCTGGAGCGGGCGCGCCGGAGGCCGAGGGGCTGCGGGAACGCAAGAAGCGCCTGATGCGTCAGCAGCTCTCCGACACGGCGACCCGGATGTTCCTTGAGCGGGGCTTCGACGCCGTCCGGGTGGCGGAGATCGCCGAAGCCTGCGGGGTGTCGGAGAAGACGGTCTTCAACTACTTCCCGACCAAGGAGTCGCTCATCCTGGATCGCCTGGAGTCCACGATGGCCTCGCTGCGGACCGGGCTTGCCGAGCCGGGGGTGCCGCCGGTCGAGGCGGCACTGCGGATCCTGGACCGTGAGCTTGCCGCGATGACATCGTGGCTGGCCGAGCAGGACGACCCGGTCCTCGCGGGTGTCATGATGCGGCGCTTCGGTGCCCTGATCCAGGCCACACCCTCACTGCGGGCGCATCAGAGCGACATGATGGAACAGTACGTCGCGGTGGCCGCCGCGATCCTGGCCGACCGGGCCGCGATGAGCGCCGACGACCCGGAACCACAGATCGCCGCCGCCGCCCTGCTCGGCCTCTGGCGCATCCAGTTCCGTAGCCTCGCGAAATACCTGGACGGCACCCGCACGGCCGCCCAGGTTCACCAGGCGGTAACCGGCGACGTGCGCCGCGCGGCCCGGTTCATCGACACCGGGCTTGCCTCGCTGTACTAGGCAACCGCCGCCTCCTGGACCGCCCCGGCAAAATTAGAGGGGCTCGCTTGCCTACTTGTATTACCCTACCAGGATTCCCTGCCGGGCGTAATACTGTTTCTCGAATTCCTCCGGAGGCATATAACCGCACGCCGAGTGGAGTCGTTCCTTATTATACCAGGAGACCCACTCCAGTGTGGCGAGAGTTACGTCACTCACCCCTTTCCACGGGCCGTCCGGTTCGATAAGCTCCTTCTTATACAGGCTGTTAAGAGATTCCGCCGCCGCGTTATCATAGGAATCTCCCTTGCTCCCGACCGAACGCGCGGCCTTAATCTTCTCCAGGCGCTCGGCATACCGGATTGACGTATACTGGACACCGCGGTCGGAATGATGAATCAGCTGCCCAGGGTCAAGGTCATCGCCGGCCCGCCAGATCGCCATTTCCAGCGCATCGAGGGCCAGATCGGCCTGCAGCCTGTCGCTGACCTGCCAGCCGACGATCTTCCGGGAAAACAGGTCCATGACGAAAGCCGTGTAAACGAAATCGCCCGGGATTTCCACATACGTGATATCTGCCACCCACCGCTTATTCGGCGCATCCGCGGAGAAATCACGTTCCAGCAGGTCAGACGGGCGCTCTGTCCCGGCCGGCGCAGGCACCGTGGTCCGCGGCCTCTTCCGCCTGGCCTTCACGCCGCCGATCCCCAGCTCGCGCATCAGCCGCTCCACCGTGCACCGGGCAACGGTAATCCCGTCGCGGTTCAGCTGCCGCCATACCTTCCGCGCGCCGTATTTCCCGCGCGCCTTCCGCGGATCCTCCCACACCCGCATGATCTCCTTCTTCAGGTACTCGTCACGGATATCCCGGGCAGTCTCCTCCCGTTCCCTCTTCTTCGCCGCGTAATAAGTGGACGGCGGAAATTCCAGCACCGCGCAGGCCGGCTCGACACCGAACCGGTCCCGGTGAGAATCAATGAACCCGACTAGCGCGGCAGTTTGACGTCGAGTTCCCGGGCGAAATAAGCGCTCGCCGCCTTCAGGATCTCATTCGCCCGCCGCAGCTCCTTGTTTTCCCGCTCCAGCTCCGCGATCCGCTTCCTATCGTCGCTCGTCGTGCCGGGTCGCTTTCCCGAATCGGTTTCCGCTTTCGCCACCCAGCCCCGCAGCGTGTCCGGATGAACGCCGAGCCGCTCCGCCACCCTCTGGATCGACCCGCGGTCATTCCCTGATTCCGCACGCAGGTCGAACACCATCTGCACAGCCCGTTCCCGCAGCTCAGGCGGGTGTACCTTCCCAGCTCCCATGAGTAACATCCTTCCCTGAGGTCTCACCCTCCAAGGAAGCCGGGGTGGTCCATCCTCCTCCTTCCTCACTCCTTCCTCTGCCTCCTCCTTCCTCACTCTCTGCTCCCTCCGCGTCTCCGTCTCCGTCTCCGCTCCCTCCGCGTCTCCGTCTCCGTCTCCGCTCCCTCCGCGTCTCCGTCTCCGCTCCCTCCGCGTCTCCGTCTCCGTCTCCGCTCCCTCCGCGTCTCCGTCTCCGCTCCCTCCGCGTCTCCGTCTCTGCCCCCACCGCGTCTCCGTCTCCGCTCCCT
>Ga0302314_10006910_pt1 | contig 20466 bp, 9 predicted proteins | sample III_Palsa_N2_3_FD_200533 | JGI IMG/M metagenome (GOLD analysis project Ga0302314, IMG submission 200533) | Peat permafrost microbial communities from Stordalen Mire near Abisko, Sweden - III_Palsa_N2_3 | ecosystem: Environmental > Terrestrial > Soil > Palsa > Peat permafrost | place: Sweden... | reverse complement strand
GCACGTCGATCCCGGGTGCGACGGTCTGCGCCAGGTGCACCAGATGGGTGTCCGCCATGGAGGAGGCGACCACCAGTCCGGAGCCGAAGGTGCGGTGCGCCCAGGCGATGATCTCGCCGGCGTCGGCGCCGGCCAGTCGCACATCGGCCTCGTCGGCGAGCGCACGGAGTTCCGGAGCGGAAATCGGCACTGCCGGGGAATCCTCTTCCAAGCGGGCTCGCTTTTCCATTGGAGCCCTCCTTTCAGTGGTCCAAGTGGTACCAGAGGCGTGGCTCGAATATACCTCCCCCACCGCTCCTTCTTAGCGAACCTTTACCTTCATATCTGTCGAATCAAGGGGTCCGAACCACTGCCGTACATGCGCCGTCCGGCCTGTATTTGCGGCCGTCTAACCAGGTACTTTGTTGAATTATCATTCATGGGGCGGGGTGCTGCCGGAGGCACGGAGTGCGGTGCAGAGTGCCACCGCGCCGCGCCGGGACCGGCATGACACCCCTGATCAGTGGTGACAGGCACCGCCTGTGCCAATAGACGAATATCTAATCTGTCGGCTGCCGAAGCAACGAACAATCTGTACTGGACACGACAGTGGTCTTGTGCCACAGTCCCTAGATATCCGGCAGCCCCTCACGGGCCAGCCGCCCCCGGCCGACATTCGGCGGGGCCCTGGATTGTCACGCGGAGCGCCCAGGGGCACTTCCGCGACCGGCCGCTTCGCGTGCCGTTCCCCGGACATATTCCGATTGAATCGTGTCCGTAGACGTATCTATTCACTGGAGTGAGTGCATGCGTATTCTCGTACTGGGCGGCGACGGATTCTGCGGCTGGCCCACCGCGCTCCACCTCTCCGACCGCGGCCACGATGTGACCGTCGTCGACAACCTCAGCCGCCGTGCGATCGACCTGGAGCTGGAGGTCGAGTCGCTCACGCCGATCCGGCCCCTCGGCGAACGGCTGCGGGTCTGGCAGCAGGTCTCCGGCCGGGAGATCGGCTTCGTCCGGCTCGACCTGGCCACCGAGGGCGACCGGCTGACCGCCCTGCTGCCCGGGCTGCGCCCGGACGCGATCGTGCACTTCGCCGAGCAGCGGGCGGCGCCGTACTCGATGCGGTCCACCGCGAGCAAGCGCTACACCGTCGACAACAACGTGCGGGCCACCCACAACCTGCTGTCCGCGCTGGTCGCGACCGGGACCGACGCGGCGCTGGTGCACCTGGGCACCATGGGCGTCTACGGCTACGGCTGGTCCGGCTCGGCCCCGATCCCGGAGGGCTACCTGACCGTCAAGGTCCCCACCCCGGAGGGCGACCTGGAGCGCGAGATCCTGCACCCGGCCAATCCCGGCTCGGTCTACCACCTCACCAAGACCCTCGACCAGCTGATGTTCTCCTTCTACGCGGCCAACGACCAGGTGCGGATCACCGACCTGCACCAGGGCATCGTCTGGGGCACCCAGACCGAGCAGACCGCCCGCGACGAACGGCTGATCAACCGCTTCGACTACGACGGCGACTACGGCACCGTGCTCAACCGGTTCCTGATGCAGGCCGCCATCGACCACCCGCTGACCGTGCACGGCACCGGCGGCCAGACCCGCGCCTTCATCCACATCCAGGACACCGTCAGGTGTATCGAGATCGCCCTGGCCAATCCGCCGGCCGCGGGCGACAAGCCGATGGTCTTCAACCAGGTCACCGAGAGCCACCGGGTGCGCGACCTGGCCCAGCTGGTCGGCAAGCTGACCGGGGTCCCGGTGGCGAACCTGCCCAACCCGCGGATGGAGGCCAAGGAGAACGACCTGGTCGTCCGCAACGACCGGTTCCTGGCGCTCGGCCTGGCCCCGACCACGCTGTCCGACGGACTGCTCGACGAGTGCACCAACATCGCCCGGCGCTACCGGCACCGGGTCGACCCGAGCAAGATCATCGCCAGGTCGGTGTGGCGCCGGGGCATGGAGACCGCCCCGGACCTGCTGACCGAACTACCGGCGGCCCCCGCCGGGCGGCCCGGCGACGGGCGGTAGCGGGATGCAGCACCGGCCGAGCGGCGCCCGTGCCTCCGCCGGGCGGCCGCAGGATCCCTACGGCCTCCCGCTGACCACCACCCCGGAGGCCGCCGACGCCTACAACCAGGGCCTGCGGCGCTTCCTGGGGGTGCGCTCCGGGGCCGCGGACGAGATCCGGCGGTCCGTGGCGACGGATCCCGACTTCGCCCTGGGACACGCCGCGCTCGCCCTGCTCGGACACGCGGGCGCCGCCGAGGTCGACATCCCCGACGCCCTGGGCGCCGCCGTCCGGGCGGCCGTGCACCGCCGCCCGGACGAACGCGAACGAAGCTTCCTGGTGGCCGTCGCCGAGCAGATCGGCGGGCCGGTGGACGGGCCGGTCGGCGGGCGGGTCAACGGCTGCTCCCGGGCCGCGGCGCCGCAACTGCTCCGGCACATCCGGGACTTCCCACGCGACGCCCTGTGCGTGAACATCGCCGTACCGACGATCTCCTCCAACGGGGTCACCCAGGGCGAGCAGGCCTGGTCCCTGATCGAGTCCCTGGACCTCGTCTACGGCGAAGACCCCTGGTACCTGGGCCAGTTGGCCTTCGTCCGGCAGGAGCAGAGCCGCTGGCAGGAGGCCGAGACGCTGGCCTGCCGCGCGCTGGACGCCGACCCGGGCGCGGGCCACGCCGTGCACGCCCGCGCCCACGTCCTCTACGAGACCGGCGAGCACCTGGCCGGCCTGGACTGGCTGGAGGGCTGGCTGGGCCGCCACGGCGCCGGTGCCTTCCAGTCCGCCCACTTCAGCTGGCACGCCGCGCTGTACGAGCTGATGCTGGACGATCTCCGGGCGGTGCGCGACCGCTACCGCACCCAGCTGGCACCGCCGCAGGTCACCGGCGCCCGGGCGCTGATCGACTCCGGCTCGCTGCTCTGGCGCTGCCACGTCACCGACCGCTGGGAGGGCAGGCTGCCGGCGGCGGCCGTGGTCGACACCACCCCCGAGGGCTGGCTGGACCGGCCGCCCACCGCGTTCGCCGCCCTGCACGCGGCCCTGCTGCTGGCGGCGTCCGCGGACGGCGACGGCCTGAGCCGGCTCCGGCGCAGCTGCCTCGCCCACGCCGAGCCCGATGTCAGTCCCACCCTGGCCGGGCTGTGCCAGGCGCTGATGGCGGTGGTCGAGCACCGCTGGGACCGCGCCGCCCGACTGCTCCAGCCGCTGCTGCCCCGACTGGAACCCCTGGGCGGCAGCGCGGCACAGCGCGACGTGGTCGAGGAGACCCTGCTGTACGCCCTGGTCCGGGCCGGACGTAACAGGCAGGCCGCCCGGCTGCTGTCGGCCCGGCTCGACCGCCGCCCCGCACCCCTGGACCGGAACCGACTGGACGTCCTCATGCAACGGGAGGTTGTGCGAGACTGAGGAGAGTGGGCAAGGATGACGTCCACTTCCGGACGAGGTGCGCCGTACCCGGTCAGACAAGACGACGCTTCGATGGAGGCACGTCGTCATGGGTGAGCAGCTGGTGCAGATCCTCGGCTCGATCCTGGTCCTCATACCCTTCGCGCTGGCGCAGGCGGGCCGGCTGGACTCCAAGTCGCTCGGCTACCTGGGGCTGAACCTGCTCGGCTCCGGCACCTTGGCGGTGGACGCCGCGGTCACCTCCCAGTGGGGGTTCCTGCTGCTGGAGGGCAGCTGGGCGCTGGTCTCCCTGTCGGCCCTCGTCGGCGCCCTCCGCCGTTCCGGCGCGCTCACCACCAGGTGTCGTTGAGCGTTGTAGGTGTCATCAACCCTGTCCATGCTGGTCAGGCCGCGTGCTGGTACCTCGCACAGCGCGTGCAGGGGATGCGCCTGGCTCCAGGTCAAGGTGTGGTTCAGAAGTTCGGTCCGGCAGGAGCGGATCCGTCTCTTCATGATCGATTTCATGCGCGGCATCCGCACGCCGGTCTTCACGGTCTCGATGCCCTCGATGCCGGCGGCGTGCAGGATCTCCCACGCTGTGGACGGGGCGATGCAGGCCAGTTGGGCGAGTTCGCCTTGTATGCGCCGGCGGCTGCCGTTGTGGCGATCAGGATCCGGAACGGCTCAGCGGGGATGGGGAGCGGCACATACCGGCCGTTCTCGATGCTGTGCGGAGCGCTGCCGGGATCGGAGAATCTGCAGATCGGGGCCAGAATCGTGCTTTCGAACCGGGCAGCCGGGGCCGCGGGCGCTGAGCCGCGGATCTGCCAGGGCGGCCGTCGGCCCCCGGAACTGATGTTCCGGGGGCCGGCGGGGACTGTCCGTCCGAGGTCAGGCCGCGCTTGCCTCTTCCGCTGCCTCGTCCTCGGCCTCGGGCAGGTCCTTGAGCAGGAGGCGGTCCCGGGCGGAGTCCACCGAAGTCACTTCGACCCAGAGCAGGTCACCGGGGGTGAGCAGCCCCGCGTTCAGGTCCTCGCGCAGCTCCGCGCTCATGGCGGTGCAGTGGAGGATCGCCGGGCGCGTCCGACCGGGCAGCTTGAGTAGGGCGTAGCCGCCCTGGCCCTCGGGGCTGGCCTTGATCACCTCGCCGTCCAGCCGTTCTCCGACGGTGGGGCCGGTCGGGTCGGAGGGAGGAGCCGGGGGACGGGGGTTCCCGACGGACGTGAACCGGGGCGGGAGAGCCGCACGCAGCAGGACACGGCGGCGCTCCGCGTCCATGCGGGCCACCGAGACCTCGACCCGGTCGCCGGGGCGGAGCTCGCCGAAGGGCATCGACGGGTCGTGCGGGAGCAAGCCGTTGACGCCTCCGGTGACCGCGACGAACGCACCCAGGCTGGGATGGACATTGTGAACCGTCCCGGTGAAGGCACGGCCGACCGGGTACTCCGCCGCGAGGACGGGCCATGGGTTGCTGACACCGGCCTGGAGGGTGTACCGCATGTCACCCTTGGTATCGACGTCGAACGCCCCGTTCAGCCGCGTCCCGACAGCGAACTTGGCCGACATGTCGGGGATCACCCGGCTGTAGTCGACGTCCAGAGCGGACAGCACGCCGTGCCGCCCGTCGTCGGTCTCGACGACGGCGAGCTCCCGTGTCGTGGAGACGACACGGGCAGGGACCGGGAGGCTCCCGCCGCCGATGAGCGGCACGAGCGCCATCTCGGTCGCCGACTCGGCGTGGACCGCCTCCAGCGCGAGCCGCAGCTCCACCTTCATCCGGTCCATGTGGCGCCAGTCCGAGGAGTAGGTGATCGTCCGCAGGTCCTTGACGTCGCTGGGGATCTCCTTGGGGTCCTGGGTCAGGTAGATCATCTTCTTGCCGATGATGTACGAGAGCATGAACTCCATCGCCACGTTCACGGACTCGTTGGAGAACACCACGAGCACGATCTCGGCGGTTTGGATCCCGTGCCACACCCGCGAGAGCACGGAGTCGCCCCCGTACATGGCGTCCGCCCGGGTGGGGGTCATCCCGAGGCTCTCGATGGTCGGCACCAGCGCGTTCTTGTACATCTGGTCGTAGTCGAAGGGGTTGCCCTGGGCGTCCGGCCGCTCGCCGTACGCCATCGCAGTGAAGACGGTTCCGGCCTCCGGGCGCTCGTCCCTCATCAGCCTGCTGTTCTGCACCATGGTTCTGTCCTGCTTCCCTTGCGATGGAGCGACCCCGCCACGGGGCCGTGACCGAATCATCTGGGAGAGCGCGCCGACAGCGGTACGGGCTGCGGGCCTGACAGACCGGCGGGTTGCGCACACCGTGTCCGCAGGCTGTCAGGATGGTGTCAGCCCTGCGATTCGGACCCGTATTCGACTTCCTCGAAACATATCTGACGGTAGCTCATATTCCCTAGCATGGATGGATGGCGGCGCAGACGGATATGCGAGGCGACAGCTCCACTCCTTGCCGGGTCCAGATCCTGGGCCCGCTCCGGATCACGAAAGAGGGCGTGCCCCTCGACGGGACTCCGGCTCCTGCACTGACAGAACTGCTGCTGGTGCTGGCGCTTGCCGTCGGTCCGGTACCGACCCACCAGATCTGCTCCCTGCTCAAGGTGACCTCGGAGACCCTCCACCGCCGAAAGGCCCGGCTGGCGGCCGAGTTCGTTCCTGTCGAGCTCAACGGCGGCTGCTATCTGCTCGCCCCCTCCACCGTCTCCGTCGACGCCCGGGACTTCGTCTCGGCCATGGAGGAACTCCCCGCCGATGCCCCGCCCGACGCTCTGGGCCGCCTGGCCGCGCTCTGGCGCGGTGATCCGCTCGCCCTGTACCGGGACTCCGTGCCCGCAGGACTCTGGGCACCGTTGCTGAGCGCCCGGAACGAACTGGTCCGACGGCTCGCCGCACTTCCTGAGCGGCGCCGTCCGGCACCGGCGATGAGGCTCGCCGCACACTTCCCCGACGACCCCGCCCTGGCCCCGCTGCTGCCCGCGGCTCTGCTGCCGAAGCGGAAGCGACTGCTCATCGTGGACGACACCAGTTCCGACAGGATCGTCCACCTGCTCGGCACCGGCTACGAGTTCGTCGTCCTGACGGCCTGGACCGAGTGGGCTCCGTTCGTGGAAGCGGGTGGGCTCAAGGGAGTGGACGGCGCACTGGTGGACCTCCATCTCAGCAAGTCCGGAGAGGGGCCCGGCCATGAGGGGGTCGCCATCATCAACGACCTGTGCAGGGGTACCGAGATACCCACGGCACTCGTCTCCGTCTTTCCGCCGCCGGATCTGGACGACCGCCAGGGCAGCGTCTTCCTCCCCCGCTACCGGCTGGTGCGGCTGCTCTCGAAGGGCAGGGACGACGAACACCTCACCAGCCATCTGGGCGACCTGGCGGAGCAGTTGGTCGGAGAGGAGCCCCGGCACCAGCTCTGCCGCCTGGAGGCATGGCTGAATTACGCCGCCTACAACTTGGAGGTGCAGGCGGCGAAGCGGCAGCGCCCCGGCGGCCGGCCGGTGGCCCAGCCCTGGACCGGGGAGCACCGACGGGCAAAGGAGGCGGTAGAGCAGGGGCGGCTGAACGAGGCTGTCCGCCTGGTGGACGCCTTCTGCCGACGCTGGACCGATCGCCCCGGCCCCCGCCCGCCGCTATGACCCTGGGGCTGGTACCAGCGGCATCCTGATGCGGACCAGGGCACCTCCTAGCTCCGTCGGTTGGTCCAGGACCTGGAGCGTCCCCCGGTACTCGCGGATCAGTGCCCTCGCGTAGGCCAGGCCCTGGCCGCCACTGCCCCGGGTGCTCAGCCGTTCACCTGCGTTGAGCCGGGCCGCCACCCCCTCGGCGAGCCCGCAGCCGGAGTCCTCGATCTCGATCCTGCACCACCGCCGGCCGTCCGGAGTGGTCTCCTCCGCCGCTCTGATCTCGATGAAGCCATGAGCCGCCCCGGTCTGGTCGATCGCGCGGCGGGCGTTGTCCAGCAGGATCCAGAGCAGGTGCTGGAGCAGCCACCGGTTCGCTCGGACCCGCAGCCGCTCCGGGCAGTCGATGGTGGTGTGGTCCCGTCCACGCGAGTGGATTACCTCCTTGTTCGCCAGACCCGTCAGCAAGGTGCGCAGTTCCTGCGGCTCCGGCGGTCGGAACGCCTGCTCCTGGAGCTCGGTCAGCGGCTGTTGCTGTTGCTGGAGCCGGGTCACCTCCTCGAACTGGCGCCGGCGCTGCTCCTCGTCGTTGGAGGTGAGCATGATCTCCAGGGCGCTCTGGATGTCCCTGGTCAGATTGCCGTTGTAGTGGTCGATCATCTCGGAGATGGTCATGCTGATCGCGACGATGGCCTGCGCGTCCGTTGCCGCCGACCTCTCTCGCAGCGTGTTCAGGGCATCGGCCACACGGGCCTCCGGTGGCGTGTCGCTGCCGTCGGAGAGGAGGTCTCGCAGACCGTTGGCGGGCAGCGCGTACTCCTCACCGCTCCGGGCCAGGAGGTGTGCGGCGACCAGCCGTTCGGCTGCGCCCTCGAAGTCCAGTGACGTCGGCAGCCCGCCACCGTTCGCAAGGGACTCGGCATCGCCGGTCAGCACGACCAGGTTGTTGTTGGTCCGGTCGCCCGCGGCGTACAGCCAGACCACGGTGAACAGCAGGGCCACCGCTTCCTCGTCCTCCGCCAGTTGCTCCATCAGCCGTTTGAAGGTGTGCCGCCGCCAGTCGAGGTCCTGCCGGAAACGGTCGAGCACCGTCAGACGCAGTTCGACCGGGGCCACCGTGCCGCCCGGGCGGGCGCACAGCACCTCCAGCAGTTCGCGCAGCACCCGCCGGTGGCCTCCGGTCTCGTAGAGCAGCGCCTCCAGTGTGGCGTTGCCCGTCCGGAAGCCGAGCAGGTCGAGGAGCCAGGACAGCAGCAGCGCCGGCTTGCGCCCACTGGGCAGTTCCACGCCGCGTCCCCCGCCCGACTCACCGTCCAGCAGCCCGCGCAGGCCGAGCTGCGGGCCCAGCATCCGAAGCAGTGCGATCTGCCGCGCCGGGGCGGCCTCGGAGGTCTCGACGGACGGTCCGGGCGCGGCGAGTCGGAGCAGGTCGGTGCCGGTGAGGAGGGCACAGCCGGCGGGAACGGGTCCTGAGGCCACCGACTCGGGAACCAGCCACACGATCGGGCGGGGCAGCTCGGTGTCCGGCGGCGGCACGGTCGAGGGGGCGATCCACAGGGCAACCCCGGTGCGCTCCAGCAGTCCCAGCGGCGGCAGCCGGTGGTCGCCGGGCCAGTACAGGCGGCTGACCACGCCCTGGCCCTCCGGCCTGGCCTCGGCTGCGGCCTCGGCGCTGCCGATGCACCGGTGCAGGGCGTGCACCAGGCGCCGGGCGGTGGAGAGGGCGGGTGCGACTCCCGGCTCCGAGAGCCTGCTCAGCTCGGACAGCGCGTCGATGAGCTCCCAGCCCGCCGCATCGTCGGCCGACGGCCTCCAGCCGTCCAGCCCCGGGGCGGAGGATCCGACCGTCGAAGCTTCTCGATACCACCCGAGCACCTCGTCCAGGGGGTAGCGGCTCCAGCTCCAGGGGCGGCCGTTCCTGGGCCACCCCCGGGGACCGGCTTCTGGCGGCACGGTCAGCGGTTCGGCGCCCAGCAGCCCTTCGGCGACCCGGAACTCCCCTGCGTCCAGGCACTCGCGGACGGTGTCGCGCACCGATTCCGAGACCTCGCCCTGCTGGGCCAGGCGCTCGAGCAGTTCGGCCCGGCGCGCCGTCTCCTCGTCGGCGGCCTCCTTCTCCCAGCCACGCAGGAGGTCGCGGAGGGTTTCGGTGTCCTCGGCCGCGAGGGTGGCCAACTCCATGTCGGAATAGCCCGACTCACGCTCCGGCCAGCTCTGGACGTCGAGTTCGTGGGCCCGGCGCCGCAGCAGGTGGAGCGACCTGGTCAGGGCTTCGCCGGTACTCCGGCGGGCGGCCTCCAGCCGGTCGAGGACCTGCCGGAGCTGCGCCGTGGGCAGACCCGCCTCGTCGGCGACCAACTGCACTGCCCGGAAGTCCTCCTCACGGAGCAGGTGCTCCACCGCTTCGAGGACGGTCCTCGGCCGGGCCAGTCCCTCCAGCACCAGTTCCGCGAGCTGCTCTGCGGTGACCGGCTGTCCAGCGGCCAGCCGTGAGACCAGCCCCGGGTACGACCAGCGGTCTGGCCAACTTGGCAGCGCCTCGGCGAGGACCCGGTCCGTCAGCTCCGCGTGCACCCCCGACGGCGGCAGGGTTCCGGGTTCAGTCATCGGCGCTGCCTCGGCCGCCCAACGTGATCACGTCGTCGAAGTCGCCGAGAGCGGTCCGGGCGAGGCGCCGCTCGGCTGCCGCCAGGGCGTTGACGGCCTCGCCCAGGACGCCGCGCAGGGGGGTCAGCGTCCGGGCGAGTGCGCGCACTGCCGCCACGTCGCCCGCCTGCTCGAATCCGTGCGCCGCCCGGTCTGCCTCCACCGGGTCGGCGGCCGCCTCCCTGGCCGCGTCCAGGACCTCGGCCAGGCGGCTCTGGTACTTGTCCCTCGGCCTGCCGGTGAGCAGTTCCGCTCGCGGCTGGGCGTAGGCGCGCCAGGTCTCGTCGATCAGCACACCGACCTGCGCCCTGGAGTCCTTGTGGCCGATCGGCAGCTCCACGGCCAACAGCCGGTCCAGCGCGGCAGTGTCGCGGTGCTCCGCCGCCGACTGGAGCCGGGTGAACACTCCGCCGGGGCCGAAGAGGTTGCGGTGCATGCGCACCGCGACTCCGATGTCGACCGGAAGCTGGGCGCCCATGAGCAGCGCGTACTCCAGGCGTCGCCATCTGGCGTCGTCGTCCTCACGGCGCCGGTCCACGGCGAGGGCGCTCCTGACCGCCGGGGCAGCGGGCTGGCAATAGAGCTCCTCCCAGCAGCGGTGCACCGCCCGGCCCAGGGAACTCCACGGGTGGCCCAGCCGAGCCGTCAGGTCGGCCACCACGTCGGCCGCCGAGCCATCCCCCGAACGGAGCAGCTCGGCGGCAGCCACCACCAGCAGCGCGGCCTGTTCGTCCGGCACGGGGTCCGTGTCGGCAATGACCTCGAACAGCACGGAGCCGATCCCCGGGGAATGCAGGGCCGCACCGACGGCTGCGAGGGCTGCCCTCGGGCTGAGGTCGGGGTCGGCCACGGAGCGGCGGAGCGCCGCGGCACCGAAGAAGTCGCCCTGCTCCCAGCACAGTTGCACCAGGCGCCGCTGCCAGCGCTCGATGCGGGTGGGAGGGCAGCCGCCGCAGTGGTCCAGGAGACAGCGGGCCGCCGTTGCGGCTACGATCGCCGGTTCTGCGGTGTCCGCGAGGTCCTCCAGGACGGCCCAGGGGTCGGGTGCGAGGAGCAGCTCGGTGCGGATGATCTCGGCGCCCGCCGCGCCGGGGAGGTAGCGGTTGACCATCCGCTGGCGGATGTTGACGACGACCGGGTCGGCATGGGGAGCGACGTGGACGGCTGAGGAGACCGGCGCGTGGACGCGCACCTCCGCAGGCTCGCCGACAGCGGCGGCGACCTCCGCGGCGATCCGCTCCCCGATGAGTTCGACGCCCAGTTCGGCTCGGCGTCGGTGCCGTCCGAAGGCCGCCCCCCTACTGCCGTCGGTCAGGAAGTCGAAGCTGCCGAGGACCACGACGTCGTCGCAGACCAGGACCCGCCCCGAAGCCGGCCCGAAGTGCAGCTGCCCCGGATGGTCGCGGGCGAGTTCGCGCAGGGACTCGAACCGCTTGCGGGGATCGGCGGCGGCCGGGTCCGGCTGGTCGAAGGCGAGCGTGATCTGCACGCCGTTGCTGAGGCGGGACTGCAGCAGGCTGCGGAACCGCTCGTCCACGGCGTCGAGTCCGGACCGGTCCGTGGCGATCACCAGCCGGTGCTGGGCCGACCGCAGGGCACGCCAGAGCAGATCGAGGTGTGCACTCCCTTCGACGCAGCGCACCGAGGGGAGTTCCCTGGCGGTGGACGAGGCGGTGAGTCCCGCGACGCGGGCCCGCCAGGCGTCCCCCCAGGCGCGCAGGGCGGCGAGGGGCGCATTCTCGTCGTCGGGGGGAGCTTCGGGGAGCATGAGGTCCTGGGCCTGGGCAGTGGCCGGAGGGTGCCCGAAGTCTGCCTCGGAGGTGCACAGTCGCCTGCTCATCCTGCCCTCGGGCACTGTGGAGGCCGCCCAGTCGAGCACTCGCCGTACCGTCGCGCTGCCGCTCCCGGAGTCGGCCCCGGGATTGCCCAGCAGCACTCCGAGCCCGTGAGCGCTGGTGTGCCCCAGGACGGCTCGGTTGCTGACCAGGGCGGCACGGTCGTCCGACACCACGACACTGGCTCCCAGCCGGGCGGACGCGGCCGGGTAGAGCAGCAGACTCTGCCCGTGCTGCCGAGCCAGGGTGCTCAGGGCGATGGAGAGCGGCTTCGACAGGCCGGATCCCGGCTTGTCGCCCCACAGCAGCACGACCTGGACCCGCCGTTCCAGCGCCCGTCCCAGCTCCGGTTCCAGTTTGTTCCAGACGCTGTCGAGAATGCTGGGGCAGGCGAGCACCACCTGTCGCTTCGCCTGCCGCACCAGGTCGACGGCGTGGGTCAGGTGGTCCTCCGCCGGGACCGTCCTGACCTGGATCTCGGCCGCAATCCGGCTGTCCAGGGCCGCGGACACCGCCCGTGCCTCGTCGCAGAGTTCCAGGTGTCGGTTGGTGCGCTGACCTGCGGGGATTCCGACTGCACCCTCGGCGTGGGCAGCCAGCCTGCGGAGCAGGGCGTCCAGCGGCGGCGGGTCGACGGCCCGGCTGGCGGCGGTCGACCTCAGGTTGCGGGCGAAGCGTCCGGCGGGGAAGTCCGCGACCAGCTGGGTCAGCCGCTCACCGGCCAGCTGGTGCCGGTCGGTGGGGTAGTCCCGGTCGACGACGGTGATCTGCACAAGGCCGGTGTTCGGGTCCTCGTGGGTGAGCAGGTCGAGCGGAATCCACCAGCGCTGGGCCGGCGGTTGGAACTCGCGGGCCGTCAAACGGAAGGACAGCACCCGGGGCGGACGCCCGGCGTCGCGTCCTGAGGGTGCCGGAGGCCCGCCGTCGGTACCCTCGCCAGTGTCGTCGAAGCTACGGCCGGAGTCGGTCTGGCGTCGCCTGAGGTCACTTTCCAGGGCGCTCACCAGGTCTGCCCGGGGCGCCCGCTGCGGGTCCGTGGCATCGCATTCGGGACTCATCGCCAGCTGTGGATCGGCGGGTGCTCGGCGGCCGCGGCGCGGCATGACGAGGCCGGTGAGCCGGTCGATCATCAGCTCGCCACGGGCGTCGGACATCTCTGCACCGGGCAGCAGGTGCAGGGTGTCCTCCGCGATGCGGCGATGGACCTCCTCGGTGACGACCACCCCGCCGCTGCCGAAGTCGATTCGGGCGTAGCCCTTCCGCCAGACGTCGTGCAGCAGATCTAGGGTGACTCGGCGGCCCAGGCCGAGCAGCTCGGCCAAGTCGTCCGCCGAGGTGACCCCTGGATGGCCGACCCGGTCCATCTCCATGGCGTCGATCACCCGCAGGGCGGCCTGCTCGATCGGTGACAGGACCTCGCCGTAGCCGACCCTGACCTGCACCGAGAAGCTGTCGCAGGGGATGTGGACGGTCACCGGGGTGCCCTGGGCCAAGATCATGTCCCATCCCCGGGAAGGAGGTCGGCGGCCGACAGTAGAGTGCCGTTCAGCTCGACCGCGCGGCATACCTGGCTCCAGAACCGGCCGTCGACCGGGTCGGAGTCGGCCGTCCGGGGCTTTGTCTCCACCGGGGGCGTGCCGCCCCGTGGCCGGGGCCCCGGCCACGGGGCGGAGCGGGACCGTGTCCGGTCGGCCGCGTCGGATTCCGGTGCGGTGAGTTCGGAGTCGCCGTCCCAGGCCACCACCGGTTCCGGCGTCGGTCCGAACCTGGAGAAGTGGTCGAAGTTGCCGACTATGACCAGGAGTTGGCGTGCCCTGGAGAACATCACATTGATCAGATCCGGGCTTCCAAGATGTCCGAGGCTCGCCCAGGGGCGGCTGCGTGTATCCGCCCTGACCCGGTCCCGCACCAGCGAGACCACCACGATGTCCGCCTCCCGGCCCTGGAAGGCGTGGACCGTCGACAGGTACGGTCCCAGGCCCCTGTGCGCCAGGAGCTGGTTCTGCTTGCGGTAGGGGCTCAGCACGGCAAGGCTCGGGCCGCCGGAGGCAGCACCGGGCGGCACCGGGCGCGGGGCGAGCAGGTCGACGACGGAGCGGACGATCCGTGCCTCGCCCTCGTTGGACCACTGGGGCTCGTCCGCGCAGTCGGGAGAGTCGCCCGTGTCGATCCAGACGAGCGACTGCCCGGCGAGCCAGCGCGGCGTGGTCAACGGGGAGACCGGGACCTCCTCTCCGCCGTGGAGGATGCCGAGGGGGAGACCGTCGTCCTGGATCCGGCCGCTGCGCACCGGGTAGAAAACCCGGCTGACCACTTCCTTGATGGGAACCCGCATACGGTACTGGGTGCCCAGGGTCAGCAGCGGTCGTTCGAGGTTGGCCTTGAGGACGGCAGGCCCCGCCGTCGTCTTGGACCTGTCCGCTTCGTCGTCGAAGAGGGAACGGAACAGGTCGAAGGCGCGGACGTAGTCGTCGCGGCGCTCGGCCAAGTGCCGAATATCCTCGTCCGGATCGTCGGCACAACTGTCCAGGAAGCGGATGATGTCGTTCCGACGGTGGGCGGGAAGCTGCTTGTGGTCGCCGATCAGCGTCCAGCGGGTGCCCCGGCACAGGGGTACGGCCAGCTCCGTCGGCCATGCCTTGGCGGCTTCCTCAACCACCACCCAGTCCACGGTGCTGCGCAGTCCCATGGGGGTGACATTGGCTGAGGTTGCCATCGCACATGTGGCAAAGACCAGGTTCGCCGCCCGACGCAGGCGGTCGCCCAGCTCCGGCAGGATGCTGTCGCCCGTGCCGTCGTCCAGTGCGTGCCGCCACTGCTCCAGGGCCGCAGTCGTGTGTTCGCCGAGCTGGTGGGCTGCGGGTCTCGCGGCGGCCCGGATCCACTCGGCGCGGCGTTCCGCGAGGCGACCGCCCATCCAGGGCTTGATCGCCTCGTCGACCATAGCGGTTCGGGAGACGACTCGCAGGGCCACCCCGTCCCAGCGGTCGGTCGGGCTGCCGTCCTCGTCGATCGCACCCAGCCGCTGCATCACCCGTTGGGCCAGGTTGTCCAAGGCGAAGTTGGACTGGGCTGAGAGCAGTACCCGGTTCCCGGGATACACCGTGAGGTAGCGTGCCACCGCTTCGGCGGTCACCGTCGTCTTCCCGGTGCCCGGAGGCCCCTGCACGGCGAAGAAGGGCTCCTGGGTGAGGATTTCCCGGACGGCGCGCTTGCCGTCCTTGCCGCTCAGGTGCTCGCCGGCCCTGGCCCACCGGTGCGGCAGCATCCTGATCGACCTCGGGCTGCGCAGCTGGCTCAGCAGCGGACGGTTCCCCAGCAGCTCCCAGCGTTCGTCCAGCTGGTGTTGCAGGGCCGATCGAGACCCCCTGTCGTCCAGGGGGCGGATCCAGCCGAACGTCGGCAGCCGGTCCCACCGGTGGACGAGTTCCAGGTCGACCCGGTCCGCTCCTGCCTTGCGCTTGACCAGCGCGCGCACCCCCGGTCCTGCGCGGGAGGGCCTGCCGCGGTCGTCCGCCAGTACCTCCACCTCCGGTAGCAACCCGTCCGGGCTGTCGAGGGATCCGAAGAAATCCCCTAGCGGGGAGCGGAGCCCGCTGTCACGGTACTTGGCCAGCAATGAGGACTGCCGAACCCACTGCTCGTCCCGGTCGGGGTCGAGCTGCACGGTCAGGCCGCCTTGGCTGTCCCCGCTGTTCTCGAAGGCGTAGGTCCTGGCCAGCAGCTCCATGCCCTGATACTCCAGCAGCCAGTCGATCGCCTCTTCGTACACCAGTTCCTGCTCCGAGGAGTTCCGAGTCGGCCGCACCGCGTCGGTGAGCGGCTTCCAGGACGGGTGGCCGACTGCGGTGGCGGCGAACCGCACCGCGTCCATGTCGGTCGGAACGGCCAGGAGTTCGGGCATCTCCCGGCGGAACAGGGTACTGGCCAACGGGGCCAGTTTGGTGCGCACCGCAGGCAAGTCCCGCCGGACCACGTACTTGATCAGCAGCACATTGTCCATGGCCTTGCCCAGTTGGCCGAACCCGGCGGATGGACGGTAGTTGGTGCAGAACCAGGCCGCGTTCGCGCCGAGCAGGAGGTGCCGGGCCTCGCGCCGTTGGGTGATGTCCCGGGAGTCACCCCCGACGAACGGGGCAGCGCCGTGCGGGGAGTGCAGCAGGACGGCGCGGCGGAGGTCGTCTTTGATCAGCTCGCCCAGCTCCCGCCGGCCGGGGTCGGTGTCGGGGGAGTGCTCCAGCCACCCCCAGGCGTAGACGGTGCGTTTGGACTCCTCCGGCATGTATCCGATGAGATAGGGCTTGTCGGTCTCGTGCGGCTCCCAGAACGCCAGGATCCGCTCGTAGAGCCGGCTCAGTGTTTCCACGACCTCCGCTGCACTGGGCCGTGACCTTGGGACGCTCCAGTCGAGCATGGTGCGGAGCAGTTCGGCCAGCGGCTCCGGGATGTCGCGAGAGCTGGGGGCCAGTCGCGCCAGACGGTGGGCGTTCAACTGTGCCAGGCGGTCGGCGATCTCCGCCGGTCCGGTGCCCGTCGGAATCGAGAGGCCCCCCGGAACCGGGCCGCAGAACCATTCCCAGACAATGGCGGCCAGACTGAAGACGTCAGCGTACTCGTCCTCGAGCAGGGGTACGGGGCCGCTGCCCGGATAGAGGAAGGCCAGCCGCTCGGGCGGGCAGAACTGCACCGACCGCTCCGGCTGGGACAGGTAGAGACCGCGCAACCCGCTCCCCTCCTGCTGCCGGTCCATGACCGAGTTCTGGAACAGGTTGGCCATCAGCGCGCTCATCTCGAAGCGCGCGATCCACAGTTCCGGCGGATCCGAGGTTGTGGCGTCGATGCTCCCCGGCCAAAGGTTGCGGTGGCACACGCCGAGGTCGTGCAGGGCGGCGAGCGCCTCGGCCAGGATCACGAACTGGCGCAGCGCCTCGATCGGCCGTTCGTACATGTAGGGGACTGCGGACTCGTCGGACATGGTCAGGTTCGATCCCCGGGTCACCGCGACCGCGACCCCGAGGAGTTCATTGGCGCCGATGGCATGGGTCACCTGTTGCTCGTCCTGGAAGCCGCCTCCGAGGACTTCCGCCAGGCCCGGACGGCCCGACATACCGACCCGGAGCAGGACCCGGACCTCCTGCTCCCACAACACGCCGCCCAGTTCGGAAACCCCCGAGTACACCTGGATGTCGACTGGCAGCCGGTTGGAGTCAACCACGCGGTAGCGGTAGAGGCAGCCGGGGATCAGCGCCTCGCCGCGCGGTGGGATGCCCGGGCCCTCGGGCGACTCGTAGGGTCCGTACACAGCTGTGCGGGGGGAGCAGCAGAAGTAGTCGATCGCGCGGTCGAGTTGCGCGTCCATGGCCGACATGTGCCCCCCGGTTCGAGTCCGCTTGGTGACCAGTGTGCCCCCGGCGGGAGCGCGAGCAGACACGTTCGACGGGATTTGCCGGAGGCGGATCGGGGCGGCGTGCGTGACGAACTCCGAGAGCGCTGGCGCTGAGCCGCGGCGCGCTGCGTCGGGGGTTTACGGCCGCCTGCCAGCCTCGGCCGCGCCGATGGACCGGCACCGCCCGGTCGGGTGCAGGCTGCCCAGTGAGCAGGCGCTCGCGGAGGCGATCCGGCACGGGATGCTGATCGACCTGCAAATCAACTTCGACTCGCAGGTCATGGACTCGTCCGCCCCCGTTTCCGGCAAACCTTGTTTTTGTGAAGTCCTGAAGAAAGCAGCATCACAGTTCGCGACGTTATCGCAGGTCAAGCGGTGCGGCGACGGGTCAGGACACCGTCGGTGGGCTTGGACGACATCGTTTCGATGTTTCGGACGCGGTGGCGAACACGTGATCGACTACGGTGCCCTGAGCTCTCTCGGGGAACGGCAGTGTGAAGTCACCGATGAGCGCCAGTTCCGCACGTGGGTCCGGCCCCCGGCCGGGGTGGACCGGAACCGTCGGGCATCGGCCGGGTCGGGTCCGCCGGGCACATCCGCCGATCGTGGGAATCCGCCGCATGCAGACGGGCCGGTCACTCCGCCGGATGAACGGGCGGCGCGGCACTCCCGGCTGCGGGGCGGTAGGTTGGAGCTTGGTGACATCGACCTCCGATCCCTGGGAGAACTGATGTCCCACCAGCTCACCGACCAGGCTGATGCCGCCGACCCCTCCGGGCGGCACACGCCCGTCGTCGACCGCCGGTCCCTGCTGGGGACGGCCGCCGCCGTCACCGCTCTGGCCGGTGCCACCGCCTTCACCGCGCCCGGCGCTCTCGCGCCCGCCCCCCGCACCGAGCCCGGGTTTGCCCCTGCCGAATTCCCCGGCGGCGCGGACCCGGCCGCCTCGCTCGACCTGGCCCGCAAGCTGCTGCTGGTCGGCGACCACGGGGAGGACCTCAAGCTCGACTACCTGCGTATCCTGATCGACGGTCAGCTGCCGCCGCGGGCCAGGTCCAAGAAGGTCCTGGTGATCGGCGCCGGGGTGGCCGGGCTGACCGCCGCGACCCTGCTCAAGGCGGCCGGACACCAGGTCGTCGTCATCGAGGCCAACGGCAGCCGGGTCGGCGGCCGGGTGAAGACCTTCCGGGGCGTGTTCTCCGACAAGGCGCTGTATGCCGAGGCCGGGGCGATGCGACTGCCGGACTTCCACCCCCTGGTCCTGGCGTTGGCCGACAAACTGGGGGTCAAGCGGCGGTTGTTCTACAACGCCGACGTCGCCCCCGGCGCGGAGCCCACCGGGGCCGTGCCGCCGGTCGTCTACACCTCGTTCACCGGCACGGTGTGGACCAACGGCCCGGACCACGGCGGTTTCAAGGCCCCGGCAGCGACCAACCGCACCCGGATCCTGGTCAACGGCCAGGAGACCAGCCAGGCCGGCTACGCGGCGGCGCCGACGAAGGTGAACTCCAGCTTCGGGGCCGCCGTCACCACCACCATGGCGGCGGCCGTGGACAAGGCCCTGCAGAAGGTCACCGTCGCCCCTGGCCCCATCCAGCAGCAGATCAACGCCTGGCGCGAGATCCTGGAGAAGTTCGACGGCTACTCCACCCACCGCTTCCTGGTCGAGGAGGCAGGCTGGTCGCTCCCCGAGATCCAGGCCGCCGGCACCCTGGAGAACCTCACCTCGCGGCTGCACTACTCGCTGATCCCGACCCTGATGGACCGGGCCGCGATCACCCCGACCGGCCGCTACTGGGAACTGGACGGCGGCACCGCCTCGCTGACCGACGCCCTGTCCGCTCCGCTGCGCAACGACATCCGGATGGGACGACGGATGACCCGACTGGTGCAGACCGCCACCGGAGTCCGGGTCGACACCACCGCCGAGAGCGGCGACGAGGCTTCCTGCGACGGTGCACCGACCGCCCCGTCCGAGTCGTTCACCGGCGACTACGCCATCGTCGCCATTCCCTTCAGCGCGCTGCGCTTCTGCAGCGTCGAACCGCTGATGTCCTACCCCAAGCGCCGGGCCGTCACCGAGCTGCACTACGACTCGGCGACCAAGGTGCTGCTGGAGTTCCGGACCCGCTTCTGGGAGCAGGGCCCGACCGGCTTCACCGGGGGCGGCAGCGTGTCCGACAGCCCCAGCCGCTTCACCTACTTCCCCTCCCACTCGCCGGCCGGCTCGGCCGGCGGCGTGGTACTGGCCGCCTACACCTGGTCGGACGACGCGGAGCGCTGGGACTCGCTGACCGACGGCGAGCGCTACGCCTTCGCCCTGGACGACCTGGAGCGGATGTTCGGTCCGGTGGTCCGCCGCGAGTTCACCGGTGTCGGGGCGACCCAGTCCTGGGCGCGGGCCCGCTACGCGCTGGGCGAGGCAGTCGTGTTCACCCCCGGCCAGCTGCACGAGCTGCACGCGGCGAGCCGCACCGTGGAGGGACGGGTCCACTTCGCCGGCGAGCACACCAGCCTCAAGCCGGCCTGGATCGAGGGAGCACTGGAGTCCGGGGTCCGCACCTTCCTGGAGGTCCACCCGCGCTGAGGCCGACCCGCTGCAACCATTCGTGTGATCGTCACACCGGTTGGCGTGTCCTGGAAAGCCGCAGTTCACTACTGGCCGATGCTCAGCAATGTGGACAGGGAACGCTTTCGGCGCAGCAGGACCGCAGCATTGCTGGCGTTGGCCGCCGCAGCCCTGACGCCGGCGCTCTGCGCCCCGGCGACGGGGCTGACGCGCGGCGGCGAGGACCGCTACGCGCTGGTGCTGAGCGTGGCGACCAACACGGTCGGCCGGCCGGGGGTGCCGGTCCGGCCGGGCGAGCGGCTGGTCCGCAGCTACCGGCTGCACAACCTCGCCGAGTACCCGCTGCACGGGCTGCGACTCGTCGATCCGCAGGCGCCGGGCGGCGCGATCACCTGCCCGCACGGCGACCGGCTGCCCGGCCTGGTCGACGAGACCTGCACGGCCGTACTGAAGGCCGGTGCCGCCGCCGGGCTCCGGCTGGTCCGGGTCGAGGCCTCGGCGCGTGCCCCGGGCGAGTACTCGGATCCGATCACGTCGGCCGAGGCCGGATACCTGGGCCGAGCCAGCGGGCTGACCCTGCGTCGGGAGGTCGGCCCGGACACCGCCCTGCGCTCGCTCCCCGGCCCGGTGCGGCCGGAGCTGCTGCGCTACCGGCTCGCCGCCCCGGGAAGCGTGTCCGTCCAGCAACTGCGGCTGACCGATCCGCTGCTGGCCGGCGGCCGGCTGGACTGCGGCGGCGGGAGCGGGCTGCCGGACCGGCTGGCCGCCGGGGCGACCCTGGACTGCACCGTCGTCGTCCCCGCGCGACCGGGCGTCCACCTGGGGACCGCACGGGCACTCGGCGCGGCCGAGGACGGCGCGGTCGCCGAGGACGGACGCCCGCTCCCGCCGGTCGACCTGGCGGCCGAGGCCACCGGCGGCTACACGGTCGCAGCCCCGCCGCCGGCAGCACCGGCCCCACCGCGCCACCCGCACGCCCCGCACCCGCGCCCTCCCCGCCCCCGCCGGCCCGGCCC
>Ga0302314_10006909_pt1 | contig 20471 bp, 18 predicted proteins | sample III_Palsa_N2_3_FD_200533 | JGI IMG/M metagenome (GOLD analysis project Ga0302314, IMG submission 200533) | Peat permafrost microbial communities from Stordalen Mire near Abisko, Sweden - III_Palsa_N2_3 | ecosystem: Environmental > Terrestrial > Soil > Palsa > Peat permafrost | place: Sweden... | reverse complement strand
TGCGGGCGCCCAGTTCGTCACGCCGCTTTCGCTCGCCGCCCTGGCCGAGGACAAGGTCTATAGCGAGCTCTTCTCCCTGACCGACGAGGCGGAGATGGGCCATATCGAGCTGTCGCGCTCGGCCGACCTCGTCGTCGTCGCGCCGGCCACGGCCGACCTGATGGCCAAGGCCGCCCATGGCCTTGCCGATGATCTGGCCTCGACCACCCTGCTCGCCACCGACAAGCCGGTGTTGATGGCGCCGGCGATGAATGTGCGGATGTGGGAGCATGCCGCGACGAAGCGGAACCTCGCCAGGTTGCGCGCCGACGGCGTCACCATCGTCGGCCCCGACGAGGGCGCCATGGCCTGCGGCGAGTTCGGGCCCGGCCGCCTTGCCGAACCCCAGGCCATTTTCGAGGCCATCCTGGCCGCCCTGGAGCCCGGCAAGACCAGGCCGCTGTCGGGCAAGCGCATCCTGATCACCGCCGGCCCCACCGCCGAGCCGATCGATCCGGTGCGCGTGCTGACCAACCGCTCCAGCGGCAAGCAAGGCTACGCCATCGCCGAGGCCCTGGCGCGACTAGGGGCGGAGGTGGTCATGATCTCCGGCCCGACGGCCTTGCCCGAACCGCGCGGCGTCAGGCGTGTCATGGTCGAGACCGCGCGCGAAATGCTCGCCGCCTCGCAAGCGGCGTTGCCGGCCGACGCCGCCGTCTGCGTCGCCGCCGTCTCCGACTGGCGCGCCGACGAGGTGTTCGGCGTCAAGCTGAAGAAGGGCAAGGACGGGCCGCCCGCTATCCGGCTGGTGGAGAATCCCGACATCCTCGCCACCATCGCCGCCACCGGGCCAAATCGGCCGAAACTGGTGGTCGGCTTCGCGGCCGAGACGGGCGATCTTGAAATGCACGCCCGCGCCAAGCTGGCCCGCAAGGGCTGCGACTGGATTGTCGCCAACGACGTGGCCGAGGACGGCATCATGGGCGGCGACGAGAACGAAGTGCTTTTGGTCTATCCGCAAGGGACCGAGGCCTGGCCGCGCGCCTCCAAGACGCAGATCGCCGCCCGCCTCGCCACCCGCATCGCCGAGGACCTGGCATGAGCCCCGTCATCGCGATCACCCGCCTGGCCCACGCCGAGGGCCTGCCGCTGCCGGCCTATGAGACCGAACACGCCGCCGGCATGGACCTGCGCGCCGCCGTCGCCGACGACGCGCCGCTGACCTTGCGCCCCGGCGAGCGCGACGCGGTGCCCACCGGCTTGGCCATGGCCATACCGCCGGGCTTCGAGGGCCAGGTGCGGCCGCGCTCCGGCCTGGCGCTGCGCTCAGGCGTCACCTGCCTGAACACGCCCGGCACCATCGACGCCGACTATCGTGGCGAGGTGAAGGTGATCCTCATCAATATGGGCGCGAGCGACTTCACCATCCGGCGCGGCGACCGCATCGCTCAACTGATCATAGCACCGGTGACAAACGCCACCTGGAGCGAGGTTGCGAGCCTTGACGAGACCGCGCGCGGCCAGGGCGGCTTCGGCTCGACCGGAGGCCGCTAGCCGCCCATTCGGGCCTGTGTCAGAATTGTGTCCGCTAAGCGTCTGAATTCCTACATTTTCCATATAAGTTCTATTTTTGTTCTTGATCCGCTCCTGAGCCCGTGCTGGACTTGTGGATAAGTCGGGGAGCCTTTCCATGGTTGCACGGGTCGTCACGGTGGCCTTCCAGGGGGTGGAAGCGCGGCGCGTCGACGTCGAAGTGCAACTAACCAATGGGGAATTCGCCTTCGTCATCGTCGGGCTGGGCGATAAGGCGGTGGCGGAAAGCCGCGAGCGGGTGCGGGCGGCGTTCACCGGCCTCGGCCTCGCCCTGCCCGGCAAGCATATCGTGGTCAATCTGGCGCCCGCCGACCTGCGCAAGGAGGGCAGCCACTACGACCTGCCGATCGCGCTTTCGATCATGGCGGCCATGGGCATCGTGCCGCCCGACGCCCTGAACGACTGGGCCGCCGTTGGCGAGCTTGGCCTGGACGGGCGGATCGCCGCCGTCGCCGGCGTGCTGCCGGCCGCGGTCGCCGCCAGCGCCATGGGGCTGGGCCTGATCTGCCCGGAAGCTTCGGGGCCGGAAGCCGCCTGGGTCGGCGATTGCCGCGTACTCGCGCCGAAGTCGCTGATCTCCCTGGTCAACCATTTCCGCGGCCAGCAGATCATGAGCCCGCCGACGCCGGGGCCGGCGCTGGATGGGCCGCCCACCGCCGATCTGCGCGACGTCAAGGGCCAGGAGGGCGCCAAGCGGGCGCTGGAAATCGCCGCGGCCGGCGGTCACAACCTGCTGTTCATCGGCCCGCCCGGCTCCGGCAAGTCGATGCTGGCCCAGCGGCTGCCGGGCCTTCTGCCGCCGCTGTCGCCGACCGAGCTTCTGGAAACCTCCATGGTGCATTCGGTGGCCGGGCTGATCGCGCGCGGCGCCCTGACCCGCGCCCGGCCCTTCCGCAGCCCGCACCACTCGGCGTCCATGGCCGCCCTGACCGGCGGCGGCCTGCGCGCCAAGCCGGGCGAGGTGTCGCTGGCGCACAACGGGATTCTGTTCCTGGACGAACTTCCGGAGTTCACCGGCATTAGGTAGCAAACGGGACTAAACGGCCAGCCCCCTTTTGGGGGTCCGGGGGTATTTTTGTGCGCCATGACAGCCGCACGCACAACCCCGCGCCCGACGCACGAAGCGCCCAACACCGTCTCAGGCTTGGTCCGCAAGCGCGCCGAGATCGCCGGCCAGATAGAGGTCGCCCAGATCGCGCTCAGACGCCTGATCTCAGACCTAGACCACGTTGACGCGACCATCCGCATCTTCGCCCCCGAGATCGCGACGGAGACCATCAAGAGCCGGCCTAACCCGCCTCAGCATCAGGCCCTACGCGGCGAGGTCAAGCGGACCATCCTAGACGCCCTCAGAGAGGCCAAGCACCCCATAACCTCAGCCGACATAGCCCTGCACGTCATGGGCGCCCGTTGCCTGCCAGCGAGCGACCCCGAGCTTAAGCTGATCTTCGTGCGTCGCGTCTGTCAGGCGCTCAACCTCATGCGCCACAAGGGCGTCGTGCGGTCTGTGGAACAGCCGGGGCGGTTTTTGGGGTGGGAGTTGGTCTAGCGGTCTTGCGGAAGCTTCCGGGTGTGAAACTTCCCTTTCTGCATCGCGATCAATTCGCCCATCACGATGTTTCGAACGACCTCGTTTATCCCCGTTCCCCAGCCGAAACGCTTCGCTACAGTGAGCAAATAGTCCGCTTCTTCCTGCTGCATTTTGAATGCCACAGGAACGCGGGGCGCGATCTTAGCTGGTTGACCGCGTTGATTTTTTGGCTTGTCGGCCAGGGATAAGTCCGCGATTAAGAATAGGTTTCTTAATCACCATATTTCATTGCCCAGCGATGTCGAATCTGACAGGGTGTCAGGACGCGATTCGCCTTGCGCGCGTCGCTGAGTGCGTTAACGAGTTGTTAAAGAAAAAGGGCGGCCACAAGGACCGCCCGTGAGTTGGCAGGTTTACCCTAAGAGCGGGGCCAGCTTCGGAAGTGAGCCACTACGTGCTCAAGTCTTCCTAAGCGAAGTCGGGTGTACGCGTGAACGTACACAAGGCTTAGCCCCGCCAGGGGCGTGGTCGCGGTCTTCATCATCTATTCCTTTCAACGGTGACGGCGCGGATGGCGCCTGTCCGCACGCGTGCCGCGCGGGCCGTGGTCAGGAATGTGTGCGAATCAAGATCGCGAACGGCGGTAGTCTGTCGGACTTCATTAACCAGTTCAAGGCGGCTCCCTAAGCCGCCGACCGTTGCCAATAGCCCTTCCACTGACGGCTCACAGGGTGGTTGAGCGCGGCGCCCGTGACGGCAAGGTATTGCTCGCCGTTGGAAACGCGGCGGTGATCCTCGCGCCAAACCACATCACCACATTCTACTTCGTGTGGGATCAGGAGCTTGAGAACTTTGTCCTTAGACAAGTCGAGACAACCGAAGTTGCCGACGAAGACGACTAGCGCGGCCAGCGCCGCCGCAATCAGCCTTCAAAATTGGTCGTCACCTTAACCTCCTGAATTCACTGGCATTTTGCACCAGGAACCCGTCGGTCCCATTTGATACATAATGCCGGAGTTCACCGCGCAGGCCTTGGATAGTTTGAGGGCGCCCCTCGAAACCGGCGAGGTGGTCGTGGCCCGCGCCAACGCCCACATCCGCTATCCGGCCCGCGTGCAACTGGTGGCGGCGATGAACCCCTGCCGCTGCGGTCACGGCGGGCTCGGGCGCGGAGCCTGCGGGCGCGCGCCGCGCTGCCTGCAGACCTATCAGAGCCGCATCTCCGGGCCGCTGCTCGACCGCATCGACCTGCAGGTCGAGGTGCCACCGGTGACCGCGACCGATCTGGCCTTGCCCGCCGCCGCAGAAGGCACGGCCGAAGCCGCCGCCCGCATCGCCCAGGCGCGCAGCGCCCAGGCTGAGCGTGCGCGGGACGCCGGCGAGGACGCCGCCCCGATCAATGCTCGCGCCGACGGCGGCTTTCTTGAGCGCATCGCAACCCTCGACCAGCCGGCAGCAGCCCTGCTCGCCAAGGCCGCCGAGGCTAATGGCCTGACCGCGCGCGGCTGGACGCGCACACTGAAGCTCGCCCGCACCATCGCCGACCTGGACGGCGCCGCATCCGTGCGTCGCCTGCACGTCGCCGAGGCGTTGATCTATCGCCGCGTCGGGCCGGCGGCGGAGATGGCGGGCATGCGCGCCTAGGCCCTCGCGTGCGTTTGACCGCCCGTTAAGCCGTGCGGCGCTAACCTTGCCGCGTCATGGCCAAAGCCCCCTCACCGAACGGCATCCCGCTCGAACAGCTGGCCGCGCTCAGCCATGAGTTCCGCACGCCCCTGAATGGCGTCCTCGGCATGGCGCGGCTGCTGGACTCCACTCGGCTGACCGCCGAACAGCGCGCCTATGTGGCGGCGCTGAACGAGAGCGGTGGCCACCTTCTTGGCCTGGTCAACGACGTGCTCGACTACGCCAAGCTGGGCGCGGCGGGCATGGAGCTGAGCCCGGCCAGCGTCGATGTCGAAGACGTACTGCGTTCGGTCTGCGAACTCATGAGCCCGCGCGCCCATGAAAAGGGCCTGGAGATCGGCTGGGCCGCCGAGGCGGGCCTCGATCCCATCCTGGCCGACGAGGGGCGGCTGAAGCAGATCCTGCTCAACTTCGCCGGCAACGCCGTCACGTTCGTGGAGACCGGCGGCGTCCTGCTGCTCGCCGAGCGCGCCGGCGCCGGTCGCCTGCGCTTCACCGTCTCCGACACCGGCCCGGGCGTCGCCGAGGCGGCGCGCGCCCGCATTTTCGAGGCCTTCACCCATGCCGATCCCGAGCACGGCACGCGCCTGGGCGGCGCGGGCCTGGGCCTGGCCATCGCCAGCCGCATCGCCGAGGCCATGGGCGGCGAGGTTGGAGTGGTCGGCGCCGTCGGGCGCGGCGCCGACTTCTGGTTTGAAGCCCCGTTCGAGGCCGCCGGCAAGGCCAGGGCCGATGCGCCCCTGGCCGGCCGGCGCGTCGCCGTCGTCTCTCCCAGCGCCATCCTGCGCGAAGCCGCTGGCCGGCAGATCGAGGCCAGCGGCGCTCGCGCCATCAAGACCGAGCGCTTGGACGAGGCCGTGGCCCAGACCAGCGCCTCCGACGTCATCCTGGTCGACCAGGCGCTCGCCAAGAGCCGCGCACGGCTGAAGCCGCCGCCCGGTCGCGCCGCCGTGGTGCTGCTGAAGCCCGAAGAGCGTGGCCGCATCGCCCGCCACCGCGCCGCCGGTTTCGCCGGCTATCTGATCAAGCCGCTGCGCCGCGCTTCGCTGGCCGCCCGCGTGCTGGCCGCCGAGGACGCGCAAAGCGCGCACCCGCCGATCGAAGATGAGCGCATCGCGCCCGAAGCCGAAACGCAGGCCGCCGCCGCGCCGGGCGCGCGCGTGCTGCTGGCCGAGGACAATCCGATCAACGCCATGCTGGCCCGCGCGCTTCTGGCCCGCGAGGGCTGCGGCGTCGACCATGTCACCGACGGCGAGGCGGCGCTGGAGGCCGCCAGCCGCGGCGGCTACGACCTGGTCCTGATGGATGTGCGCATGCCGCGCCTGTCCGGCATGGAGACCACGAGGGCGCTGCGCGCACGGGGCGTCGAGACGCCGGTCGTGGCCCTGACCGCCAACGCCTTCGAGGACGATCGCCGCGCCTGCCTGGCCGCCGGCATGGACGATTTCCTGGTCAAACCCCTGAGCCCCGAGGCGCTTCGCCGCGCCCTGCTGCTCTGGACCGGCCCCGGCTGGACGGCCGCCCGCAACCACGCCAAGCTCGCCGGCTAGACTCGGGGCTGCGTCGCCCTGATTTTGCGGGGAAGGCGGCCCATGTCCGGAACGATCGAGCCGGCCGACGCCGCCCTTCCCCCACCGGTCAAACGACGACGCCTCGGCGATGTGATCCGCGAGCTTCGCCGACCAAAAGTGTCGCTGATGCTGGTCCTGGGCATAGCCTCCGGCCTGCCCTTCGCGCTCATCGGCAACACGCTGGCCTTCTGGCTCAAGGACGCCCATGTCGGCTTGGCCGCGATCGGTTTCGTCTCCTGGGTCGGGCTGACCTATTCGATCAAGTTCGTCTGGGGCGCGCTGGTCGATCGGATCAAGGTCCCGATCATCTCCCGCATGGGTCGCCGACGCAGCTGGATGCTGATCAGCCAGGTGGTCGCCGGCGCCGGGCTGGTCGGCATGGGCCTGATCGACCCCAAGGCCCAGTTCTGGCCGTTCGTGGCCCTGGCCCTGGTTGCGGCGCTCGGCGCGGCGACCCAGGACACGGCCATGGATGCCTGGCGGATCGAGACCGCCGTGGACGCCGACGATCTCGGCCTGCTCACATCGGCTTACAGCGTCGGCTACCGCCTGGCGCTGATCTTCACGGAATCGATCATCCTGATGGTCTCCAAGCGCCTTGGCTGGCCGCTCAGCTACGTGATCTACGGCGCGGCCATGTCGATCGGGATCGCGGCCGTGCTGATCGCGCGGGAGCCGGCGGCGGCCGACACGGTTCTGGAAGCCAAGAGCCAGGACGCCAAACGCCATCCGGCGCGGGCCGTCTATGACGCCGTGATCGGGCCACTGATCGTCTTTTTCCGCACCCATGGCCTGGCCATGGCGGTGCTGATGCTGAGCACCATCACCTTCTACCACCTATGCGACTACATGCGCGGGCCGATGAGCAATCCCTATTACAGCGCGCTGAATATCGACAAGGACACGATCGGCTGGGTGCGGCTGGTGGTGGGTACGCCGGGCTCCCTCATCGGCATCGCGCTTGGCGGCTTCTCGTCCCTGCGCCTCGGCAACCACCGCACCCTGATTGTCGGCGCCATCGTCCAGCCCCTCGCCATCGCCGCCTTCGCATTGCTGGGCTGGCACGGCGGCGACTACGCGATGCTCCAGGCGGGCGGGATAAAGCTGAGCGCCTTCGAGGTGATCATGACGGTGGACTCCATCGCCATCGGCTATTCCGGCGTGGCGCTGATCTCCTACATGTCGACCCTGACCAGCCTCGGCTATACGGCCACCCAATACGCCCTACTCACCTCGGCCCTGGCGATCACCGGCAAGTTCCTGAAGGGCTTTTCCGGATCGATCGTGGTGCTGTTGCAGCACGGTCGGACGCTGCTCGACGCCTTCGCGTTGTTCTACCTGGTGGCCGCGGCCCTCGGCGCGCCGGCCATCGTCCTCTGCATCGTCCTGACCCGGCTTACCCCGGCGCCCGCTCGCACCACGGATTGAGGTCCGGCTCCTCGCCGATCAGGGCCAGGCCGGCGGCGATGGATTCCAGCTCGGCGCCCGTGCTGACCTTGGCCGGATCGAAGCGACGCTCGAACAAGGCCCGCACCGCCGGCACGAAGGACGAGCCGCCGGTCAGGAAGACCCGGTCGATGGCTTCGGGCTTAAGCCTGGCGTTGCTCAGCGCCTCGTCGACCGCCCCGTCGATGGCCGCTAGGTCGCGGCCGATCCAGCTCTCGAACTCGGTCCGCTCGACGTCGCGCTGGATGTCGATGCCGCCGGCCTGAAAGACGAAGCGCGCGGCGCCCTGGCCCGACAACGCCTCCTTCAACCGCGAGATCGACTGGTAGAGCAGATAGCCATATTCGCCGTCGAGAAACTCGACCAGCCGGGCGATCTTCTCCGGCTCCAGCGCCCGCCGCATGATGCCGCGGATGTCGCTCATGTCCCGTGAGGCGCGCATCAGGGCCAGCTGGTCCCAGCGCGCGAAGCTGGCGTAGTAGCGGTTGGGCATGGGCGCGACATTGTCGAAGTCGCGATAGGCCGAGCCCTTGCCCAGCGCCGGCGAGACCAGGTTGTCGATCAGCCGGTAGTCGAAGGCGTCGCCAGCCACGCCCACCCCGGCCTGACCGAGCGCCTTGGAGGTCAAGACGCCGCGCTTGCGGGTGAAGCGGACGATGGAGAAGTCGCTGGTGCCGCCGCCGAAGTCGCCGACCAGCACGGTGGCGTCGGCGTCGAGCTGGCGGGCGAAGAAGAAGGCCGCCGCGACCGGCTCGTAAGCATAGAGGATCTCCGAGACCCCCAGGCGGCGGAAGGCGGTCTCGTAGCGCGACAAAGCCAGGGCCGGATCGGGAAAGGCGCCGGCGAACCGAACCGGCCGCCCGACGATCAGCCGCGCCGGCGGCTCGGCCATCACCGTCCCGGCATGGGCGCGCACCCTGAACAGGAAGGCCGAGAGCAGGTCTTCGAATTTGTATCGACGGCCGAGAATGACCGTCTCCGAGAACGCCGCGCTGGCGGCGAAACTCTTAAACGACTGGATGAACCGCGTCTCGCCCGGGTCCTCCAGATAGGCGTCGATCGCCCAAGGCCCGGCCTCGACCAGGCGGCCGCTCGGCAGGTCGGAGTCCGAGCGAAAACTCAGGCAGGAGCGGAAGGTGGTCGATGCCGCGTCGTCGAACGCGAAGTCGGCCAGCACCGCCTCGCCGTCGTCGCCGGTCCTGGAGACCACGGTGTTTGTGGTGCCGAAATCGATCCCGAGGGTGGATGTCGAGGCGGGCATGCGCGCGCCGGAGCACCGGCGTGCTCCGCCTTCGTCAGCTTTAAGGGTGAGGGCCGGCGTTGATGAAGCCTGCCGCGCCCGCCGTCAAGCTTGCGCTACCAGACCCGCCACCAGGGCTTGACCTTCGCACCGGCGTAGACGAGCTCGCCCGGCGTCCCGCCATAGGTGTCGGGCGACCAGCCGCTCTCGAGCAACCGCCCAACGAAGGCCTCGACCAGCGGCCCCCCGCGCGGCGGCGCCTGGTCGCCGATGTCGCTGTCCCAGGCGCGGACGAGGATGCGGCGCGACTGGCCGTCCTTGGCCAGCGTCACCGCCCAGTCGGCGCCGGGACGGCTAGGGCCGTTCGGCTGTTTGAAGTGCGCGGTGAGCTGGCCGGTGACGGTGATCGACCAGCCGCCCGCCCCTATCACGGCTCGACGCTCACCGCCGGGCGGTCATAGGCCGCCATGGTGGCCATCTGCAGGATCTTGGAGACCGAGGCCGAGAGCGGGCAGATCTGCACCGATTTCGACAGGCCGAGCAGCATCGGGCCGACCACGGTTGCGCCGCCCAGCGCCTGGACCAGCTTGGTCGAGATGGACGCGGAGTGGATGGCCGGCATGATCAGCACATTGGCCGCGCCGGTCAGGCGCATGAACGGGAAGTTGCCGCGCTTGTCCGGCTCCAGGGCCAGTTCAGGCGGCATCTCGCCCTCATATTCGAAGTCGATCTCCATCTGGTCCATCATGGCGACGGCGTCGCGCACCTTTTCCGACCGCTCGCCCATGGGGTTGCCGAAGGTCGAATAGGACATGAAGGCAAGCTTCGGCTCGAAGCCCAGGTCGCGCACGGCGTGGGCCGCCTCGATGGCGATCTCGACCAATTCCTCGGCCTCGGGCATCTCGGTGATATTGGTGTCGGCGATGAACAGGGTGCGGCCCTTGGTCAGCACCACAGACATGCCGATCACCCGCCCGCCCGGCGCCGGATCGATCACTCGCATCACCTCTTCCAGCACCTGGTCGAAACTGCGCGTGACGCCGGTGACCAGGCCGTCGGCATGGCCGAGCGCCACCATGGAGGCGGCGAAGGAGTTGCGGTCCTGGTTGATCAGTCGCTGGACGTCGCGGACCAGATAGCCCTCGCGCTGCAGCCGGCTGTAGAGGAACTCGACATATTCGGCGTTCCGCTCGGAAACGCGGGCGTTGATGATCTCAAGGCCGGTGTCGGTCGGATCGAGCCCGACCAGCCGCATGTTCTGGTGCACCAACTCCTCGCGCCCGACCAGGATGGCTTGACCGAGGCCGCCGCTCTGGAAGGCGTAGGCGGCGCGGATGACGCTGGCCTCCTCGCCCTCGGCGAAGACGATGCGGCGCTTGGGGCCTTGCGACACCGCGCCGGAAATCTTCTGCAAAAAGCCGGCGGAGGGATCGAGCCGTTGCGCGAGGCCAGCGCGATAGGCGTCCATGTCTTCGATCGGGCGCCGCGCGACGCCGGTGTCCATCGCCGCCTGGGCGATGAAGGGCGGGACATACCAGATCAGCCGCGGGTCGAAGGGCGCCGGGATGATGTATTCCGGCCCGAACTTCAGCGCCTTGCCGTGATAGGCGGCGGCGACCTCGTCGGGCACGTCCTCGCGCGCCAGCATGGCCAGGGCCTGGGCGCAGGCGATCTTCATCTCGTGATTGACCCGCCGCGCGCGCACGTCGAGCGCGCCCCGAAAGAGGTATGGGAAGCCCAGCACGTTGTTGACCTGGTTCGGATAGTCCGACCGGCCGGTGGCGATGATCGCGTCGGAACGAACGGCCAGCACCTCTTCCGGCGTGATCTCAGGGTCGGGATTGGCCATGGCGAAGATGATCGGATTGGGCGCCATCGTCTTGATCATCTCGGCCGTCACAGCGCCCTTGACCGAAAGGCCCATGAAGACGTCGGCGCCCACCATGGCCTCGGCCAGGGTGCGCTTGTCGGTGTCGACCGCGTGGGCCGACTTCCACTGGTTCATGGACTCGGTTCGACCCCGGTAGATCACCCCCTTGGTGTCCACGGCGATGCAGTTCTCGGATCGCACCCCCATGGCCTTGACCAGATCCAGCGAGGCGATGCCCGCCGCGCCGGCGCCGTTCAGGACCAGTTTCAGGTCCTTCAGCTCGCGGCCGGTGATGAAGCAGGCATTGATCAGGCCCGCGGCCGAGATGACCGCCGTGCCGTGCTGATCGTCGTGGAAGACCGGGATGTCGAGCAGCTCCTGCAGCTCGGTCTCGATGCGGAAGCACTCCGGGCTCTTGATATCCTCCAGATTGATGCCGCCGAAGGTGACGCCGATATTCTTCACCACGGTGATGATCTCGTCGGGATCGCGCGAGGAGACCTCGATGTCGATGGAATCGACGTCGGCGAACCGCTTGAACAGCACCGCCTTGCCCTCCATCACCGGCTTGGAGGCGAGCGCGCCGAGGTCGCCGAGGCCGAGGATGGCGGTGCCATTGGAGATGACGGCGACCAGATTGCCCTTCGACGTATAGTCGTAGGCCAGGTCCGGATTCTCGGCGATGGCGCGCACCGGCACGGCGACGCCCGGCGAATAGGCCAGGCTGAGATCGCGCTCGGTGTCCATCGGCTTGGTCGCGACCACGGCGATCTTGCCGGGCTGCGGATCGCGGTGGAAGGCCAGGGCCTCTTCGTCGGTGAAGGTGCGTTTTTCGGAGTCGCTCATGCCGTACTTTGGCTTTTTGATTGCGGCGAGGCCCCTCCCCCGCCCGGGGCCGGCACCCTAACGAGGCCGCCCCGCGCCCACAACCGCCGCCGGTCATTTGGCGTGGCGTTTGGCTTGCGCCCCGCGTCGCGTTAGGGGACGGTTCTGCGCGTAAAGGGGTTGAACCATGACCATCGGCAGCGAAGACGAGCTTACCCGGTTGCGCCACGTGGGTCGCGTCGTCGCCCGCACCATGACGGCGATGGCCAGGGCGCTGGAGCCCGGCATGACCACGGGCGAGCTGGACACGCTCGGCCGCGCCCTCCTGGAGCGCGAAGGCGCCCGCTCGGCGCCCGAAGTCACCTACGATTTCCCGGGCGCGACCTGCATTTCGGTCTTCCCCCAGATCGCCCACGGCATTCCCGGCGATCAGGTTCTGCAGGCCGGCGACCTGGTCAATATCGACGTCTCGGCCGAGATCGACGGCGTCTTCGCCGACACTGGGGGCAGCTACGCCATGCCCCCCATCTCGCCGCGCATTGAGAAGCTCACCCGCGACGGGCGGCGGGCGATGTGGACCGGCGTGCGGGCGGTCAAGGCGGGCGGGCGGCTGAACGAGATCGGCCGCGCCATCCAGGGCTTCGCCGACAAGAACGGCTATACGCTGATCCGCAACCTCGCCAGCCACGGGGTCGGCGACGCCCTGCACGAGGATCCGACGGAGATCGCCACCTGGTACGAGCCGCGCGACCAGCGGCGCATCGGATCAGGCTCAGTCTTCACGATCGAGCCCTTTCTCTCCATGGGCTCGGAATGGGCGCTGGACACCGACGACGGCTGGACTCTGACCGCCGAGGGCGGCCGCCCGACCGTCCAGTACGAACACACCCTGGTCGCGACGCCGCGCGGCCCGGTCGTCGTCACCCTGGCCGATTGAGCCCGCCGGTGAGCGACGATCAGGCCCGGACGCGGCTCAAGATCGGCGTCGGCGGCGCGCTCGGCCGCATGGGCCGCGCCATCATCGCCGCCGTCGAGGCCCGCGAGGACGCCAGCGTGGCGGCGGTGTTCGACCAACCGGCGCGGGCCGGCGAGAGCGTCGATGGCCTGAAGCTCGGCGACCTGGAAACGGTCCTCGCCGCCAGCGAGGTGGTGATCGATTTCTCGACGCCGGCGGCCTCGGTCGCCCTCGCCCGGCGCGCGGCCGAGCGCGGATCGCCCGCCCTTGTCATCGGCGCGACCGGCGCCTCGGCCGAGGACGAGACCGCCATCGCCGAAGCGGCCAAAAGCGTCGCCATCGTCCGCTCCGGCAACTTCTCCTTGGGCGTGAACCTGCTGCTCGGCATGGTCGGCCAGGCGGCGCGGCAGCTCCGGCCGGAAGACTGGGACATTGAGATTTTCGAGGCCCACCACCGGCGCAAGGTCGACGCGCCCTCCGGCACGGCTTTGATGCTGGGCGAGGCGGCCGCCAAGGCGCGCGGCGCGGACCTCGCTGAAGTCGCCGAGCGCGGCCGCGACGGCCAGACCGGCGCGCGGGCCGCCGGCGCCGTCGGCTTTTCGGTCATGCGCGGCGGCGGCCTCGTCGGCGAGCACAGCGTCAGCTTCATCGCCGAGGACGAGGTGATCACCCTCGCCCATTCGGCCCGCGACCGCAGCCTGTTCGCCCGTGGCGCGCTCGCCGCGGCCCTCTGGGTGGCCGGCAAGCCGCCCGGCCTCTACGACATGCAGGACGTATTGGGGTTCGGCCATGACTGACATCCTCTCCCTCGACGCCACCGACCAACTGGGTGCGCTGGAGGCCAAAAAGATCAGCGCCGCCGAGCTACTCGACGCCGCGGTGGGACGCTACGAGGCCACCCATGCCCAGCTGAACGCCGTGGTGGCGACCGACCTGGAGCGCGCGCGGCGGCGGGCGGGCGAGATCGACGAGCGGCGCGCCAGGGGCGAGGCGCTCGGCCCCCTCGCCGGCCTGCCGATGACCATCAAGGACAGCCTGGACGTCGAGCACATGCCGGCCTCGTCGGGCCTCGAGGCGCTACGGCAGCGCACCGCCGAGGACGCCGTCGTGGTGGCCAGTTCTCGCGCCGCCGGCGCGGTGATCTGGGGCAAGACCAATGTCCCGGTGATGACCGCCGACTGGCAGAGCTTCAACGCCCTCTACGGCACCACCAACAATCCGTGGAACCTGGAGCGCACCTGCGGCGGCTCGTCCGGCGGCGCCGCGGCCATGCTGGCGGCGGGCGTGACGGCGCTGGAGATCGGCTCGGACATCGGCGGCTCGCTGCGGGTGCCGGCGAACTTTTGCGGCGTCTTTTCGCACAAGCCGACCTGGGGCCTGGTGCCGCAGGCCGGCCATGTGCCGCCGAAACCCGGCGCCGTGGCCGCGCGCGACCTGAACGTGGTCGGTCCGATGGCGCGGTCTGTCCGCGACCTGCGCCTTTTGCTGTCGGTGATCGCGCCCGGGTCGGCGCCGGCGCAGGCGCCGGTGTCGCTGAAGGGCCGCAGGCTCGGCCTCTGGCTCGATGAGCCGGGATATTCGCTCGACCTCCAGGTGCGCGCCGTCATCGAGGCGTTCGCGGCGCGGCTCGCTGCTAACGGCGCGACGATCGAGCCGGTGCGGCCGGTGGACATCGCGGTGCTGACCCCGGCCTATCGAACCCTGCTGTCGGCGGCCATGGCCGAGGACAATCCGGCGGCGGCGCACATGAGCCATGGCCAATGGCTGGAGGCGAACGAGGCGCGAGTGCGGCTGGGACAGGAGGTCGCGCCCCTGTTCGAACGGCTGGACAGTGTCATCGCCCCGATCACGCCGGTGACCGCCTTTCCCCACGACCAGCAGCCCATGGGCGGACGCAGCCTGCGAGACTCCACCGGCAAGACCTTCGCCTACACCTCGATCCTGGAGTGGATCTCGCTCGCCACCGCCTGCGGCCTGCCGGCCACGGCGATCCCGGCGGGGTTGGCCGCCGACAGCCTGCCGGCGGGGGTGCAGATCATCGGCCGCCGCGGCGGCGACGACGACCTCCTGGCGCTCGCCCAGGCGATCGAGGACGAGGTGGGCGGCTTCCGCGCGCCGCCGCCCCTGCCGGCGGCCTAGGCGGCAGCCCGGATCGCCTCGATCTTGTCCCAGAGCAGAGCCCCGGCGTCGGCGCCGCCGAACCGCTTCAGCTGCTGGGCGCCGGTCGGCGAGGTGACGTTGATCTCGGTCATGTAGTCGCCGATCACATCGATTCCCACGAACAGCAGGCCGCGTTCCCTCAGGGCCGGGCCGATGATGCGGCAGAGTTCCAGGTCGCGCGGCGTCAGCTCCACCGCCTCGGCGCGGCCGCCGCGCGCCAGGTTGGAGCGGACCTGGTCCTTGGCCGGGACGCGGTTGATCGCCCCAACCGGCTCGCCGTCGATCAGGATGATGCGCTTGTCGCCCTTTGAGACGGCGGGGATGAACTTCTGCGCCACCACCGGCTCGCGCCCGATCATGGCGTGGAGTTCGAGCAGGGCGTCGAGATTGGGATCGTCGGGTTTGAGCCGCACCACGCCCGAGCCGCCGCCGCCGTAGAGAGGTTTCAGCACCATGTCGCCGTGCTCGGCGCGAAAGGCGTAGATCGCCTCGGGGTCGGAGGTGACCAGGGTCGGCGGCTGCACGCCGGCGAACTCGGTGACGAACAGCTTTTCCGGCGCGTTCCGCACCTGGGCCGGGTCGTTGACCACCAGGGTTTTGGGGTGGATGCGCTCCAGGAAGTGGGTCGCGGTGATGTAGGCGAGGTCGAAGGGGGGGTCCTGGCGCATCAGCACCACGTCCATCTCGCCAAGCTCCCGGGTCTCGTAAGCGCCGAGGCGGTGGTGGTCGCCCTTGACCGCCTGCAGGGTGAGCGGCCGGCCGCGCGCGAAGACCCGACCCTCCTGCAGCGACAGGTGATCCGGCGCATAGACCCAGAGCGTGTGGCCGCGGGTCTGCGCCTCCATCATCATCAGGAAGGTGGTGTCGGTGTCGATATTGATCGCCTCGACGGGATCCATCTGGATGGCGACGTTCAACGGCATTTGGGCGGCTCCAGCGTGCGGCTGATCACTAGGGGATGGCCGCCGGTCACGGCAACGCCGGAAATCCAGCGGGTGCGATCAGTTCAGCTGTAGCCGCACGCGTTCACGGGCGGCGCGGGCGGCGATGGTCGCACCGCCGTCGAGCACCTGGGCGCGGCCCAGCGCCTGCAACGCGCCAGCCAACGCGCCCTGGCCTTCCCGCGCGGCGGCGACGTCCAGCCAGGGGCGGTGATCCGAGGGATCGAGCAGGGCGCGGCGCAGCGCCGAGCGTTCGGCGCGGGCGAAGTCGCGCGCCTGGCTGGCGCGGGCGAAGATGTTGTTCTGCAGCCGGATCAGCACCGCCCGCGCCGGCGCCGGGGTCATCAGCACCTCCAGCCGCTCGGCCACGTGCGGCAAAAGGCCGGCCAGCAGCGCGCGGCGGGTCAGCTCCGACGGCAGCACCACCCGGCCCTCGCTGAAGGGGTCGAGCGCCAGCGGTCCCTCGGCCGTCTCGATACGCAAGAGGAAGTGGCCGGGGAAGTCGACCCCCTGGACCTGCAGGCCGGCCCGCCGGGCCACCTCGATATAGACAAGGCCCAGGGTCACCGGCAGGCCGCGGCGACGCTCCCAAAGGTCGATCAGGTCGGTATTGGCCGGGTCCTCATAGGTTATCAGGTCGCCGGTCAGGCGCATGTCGCCGCACATGGTCTCGGCCAGGGCCTCTTCGGGCGATTCCCTGGTCAAGCGAGCCTTCAGGCGCTCGACGGCCTCGGCGACGCCCTCGCGCGCGGGTTCTGGGTCGCGACCGGGCGTCTCGTGCAAGGCGCACGCGAGGCCCGCCTCGAACAGCGGAAACTCATCGTCGGACGCGCCGCCGGCGGCGGTCAACGCGGCCTCCGCCTCTTCGCGGGTCAATGACTGTCTCCGCGATCACTCACGACTCGTCGTCCTCGCTCCATGCGCCGCGAATATGACGCGGGAAGCGTCCGGGCGCGAGCGCCACCAGATCGAGCCGGACCTCCGCCGCTGCAAGCCTGGGCCGTCGCGCCGCGTAGGCGCGGAGCGCACGGCGCATCCGTTGGCGCTGGCTCAGGGTGACCGCCTCCAGCGCCGCCTCGATCGAGGCGCGCGCCTTGACCTCGACGGCGACCAGGGCGCGGCCGCGCAGCACCAGAAGATCGATCTCGCCCTGGGGCAGGCGGTGTCGGAAACCGAGGATGCGATAGCCCTTGGCCATCAGCCAGAGCGCCGCCACAAGCTCGCCACGGCGACCGGAAAGGCGCGCGGCCGTTCCGCGCAGGCGCCGCGCCTCAGTCACCCGCCTACGCTCCAAGAGGAGCTACGGCGGATCGAGGCCTGTCCGCCGAAGCCTCGGCGAAGGCGGATCACCGAGCGCCCTTCATCGCGAGCGCGCGCTGATAGAGGGTGCGGCGGTCGAGGCCGAGGGCCTTGGCCACCTCCGACGCCGCCTTGGCCGGGCCGAGCCGCGCCAGGGCCTCGGCCAGCGCGGTCTCGGCGTCGGCGGCCGTCGCGGCGGCGGCCTCGCCGGGCGCGATCACAATGACCAGTTCGCCCTTCGGCCGCGCCAGGGCTGGGTCGGCCGCCAGCTCGGCGAGTGTCCCGCGATGATGAGTCTCGTGCAGCTTGGTCAGCTCGCGCGCCACCACCGCCTGGCGCGTTCCGAGCACGGCGGCGGCATCGCCAAGGCTGGCGCGCAGGCGCGAGGCGCCCTCGAACAGCACCAGGGTGGCGCGCAACGGCGCAAGGACCTCGAAAAACGCCCGGCGCGCCACCGACTTTGGCGGCGGAAAGCCGGCGAACAGGAAGCGGTCGGTGGGCAGGCCGGCGGCTGCAAGCGCTGTGAGCACCGCCGAGGCCCCCGGAATGGGAATGACCGTATGACCGGCCGCGATCGCCTCGACCGCCAGCCGATAGCCCGGGTCAGAAACCAGCGGCGTGCCGGCGTCGGAGCAGAGCGCGATCCGCCCGCCCCGCGCCAGGGCCGCCAGCACGCGCGGGCGCACCCGCTCACCGGCATGGTCATCGTAGCGCTCAAGCGGCTTGGAAATGCCGTAGGTGGCGAGCAGCTTGCCGGTGACGCGGGTGTCCTCGGCCAGCACCAGGTCGGCGCCGGCCAGCACGTCGAGCGCGCGCAGGGTGATGTCGCGCAGATTGCCGATCGGGGTCGCGACCAGATAGAGGCCGGGCGCCAAAGGCGCGTCGCTCAAAGCCGGCGATGGCGGTCTAGCGGCCAAGGGCGTCGGCTCCCTGCGGCGCGGTCGCCAGTTGGCCGGTGATGTGGTCGAGCACGCGCCGTCCTTTCGCTGTGGCGACCAGGCGCTGGGCATCGACGGCCAGCCAGCCGCCGGCCGCGAGATCGGCCACCACGGGATGGCCTGAGCTCAAGGCCAGGGGCGCAAGCTCGCTCCAGGCCAGGCCCTCGTCGGTGCGCAGGCCCATCAGCAACCGCTCGGTGGCCGCCTCGTGTGGCGAAAGCCGTGTGCGCTCGACGAGGCCGACGCCAGTCACCTCGACGCGGGCGATATAGTCGCCGACCCGGCGCGCCGTAGCCGTGGCGATGCGGCCGGTCGCCAGGCTCAACCGCCCGTGCGCGCCGGGGCCGACGCCGAGATAGTCCCAGCCGCGCCAATAGGCGAGGTTATGGCGCGAGCGGGCTGCCGGTCCCCGCGCGTGGTTGGACACCTCATAGGCATCGAAACCCGCTGCGCTCAGCACGTCCTGCGTCGTCTCGTAGAGGGCATGCGCGGTCTCCTCGTCCACCGGCGCCATCGCGCCACGCGTCACGGCGCGGTCGAAGGCGGTGCCGGGCTCGATGGTCAGCTGATAGGGCGAGACGTGGCTGGGGCCGAGCGCGATGGCTTCGCTCAATTCGCGCGCCCAGTCGGCGACGCCCTGGCCCGGCCGGGCATAGATCAGGTCGATGGAGACCTGGCCCACAGCCGCGCGCGCCGCGCCGACCGCCCCACGCGCCTGGGCGGCGTCGTGGTTGCGGCCGAGGAAGGCCAGGGCCGCTTCGTCGAGCGACTGGACGCCGAGCGACAGGCGATTGACGCCCGCATCGGCAAAACCGGCGAACCGCCCGGCCTCCGCGTCAGTGGGATTGGCCTCCAGCGTGATCTCGACCTCGCCGTCGGCCGGCCAGAGCGCGCGGGCGGCGGCGATGATTTCGCCGACCTGGTCCGGCGTCATCAGTGAAGGTGTGCCGCCGCCGAAGAAGATCGAACTCAGTCGCCTGGGCGAGAGCGCCGCCGCCTGGCCCGCCATATCACGGAGAATGGCGCGGGCCAGCGCTACCGGCTCGTCGCCGCCGCGCGCCTTGACCACGTTGAAGTCGCAATAGGGGCAGATGCGCGCGCAATAGGGCCAGTGCACATAGAGGGCGAGCGGCGGCGTCAAAACACCGCCGCCTTCAGCATCTCGAAGGCGCGGGTGCGGTGGCTGAGCGCGGTCTTCTCCTCGGTGTCCATCTCGCCAAAGCTGCGCTCGCGGCCCTCCGGCAGGAAGATGGGGTCGTAGCCGAAGCCCTTGTCGCCGCGCGGCGGGAAACGCAATAGCCCGTCGACCCGGCCCTCGACCACGACGGCGGGGCCTCTCGGCCAGGCCAGAGCCAAGGCGCAGGTGAACCAGGCGGAGCGATCGCGCGACTCCGTCGCCTCCAGCCGCTCTTCCAGCTTGGCCATGGCCATGGCGAAGTCGCGGGCCGGGCCGGCCCAGCGGGCGGAATAGATGCCGGGCGCTCCGTCCAGCGCCGTCACCGAGAGGCCGGAATCGTCCGCCAGCGCGATCAACCCGCTGCTGTCGGCCGCCAGCCGCGCCTTCAGAAGCGCGTTGCCGACGAAGGTGGTTTCGGTCTCCTCCGGCTCGGCCAGACCCAGTTCGCCGGCAGAGATGACCGAAAACCGGGCCTCGAGCAGCTCGGCCAGTTCCCGCGCCTTGCCGGGATTGTGGGTCGCCGCGACCAGCTTGGCGCCGTTCGGCAGTGACAACGGCATGGCCGGCTTTCCCCAAGAGAACAACGGTTTCCGGGGAAATCTCTTTCCGATCAGACCTCCCGATGCAAGCGCCGCTCGCGCACCGACAATTGCTGCATTGCGAAAATGTAATCTATTACCAAGGTTTAATATTGTTTATCGATAAATCTCTTGATCGAAAATCAATGTTTTCGTACGTATCTCAACCAAGGACGGTGCTTCCAGAGCCTTGAAAACAAGCTCCACCGGCCCCAAATGCTGCACCGCAACAACCAACTGGGACAAAGACAATGAACCATTCTCTCCTCGACATGATCGACCGCTTCGCGATGACCTTCGGCAACCTGGCCCTGCTGGCCGCTCTTCCGGTCGCCGCCTTCGCCCTGGTCGCGCATGCCCTCTAAGAGCTACGCCTTGACCCCGCGCCAAGCCGGAGCATCTTCGCCGCCGGCCCTTTGATTGCTCCCGCTCGCCGGGCGTGAGAAGGGACCGGCGGCGAAACCAGGCGCGCTCAGCGCCTTGAAACAAATACGGCGAGGCCAGCCATGCGTGCTCTCGGACCCGGCTCGGTCTCCAGCTTCCTCAAAATCATCCTCGACGTCGTCTATGTCGCCCTGTGCATCAGCATCCTGCTGATCGGGATCGGCATGGTCGCCTCCCTGCTGTTCGACCTGAACCCCGCCCTGTTCAGCCAGGCGATCCGCAGCGGCCTGACCGCCAG
>Ga0302314_10006908_pt1 | contig 20471 bp, 19 predicted proteins | sample III_Palsa_N2_3_FD_200533 | JGI IMG/M metagenome (GOLD analysis project Ga0302314, IMG submission 200533) | Peat permafrost microbial communities from Stordalen Mire near Abisko, Sweden - III_Palsa_N2_3 | ecosystem: Environmental > Terrestrial > Soil > Palsa > Peat permafrost | place: Sweden... | reverse complement strand
TACGCTGGCTCATCGGTCGCGAGCATGTCTATATCAATCGCATCGTCCGCGAGTTGAAGTACACCAACGGTGAAAAAAAGCGCCTGCTCGACAAGGTCAACAAGACTGTTGACGTGATGCGCACCCTCGAGCGCCAGATCAAGACGCTAGATACCAAATTCGAGGCCTCAAAGTCCGAGGAGCTGCGCAAGGAGTACCGCCGCCAGCAGAAGAACTGCCGCACCGATCTGGAGCGCGTCGAAGCTGACGCCGGCATCTCCATCGCCGATCTCAAGCGCACGCAGCGAGAGATGATTCAGGGCGATATGGACGCCGAGCGTGCCAAGCGCGAGCTCATTGAGGCTAACCTTCGCCTTGTCGTCTCCATCGCGAAAAAGTACACCAATCGCGGCCTGCAGTTCCTCGACCTGATCCAGGAGGGCAACATCGGCCTGATGAAGGCGGTGGACAAGTTCGAGTATCGTCGCGGATACAAATTCTCCACCTACGCGACGTGGTGGATTCGTCAGGCTATCACTCGCGCCATCGCGGACCAGGCCCGCACCATCCGCATTCCAGTGCACATGATCGAGACCATCAACAAGCTCATCCGCACCTCGCGTCAGCTGGTGCAGGAGCTTGGCCGAGAAGCTTCTTCGGAAGAGATCGCGCGTCGCATGGATATTCCGGTTGCAAAGGTCCGTAAGGTCCTCAAAATTGCACAGGAGCCCATCTCGCTCGAGACCCCCATCGGAGAAGAGGAAGATTCGCACCTTGGCGACTTCATCGAAGACCGTATGGCCGTCAGCCCCTCCGATGCCGTTATCTCGGTGAATCTGAAGGAGTACACCTCGCAGGTACTGCGCACCCTGACTCCTCGCGAAGAGCGTGTGATCAAGATGCGCTTCGGCCTCGAAGACGGATCGGAGCATACCCTCGAAGAGGTCGGCCAGTCCTTCCAGGTCACCCGCGAGCGCATCCGCCAGATAGAGGCCAAGGCACTCCGCAAGCTTCGGCACCCCAGCCGCAGCCGCAAGCTGAAGGCCTTCGTGGACGGCGTCAAGGACATGTAAACCGTTGCAAGTATCCGTACGAAAAAGCCTCGCTCTCCGCGAGGCTTTTTTCGTGACCGCTGCCCCTCAGCCCCCTCAAAGCTATTACCCACCGCGGATGGCAAGTTACACTCACTCTATGCCCGTTTCTGCGCCGCAACTGGTTCCGGAAAAGCCCACGACGCACTCCCGCCGTCTGGTGCATATTCGCGAGCTGGACGGGGTACGCGGTATCGCCGCGCTCATGGTCTTCTTTCACCACATCTGTTTCGCCTCATTCAGGCCCGCGGGCTGGGGCGCGCCCGTGCGCTTTCTCAGTGCCATCTCCACCCCCGGAAACACCGGCGTCGATTTGTTCTTTGTTCTCTCCGGTTTTCTGATCACTTCGCTCCTCATTCAGGCCCGCAAAACCTCCTCGTACTACCACGACTTTTACTGGAAGCGCGTCCTCCGCATTCTTCCGCTCTATATTCTTTGCCTGGCCTGCATTCTCTTCTTCATTCCCGGCTCAGGGAAATACGTGCTGCTCTCCGCGTTGTTCATCTCCAACTTCGCGTGGCTCTTCCACATCTCCAGCGCCGGCCCCTTCTGGACCCTCGCCATCGAGGAGCAGTTCTATCTCATCTGGCCAACCGTGGTCCGGCGCCGTTCGGTCGATCAGCTCCGTCGCTGGGCTATCTGCATCGGCATGACTGCGGTCATTCTTCGTTTGACCTCCGCTGTCTTTGGCCACTACAACTACTACTTCACCTTCTTTCACTGCGACGGCCTTGCCTTCGGAGCCTTTCTTGCCTGCTGGTTCTATCAAAGAGACCCCGCAAAGACGAACTCGGTCCAGGAGAGCCGCATCATCTACCTTGGGATCCTGGTTGGCGCGGTTCTCATCGCCATGTTCCTGCTGCCTGGAACGCAGCCTCGAACCATAGCCTTCCTCGCGGCCTTCTACCAGACTGGCATCACGCTTCTTTACGGCTCTCTCATCGCTCTGATTATCAAAAGCTCCGGTCAGCGGACCTTTGCATTTTTACGGTCTCCCTTCCTCATCTTTTTCGGCCTGATCAGCTATGCAATGTACATGATCCATACCTACGTCATGACGCTGTATGACCATCTTCGCGGCCCGATGCAGCCCGGTGACAATTCAGCGTATGCGGTCCGTTTCCTGGTTATATTCGTCAGCACGATAGCGCTCTGCCTGCTCTCGCGCTATCTCATCGAGCTGCCCGCCATCTCATTGCGCAAATATGTACTCGACACGCCGGCACCCGCCCATCCGGAAGACCCGCCTGTCCCCCTTGGAAATATGTAGGGAGCAGCACACGCAGCCGCGGCGCGCAGATACACCACAAGATCCACTGCCATTCTGTGAGATGACAGTGGACGTCGAGGGACTACGTACTTCTTATTTATTTTAGGCCTCTGCTGCCGGCACAAAACCATCGCAACCGCTGATAGGTGACACCTTAAGGTGCAACGCCGCGTGCTTCGGGTGTCCGCACTCATCCAGCATGGCCGCGTCCGCCTTTTTGCTGGAGTGGATGGTCACGAGAACCTGACTCATCGCGTGATGCTCCCCAAAATGATTACAGAGTCCGCACTGACCGCTGTGAACTGCCTGCATGGTAGCCTCCTGTTTTCTCTCTTAGTAAGAGTCATCCATCGCAACACGCCGTTGCCTCAACGCTGCGATGAAAAGGACTGTACCGCCGGCGAGCCTCGGTGTAAATTGCGACCATTGGGGTCGTAGACGAAGCTGGAATCGTGGCGCAATCCCGCCGCATTCTCAGCAGGGAACCGCGGCCACCTGCACCGCGTATATCTCACTACACGCTGCCAGAGGAACGAACTATGCTGCCCACCGATCCCATCTATACCGCCAACATGAACGAGCAGCAACGCACCTGGTTCTACGCCGAATACGAACAGGCCCGCAAGGACGAGATCATCGGCGTCCTGCTCGCACTCTTCCTCGGAGGCTTCGGTATCCACCAGTTCTATCTCCACCGCAACAACCTCGGCATTATCTACCTGCTCCTCTCATGGACCGGCATTCCCGCCATTCTGGGCTGGATAGAGTGCTTCTTCATGCCGGGCCGCGTGCGCCAGTACAACGCCGGACAGGCGATGTACATTGCCAGCCAGATTCGCGGCAGCGCTGTTTCCTACAGCACACCGTCAGCAGTCGCAGCTCATTGCGCCTCCTGCGGCAGCCCGATCGACGCCACAGCAGCCTTCTGCCACTACTGCGGAGCGGCCACCGCAACTCCGGCAGGCATCCAGCCGGCGGTATGATTACTGCCAGGCCACCGTACTTTCTTTCAGGTGGTCGAACTCCACAAGCTCTCCGCCATCTCCGGTCTGTACCTTTACGGGAGTTCCGTTCACGGTCACATTTCGCACCTGCGAGAACCTCCACCGCACGATGATATGTGCCGCAGAATCACCGCTTATCTTCAGCGAATTGGCCGCGCGAACCACCGTGCGTCCTTCGAAGTCGATGATCGTCGAGTCGCCCGGACCAGAGCCGCCCGTCAGCTCGTACACGCGCCTGTCGTCCATCGATTTCACTCTGGTATTCCCGCTCTCGCTCTGGGGCACCAGGGTCATCACATCCTCAGGAATCTTTGGAATCACTGCGCCCGCTCGCACGTACAGTGGGATCGCATCGACCGGCACATCGACCACCATCAATCTACGACCCGTTATCTGTGCACCGGTCCAGTAGTCGACCCACTCGCCCGCGGGCAGATACACCACTCGCCGCGTGTTTTCATCGATCACCGGAGCTACCAGAAGGTCTGGCCCGAACATATACTCGTCCTTCGCCATACGTGCCTGGTCATCGTTCTGGTTCGACAGCACCAGCGCCCGCATGATCGGCATGCCCGTCTTCGCTGCCTCCTGCGTCGCTGCATAGCGGTATGGGAACAGGCTCATGTGCAGCACCGCATATTTGCGATAGACATCAAGCGCCTTTGTTCCTCCGGTCTTTTCGTCCCAGTCCCACGGCTGCTTGTTGGTCGTTGAAAGAATCTCCATCGTGGGTGAGAAAGCCGAGTACTCCGTCCAGCGAATCTCCAGCAGTGGGTCAGGCGTCGTTGGCGTCTTCAGATAACCGCCAAGGTCGGCAGTCCACAACGGCATCCCGCTCATGCCTGCATTCAGACCGGCTGTCACCACTGTCGGCAAACCATTTTCCGGGCTGAAACTCGACTCGTTGTCGCCGCCCCACAGGAAGCCGATCCCGTTTGCGCCCGCGTGGCCATCGGTCGATACACTGCGCGCAAACAACACGCCATTGCCCTTTAGATCCTTCTGGATCAGCTCCTCCATCGCGTTGTTGTAGAGCACAGCGTACCGGTTGCGCATCAGCCGCTTGTCGCTGCCATCTGCGAACTTCACATCGCCCTGAAAATTCCCCTCGGCATCATCGTCCTTGAAGCCGTCCGCACCCGCGTGAATTGCCTGCCGCACCTGATCCTGCCACCATCGCTTCGCCGACGGGTTCGTGAAGTCGATCAATGATCCCTGCCCCTTCCACCACGTCCCGACATACGGCGTTCCGTCAGGATTCTTCACGAAGTATCCGTTCGCTGCGGCCTCGTCGTAGTTCTCCGCATGAGGGTTCATCTTGCCCGCAAACCCCTGCTCTCCCGGCGGATTCGACTTCGTGTTGATCCATGACGTATGCCACAGCACCAGCTTGTAGCCTTCGCCATGCAGCTTCTTCACCATGCCTGGCGCGTCGTCAAACTGCTTTGGGTTGAATTTGTAACTGTTGTAGGACGTTGTCCATGGCGAGTCGATCAGAATCACGCTCGCCGGCAATCCCAGCGCACGTGTCTTCTCGACGTCCTCCATCACCTGAGCGTCATTCTGGTGATAGTCGCGCCCCATCCACGGCGCAAACGCCCAGTACGGCGGCAGAATCGCCCGCCCCGCAAGCGCAGTAAAGTGTTCGAGAATCACCGGAAACTCAGGACCGGTAAACAAAACGATTCGCAGCTTCTCCGCCGGCACATCGACGATTACATCTGTCCCGCTGGTTGCGTTCATGTCGAACGTTGCCTCGGCCGTGGTATCCACCCAGAGCCCATAGCCGGTGGTGCTCATATAAAAAGGAATGGGTTGATAGGTCGCCGCTCCCTTTGCGATGCCATTGTCCTGCGAGGCGTTCTTCAACACCGTTCGCGCATGGTTCAACGTATTGAAGCGTTCGCCAAAGCCGTAGTAGTTCGCCGCATCGCGCACGCGAAACCGCCAGTTCCCTACCGAATACGCCACGCTGGTGATCTCGAGCACCCCAGGAGAGAGCTGTTTGAAGTGCAGCTTACTGGTCGGCACGGTCTCGCCCTCAAACTCGAATCCCGCAACCAGCAGATCCGGGCCGGAATCGATGCCCCGACCCATATGCTTGCCAGGCAACGTCAGCGCAACCGTATCGGCGTCCCTGCGAACCAATCCTTCTATGGGTGTCTCCTGCACTCTGCCGGCTACTGCGGGAGCCACAACCTCCTGCCTCGTAGAATCAACATCCTGCGCCAGAACATGCCCGGTCAGGGCCACAACCGCCGTCATCAGTACCATCATCTTCCGCATCGCCTGGACTCTCTCCGCACACAAATATGGCTTTGCCCGCGCCGAACCGTCAGCATGGGCCAACATCGCCAGTTTTAGTTATAGCGGAGAAAAGAAAAGGGCCCCCAAAGGGACCCTCTTCGTTTCTTTTCGCTGGCATTCTGTAACATTCTCAGAGCACCGCGGTCGTTTCCGATCGCTACATGGCGCCTGCGGTATGCTTCACAGCAGCATCGTATCCAGCAGCAAAGCTCGAACGATACTCGTCACGAGCCGCTCCCTTCACAGGTGGGTGAAGGTACAGGTGAGACGACTTTGCGTCGATCTTCCGGTTTGCCGCCTTATCCAGCTGGGCCGCTTCAATTCCATCACGGTAACCCTGCTGCGCCTGCTCCGTCCCAGGAGGCGGGGTATTCCAGTCCTGTACCTGGGAGGTTTGCGCCTGAGTGTTCTGAGCCTGTGCAAAAAAGGGAGCACCGCCCATAAGTGCCACTGCGATCAGTGGTGTTGCGATTCGAATTAGTGTTTTCATCTTTTATTTCCTCTGACCTTCAGGTCGAGAGCACACCTTAAGGCCAGAGGGAAGATACCATAGACAAATGTTATTTGGCAAATAGACTGGGCAATAGATTGAACGAGGGTCGGGGCCTCAGATTGCTACATATTTGTGTGTCCGCCGCGCATCTCCTCGTTGAAGGTCGGCCTGATGAACGCCAGCGCCTGCGCCAGCTCCGCCGTATATTGCGCGCGATGTCCCATTAATGCCTCCGTCGGCGTGGCGTACTCGGTATCCGCAGCCAGCCGGATCAGACCTTCCCCAGCCAGAACCGCCGACGTCTTCTTCAGATCTTCCACCGTCGTATTCAGATACTGCGCGTCCCTGGGATCGAGCATCCACACGGGCTGGCCCGCACCCAGCACACCGGAAAGCCAGAAGACCCTGGCCGCCAGATACTCCTGCCGCTTCGCCTCCGTCGTGTCGTTAAAGTTGAACTTCTTGTTCCACAGGCTGTAGTACCGCGTCGTCACCGGGACCGGCTGCCGATTTCCGCTCTTCACCAGCTCCAGCTGGCCCTGATCCATCGTCTTGCGTACTGCGTTGTAAATAAAGGTCTCCGCGAACGGCTGCTCGGGCGCTTTCACGATCTCGGCAAAGGTGACCGTCATCGACGCCGCGATCTTCGCGTGCAGCACACTGGGCTCGCCATCCTCCAGCCGCACCTCGCCGTGCACCAGAAACGTGTCCGCGCCTGAGCTTGAAGCGTGAAACGGCCAGGTGAATTTATCGAAGCTCAACGGAAGGCCATGCAGCGTCAGGCAGCAGTCCGGTCGCGGATTCCTAAGCCTTTTGGCGGTCTCCGCCAGATACGTCCCTACCTCCGCCAGCATATCCGCCCGGCTGAAATCGAACTTATCGCTCAGCTCCAGTACCTGCTTCTTTGCCGCATCCCCGACCAGCGCCAGGGTAAACCGCGTCGTCGGATGACCGGAGAAGTCCTGCCCCACCTCGCTCAAAGCCACCATTAGTCCGGCTGCCTTCGCCGCTGCTTCTACCTGTGCTGCCAACACCGCCTGCGTTCCCATGCTCATCTACCCTGATCTTCCTTTGCGTTTTGGTGATTCAACCTATTTTACGACCCATGTCTTCATTCCGATTGCGTAGAGGTGCGGAACAAAATTCCATAACTCCCCAGGCAACGCCAGCTCACCGCAAACAGGCGGTCTCATTCCATAAGTACACCTGAGTCAGATGGTTACGGATAACTCTGAAGAACAGCGCTCTAGCAAAGTAGTTCTCTTGGGTGTGCAAAGTTTTGCCGTTTTCCACTTCTGTGAAATTGAAGAGAAAACGTAACTCCTTCTTTTTGCTCGCCAAACATCAAAATCGGGTACCGAAAAAGATTGGCTATCAACCTGCAGTAAACAGGTCACGACCGGCTTCCTCGAATTCTATGTTTTTTCAGGAGAAACAAAATGAAGATTAAGTATCTCGCAACAATCGCTGCGTTGGTTCTCGGTACAGCTCTTACCGCGAACGCTGATCCATTACTCTCCAGTGACAGTTCCATCGGCGTCAGTGCCGGAGCTTCCTGGAGCACAGCAAACACCATTCTCACGTTCACGTCCGAAGGAACGGTTAACTCCACTTCCGGCGACTTCGACCCAGCTATGGGCTCCGCCGCGGACATGGTGTCCTTCTTCAACTACGCGGTCGGCACCTACTCGAGCCCGATTAGCCTGTTCACCGCCTTCAACGGTTCCAATCTTGACCTGATCAACGTCACTTCTTTCGAATACACCGGCTTAAATGACAATGTCCTGATCATCCAGGGCGCTGGCGAACTCAACGAGTTCGGCTACGCCGAGACCCCCGGCGTCTACACCATCAGCAGTTCCATCAATGGCGGAAGCATCTCCTTTGAGGCAACCGCAGCCGTCAACAGCCCCGTTCCCGAGCCAGCGTCCCTCGCTCTCTTCGGCACCGGTCTGCTGGGTGTCGTTGGATTTGCACGCCGCAGATTCAACGTCTAAAAAGTTTGCATTCTGCTTAGGACCGGGTGCCGCATTCAGGCTCCCGGTCTTTTTTTTTGCGATGCCCAGGCCTTGAAAAGGTACCTTCAGGTATCAGACTGCTTCCCTGCCTCAGACACAAATTTCTGTCCGCGAATCGCTGCCGGTTGCCTCGCCCCTTCGAATCCCCCATCATGGAATTACCCATGAACCTCGCCACGCTCCCGACCGAAGCCCGCAACTCCCTCACCGAGCACATCGACGAACTTCCCACCCTCGACATGCTCCGCGTCATTAACGACGAAGACGCCAAAGTCGCCGCCGCAGTCACCGCAATTCTTCCCCGAATCGCTCAGGCCATCGACGCCATTGCGCAGCGCTTCGAACAGGGCGGCCGCCTTTTTTACATCGGAGCCGGCACCAGCGGCCGTCTCGGCGTGCTCGACGCCAGCGAATGTCCGCCGACCTTCTCGGTTCCACCCACCCTGGTCCAGGGAATTATCGCCGGCGGCGACTCAGCCCTACGGAAATCCAGCGAGGCCTCTGAAGACTCGCCCGAGCAGGGGGCCATTGATCTTGCCTCGCACGGCTTCCTCCAGAATGACACCCTCGTCGGCATTGCCGCCAGCGGCCGCACCCCATACGTCCTCGGAGCGCTCGCCTACGCAAGACGACTTGGCGCCCTGACCGTCGCCCTCACCTGCGTCCCCGACTCCGAGATGGCTGCAGTCGCTGATATCTCCCTTGCACCGCTCACCGGCCCCGAGGTCCTCACGGGCAGCACGCGCCTCAAAGCCGGTACCGCCACCAAGCTTGTCCTGAACATGCTGAGCACCGGCATCATGATCAGGTCCGGAGCTGTCTACGGCAACCTGATGGTCAACGTCCAGCCCACCAACGCCAAGCTGGTCGATCGTGCGCAACGAATCATTATGACCGCAACGGGTGTTGACCAGAGCAACGCCGCAGCGCTGCTCAACCACGCCGGCAGCGTCAAGACGGCCATCGTCATGCAAAAGCTTTGCGTCGACCGTGATACGGCCGACGCAAAGCTGAAAGTATGGAAGGGAAACCTGACCGCCGTTCTCAAACAAAATCGTTAGGAGTCATCCCGTGACTTTGTCGTGATTACGGCTTCAGGCGGTGTGGACTACTCCGTCCAGCGTTTGAAGACCAGTGAGCCGTTGGTGCCGCCGAAGCCGAACGAGTTCGACAGCGCGTAGTCGATCTTTGCCGCCTGGGGCTTGTTGGGCACGTAGTTCAGACGGCACTGAGGGTCCAGTTCGACGATGTTCATCGTGGGCGGGGCCATCTGCTCAAGCATCGCCATGATGGTGATGCCGGCTTCAAGACCGCCTGCGCCGCCAAGAAGGTGGCCGGTCATCGACTTGGTGGAGCTGACGAGCAGCTTGTGGCTGGTGGCGCGCTCGCCGAAGACGTTCTCGATGGCCTTGGACTCCAGGGCATCGCCGAGGGGCGTCGAGGTGGCGTGTGCGTTGACGTAGTCGATCTGGTCTGGCGAGAGCTTGGCGACCTTGAGCGCGTGCTGCATGGAGCGGTAGCAGCCTTCCCCCTCGGGGGCCATGCCCGTCATGTGGAAGGCGTCTGCGGAGAGACCGTAGCCGAGGACTTCGGCCAGAATGTGAGCACCGCGCGCTTTGGCGAACTCAAGCTCTTCGAGGATGAGGATGCCGGCGCCTTCGCCAACGACGAAGCCGTCGCGATCCTTGTCGAAGGGGCGGCTGGCGTGTTGGGGGTCGTCATTGCGGGTCGAGAGGGCGCGCATCGCTGCGAAGCCTGCCACGCCCAGCGGAGTGATGGAAGCTTCGGTGCCGCCGGCGATCATGGCATCGGCATCCCCGCGCTCGATGATGCGGAAGGCATCCCCAATGGAGTGGGCCGAGGTGGTGCAGGCGGTTGCCGTTGCCTCGTTGGGACCGCGTGCGCCGTATTTGATGGAGACGTGGCCAGCGGCAAGATTGATGATGGAGCCGGGGATGAAGAAGGGCGAGACCTTGCGCGGACCACCGGAGAGCAGATTCTGATGCTCCCGCTCGATGACGTCGAAGCCGCCGATGCCGGAGCCGATGTGGACGCCGACGCGATCGCGGTTCTCTTCCGTCACCTGAAGGCCTGAGTGCGCCATCGCCTCGGCCGAGGCGGCCAGGGCGAAGTGGATGAAGCGGCCCATCTTCCGGGCCTCCTTCTTGTCCACGAAAAGGAGTGGGTCGAAGTCCTTGACCTCCGCGGCAAAGCGGACGGGGTGGCCTGTCAAATCGAAGGCTTTGATCTCGGCCATACCGCTACGACCGGCCATGAGGCCTTCCCAGAGCTCAGGGGCAGTTTTCCCGACCCCGCAGATCAGGCCGAGGCCGGTTACGACGACGCGACGTTGCTCCATTTTTTACTTGGCCGCCTTCTGGTTCTTTTCGATGTAGTCGACGGCATCTTTGACGGTTTTAATTTTCTCGGCATCCTCGTCCGGGATCTGGATGTCGAAGGCCTCTTCGAACTGCATGACTAGCTCGACGACGTCGAGAGAATCGGCGCCAAGATCTTCCTGGAAGCTTGCGCCGGGGGTTACTTCAGCCTCATCCACCTGAAGCTGCTCGACAATAATCTGTTTTACTTTTTCGTCTACTGCTGCCATTTCGTTCTCCTGTTTACGTCTGAAATCAAAGCCGGGGTTGCCGTCCAATAGCCTACACGGCCAGGCTCAAGCATACTGAGCACCTAGGAGAGTGTAAAGCAAAGCGAGACGGCGTGGGATGGGGAACCAACACAGGGATTTCCTAATCTTCGTCCGTGGAGGCAGCCAGAAGAGGAACAACGCCTGCTATCTCTTCAAATCCGAGGAGATTAGGAGCGGGCTCACCGGTGTCGATACTGGAGACGTTCTTCAGTGCGCGGTTGATGGTTCGGGTCTTGCCGGAGATGTCGCCAAGCGTGTTTTGAACGGTGTCAACCTGCTTTTTGACCTTGTCCATCAGGCCGCCGAACTTCTCGAACTCATTCTTGGTGGACGAGAGGACGCGCCATACCTCGTCGCCCTTCTTCTGGATGGCGAGGGTGTGGAAACCCATCTGGAAGCTGGTGAGGATGGCCATGAAGGTGGACGGCCCGGCGATGGTGACGCGGCAGTTGGACTGGATCTCGGACTGCAGGCCGGGGCGGCGGACGACCTCGGCGTAGAGGTTCTCAGTCGGCAGGAACATGATGGCGTGGGGCATGGTGGTGGGCGGGTCGATGTACTTGTCGCAGATGCGTTTGCCTTCGGCTCGGATGCCGCGTTCGAAGGCTTTGCCTGCGGCGGCTTGCTCCTCCAGGGTGCCATGCTCGTAGGCATGTTCGAGGCGCTCCCAGTCCTCTTTGGGGAACTTGGCGTCGATGGCGAGGAGAGTGTAGCTATCGGGGCCGGTGTGGCCGTCGCCAGAGGGGAACTTGAGGGCGTATTCGACAGCTTCGAGGGTATTGGGCTTGATGCGGGCGTTTTTGATGTATTGCTCGGGGGAGAACATCTGTTCGAGCTGTTGGCCAAGCTGGAACTCGCCGACGACGCCGCGGGATTTGACGTTGGAGAGGACCTTCTTCAGGTCGCCGACGCCGGTGGCGAGCTCCTTCATCTCGCCCAGGCCCTTTTGCACCTCGCCGAGATGCGTGGTGACCTGGCCGAAGGACTCGGTGAGGCGAGTCTGCAGGGTGGCGTGGAGTTTCTCGTCGACGGTGATGCGCATCTCTTCGAGCTTGGCGGCGTTGGTGGTGTTGAGCTTCTCCAGGCGCTCCTCCACCGTGCTGCGGAGCTTCTCCTGCTGGGTCGTGGCGGCGCCGGAGAGTTCGTTGAGCTTCGCGTGCAGGGACTCCCGGGCTTCGAGCTGATTGCGGTTGGCCTCGGAGATGAAGGTGGTGAGGCGCTGGGCAATGGCCTCGAGATTCTGCTGAACGGCAGTGCGGAGAGCCTCGTCGGAGGCTTTGTTGTCGCTGCGGAAGCCGTTGAGACCCGTCTGAAGGAGCTGGCTGAGGTCAGCGATGTTGCGGGTGATCTCGGAACGAAGGGTGGTGAAGTCAGCGGCGCTGGCCTCGCGGGTCCGTTGCGCCTCCGTGGCGATGTCGGATCGCATCTGAGCGAAGGCGTTACGCATGTGCTCGTCGGCTGCCTGACTGCGGGCGTCGAGCCGGGTGAGCTGGTCGGGAATCAGGGCGAGGCGGGGGCCTTGCTCCGCTGCAGGCGGTTTGCGCAGCAGAAGGAGGATGAGGCAGATAAAACTGGCGGCGGCGAGGACAAGCAGGGCTGCGAGCATATTCGTATTTCCTTCTCCCCAGAGGATAACGCGGACGGGCCGGAGGATGCTCTGGAAATTCCGGCGTGGCCGCGGAGCGCGGATCGGCATCCAACGGCTCAGGCAACGGGCTATGCCTCAACGTCAGCGCAGTTCAACCTTGAAGGAGGAGATCGTCATGGCAGAAACCGGGAAAAATCCGAACATAGATGAGATCCTGCGGAATATTAGGCCGGATGCGACCGCGACCTTCGACAACTCACCCGGCAACCCCACCGAACACGCCGGCAGCGAGGCCACGAACGCCGCCACCGCAGTAGACGGGGACGACGATGAACTGGAAGATGAAGATGACGACGCTGCAGAGGACGAGGAAGACGACGAAGAAGAGGAGGAAGAGGATGTAGAAGACGAAGCGGGAGTTATCAGAAGGAGGCTGCAGGTCTAACGCCTGCGCGTGCCGTGTTGATCGACAGAGAGAGCGCAGGGAGAGAGAATGCCGATTTCGAACTACAGTGTGTTGGTGGGCGACCCGACGGCGGGCAAGGTGGTCAGCGGGTCGAGCACGCATTATCAGATCACCGTGCAGGCCAATGGTGGGCCTTTTACCGTGGCAGTAAACATCCAGTCGGTGGATGGGTCGGATGTACTGTACGCGATCGAGGAGAACTTTACGCCCCCGGATGTGGCCGCGCTGCTGGCGCTGCCGACAGGGATGACCTCACTGCAGAGCGAGCCAGGTGGGCTGGCGCTGGACTATGTGCGGAGCACGGTGAATGGGCAGCCGATGATCACGAAGGCGCAGATGACGCTGTTGCCGCAGCTTCGCACGGGATCGAAGGCGAACGGGTTGAGCGAGGACGAGCGGATGATGAACAAGGCACGGGCGACTGCGCTGCAGAATGCCGTCATCACGCTGCTGAACATGACGATTGCCGATAAAGACGGCACGATCTACGCCTTTGGCAGCGCGTATGCCGATCAGGGGCAGGTGGATGGGATTCACGACATTCACATGAACCAGGGGAATCCTGCGAACAACCACGGGGGCGACAACGGCGTGTGGCAGGATGGTGCGTTGCTGATTCATCTGCCGTCGAAAGAGACGTGGACCACGGTGTTTATCGCGTTTCAGACAGAGAGCTGGACGACGGATTCTTCGGGGAATCCGACCTGAAGGCTTAACACCGATTTGCACCGATGACACTGATCTCAAAGGCTGACTTTTGTTTATCGGTCTAATTGGTATTGATCGGTGTTAAGCTTTTTCCGCTGCGGCGAGAATGCGATCGGCGATGGCGGCGGCTTCGGCGGCGGGGCTGACGTCGTGGACACGAAGAATGTGAGCTCCAGCGAGGATAGCGGCGACGTTGGCGGCGGTGGTCGCCGGAAGGAGCGCGGTGGGCGGCGGTGGGGTTTCCTGCAGAATCGCGGCCAGATTTGGGCTCTTCGCCAGCGCGTGGCCGAGGAAACTTTTGCGGGATACACCGACGAGGATGGGCAGGTTGAATCTCTGTAGCTGGTCGAGCTGGGCGAGCAGGGGGTAATTTTCGTCGAGGCGCTTGCCAAAGCCGAAGCCAGGATCGAGGACGATTCGGTCGCGGGAGATTCCGGTCGTTATGGAGGCTTCGATGCGCTCGGAGAGTTCGCCAAGGACCAGCGGAAGGACTTCGTTTTGCGGTAGCGGCGGAAGGTTGCGCCAATCCTGAGGACGACCGCGGGTGTGCATCAGGACGGTTCCGCAGCTCAGCGCGGCGCAGGTGCGGGACATGTTCGGGTCCCAGAGGTGGCCGCTGACGTCGTTGACGATCTCGGCTCCGGCTGCAATGGCGTGCTCCGCGGTGGACGCGTGGAAGGTGTCGACGGAGAGGATAGTGTCGGGGCGCTGTTGCAGGATGCCTGCGATGACGGGGAGGATGCGAGCCTGCTCGGCTTCCGGGGTGAGCGGTGTGGCTCCAGGGCGGGTGGACTCGCCGCCGATGTCGAGGATGTGGGCGCCTTCGTCGAGCATCTGCAGGGCGTGGGCGACGGCGCGGCCAGAGGCGTCTTCAGGCGAGTAGAAGTGGCCGCCATCGGAGAAGGAGTCGGGTGTGACGTTGAGGATGCCCATGATGAGCGTGCGCCCGCCCAGCGGCACGGTGCGGGTGAGGAGGCTCCAATCGTGGCGGGTGCGGGGAGCGAAGGGCATGGTTGGATTTTAGCTGTGTCCTGCCGGTTTAGCTCGCTTCGGCGTGGGTATCGGCGTCCGGGTGTGGATGGGTGGAGCTGAGGCGCAGGCCGCTCCAGGACTCGGCGACGACGATGCTGTCGGCGGGATTGTGGGGGTCGTAGCGGACCTGGATGGGTAGGTCGGTGCGGATGTCGCGAACGTGCTCGGCGAGTTCGGTGACGATCTGGCCGCACTCGTAGGTGACGCCGGCGATGCGGTAGTTGTAGATGATGACCTGCGGGGTGGGCGAGGGGTCCTCTTTGGGCCGGGAGACGTCGGTGATGCTGCCGTCGGTGATGCGTCCGGTGGCGGCGAGGAGGTCGCGACGGTTGCGCTCGATCTCTTCTTCGCTGAGTCTCGGGCGTTTGAGCAGATACCAGGCGACGCCGGTCGCAGCGGCTGCGCCAACCGCAATGGCGGCGATGCTTCGCGGAGAGCGCAGCGAGAGAAGCAGTTGGGATGGATGAGGCGTAAACACGGTCTCTGCCAGACAGCATATTCCATCAGTGGCGGTTGGGTGATTTATATGTGCCAGTTAGCGGATGAAGAACCTTTGGGGTATCCATCGCTTCGGCTGGGCGAAGATGTCGCGACAAGTGGGCAGCGGATTGACGATATACTGAAAAGTGCCAATGAAGCCGCCTTTTTCTCCCACTGCAAAGTCGTCCGTTCCTGTAAAAGCTGCCTCCTCGACTGTGTTGCCGGGGCTGGCCCATCCGCTTGATCTGGGAGAGGGGCGGAGGATTCGGTCGACGACGGTGATCTGTGTGCGCCGGGGCGACTCCGTGGTGATGGCGGCCGATGGGCAGGTGTCGCTGGGCGCAACGGTGATGAAGAGTTCAGCGAAGAAGATTCGCAGGCTCTACAACGATAAGGTTCTGGCGGGGTTTGCGGGTTCGACCGCGGATGCGTTCTCGCTGTTTGCGCGCTTTGAGGTAAAGCTGGAGCAGTATGCCGGGAACCTGGGGCGTGCAGCTGTCGAGCTGGCCAAGGACTGGCGCACGGATAAGATGCTGCGGCAGCTTGAGGCTCTCCTGATTGTGGCCGATCCGAAGCAGACGTTTCTGCTGAGCGGAACGGGCGACGTAATCGATCCCGATGAGGGGATTGCGACCATCGGCAGCGGCGGCAGCTATGCGCTGGCCAGTGCGCGGGCGCTGATGGAGAATACCGACCTGAACGCAAGGGAGATCGCGGTGAAGAGCCTGAAGATCGCCGGACAGATCTGCATCTATACCAATGACCAGATGACGGTGGAAGAGCTGAAGTCGGAGCAGGCGCCGAACCGGTAGCTGCGGGCCTTCGTATAACAATTTAGATTTTCGTCGTGGCGTTTTCGCGACAGAGGAGTACCGCTGGATGGCTATTTTTTTACCTGGAACTGCTGAAGATCAGGCGCTCGCGCTGGATGAGATGACCCCGCGCGAGATCGTCGCGGAGCTGGATAAGTACGTTGTCGGACAACATGCGGCGAAGCGGGCCGTGGCGATTGCGCTGCGCAACCGGATGCGCCGGCAGAAGCTGTCGCCGGAGCTGGCAGACGAGATCATGCCGAAGAACATCATCATGATCGGGCCGACGGGCGTGGGTAAGACGGAGATTGCAAGAAGGCTGGCGAAGCTGACGAACTCGCCGTTTCTGAAGGTGGAGGCGAGCAAGTTTACCGAGGTTGGGTACGTGGGGCGCGATGTGGAGTCGATTGTGCGCGATCTGGTGGAGATTGCGATCGACATGGTGCGCGAAGAGAAGATGGAAGAGGTTGAGGATAAGGCGGAGCTGGCGGCGGAGGATCGGCTGATCGATCTGCTGCTGCCGCCTACTCCGGCTGCTGCTACCGCGGCTGCGGCGACGCATGAGCCGGGGAGTAATGTGATTCAGCTTCCGGCGGCGACTGTTGCAGAGGAGGGTGAAGAGAAGCCGGGCGAGCGCGAGCAGAGGACGCGGGAGAAGCTAAGGCAGCAGTTTCGCGAGGGCAAGCTGGATGAGCGCACCGTGGAGCTGGACGTGCGCGACCGCAATCAGCCGAGCTTTGAGGTGATTTCGAACCAGGGCTCGGAGGAGATGGACATCAACCTGAAGGACATGCTGCCGGGGTTGTTTGGCCAACGCACGAAGAAGCGGAAGATGAAGGTCGCGGAGGCGTTCGACTACCTGGTGCAGGAGGAGGAGAGCCGCCTGATCGATATGGACCAGGTGACGCGGCTCGCGGTGGAGCGCGTGGAGGACTCGGGGATTGTGTTTCTCGATGAGATCGACAAGATCGCCGGGCGCGAGGGGGGCAATGGGCCGGATGTGTCGCGCGAGGGCGTACAGCGCGATATTTTGCCGATTGTCGAAGGAACGACGGTGAATACGAAGTATGGGATGGTGTCGACGGATCATATTCTGTTCATTGCGGCCGGGGCGTTTCACGTGTCGAAGCCGAGCGATCTGATTCCGGAGCTGCAGGGGCGGTTTCCGATTCGCGTGGAGCTGCAATCGCTGACGGTGGATGACTTTGTGAGGATTCTGACGGAGCCGAAATCGTCGCTGGTGAAGCAGTCGACGGCGCTGCTGGAGACGGAAGGGTTGAAGCTGGAGTTTACGAAGGAAGCGATTGCGGAGATGGCGCAGTTTGCGTTTCGAGTGAACGAAACTACTGAAAACATTGGGGCTCGGCGGCTGCATACGATTCTGGAGAGGGTGCTGGATGAGATCAGTTTCCAGGCGCCGGATCTGTTCAAGAGTCCGCGGGCGGAGATCAGCGAAGAGGGTGTGGTAGGGGAAGTCCATGCTTCTGCGCCACTTACGGCTGAGCCGCAGAAGCCTTCGCCGCCGCTGCCGGTGATCGAGCGGCAGACCGCGACGGGCGTGGAGAAGGTGATTGTGGTCGATCCGGAGTATGTGCGGCAGCAGGTGGCTTCGATCGTGAAGGACCAGGATCTTTCGCGTTATATTCTGTAGGTTTTTTTTGGCGTGGTGAAAGGGCGTTTTACAGGGGGTTTTGCGCTTTTCGGGGTGCAAAGTGTGGTGTTTTCGATGGTAATTCGTGGTGTTTTTGTGGTGAAAACGTGGTGATTGAAGGACATGTTTTCGGCGACGAAAAGTACGCCACATTTTTGAAAGATTTTTTTACATTCTTCTGACTTTCTTTTCCGCAACTTTTTAAGTGCGCGGTTACCGGCGCGTGGGGCTTCGGGCGCTGTTACTTTTTGTTTCCGGTCTCATCTAAATGACTGAGGTACAGAAACATGCCACGGTCAAAAGCTTTACTCCCACTGCTTTTCCTGGCGACTCTGTTCGCGCCAGCCTTCGGGCAAAACGCAAACCCAGCCCGCCCAGGAACTTTGAATTACGTTGAAGGTCAGGCATCCATCGATGGACGCCAGATCTCTCCCAAGTCTGTAGGTTCTGCTGAACTGGAGCCAGGCCAGTATCTGGCGACGGCGGACGGCAAGGCAGAGATTCTGCTGACGCCGGGTATCTTCCTTCGCCTGGATAACAACAGCATGGTGAAGATGGTCTCGCCGAACCTGACCCACACCGAGGTTCAGCTGGAGCGCGGACGGGCCTCGGTCGAGGCGGACCAGCTCTATCCGCAGAACACTATCCTGATCGACCAGAGGGGCGGTCAGACGCAGCTGCTGAAGAACGGCCTGTATGAGTTCAACGCCGACAACAACACGATGCGCACGTTTGACGGTAAGGCGGCTGTGTTTCCCGGCAACGATCTGCAGAGCGACGTGAAGCCGATCGACGTGAAGGGCGGCAGACAGCTTGCTCTGACCGGCGAGGCGGTGAAGCCGCAGGGCTTCGACAAGGACCACGCGCAGGACGATCTGTACCGGTGGAGCAGCCTGCGGTCGCAGTATCTGGGTGACGCAAATGTCGATCTCGCGGCCCAGTATGCGGGTTATAACGGCTTCAACCCGGGATGGTACTGGGATGCGGGCCTGTATGGCTACGACTGGCTGCCGGGTGGGTATGATCCGTTCTTCAGCCCGTTTGGCTTTGGCTTCTACTCGCCGTACTACCTTTATGGCGGAGGCTTCGTCTACGGGCGTGGCTTCTACGGACGCGGTTATGGCTACCGCGGCGGCTACGGCTTTAGCGGAGTGCGTGGCGGCTATGCGGGCCGTTCAGTCGCTTCCAACGGCGGCTTCCATGGCGGCGGTGGAGGCTTCGGTGGCGGTGGCGGCGGTGGCTTCCACGGCGGCGGCGGTGGAGGCGGCGGTCACCGGTAACATCGGGTTGCTGTAGCTTCTGGCTGGCTGGTTTTTCATTGTTTCTTCATCAAAAAGGGCAGGTCCACTGAGTGAGTGGACCTGCCCTTTTACTTTGACCGGCTGCTTCGATTGGGTTTAGTGAGATTCGAGCGGTGAAGGCTCGAACGTGATTCGATGGTTAGCGTTTGCCGCCGTGTCCGTCATGGACTTCATTGCCGTGGAAGTTGGCAGGAGGATGCTCACGGCCTGCTTCGACCTTGTCGCCGGGGTGCGGCACCGGGCCTTTGTAGCCGTTAGCCGGATGGAAGTGGTTATCTACGTGGCCATGGAAGTTGGCGGGGCCGTGGAACCAGGGACCGGCACCGATAAAGACGCCGCCGGTAAACCACTCGGGGCCGTAGTATCCGTAGGGAGCGCAGCCGTACGGTGCGGTTTCGTAGTAGCCGTAAGGGCATGCTGGAGCGGGGCCGATGTTAACGCTGATCTGCGCCTGAGCCGGACGGGAAGATGCTGCAAGGAAAGAAAGACCAGCAACTGCAGTTAATGCGACGTATCGGGATGGATGCATATTTGACCTCTATGTTTTAGAGGCGAAAGGGCACGGGCGAGTTGTGCAGGGCTCTCGATTTGTTGAGGAGAGGGTCCTGCCGGACGGGCCCACTGCGCGTGGGGCGGGCGTTCACACGCCTTTTTAACTTGTCTTGGCAAAATGGAAAGTAAGGGTCCTCCCGTTGGTCGGAATCAATCTTTGCCGACCAACGGGAGGCCCACAGCAGCTCATCCCCGCAAGACAAGACACACCCACCACGAAGTGGTCGCCCCACGCGCAGTGGGCCCGTCCGGCAGGACAAAGAGAAAGACCGCGCTGTGGGCGCGGTCTTCGGTGAAGAGTTGCGATGTGGATTAGCGGGCGGCGGCGGCAGGCTCGCTGATCTCGGCGAGGCGCTTTTCGAGAAGCGACTCGAGGTCTTCGAGTGCCTTCGAGAAGCCTTCAATGCCTTCCTTCAGCTTGTCGTGAGCCATGCGGTCTTCGGCATGCATCTTGTCGAAGGTCGCCTTGTCGATGGTGATTTTTTTGATGTCGAGCTTCTCCGAGTTGGCCGGGTCGAGCTTGCGGGTCAGAGGAGCTTCGGTGGAGTCCAGCTCGGCGAGGAGCTTCGGCGCAATGGTGAGGAGGTCGCAGCCGGCGAGCTCAGTGATCTCGCCGATGTTGCGGAAGCTGGCGCCCATGACGACCGTCTTGTAGCCGAACTTTTTGAAGTAGTTGTAGATGGTGGTGACGGACTGGACGCCGGGGTCGTCCGCGCCTACGTAGTCCTTGCCGGTGTCCTTCTTGTACCAGTCGAGGATGCGGCCGACGAAGGGCGAGATGAGGGTGACCTTCGCTTCGGCGCAGGCGATGGCCTGGTGGAGACCGAAGAGGAGGGTGAGGTTACAGTGGATGCCTTCCTGCTCGAGGGCTTCGGCGGCCTTGATGCCCTCCCAGGTGCTGGCGATCTTGATGAGGACGCGGTCGCGGGAGATGCCGGCCTTGTCGTACTGGGCGATGATGTCGCGGGCCTGCTCCTTGGTCTTCTCGGTGTCGAAGGAGAGGCGTGCGTCGACCTCGGTGGAGACGCGGCCAGGGACGATGTTGAGGATCTTTTTGCCTAAGGCGACG
>Ga0302314_10006907_pt1 | contig 20474 bp, 15 predicted proteins | sample III_Palsa_N2_3_FD_200533 | JGI IMG/M metagenome (GOLD analysis project Ga0302314, IMG submission 200533) | Peat permafrost microbial communities from Stordalen Mire near Abisko, Sweden - III_Palsa_N2_3 | ecosystem: Environmental > Terrestrial > Soil > Palsa > Peat permafrost | place: Sweden... | reverse complement strand
CGGTCGAAGGAAGAACTCGCCGCGAACCGGGAGAAGTGTCCGATCGAACGCCTGAAGCGCCATCTCCTCGAGCGCGGCGTCGGGCCGGATGAACTCGATGCGATCGGCGAGCACGCCAGGGGCGAGGTGCAGCAGGCGGCCGATCGTGCCCGCGCGGCGCCGCGCCCCGATCCGGACTCCGTGCTCGACGACGTCTATCGGTCGGGATTTCTCAACGCAATATCCGGCTGAGCCCGCACGATGCTCCATAGCTTCATCGACATTCTGCGCCGGGCGCTCGACGAGGAGATGGCGCGCGATGCCGCGGTGCATCTGCTGGGCGAGGATGTCGCGGCCGGCGGGGCCTTCGGCGTGACTCGAGGCCTGGCGCAGAAGCACGGCGCCACGCGTGTGCGCAATACGCCCATCAGCGAGGCGGCGATCACGGGACTGGCCACCGGCGCGGCGCTGTGCGGTCTGCGGCCGGTGCTCGAAATCATGTTCATCGATTTCGCCACGCTGGCGATGGACTGCCTGGTGAATCAAACCGCCAAGTACCGCTACATGTCGGGCGGCCAGCTCGCCGTACCGCTCGTGGTGCGAACCCAGGCAGGTGCCGCTGGTGGGGCCGCCGCGCAACATTCGCAGAGCCTGGAAGCATGGTTCATTCACGTGCCGGGCCTGGTGGTAGTCGCGCCCTCCTCGCCCGTCGAGGCCTACGGCCTGCTGAAAAGCGCGATCCGGCTCGGCGAACCGGTTCTCTTCATCGAGCACAAGCGGCTCTACACCATGAAAGAGGAGTTGGCGGACGACGCGCCCCTGCCGCCGATCGGGCAGGCCCGGATCGCCAGGGCCGGATCCGATGTCACGTTGATCGCATATTCGGCCATGGTGCACAGCGCATTGGAGGCCGCTCAGACATTGGCGGACTCGGGCATCTCGAGCGAAGTCATCGACCTGCGAACCCTGCTGCCACTCGATATGGCGACGATTGCGGCGTCCGTGTCCAGGACCCATCGCGCGGTGATTGCGCATGAGGCGGTGCTCAACGGCGGCTTTGGCGCCGAGATCGCGGCGCGCGTCGGCAGCGAGCTGTTCGACGAGCTCGACGCGCCGGTGCAGCGCGTCGGCTGCCCGTTCGCACCGATCCCGTTCGCGCCCGATCTGGAGCGCGCGCTGCTGCCGGGCAGCGACGACATCGTGCGCGCGGTGCGCCAGCTGCCAGGCCTTGGCTGATTGCCCCGGGAGTAGCATTCAATGGCGTTGGTGGCCCAGGAAATACCGAAAGTCGGTCTCGTCATGGAGGCAGTCAAAGTCGTCCGATGGCTCAAGAACGTCGGCGACACCGTGACCCTGGGCGAGCCGTTGGTCGAGGTCGAAACGGAAAAGTCCGTGATTGAAATCGAGGCGACGGCCAGCGGGCGCCTCATGCAGATCCTGGTGCAGGCCGAGCAGGAGGCGACGGTCGGCGACCGCCTCGCCTGGATCGAGACCGGCACAGCCTCGCCCACGTCGGCCGCGGCGGAGGCGGAGGCGCCGCCTGTAGCGGGGGCGCCGCCTATAGAAGAGTCCAAAGTCGCGCCGCCACGGCCCACCTACCTGCCGCCTGTGTCGCCACCGCCCGCTGCCTTCGACGCGCGGGCGGCTGGGCGCATCCGCAGTTCTCCGGTCGCGCGCAAGCTAGCCGCCGAGCGCGGTCTGGATCTCGCCACCATCGCAGGAACCGGGCCGGGGGGACGGATACAGCTGGATGACGTCAGGAGAGTGATCGAATCGCCGGCAAAGATCGCAGTTCCCAGTCCTGTGGCGCCCAGTCCGGTGGCCGGCTTGCAACGACTTTCACCGATGCGGCGCGCGCTGGCGCGCGCCATGACGCTGAGCAACGCCACCGTGCCGCAGTTCACGGTCGAACGCTCAGTCGACTGGACAGAGCTGCAGGCATTGCGGGCGCAGTTCTCCGCTCGGCTTGCGCCCGGGGCGCCCAGACCGTCGGTGACCGACTTCCTGCTGCAGGCCGTCGCGCGGACACTCATCGAAATTCCGGCGTTGAACGCCACGTTCTGGGGTGATCCCGAGTCGCCCGACGCCGGCGTGCTGCCGGCCAGCGGTGCCCACATCGGCCTGGTGCTCGCGGTGGAGAACGGCCTGCTGGTGCCGGTGATTCACCACGTCGAGCGGCTGGGCGTGGCCGAGCTGGCGCGCCGCCGCGTCGATTGCGTGGATCGCGGCCTCAAGGGCCGGCTCAAGCGCGAGGAAGTCGACGGCGCGACCTTCAGCATCTCCAACCTCGGCGCGCAGGGGCCGGACCGCTTCACGGCGATCATCAATCCGCCGCAGTCGGCGATCCTCGCGGTCGGCCGGCAGCGCGACTGCGTCGTGGTCAAGGACGCACAGATCGTAATCCGTCCGCTGTCGGTGCTCACGCTGACGGTCGATCACCGCATCGCCGACGGCCGTCTGGCTTCGGAGTTCCTCGCGCGCCTCGTCGGCATCCTCGAGGGTCGCGACTGGCGATTCGACTAACCGGTGATCGGACTGGCGCGCCCCGGCTGCCGGCCGCACGCCCTTAGCGGCGAGCCTTGAGCACCGTTCGGACGGCCGCGATGATCCTCTCCTCATCGGGGATCACGTAGGCCTCCAGCGGCTCGCTGTAGGGTACCGTCGCATCGCGCGCGGTCACCTGCACGATCGGTGCCTTGAGTGATGAGAATCCGTGCTCGGCGACGTCGCCGGCAATGATGCCCGCCACGGTGGCATGGCGCGGGGCCTGATCGACCAGCACCAGGCGTCCGGTCTTCGCGACCGACTTGAGGATGGTCGCAAGATCCAGTGGCGCCACGGTGCGCGGGTCGATGACTTCCGCCTGGATGCCTTCGGCGGCCAGCTTCTCGGCAGCCGCAAGCGAGCGCGGCACCATCCAGCCGGTGGCGACGATCGTGACATCGCCGCCCGAACGCCGAATCTCCGCCTTGCCGAACGGCACCAGGTGCTCACCGTCCGGCACCTCGCCGTGCTCGAGCGTGAGCAGGTAGTGGTGCAGGAACACGACCGGATTGTCGTCGCGGATCGCGGTCGCCATCAGCCCCTTAGCGTCGGCCGCGGTGGATGGAACCACGACCTTGAGGCCCGGCACACCCATGAACAGCGCGGTCAGCGAGCCGGTGTGCTGCCCGGCCCAGCCGGCGGCAAAACCGAATCCGGCCTTGAGCACCAGCGGCACCTTGACCTGTCCGCCGGACATGTAGCGGAACCGCGGCGCTTCGTTCACCACCTGGTCCATGGCGACCAGCATGAATTCCGCCATGTACAGCTCGACCACCGGCCGCAGGCCCGCCATCGCCGCGCCGATCGCGATACCGATTTCCGCGGTCTCGGAAATCGGCGTCACGCGGACGCGCTCGTGCCCGTAGGCGGCGACGAACGGGTGGTTCTCAGTGGTCGCCAGGTTCTGGCCGAAGTAGAGCACGCTCGGGTCGCGCCGCATCTCCTGATGGATACCGGCGTCAATCGCGGCGATGAACGGAAGCTGTGCCATGGATCACTCCCGCCTAGGCGTAAACATTCTCGAGGGCGGACTCGAGCTTCGGGAACGGGCTTTTGACGGCGAAGCTGACGGCGGCATCCATCTCCTTTGCCACCTGCGCCGCCAGTTCGTCGGCTTTCGCGCCGCTCAGCACGCCACTCTTGACCAGCGTGGCGCGAAAGCGCGGCACCGGATCGCCACGTAGCGCCGCGTCATACTCCTCGCGATTGCCGAAGACGGTAATCGCTTCGTGCTCCGGATAGTGCAGCGGCACACCCGGCGGCGCGATGATGTTGCCGTGGGCCGAAAGGCGGTAGACCTTCGACTCGACGAGCGTCGGACCCTCGCCCGCACGTGCGCGCTCGACTGCCGTGCCGACCGTGGCGGCCACGGCCAGCGGATCGGCGCCATCGACGGTGACGCCCGGCATCGCATAGGCCTTCGCCTTGACCGCGAGCGGCTCGCCCGCGGCCGCATTCGCGTCTTCCTGCGCAGTGGTCGTCACGACGTTGTAGCCATTGTTCTCCATGACGAAGATCACCGGCAGTTTCCACAGCGAGGCAATGTTGAGTGTCTCGTGGAAAGCGCCCTGCTTCGACGCGCCGTCGCCGAAAAAGCAGAACACGATCTCGCGCTTGTTGCGGATCTGCGCGGCCCAGGCGGCGCCGGCAGCGTGCGGAATGCCCGCACCGACGATGCCCGAGGTACCGAGGAACCCGCGCTTGACGTCGGTAAGGTGCATTGAGCCGCCCAGGCCCTTGCACAGACCGTCTGCTCGACCGTAGATCTCGGCCATCATCGCCTTCGGCTCGCTGCCCAGCACGAGCGGGTAGCCGTGGCAGCGGTAGGTGGCCAGAGCAGCATCGCCGTTCTTGAAATGGCTGAGCGCGCCGACGATGGACGCCTCGGCGCCGTCAGCCAGATGGGTGTGACCGCGGATCACCCCGGGATGTTCGGTGAACGTGCGCTTGACCCGCTCTTCGAATTCCCGGATGCGCAGCATGTGGGTGAAGATCCAGATCTGCCGTTCGGCATTCGGCGCCTGCACGCTCATCTGATCCCCCTTAGTTTCTGGCGAACGCCACCGCGATCACGTGCATGAGCACGCCCGTGGGCCGGTTATCGGGCTTGCGCGGGTGTGTTCCTGGATGACGGAGTACGAATGGAATCATAGGAAATTCTCGTTCAATTGCAATTGATAATCGCGCCGCGGGCGATGGCGATGCTGCACCAAAAGGCCCAGGCGAAAATGGGATGTCGGTTCTTCCCTGAGAGAGAAATATCCACGGAGCTGTGCTATGAGCCGATAGCGCGGCCACGGAGCGATCAGCCCACGCGATTCAAGGATGAATCGCGGGTGCCGTCACCTGCCGTGCTGCCGCGAACGGCGCGTCGTGCAGCCGGGTCTTCAGGAACGTCACGAATTCCCTGACCACCGGGCGGTTCATCTTCATGCGCGGCACCAGTGCCTTCAGCCAGTGCGTCGCCAGCGGAAACTCCTGCAGCAGGGGCACCAGCCGTCCCGCGCGGATGTCGTCATCCGCCAGATACCTTGCCAGCACCGCAATGCCCAGTCCGTGGCGCGCCGCCTCGCGCATCACGCGCCCGTCGCTCGAATGCAGTCGCGAGTGCACCTCGACGCTCAGCGCGCCGCGCGCGCTCTCGAACAGCCAGCTGGTGCGAAACAGCGTAGTCGTCAGACACTCGTAGTCGACCAGCTCCGTCGGATGCCGCGGCTCGACCCGGCCGCGCAGGTAACTGGGCGCGCAGCACACCACGAGTTCGTACGGGCACAGCGGAATGTCGATCACATTGGGATACGAGACCGGCAGCGCGCCGATCGCGCAATCGAAGCCCTCCTCCAGCGGGTTCACCGAGCGGTCCACCAGCACGATCTCCAGGTCCACCGCGGCGTAGAGCTGCAGGAATTCGGTGTAGGCGCTGCCGAGAAACTCCGTGGTCACCGTGGTCGGCGACTTGATGCGCAGGTTGCCGTCGATCTGCTGGTCGTCGGGCGCTGCGCTCTTGAACAGCTCGTCAAACTCGGCGACCAGGCGCACGAAACGCGGCAGCAGGCCCTCGGCCGCGGTCGTGAGGGTGAGTCCGCGCGTCGAGCGATTCACCAGCCGCGTGCCGAGCGCCTTTTCCAGCTGGCCGATGCGTTTCGTGATGACGGACGGCGCCACCCCGAGCTCGCGTGCGGCGCCCGAGAAACTGCGCAGTCGCGCGACTCGCAGAAACGCATTCAGGTTGAGCAGACTGTTAACTGTTAGCTCTCAACGGAAAAGTGTTGTGGCCGGGCATCATTTCCCTGTTGGACGACGTGCCGTGCGCGCGTTGTTCACCTTCTCACGGTGTTCGCCGATGGAGAAAGCTGATCGCGCTTAATGCTGCATTCTGCCCGACGTGGTTCGATGCTACCGTTTTTATTCCGCAGACTGCAGCTTGCTCGATTGCTGCAGCGCGACAAAAAAACCGCCGCAGTGCGGCGATAGGGGAGGAATAGTACATGACGACACTAGCTTACGGTGGTCGGCGCTCAGGCCAGGGTGTGGCCGATCGCGCGCGTCTCAATCCCGCAACAGTGGCCACTCTGACGGCCCTCGCCTGCCTCCTGGGCTTCGCTGCGATGCCCGCGGCGATTGCGCAGCAGGCGCCCGCAGCCGAGCAACCGATGGGGGCGCTGGAGGAAGTCGTCGTCACCGCCGAGCGGCGCGACGAGCAGTTGCAGACGACGCCGATCTCGATCACGGCATTGACTGGTCAGGACATGGAAGCGCGCAATCTGACCAGCATCTCCGATGTCGGTGCCTACGTGCCGAGCACGGTGCTGGCACCCCTCGGTGCCGGTTGGGGCGCGACCATGGCCGCCTTCATTCGCGGCGTGGGCCTCGGCGACAATATCCTATCGTTCGAGCCTGGCGTACCGATCTACATCGACGATGTCTATATTGGGCGCCCGCAGGGCGCGATGCTCGATCTGCTCGACCTGGAGCGCGTGGAAGTACTGCGCGGCCCACAGGGCACCCTGTTCGGCAAGAATGCCGAGGGCGGCACCGTGCGCATGATTTCCGTGAAACCGCAGGGCGATGACTCGGGCTACGCGGAGGTGACGTTTGGCAATTTCAACCGCATCAACGCGCGCGCGATGGCCGATGTGGCACTCATCCCGGATATTGTGAACGCGCGCTTCTCGTTCGCCAGCAGGACAGCGGACGGTTATTTCAAGACGCTCGACTACGTCTGCGTCAATGGCGCCGGCAGCCTGGGCAGCATGCCACCGGCGATCGCGCCGGGCAGCAACTGTCAGACCGGGACCCTGGGCAATGAAAACACCCAGTCCGGCCGCGCCGCGTTCCGCTTTCTGCTCAGTGAGGCCGCGGAGTTCAACCTGATCTACGACGTCACGCTGCAGAACCAGGAAGGCCCGGCGGATAAATACACCGTCATCGACGGTGCATTCCCGGGCGCATTCCCGAATACCCTGTGGGGCAATCTGACCTATGGCAACCTGGGCGTTGCCACGGCGGGACCTGCGGCCTACCTCGGCAAGCCGATCGGCTACGACAACCGCTTCCTGACCAATAATTTCTATACCAGCTATGCCAATTACGGCACCGACCCCATTTCCGGCCGCGACGTCCCCAACATCAACGACCTGGATCACTGGGGCGTGACCGGTACGCTGGACTGGAAACTAGGAGACATCGCCAACCTGAAGGCGGTGACTGCCTATCGCAAGTTCGGCAACCAGTACGGCCGTGACTCGGATGGCAGCCCCCTGTCGGAGAACTCGACCTATGACGATGCGCGTCACCACCAGTTCACCGAGGAGATCACGCTGACCGGCAAGGTCGCCAGCCTCGACTGGGCCACCGGTGCGTTCTATTACACGGCCGATGATTCGGACCGCGGCTACGACGTGCTGTATCCGTGCACGGCGGCGAATACTCCGGTCTGCATCCACGAGCAGGACCAGTACGTGTCGCAGACCACCGAGAACTGGGCGGTGTTTGCGCACGGCTCGGAGCAGGTGACCGATGCGTTCTCGATCACCGGCGGTGGGCGCTACACCTCGGACCAGAAGGACGCGAGGATCTGGATCACCAACTTCGATCCGACGGTCACCAGCACCGCGGGCAACGTCATTGACCAGTACGTGCCCACCTCGACCACCCACTTCGACTACGACGTGTCGCTGAACTACCAGTGGACGCACGATGTGATGACGTACGTGCGTTATTCCACCGGCTTCAAGGGCGGCGGCTTCAGCCCGCGTCCGGCCGACGCACTGCAGACAACGCCGTTCAAGCCGGAATACCTGCGAACCGCTGAGATCGGCGAGAAGTCCGAGTTCTGGGAACACCGCGTGCGATTCAACGCCGACTTCTACTATTCGAAGTATCTCGACCAGCAGACGTTCTCCCAGCAGCTCGACGCTGATGGCGTCAACTGGTTCCGCGAAGTCAACGCCGGCACGGCGCGCATCTGGGGTCTGGAGGGTGAGCTGCAGGCCGAGCCGATCAACAACCTGCGTTTCGACGGCAGCTTCGGTTACCTCAACTACTGGCTGGAGTCCGCCGGCGACAATCCCCTGCTGTTGGCGGGCAACCAGTGCGGCGGCGAGACCTGCTATTCACCGCGCACGCCCAAGTTCACCGGCGCGCTTGGCGGGCAATACAGCATGGCGTTCGCCGGCGGACGACTGACGCCGCGTCTGGACATGACCTACCAGTCCACGATCTACTTTGCCGCCAACAACGGCTGCTACGGCGCCGGCAGTACCGCGGGTTGCGGTCAGACCGACAACCAGGGTGGCTACACGCTGCTCAATGGTCGCCTCACCTGGGAGTCGGCCAGCAAGAAGTGGCAGACATCGCTGTGGGGACGCAACCTGACGGACAAGGAGTACTTTTACGGTAAGCTGAGTTTGATCACGTTCTTCGGTCGCGAGCAGGGCAACCCGGCGCCGCCGCGCGAGTACGGCGTGACTTTCCAGCGCAAGTTCTGATCGTAAGCGCAGCGCGCACCCGGTACCGCCTGGTCCGGGTGCGCGCTGGCGACAGTGCCGACCGATACGCGAGTTGCCGAAGCCGCGCAACGGGCGGCAGGCTAGCCACATGCGGTCCCGGCGCCCTGACCATCCCGTCCTGAGGCTGTGAGATGCTGAACCGTCCGTTTGATCCTGAGACCCGCATCGTGTCGCGCGCCGAGCGGCCGCCGCGCCTGGAGCGCAGTTGCGACATCTGCGTGGTCGGCTCGGGGGCTTCGGGAATCTCCGCGGCCATCGAGGCAGCGCGTGCCGGCCGCACGGTCATCCTCGTCGACGGTCTGCCGACGCTCGGCGGCCAGGCCGTCAACTCGATCATCGGCATGTTCTGCGGACTCTATACGCCCGGTCCGGAAGGACGGCAGCTCACGCACGGCATTGCGGATGAGATCCTGCACGACCTCGGCGCCACGAGCGATGTGAAGGTCGTGGCCGGCGGCGTGATGAAAGTGGCCATGTACAACGAGGTGGCACTCGGGCGCTGGGTCGAGAAGGCGGTGCTGGCGGCCGGCGTGACGCCGCTCACCGGCGGCATCATCCGCAAGGTCAACCGGGATGGGCGGCGCCTGACGTCGCTCGATATCGCCACGCGTCACGGTGATGTGCGCATCACGGCGACCGGCTTCATCGACGCCACCGGCGATGCCGCGATCACCTGGGAGGCGGGCTTCGACTGCCGGGTGCACGCGCACGGGCAGATCTACGGCTCGCAGATGCTGGTGATCGAGGATTTCGACGATGCCAAGAAGCCCGGTTGGGACGAGATGGCGGCGCGGATCCGTGACCGCGGCGAGCACTATGGGATGATGCGCCGGGATGGCTTCGCCGCGACGTTTCCGGGCCGCAACGTCGCGATCGTCAACATGACGCACATCGAGAATCCGCTGGATCCGTTCGAAGCGGCCGCCAAGCAGATCGATGGCAAGGAGCAGGCCGATCGCACGCTGGTGTTTCTGCGCCATGAATTTCCGGAAGCCTTCGGCTCGGCGCGCATCCGCGCTTACGGCCTGCCCGGCATGCGCCAGACGCGCTGGATCGTCGGCACGCACCACCTGACCACCGAGGAAGTGCGTGCCGCCACCAAATTCGACGACGCCATCGCCCGCTGCTCCTGGCCGCTGGAGCAGCACCACAACCGCGAAGGCTACGTTTGGGAAGTATTTCCCGAAGACCACATCCATACTGTCCCGCTCGGCTCGCTCACGGTCGCGGGCGCGGATAATCTGTGCGCGGTGGGACGTTGCATCGACGGCGATTCTACGGCACTGTCCTCGGTACGCGTGATGGGACCGTGCATCGCCATGGGTGCCGCTGCTGCGCATGCCCTGGATCTGGCGGGCGGGGGCAGCGTGCAAGCGGTCGACATCGACGCGCTCAAGCGACGCCTGCGAAACAATCTCGAGAGCTGACACCATGGCGAGCATGCCGAACACCGTTGACGTTTCGGCGCTGATCAACGGCCGGCGGCTCGGAGCCTTCAACTATCGGCTGATCGTCCTGTCGTGGCTGATCACGCTGTTCGATGGCTTCGACATGATCATGATCGGCTTCACCGCGCCGTACATGCGCGATGAGCTGGGCCTGTCGAAGACCATGCTCGGCAACGTGTTCTCCGCCGGCCTGCTCGGCATGATGCTGGGCGGATTCCTGATCTCCTATATCGGCGATCGGATCGGGCGACGGCCCACCGTGGTGTTCGCTGCCGTGTCCTTCGGGATACTGACCGCCGCCGTCGCCCTGGCCGGCAGTTATCACGCCCTGCTGGCGCTGCGTTTTCTGGATGGCCTGGCACTCGGCGGCATGCTGCCGCTCGCCTGGGCACTGAACATCGAATTCGTCCCGAGCCGCATGCGCTCCAGCGTCGTGACGGTGATCATGATGGGCTACAGTCTCGGCGCCGCCATCGCCGGTCCGATGACCAACTGGATCGCACCCCACCACGGCTGGCAGGGGGTGTACCTCGTCGGCGGCATCGGCTCGCTGGTGTGCGCGGCGGCGCTGTGGATCTGGCTGCCTGAGTCGATCCGCTTCCTGGTGGTCAAGGAGCGACCGCAGCTCGTGCGTCGGATGCTGCACCGGCTCGATCCGGCCATCGACCTGTCGCGGGCGGAGCAGTTCGTGCTCAGCGACGAGCTCAGGCCGGATCGCAATTTCCGCATCGGGCAGCTGTTTCATGGCGACCTGCGGATCATCACCCCGGTGCTGTGGATCGGTTATTTTGCCAGTTCGCTCGCGATCTATTTCGCCGTGTCGTGGGGCCCGATCGTGCTCGAGGAACTGCAGTTCCCGCGTCACACGGCAGCATTGGTCGCCTCCACCGGGAGCCTGGCAGGGGCTGCGGCCGGACTGCTGCTGATGCGTTTTACCGATCGGCGCGGGCCCGGCTCGGTGGCGGTGTATCCGGCGATCTGCGTGCCGGTGCTGCTCGCACTGGGCTTCGGCCTGGTGCCGCGCGAGGCATTTCTCGCGGTGGTGATCCTGGCGACGCTGCTGATCAGCGGCGGGCATTTCGGCGTGCTGTCGATCGCGGGCATCTTCTATCCGAGCTCGATCCGAGCCTGTGGCGCCGGCTGGGCCACCTCGATGGCCAAGTTCGGTGCGATCCTGGGCCCGATCGCGGGTGCGGCCGTGCTCTCAAGCGGCATCCCGATCATTCGCAGCTATGCGCTGCTCGCGATCTGGCCGGCAATTCTGTGTCTGTCGGGGCTCGGCATCGCGGCCGTGGTGCGCGCTCGCGTACCGTCCGCCCCGGCAAGCGCTGCACTGGCCGTCGCGAGCGGCGGCTCCGGAGAAGCATGATGACGACATTGCGCAGCCTCGCCGCCAATTCGCAGATCCGGCGCGCCCACTGGCGCACGCTCGGGCTGTCGGAAGCCGACATGCAGAAGCCGAAGATCGCGGTGGTCAATTCCTCCTCCGAGCTTGCGGTCTGCTTCGCGCACCTGGATGGCGTCGCGCGCGTGGTCAAGGACGCCATACGCGCCGCGGGCGGCATTCCGTTCGAGGTGCGCACCACCGCGCCCTCGGATTTCATTACCGGGGCGGCCTGCTCGGGCTCCTATATTCTCGCCGCGCGCGATCTGGTCACCAACGATATCGAGGCGCAGGTCGAGGCGGCGCTGCTCGACGGCATGGTATGCCTGACCTCCTGCGACAAGACGCCGCCGGGTCACCTGATGGCCGCGGGCCGGCTCAACATTCCGACCGTGCTGGTGATCGGCGGCTATCAGGCATCGGGCATGATCGGCAACCAGCATGTCGACATCGAGGACCTGTTCTCTGGCTCGGTCGGCGCCGCGCTCGGCAAGCCCGGCAAATTCGGCATGGATGAACTGAGCGAGCAGGCGATTCGCGGCCCCGGTGTCTGCGCCGGCATGGCGACCGCGAACACCATGCACTGCGTGGTCGAGGCCTTGGGGATGTGCGTTCCGGGTTCGGCGCCGGTACGCGCCAACAGCGACAAGATGTTCGATGCGGCCCGTCGCGCCGGCACGCGTATCGTCGCGATGGTGAATGAGGGGCTCACGCCGCGCCAGGTGCTCACCGAGGCGGCGTTTCGCAACGCGGTGGCGATGGTACTCGCCGTCTCGGGATCGATCAACGCCATCAAGCACCTGCAGGCCACCGCGGTCGAGGCCGGTGTCGCAGTCGATATCTACGCGCTGTGGGAGGAAATGGGGCGCAAGATTCCGGTGCTCAGCGCGGTGCGCCCGAACGGCAGCGTGCGCATCGAGCAGTTCGAGGACGCCGGCGGCGCCGCGGCGATGCTCAAGCGCCTCGCGCCGCTGATCGATACTTCTGCATTGACCGTGACGGGCAGCACGCTGGCCGAGATCCTGGCGTCGACCCCGACCGGCGACACCGAAATCATCCGCCCGTTGAGCAACCCGATCTCGGCCGGCCCCTCGATCGCGATTCTCAAGGGCACGCTCGCCCCGGAGAGCGCGGTCGTCAAGCTCGGCATCCGCGACGGCAGCCGGCCGGAGCTGTTTGACGGCCGGGCCGTGGTTTACGAGAACACCAGGAGTGCGATGGAAGACATCGCCGCCGGCCGGCTGGCCAAGGGCTCGGTACTCGTCCTGCGCGGCCAGGGTCTCAAGGGCGGACCGGCCATGGGCGGCGGCGCGTCGCTGGTACTGTTCGCGATCGATGCCGCGGGTCTGGCCCGCGACGTGGCCTTCGTTACCGACGGCCAGCTGTCCGGCCTGTGCCTCAAGGGGCTGACCGTGGCCGAAGTGGCGCCCGAAGGGGCGACCGGGGGCCCCATCGGCAAGGTGCGCAACGGCGACCGCATCATCATCGACATCGCCGCGCGCCGGCTCGATCTCGACGTCGCCGCCGCGGAGCTGGCCGCGCGCCCGGCTCCGAGCACCGTGTTTCCGGTCGACGCTAAGGGCTATCTGGGCATCTACCGGCGCGACGTGCAGCCGATGGCCACCGGCGCCGTGCTGACCGATCTCGGAGATTCATCCGAACATCGGCGAGGATGATGCAGACCATGATCTGTCGTGTTGCCTGGGCCACGGCCACCCTGCCGGTGGCGGGACTGCTGATTGCGAGCTCGCTCTTTATATGCGCGCCTGCCGCGCCGGTGCCTGCTGCAGAACCGGCAGGCCAGCCTGCGGCACAGCGTCCGGGCGCGTGCCCCGCCAACAATGGCGGGATTGCGTTGCCCCCCGGTTTTTGCGCGACGGTGTTCGCCGACAACCTCGGCCATGCGCGCCATCTGGCGGTGGCGACCGATGGGGTCGTCTACGTCAATACCTGGAGCGGCATCTACTATCCCGGCCAACCACCGCCGCCGGGCGGCTTCGTCGTTGCACTCAAGGACAGCCGCGGGGCGGGCCACGCCGATGTGATCCGCCGCTTCGGCGATGGCGTGGCGGAGGGCTCGGCGGGCGGCACCGGGATTGCGATCTACAACGGCGCGGTGTACGCGGAACAAAATGACAAGATCGTGCGCTACCGGTTGTCTCCAAAATCAATCGCCCCCAAGGGGCCGGCCGAGGTCGTCGTCTCGGGTCTGCCGCTCGGCGGCGATCATCCGATGCATCCGTTCATCATCGATGCGCACGGCAATATCTTCGTCGACTCGGGCACGGCGACCAACTCCTGCCAGCCCCGCAACCGCATGCCACATGTACCTGGGGCCAGCCCATGCACGGAACTTCAGACGCGGGGCGGCATCTGGCGCTTCGATGCCAACCGGCTGGGCCAGAAGTTCTCACCCGCGCAGCGCTACGCCACGGGTATTCGTAACGGCGAGGGCATGTCGTTCGATAACGCCGGTCGACTTTTCGTGACGCAGCATGGACGTGATCAGCTCGGGGAGAACTGGCCGGACCTGTATACGCCTGCGATCGGGCAGGAGCTGCCGGCCGAAGAGGTGGTGCAGCTGGAGGAGAACGGCGACTACGGCTGGCCCACGTGCTACTTCGACGGCATGCAGAAGCGCCTGGTCCTGGCACCGGAATACGGCGGCGACGGCGGCCACGCGGCCGGCGTGTGCGCACAGAAACGCGCTCCGGTGGCGTTTTTTCCGGCGCACTGGGCACCCAATGATCTACTGATCTATGACGGCGCGCAGTTTCCGCCGCAGTATCGCGGCGGCGCGTTCGTGGCATTTCACGGCTCCTGGAACCGCGCGCCGGGGCTGCAGCAGGGCTACGACGTCGTGTTCCAGCCGCTGGCCGACGGTAAGGTGTCGGGCGACTACATCGTGTTTGCGGACGGCTTTGCCGGCGCGGAAAAAGCCCCGGGGCGGGCCGCCTTCCGGCCGACCGGGCTGGCCCTTGGCCCGGATGGTGCGTTGTTCGTCGCCGACGACGTGCATGGGCGCATCTGGCGCATCACCTATCACGGCGGCGCGGATGTACCGGCGACACTCGTGGCCGCTCGCACCGACACGGCGGCGAACGGCCGCCACGACGCGCGCCCGCCGGTCGCATCGTTGCCGTTGGCGCCGGGAATTACGCGCGCGCAGTTGGTCCTGGGCGATCACATTTTTCACGGCGAGGCCAGCGGCGGCACCTGCAGCGGCTGTCACGCATCGGACGGCAAAGGCAGCGTGGTGGGGGCCAATCTCGCCAGCGGCGGATGGATCTGGGGCGACGGCAGCATGAAGGCAATCGCCCGCACCATTACCCAGGGCGTGCCGGTGGCCAAACGGGCCATCGGTGCGATGCCGCCGCTGGGCGGCGCGGATCTGTCGGCAGCGGATGTCACGGCCGTCGCGGCCTACGTCTGGGCGCTCGGTCATGCGCCCCATGGGCAGTAACTCGCCCGCGGCGGCTCAGCCGGTCCAGCGCGCAGTGTCGAGGCTGCGCCAGGCGCGGATGTCGCGCGCCCATTGAGCGATCGTTCGCGTGGGATCCTGCGCCTGCTCCGGAACCACGACCCGGAAGCGACGGCTGATCTCGAGCATGAGCTCGAGCGCCTGCAGCGAATCTCCGCCGAGCGACAGAATGTTGTCGGCCGGCGTCGCCCCGGATGCTTTCGTCACCTGCTGGAAAGTCTCGATGAGCTCGCCGATCAGCGGCGAAGTCTCGATCTGCGAGCGCTCGGTCAGGCGCTCGGCGTCGATCTGCGAGAGCCGCTGCCGGTCGATCTTGAAGTTCGGCAGCCACGGAAGTTCATCCAGCACCGCGATCTGCGCCGGGATCATGTACGGCGGCACCCGCTCGCCCAGCTCGGCGCGGATGCGATCGGTCGCGACGTCGGCCTGCAACTGCACGTACGCGGCGAGCGCCACCGCCACGCCGGCGGCATCCTTGCGCACCAGCACGGCAGCGTCCTTCACCCCGGTGCATGTCTTGAGCGCCGCTTCGATCTCGTTGGGCTCGATCCGATAGCCGTGCAGCTTGATCTGATTGTCCTTGCGCCCGACGAAATCGACCAGTCCATCCGCACGGCGGCGCACCAGATCGCCGGTCCGGTACGAGCGTTGCAGCGGATCGGCCGGGTCGACCGTAAAGCTTTGAGCCGTAAGCTCCGGTTCGCGCCAATAGCCCAATGCAATGTAGCGGCTCGTCACCACGACCTCGCCAACCTCGCCATCCGGCAGCGTTGCACCATCGTCGCCGACGATATCCACCCGCTTGCCCACGACCGCCCGCCCCACCGGAAGCCGCGGGCACGTGGCGCGCAGCGCCGGATCGACCTTCCACTCGGTATGCAAGGTCCAGCATTCGGTCGCCCCGAGGTGAACGACCAGTTCGGTGTGCGCCGGGCAGGCGCGCCGCAGGACATCGAAATCGCTCCAGTCGACGCGCTCACCTCCGAGCGTCACCAGACGCACGTCGTCGAAGCACTCGCCTGCGGTCAGCGTATCGGCAAGATGCCGCAACAACGTCGGCGACAGACGCAGCAGCGTGATGCCACGCGCCTTGATCTGCCCGGCCAGCGCCGTTCGGCCGAATAGGCGCGGCGGCAGCACTTCCATGGCCGCCCCGGCCGCCAATCCGGTGAACAGGGTACGCAGACCAGCGATGACGGACGGCGGATAGAACTGGGCGATCCGATCCTGCGGGCAGATCTGCGCGAAACTCACCGATTCCGCGACGTCCTGCAGCAGGCCGCGGTGATTCTGAAAAACGCCCTTCGGCGCCCCGGTTGATCCGGAGGTGTAGATGACACACGCGATATCGTCCGGCTGCGGCACGGTCAAAGGCGCGGACGTATCGGCAGCGCCGGGGTCCTCCATGCCATCCAGATCATCCAGATCGATGACACACAGCCCGCTGGGGAACATGGCACGCGCATTCTCCGCCAACCCGGCAGTTGTGATGACGATCGTGGCGCCGGAATGCGCGGCGATGCGTGCGTTTCGATCGGCGGGATGATCGGCGTCCAAAGGCACGCAGGGACGCGCTGCCGCCCACACACCCAGCATGGCCGCGGGAAATCGGGCCTCAAGGCCGAGCAGAACCGCAACCGGGCCCGACTCCACCGCGGCAGCGGCAATGGCGGCCGCAATACGGCGCGACTGCCGCGCCAGCTCCGCGTATCTCAGGCTGCGCGCCTCATCCCGGATAGCCAGCCGATCGGGGTACAAGCGCGCAATCGCGTTGAAGCGCTCGACGATCGAGGCCTGCGTCACCGGGTCTGCGAGTGCCGAGGCTTGCGGCGGCAACGGCGTTTCGGTCCGCGGTGAAGCCCGGCCGGCGAACCCCTCGGCCGCCCATTGCGCCGTCACCTCGGCAAACTGGCGCACGGCGTCGTCGTGCGCGGATGGGTCGTGCGCATCGGTCGCCAGCACGTCAAACGCGAGACGACCCGAAGCCGCCAGCTCGTCCAGCGTCGCGCCATAGGCCTTCCTGAAGTGGCGCAGGCTCAGTCGATCGCGCGAGAACAACAGCAGGCTCCTCACCGCGCGCTCCTTGAGGAGCGCGGAGAGTTTCTGGTCGAAGTCGAGCGGCAGGACGACGTCCCCGCGGTAGGGCAAGTGTGCAGCCAGCCACTGCTCGGCGGCGCTCGAGCCCAGGCGATATAGCAATGACTTGACCAGCTTCGAGTTTCCCGTCAGCAGCCGGCGCCACTCCGCCACGCTGAACAGGCGGTGCGGCAATCGGTCGACAAATGTCAGCGTGGGATTGGCGTTCGGATTGCTCAGGATCAGACCGACGACGCGCGGATCCACCAGGGCAGTGTTGAAGCCGACATTGGCCTCGGCGCAGTCGCCCATCAGAACCACCTGTGTGACGCGCCGCTGTGAAACGATGGCGTCGATGGCGTGCGTGCAGGCCGAGACGCCGGAATCGTCGTAGAACCGCAACCGGCGCTTCACGTCAGCGTAGTTCTTCACCAGCCGGATCTGCATCACGACCAACCCGAGCGCGGCGAGCGACCGGGCGATGCGGCTTTCGAGCCGGCCGAAGCCAAACAGGATCACACCGGTCTGCGAGCGCGGGCGCGCCGGATCGCTGAGGTATCCGAGATATGCCCCGTCGGGCCCGAATTCGAACACACCTGCGCCTGTTGCGGCGTCGTTCACCGTTCGCTCCTCTCCCACGCCGTCCGAGCGCTTTCGATGCTGGAATGAATTTAGCACAGGCTTCAGCGCACTGAAGCTCGACACCGCCTGCTGGTGGTGGCTGGAGAGCCGGCAACGAGCGGCCTTTACTTAATCGGCCGGAATCCGGCCGTTGGGGCCGGCGCACCACGAAGCCTTGATGACCGGCATGCAACGCGTGGACAGGGCGATAAGGCGCTTCTTCCCGGCCGAATCTCCGCTTGTCCTACGATCGCCCCTCTATGCGCGCCAGCGCACGGAGTAAAACGGGCAGTTCACCTAGGCTCAATACGAACCGGGGCGGTTCTCAACGGATTTCTTACGAAGGAATTTTTATGAAAAGTTCAACTGTCATTGTCGCATCATTGATGATGCTCGCCCTCATCGCCTGCACCAGCCCGGGCCCTCCGGGACCTGCAGGCGCAACGGGTAACACCGGCAACACCGGCAACACCGGCGCCACCGGCACTACCGGTGCAACGGGTGACACCGGCGCCATGGGTAACACCGGCAACACCGGCAATACGGGCGCCACGGGTAACACCGGAGCGACGGGTTACACCGGCGCCACGGGCGATACCGGTGCAACCGGTAACCCGGGTAACCCGGGCAACACTGGTAACACGGGCCCGGCAGGTCCTCCGCACTGAATGCCGACCGGCTGAACACCACGCGCGGGCGTGGTTCAGTCCTTGGGTTGGAACGCCTGTTCGAGCGTACGGGCTTCGAACCCCAGGGTGCCGCCCCAGCCGCTGGCACAGCGATAAAGTGCCGCGGCGTAGATGCCGTTGAGCGTGACATTGACCAACGCGGCCAGCACGACGGCGCCGATCATGGCGATCTCGATCACCAGCGTCAGAAAGACGCTGTGCAGCACGCAGTTTGTGAAGCAGATCAGCACCACACCGCAGATGATCACGCCTAAATAGATCAACGCGAAGGCCCCGCCCAGGCCGCCGATGCCGATGGCGCTCTCACCCCAGGTGCGCTTGAATAACCCGGCGCTCTCTGTGATGGCCTCGACCGGTCCGCACTCGTGCCACGCGAGGATCGGCACGACCAGACAGGTCGCGAGCGACCAGGCCACGCCAAGCAGACCGACGATGATCCGGCCGACGAAACCGAGGCGGTCCCGGATCACGTTCAGGATCACGCCGACCGTGGCCGCGATGAATGCATAGCCGAGCAGCGGGTAGAGCTTCGACGCCGCAAGTCGCAGGCCATCGCCGAGGGTGGGCGTATCGCCATCCAGTTGCATCAATACAGCGCCGATCAGCGCGGTATTGAAGAAGAAGATGACGAAATACTGCACCAGGTAGAACAGGTACGCGGTCATGTACTGGCCAAACGTGAGCACGCCGTCGTGCCTGTTCAATGCCTCGAGCGCGCTTACTCCGCCCAGCGGGATCGCGAACGAGACGACGACCAGCATCAACGCCAGCATCGAAATGCACGGGAAAACGAGCAGCCCACGATGTTTGAGAAGAAACGCAGACACACGCCTTTGCGCTTGAGGCTTAGTGCCTTGAACGGAATCCACCCCAGCGAGCGTCTGGCGCCCCGACTCACGCGCCAGCGCAGCTTCAGCCGATGGGCGGCCTGGCGCTTTTGGGCATAGTGATTGCAGACCGACTGAATCGTATCGGCGCCGATCTTGTCAAAGTACTGCGTGGCACCCGCGGTCAATTTGCACAGGTCAAAGCCCGACATCCACTTACGCTTGATATCCGTACGTGTGGCGGCTTTGTAGCTGGTCTCATTGCAGTAATTGAAGACCTCGTTCACCTCAATAGCCGCGGCATTGAGCCACGCATTAGCTTCCGTACGAACCTTCAAACGAAGCGTGCGCGTGAACGAGAGCGGCATCAGACTATTATCACTCTGCGCTGGCGTTCTTGCTCCACGTCATTGCGCAGATTCACTGGTGGGGCGAAACGTCTCTGTTTCTTCGTCGATAGTGTCCGGAGTGCTCGGTGCCGGGAAGCAGCGTCACGTTCAGCGCTATTGAGCCCGGCAATCCCTCACAGAAATCGAGACTGTCCATGCCTGCAGTGAACGGGATCGACGCTGGCGACCACTGCAAGTAATTGATTCAATGGGAGCATCGGTTCACGGTGCGCATTACCTCAAGGCCGCTGCAGTATCATTTTCGGCCACTTGGGGAATCTCAGCCGGAGACGTACACATGACCTTTTCTCGCCTGGCCGCAGCCGCGCTCGCCGCGCTCGCCGCGCTCACCAGCATCGCGGCGCGAGCCGAAGAGCGGCTCCCGACAATTCCTCCGGCGAACTACACGGCAGAACAGCAACAGGCCGCGGCCGACTTCGAAGCCGCGCGCAAGGTTCCCGTCTTCGGCCCGTTCGAACCATTGATGCATAGCCCGCAGGTCATGACGCAAGCGCGCGCCATGGGCGATTACCTGCGCTACAAGTCGGCCATCGGCAATACGCTCAGTGAGCTTGCGATCCTGATCACGGCGCGCGATTGGACGCAGGACTACGAATGGTACGTGCACTACCCCATCGCGCTGAAAGTCGGCATCCGCCAGGATGTCGCCGATGCCATTGCCGACGGCCGGCGCCCGGCCGCGATGAGCACGGACGAAGAGATCGTGTACGACTTCGCCAGCGAATTGCTGAGGAACAAGCAGATCTCCGATGCGACATTTGCACGCGCCAAGTCGCGCTTCGGCACCAAGGGAGTGGTCGACATGACCGGCATCGTGGGTTACTACACGTTTCTTTCGATGCAGCTCAATGCCGCGCAGTACCCGATCCCGAAGGATGGCAGGAAGCTGCCGAGGATGCCGCCCTAGCCAGGCCTGCGGCGTTGCGCTTCGAAATCGGCGCGCTTGGTAAAGGACTTCTGGGTGCCGACGCGAGTCGTGGACAGAGCCGCATAATGATTTGCCG
>Ga0302314_10006906_pt1 | contig 20474 bp, 21 predicted proteins | sample III_Palsa_N2_3_FD_200533 | JGI IMG/M metagenome (GOLD analysis project Ga0302314, IMG submission 200533) | Peat permafrost microbial communities from Stordalen Mire near Abisko, Sweden - III_Palsa_N2_3 | ecosystem: Environmental > Terrestrial > Soil > Palsa > Peat permafrost | place: Sweden... | reverse complement strand
CCGAGAAGTACGGCGCGGGCGCGCGGGTGCGGCGGCCTGATGTGGTCGACACCGCGGGCGGGCAGATTCATGACACCGGCCGCGAAACCTATTCGACCAAGGGCTGGGGGCTGAAGCCGGGACCGGGAACGGCCCAGGTCTGGGTCTACCCCGGCGCCAAGGACGGCCGGGTGATCGGCGATGTGGTGCGCCTGAACAAGGGCCACACCGAAGGGCTGGAGCCCAGGGTGACCGAGGAACTGATCAAGTTGATGGTGTCCGCGCCGGGCGGTAAAGCTCAGCAAACATAGGGAGCGGCCCCCGTGGACCTCGTTTGCGCGATCCTATTCGCAAGCTTCTGCGTTGGCGGCGGCGACGGGACGACCAAGCTGACCATCGACGAAGGCGGTATCTTTGGTAACTCCTATATGGAGGCAAAGGGCTGGCGGGCCCAAGTCGAGCTGCACACGGATAATTTGAGAAGGTTGATTCCGGCCAAGTTGACATCGGCCTGCTCCGACGCCGGATGTGTCGGCTATATCAAATCGTGCCAAGACAGGGCCGCAACCGTTATCTGCACCTGGTATTTCTCCAGCGGTTCACGCTGGATAAGTCTTGAGGCGGACGACTCGAAGAGCCTTGCCGCCGCTGAGGATCGCATCAGCTTCGTACCCAATGGGTCTGGCTCCGCCCGTCCGATCAAGCTCTCCGCCATGTCCAAACTTACTGGCGGCGATCCCTATTGCCATAGCGCGGGGGCCGAGCCCGGTGAGGTCGAGCTAAAGATCGACGCCTATTCTGGCGGAACAGCCTTGGGTCCAATCGTCCCGCCAATGGATTTGAGCCGCTACTATCCAGATCGTCTATCCCGAATGCGGAAGGACGGCGAAGCTCATCTTCACTGCGGCCAGACGGCAACCCATTTGACCGACTGCGCCGTTACCTCCGAGGCTCCGCCGGACTTCGCGCTTGGCCAGAGCGCGACCCAGATCGCGAAGCTTCTTCGCGCCCCGTTTCCTGAAACGCAAAAGGGTGTGGACCTTACGATCACATACCGAAGAACGCCGGCGGGCATTTCGAACGCCTGTCCTGGCTAGTGAACAGACGGCATAACGCAAAGCTGCGCCTGCGTGCTTGATCCTGACCCCGGAACATCCGATCTAAGGGCTATGACAACGGTCATTGATCGGCGGGGCGAGCCTAGGGCGCGGCATCCGGAGAAGCAGGCGCGGCCAGAGACGCCGCTCCTGCGCAAGCCGGACTGGCTGCGCGTGCGCGCGCCCGGCTCCGCCGGCTACAACGCCACCCGCGAGATCGTCAAAGCCCACGGCCTGACCACGGTCTGCGAAGAGGCGGCCTGCCCGAACATCGGCGAATGCTGGACCAAGTCCCACGCCACCATGATGATCATGGGCGAGATCTGCACGAGAGCCTGCGCCTTCTGCAATGTCGCCACGGGTCTGCCGCAGGCCCTCGACCCGACCGAGCCGGCCCGCGTGGCCGACGCCGTGCGGCAGATGGGCCTGAAGCATGTCGTGATCACCTCGGTGGACCGCGATGATCTCGCCGATGGCGGGGCGGACCATTTCGCCCAGGTGATCCTGGCCATCCGCGCCGCGACGCCCGCGACGACCATCGAAGTTCTGACCCCGGACTTCCTCCGCAAAGGCGCCGCCGCTGACCAGGTGATCGACGCCCGCCCCGACGTATTCAACCACAACCTCGAAACCGTGCCTCGGCTCTATCTCGGCATTCGTCCCGGCGCCCGCTATTACAACTCCCTGCGCCTGCTCGACCGGGTCAAGGAGCGCGATCCCTCCATGTTCACCAAGTCAGGCCTGATGGTCGGCCTGGGCGAATCCAAGGAGGAGGTGATGCAGGTGATGGATGACATGCGGTCCGCAGGCGTCGACTTCCTGACCATCGGCCAGTACTTGCAGCCCACCCGCCGCCACGCCGCGGTCGACCGGTTCGTCCATCCGGATGAGTTCGCCGCCTATGAGGCCATCGCACGCGCCAAGGGCTTTCTGATGGTCTCGGCTAGCCCGCTGACCCGCTCGTCTCACCACGCGGGCGAGGACTTTGAGCGCCTGCGGGCCGCGCGAGAAGCGCTGCTGGCCAAGTCCGCCTGACGCGTGCGCCATACGGTCAGCCGGATCCTGCCCTATACGCCTGACCAGCTGTTTCAGCTGGTCGGCGACGTGGATTACTATCCTGACTTCGTGCCTTGGATTCGGACGATGCGGGTTTGGAACCGGTACGACGACGGCGCCGGCGTCACCGGGGTGGACGCGGAAGCCCAGGTCGGCTTCTCGTTTCTGAAAGAGCGGTTTTCCACCCGTGTGCGCCGGGACGCCAATCAGCGCATGGTCACCGTCAGCCTGATCTCAGGGCCTTTCAAACGGCTCGTCAATCACTGGAAATTTGTCGAGCATCCCTCTGGCGTTAAAGTCGATTTTGACATTGACTTCGAGTTCAAGTCGAAGCTGCTGACCGTGATGTTGGCGAACAACTTCGACCACGCGGTCCAGCGGCTGATGCAATGCTTCGACGATCGCGCGCGCGCCCTATACGGCGCTCCAGAAAAACCTATCCCGTAATCCGGTCGCGCAGCATCTCCAGAGCAATCTGGGTCGCGGCCATCTGAATTTCCTCACGGCCGACATCGCCGAACCGTTCGACCCGGTGATGCACGGACTGGTTGGACCGGCAGGTGGCGAAATGCACCAGGCCGACCGGCTTGAGCTCCGTGCCGCCGCCCGGCCCGGCCACGCCGGTGATGGCGACGCTGACGTGGGCGTTGGAGTTTTCCAGCGCGCCTTCGGCCATCATCCGCGCCACCGGCTCGGACACCGCGCCGTAGTCGGCGATCATGTCGCCAGCGACGCCCAGCAGGTCCTGCTTGGCACGGTTGGAATAGACGATCAGGCCGCGATCGAACACCGCCGAGGACCCCGAGATGGCGGTGATCGCCGCCGACACCAGGCCGCCGGTGCAGCTTTCGGCGGTGACGATCCGCAGGCGCCGTTCCTGCGCCTCGTCGATCAGCAGCCGCGCCAGGGTTTCGATTTCAAGCGAGAACATGGGTCCCCTTCAGGCGCCGCAAAATCCAAGGCGCTGGTTTGACAGGGTTGGCTCGCCAAGCCAACACGCGATCAGGCGGGATATTGGACCGAGGCCACGGCCTGGGCGGCGAGGCCTTCCTGACGACCCGTGAAGCCCATCTGCTCGGTCGTAGTGGCCTTGACGCTGACCCGCTCGACGGCGAGGCCGAGCAACTCGGCGATCCGCGCACGCATGGCTTCGCGGTGCGGTTTGATCTTCGGCCGCTCACAGATCAGCGTCACATCCACATTGACGATAACGCCGCCGCCGTCAGCGATCAGTTTGCCCGCGTGGCGCAGGAAGACCCCCGACTCCACGCCGCGCCATTGCGGATCCGTCGGCGGGAAGTGGTCGCCGATATCGCCGGCCCCGGCCGCGCCCAGCAAGGCGTCGGTGAGGGCGTGCAGGCCGACGTCGGCGTCGGAATGGCCGATCAGGCCGTGGTCGTGGGCGATCTCCACCCCGCACAGCATCACGCTCTCGCCCGGGCCGAACTTGTGGGCGTCGAAGCCCTGGCCGATACGGGTCGCCAGGGTCGGCGCGGCGAAGTGTTCCGCCATCTCGAAGTCCTCCGGATAGGTCAGCTTCATGAGCCGGATGTCGCCCGCAATCTTCACCACCCGGCCGCCAGCCCGTTCGACCACGGCCGCGTCGTCGGTCGGCTCGCCGCCGTCCGACGACCAGGCCGCATAGGCGGCGCGTAGGGTTGCGAGCCGGAAAGCCTGCGGAGTCTGGGCCCGCCAGAGACCGTCGCGTGGTGTCGTGTGCAGGGCGCCGTCCATCTCCCGCTTCAGGGTGTCGGCGACGGCCAGGGCGGGCAGGGCGCCGTCGGCCCCGCCTAGCGCCTCGAGCAGTGAGGCTATATGGCGCGGCTCGAGCAATGGCCGAGCCGCATCATGAACCAGCACGGCGTCGTCGCCGGCGACCTCGCCGAGCATGTCCAAGCCGGCTTGAACCGACAAGGCCCGCGTCGCGCCCCCCGTTGCTGTCCGCCAGCCGGCAAGGCCGGCAAGCACCTGACTGAGCTGATCTTCCTGGCCCGCGGGCGCGACCACGACGATGTCGGCGGCGCCGGCTTTGACGAAGGCTTCGACGGACCAGCGCAGCACCGGCTTGCCGGCCAGGGTGCGCCACTGTTTGGCCGTTCCCGCACCAGCTCGCTGGCCCGTTCCACCCGCGACAATTATGGCGACAAATTTCATGGCGTTTGTTTCGTCGGGTAAGGCCGAGATGTCCAGACTGGACTTGGCCTCGATAAGTGCCTAAAACTTCATCGTAGGGGATGATTAGAAAATGGGCACTAGCGTTTTAGTCGGCGGGGTCGAGGTTGCGGGGCGTGCGTGGTTTGCGCCCATGACCGGCGTCAGCGACCTGCCGTTCCGCCGCGCCGCGGCGCGGTTGGGCGCGGCCTATGTCGCTACCGAGATGGTCGCCGGCGCCGAGCTGGCGAAGGGGCGGCCCGATGTGGTGCGCCGCGCCGCTGTCGGCGAAGGCCTGCCTCTGATGGTGGTTCAGCTGGTTGGCCGCGATCCTGACTGGATCGCCCAGGGCGCCAGGCTTGCGGCCAAGGCCGGCGCGCAGATCATCGATTTCAACATGGGCTGCCCGGCCAAGGAAGTGACCGGCGCTGCTTGCGGTTCGGCGCTGATGCGCGATCCCGACCTGGCTGAGCGTCTGATCGCGGCGACCCTGGCCGCCGGTGTTCCCGTCACCGTAAAAATGCGGCTAGGCTGGGACGACCACTCCCTCAACGCGCCTGAGATCGCCGAACGCGCGGCGCGGCTGGGCGTCAGCGCGGTCACCGTCCACGGCCGCACCCGCTGTCAGTTCTATAAGGGCCACGCCAACTGGAGCCTGGTCCGCTCTGTAAAGTCGGCGGTGGATGTGCCCGTCATCGTCAATGGCGACATTCTTGATGCGGCCAGCGCTCATCAGGCCCTGACGGAGTCGGGCGCCGATGCGGTGATGATTGGGCGCGGCGCCTATGGCCGCCCTTGGCTTGCCCGCCAGATCGACGCGGCGCTGGAAGGCAATTACATCGAAGCGCCCGATCTGGAAGCGCGTCTTGCAATCGCCCTTGATCATCTTTCCGAGACCCTGGCCTTCTATGGCGACCGGATCGGCCTGAAGATTTTCCGCAAACACCTCGGCTGGTACGTCGAAGGCGCGCCCTTGCCGCTGGCCGCCGACGCGCTGCGCGCGGCCAAGTCCCGTCTCTGCCGGCTGGAGCAGGCGGCGGAGATCGAGGCAGGTCTTGTCGCGCTCTGGTCGGGCGAACCGGAACGGCTGGCCGCATGACCGGCCGGCCGCGCTCCGTAACCACGCCGCCCGGGCTCGAAAGCCTGCGCGCCATGGCGTTCGAGGTCGCGCCCGATCCCGCGCTGATCCTGTCTCCCGAAGGCTCCCTGGTCGCCGTCAACGAAGCCGCGGAGGCCCTGTTCGGCCAGGGCTTGTCGCTGCTGACGCGCGGGCGCTTCCGTGACGCCTTGCCGCCGGGTTCGGCCCTGACGGGACTGGTGGATCGCGCGATGAAGGCCGGCGTCCAGGTTCGCGAGCGGGGCCTTGAGATCGTCCTGTTCGGCCACCCCCCGTTCGACGCCGATGGCGCGGCGGCGCCCATGGACGACGGGTCCATCTTGCTGACCTTGCAGGTTCGCCACGGCGCCCTCGGCGTCGAGCGCGGCGCCGAGGCGGCTGGGTTACGCTCCGTGGTCGGCCTTGGCCGCATGCTGGCGCACGAGATCAAGAACCCGCTTGCCGGCATCCGCGGCGCCGCCCAGCTGCTCAAGACCGGCGTGCGGGTTGAGGACGCGTCCCTGGCCCAGCTGATTGTCGACGAAGTCGATCGCATCAAACGCCTGGTCGATCGGATGGAAGCCTTCTCGGAAGAAGTCATCCCCGATCAGGAGCCGGTGAACATTCACCAGGTGCTGGATCGGGTCAGGGCTTTGGCGGTCAACGGCGTCGCCGACGGCCTGGCCTTGCGGGAGAACTACGACCCCTCCCTGCCGCCGACCATCGGCGACGAGGACATGCTGATCCAGGTGTTCCTGAACCTGGTGAAGAACGCCTGCGAGGCGGCCCATTCGCGCGGCGACAATCGCGGTCAGGTCACCATCACCACCGCCTATCGCCACGGCGTGCGCATGCGCACCACCCAGGGTCAGAAGGTGCGCAGCGCGCCGCTGGAAGTCCGCATCCAGGACAATGGCCCGGGCGTCGCTCCCGATCTGCGCGAGCACCTGTTCGAACCCTTTGTCACCTCGAAGAGCATGGGCGCCGGCCTGGGCCTTGCTCTGGTCGCCAAGGTGGTCACCGCCCATGGCGGCCTGATCGATTTTGAATCCGAGCCCGGACGCACGGTTTTCCGCGTCCTGCTTCCCATCGAACCTGAATCTGTCTCCGGCTAAGGCTTAGAATGTCAGTCCACCACAAGATCCTAATCGCCGACGACGATGCGTCCATCCGGCTGGTGCTCAGCCAGGCGTTCAGCCGTCTGGGCTATCAGGTACGCGCCACCGGCAATGCGACCACCCTGCTCAAGTGGGTGTCGGAAGGCGAGGGGGATCTGGTCATCACCGACGTGGTGATGCCCGACGAGAATGTGTTCGACGTGCTGCCTCGCATCCGCAAGGAGCGGCCGAAACTGCCGGTGATCGTCATGAGCGCCCAGAACACGCTCCTGACCGCCGTCAACGCGGCGGAGATCGGCGCCTTCGAATATATACCCAAGCCGTTCGACCTCGACGACATGACCGCCGCCGCCAAGCGGGCTCTCACCCGGCCGGCGGACGCCGAAGCCACCAAGGCCCAGGCCCGGGCGGTGCGCGATGAGCGGCTGCCGCTGATCGGACGCTCCGCGCCGATGCAGGACGTCTACCGCACCATCGCCCGCCTGGTGGGCGCGGACCTGACGGTGCTGATCCTGGGCGAATCCGGGACCGGCAAAGAGCTGGTCGCCCGCGCCCTGCACGACCTCGGCCCGCGTCGGGATGGTCGCTTCGCGGTGATCAATCTGGCCGCGGTGCCGCGCGAGCGGGTTGAGACCGAGTTGTTCGGCCGCGGCGACGGCGATGTCGGCAAGCTGATCGAGGCCGATGGCGGCACTCTGTTTCTCGACGAGATCGGCGACATGCCGCTCGACGCCCAGACCCGGCTGCTGCGCGTGATCGACGGCTCCGAGGCCGCGATAAATCCGCGCACCGGCCGCCGGCCAAACGTCCGCGTCATCGCCGCAACCAACCGCGATTTGCGCGCTCTGATTCAGCAGGGCCTGTTCCGCGAGGACCTGTTCTTCCGTCTGAATGTCGCCCGCGTGCGCCTGCCGCCGCTGCGCGACCGCACGGATGACATCCCCGATCTGGCGCGTTCCTTCCTTCTGCGCGCTCACCGCGAAGGCCTGCCCGCCAAAGCCATCGACGCCGGCGCGCTGGAGCGGCTGAAGTCTTACGAGTGGCCCGGCAATGTCCGCGAGCTGGAAAATCTGATTCGGCGGGTCTGCGCCCTCTACGGTGAGGACCTGATCACCGCGCGTATCGTCGAGCGAGAGCTGCAGGACCAAAATCCTGCGCCCGCCGAGCCCGGCGGCCCGGTCACCCTGGCCACCCTGATCGAGCGGCATCTGGCCGGTTATTTCGCCGACCAGCCCGATGGCGCGCCGCCGGCCGGCCTCTACGACCGGGTCCTGCACGAGCTGGAACGGCCGCTGATCCGGCTGACCCTGACGGCGACGCGGGGCAACCAGGTGCGCGCGGCGGAAATCCTCGGGCTGAACCGCAACACCCTGCGCAAGAAGATCCAGGACCTGGGCGTTGAGACCGCTCGCGGTAAGCGGTGACGCTTTAGCGCAACATTGGTGTTGATCAAAAAGCACAGTCTTCATAGGCTGTGCCCATGGACGACCGGGTAGCGTCAAATCTGGACGGGGCGGTCACGCTCTCGCCGACATGGCCCGCGCGTTTGCGGCAACGGCTCACGTCGCGCTGGTCGTTGGGCGGCGCCTATGCGCTGGCCTGTATTCTTACTGGCGTGGCCGTGTGGATGGCGTCGTCGGCGCCCGTGGCGGGCCTTGCCGAGCGGCGCAGCCTGATCATCCTCACCCTGCTGGGCGTGAACCTGGCGATCATTCTGGCGCTGGTCGCGGCGGTGAGCTGGCGGTTCCTCAGACTGGTGGCGGTTCAGCACCGCGACGCCGGCGCGCGTCTGCACCTGCGGTTTGTGCTCTGGTTCGCCAGCGGCGCCATCGCACCGGCTGTGATCATCACCCTGGTGTTCGGCGTCCTGGTCAACCAGACAGTGGATTCCTGGTTCAGCCAGCGGGTGCGGACCGTGGTGGAGAACTCGGCCACCGTGGCCAAATCCTACTTCAACTCCCAGGTCAATTCGATCCGGGATGATGTCGACGCGGCCGACCACGACCTGAGCGACCCGAACGCGATCGCCATGTTCAAGCGCAGCCCCATCATGTTCGGGCAGAAGCTGGCGATCGAGGGCAACTACCGCAATTTCCCGGCGGTTTATCTGATCGACCACGACGGCCGCGTACTTTCGCGTTTCGAGGCCGATCCAACCGACACGCCCTTCCTGGCGCCGCCGGCCACCACGATCGACGCCTCGGCCGACGCCCATACCGTCAGCATCGAGCCCTTTATCGCCACCGATCTGATCCGCGCCGTGGTCCGGCTGGGCAACTATGACGACGCCTACCTCTATGTGACGCGCCCTGTGGACCATGGGATTCTCAGCCGGCTCGGCGAGACCGACAAGGCGTTGGCGGCCTATCGCGACACGGCGGAGAACCGGGGCCGGGTCGAAGCGGCTTCCGGTCTAAGCCTGCTGGAAGTGACCCTGTTGCTGTTGGTCGCCGCGGTCTGGATCGGCATGGCCGCGGCCAGCGCCATCTCCGCGCCCGTGGCCCGCCTGATTCACGCCGCCGACCGGGTCGCGGCGGGGGATCTGACGGCCCGCGTCGCGGTTGAGCATGAGCCTGACGAGATCGCCGACCTTTCCCGGTCGTTCAACCGCATGGCCGGCGACCTTCAGGCCCAGCAGTCGGCGCTGCGCGCCGCTGGCGACGAGGCCGAGGCGCGGACCCGGTTCATCGAGACGGTCCTGTCCGGCGTCAGCGCGGGGGTCATCGGCCTGGACGCCGAGGGACGGATTTCAGCGCTGAACCGCCAGGCGATCGCGCTGCTCAGCCTGTCACCCGCGGCCGCGCGCGGCCAGACCCTGGCGGAAGCGGCGCCAGAGCTGGTCGATGTGGCGGCGGAGGCGGCGGAATTTGGCGGCGGCGCCGAGGCGGAGATCGATATCTCCCGCGGTTCGGAGAACCATCGCCTTCGGGTTCGCGCCAGCGGCCACGCCGATGGCGGCCTGGTGCTGACCTTTGATGACATCACCCGTCTGGTAACCGCCCAACGCAACGCCGCCTGGCGCGATGTCGCGCGGCGTATCGCTCACGAGATCAAGAACCCGCTGACGCCGATCCAGCTGTCGGCGGAGCGCATCCGGCGAAAATATCGCGGCGACATCAAGGGCGATCTGGAGACCTTCGATCGCTGCACCGAGACCATCATTCGCCAGGTCGGCGACATTGGCCGGATGGTGGACGAATTCTCCTCCTTCGCCCGCATGCCCGCGCCTAAATTCATGCGAATGGAGCCCGCCGAGCTGCTGCGGCAGGCGGTGTTCGCACAGCGGGTCGCCGATCCGGCGACCACCATCGATCTGGCCGAAATCTTGCCTGACGCGGTCATGCTCTGTGACGGACCCATGATCGGCCAGGCGCTGACCAACCTGCTGAAAAACGCGGGCGAGGCCGTGGCGGCGCGCCGCGCCGCCGAGCCCAAGCTGAAAGGCCATATGGTCGCCCGCCTGGTGCTGGGTGAGGGCGACCTGGCCTTCGAGATTGAGGACAATGGCGTCGGTCTTCCGTCCAAGGGACGAGACCGGCTGACCGAACCCTATGTGACGACCCGCGAGAAGGGCACCGGCCTCGGCCTGGCCATCGTCAAGCGGATCGTCGAGGACCATGGCGGCGAGCTGGATTTGCTGGACGCCAGGGACAAGCCTGGGGCGCGGGTTATCCTGCGCCTGCCCCGGATCAAAACGGTCGAACGAGCCAGTGCGGAAGGCGTGAGTGCGGCATGAGAACGAACGTGGCGGCCGATATATTGGTGGTCGATGACGAGGCGGATATCCGCGATCTCGTCGCCGGGGTGCTGAACGACGAGGGTTATAGTGTCCGGGTCGCGGCGGATGCGGAGGCGGCGCTGGCCAGTATCAAGGCCCGCAAGCCCGCGCTTCTGGTGCTCGACATCTGGATGCAGGGCGGGGGCATGGACGGGCTGGAGTTGCTCGATCTGGTCAAGACGCTGGATACGGATCTGCCCGTGGTGATGATTTCCGGCCACGGCAACATCGAAACCGCGGTCAGTGCGATCAAGCGCGGCGCCTACGACTTCCTAGAAAAGCCGTTCAAGTCCGACAGACTGCTGCTGGTGGTCGAACGGGCATTGGAGCAGGCGTCGCTGAAGCGCGAAAATCGCCGCCTGAGGACCCAGGCGGGCGTGCCGGAAGGCTTTGTCGGCCGCTCCAGCGCGGCCCAGCAACTGCGCCAGCTGATCGGCAAGATCGCCCCCGCCAACAGCCGCATCCTGATCTCCGGCCCGCCCGGATCGGGCAAGGAGCTGGTGGCGCGGCTGATCCACGAGGCCAGCCCCCGCGCCAAGGGGCAGTTCATGGCCATCGGCGCCGCGGGCATGACTCCGGACCGGATGGACCTGGAGCTGTTCGGCGAAGAAGGCGAGGGCGGCCGGCCGCGCAAGATCGGCGTGTTCGAAAAGGCGCACGGCGGGACCCTCTATCTGCATCAGGTCGGCGACATGCCGCGCGAGACCCAAGGCCGCATCCTGCGGGTGCTGGTGGAACAGCGTTTCCGGCGGGTCGGCGGCGATCAGGACGTCCAGGTCGATGTGCGGGTGGTGTCCTCGACCTCCCGCGATCTGCGCGAGGAAATCAGCGGCGGGCGCTTCCGCGAGGATCTGTTCCATCGCCTGAACGTCGTGCCGGTCCATGTTCCGGGCCTGTCCGAACGCCGCGAGGACATCGCCGAGCTGGTCGACTACTTCATCGACCGCATCAGCGAGGCCACGGGTCTGCCGCGCCGCACGCTCACCGACGACGCGATAGCCACCCTGCAGGTGCATGGATGGCCGGGCAACGTGCGCCAGCTGCGCAACAATGTGGAGCGGATGCTGATCCTGGCCTCCGGCAATCCGGCCGATCCGATCACCAGCGCCATGCTGCCCTCGGAAGTGGTCGTCGCCGGCTCGGCGGGCGCCATGGGCACGGAGCGGATCATCGCCCTGCCTCTGCGTGATGCTCGCGAGGTGTTCGAGCGCGAATATCTCAACGCCCAGATCATGCGTTTCGGTGGCAATATCTCGCGCACGGCCAGCTTCATCGGTATGGAGCGGTCGGCCCTGCACCGGAAACTGAAATCACTGGGCGTCGCGCCCGCCAGAGCCACGGAAGACGAGGAAGAAGACGCCTGATGCCGCGGATCGCCTATGTGAACGGCCGCTACCTGCCGCACGACAAGGCCGGGGTGCATATCGAGGACAGGGGCTACCAGTTCGCCGATGGCGTCTATGAGGTCTGGGCGGTGTTCGGTGGCAAGCTGACCGACACCGAAGGCCATTTCGCTCGCCTGTATCGCAGCCTGGGCGAGCTCGGTATCGCCGCGCCCATGTCCCGCAAGGCGCTGGAAACGGTGCTGTGCGAGGTGCTGCGCCGCAATCGGATCGCCGAAGGCCTGCTCTACCTGCAGGTCAACCGGGGCGTCGCGCCGCGTGATCACGTCTTCCCGCATCCGGACACGCCGCCCAGCATCGTCATCACAGCCAAGCGGGTCGATCGTGTCGCCACGGAGGCCAAGGCGGCCAAGGGGGTCAGCGTCATCACCACCCCGGAAAATCGCTGGGGACGTTGCGACATCAAGACGGTCGGTCTGCTGCCCAACGTCCTGGCCAAGCAGGCGGCTAAGGAGAAGGGCGCTTCCGAGGCCTGGTTCGTCGATACCGACGGCCTGGTCACCGAGGGCGGCTCCAGCAATGCCTGGATCGTCGACGCCAACGGCGTGCTGCGCACCCGCGACACTGGCGCCAACATCCTGCGTGGCGTGACCCGCATCGCCGTCTTGCGTATGGCTGAAGAGCTGCAGATCAAGGTCGAGGAACGGCCCTTCACCGCCGCCGAGGCCAAGTCGGCGCGCGAGGCCTTCTATACTGGCGCCGGCGCCCTGGTGACTCCGGTGGTCAAGATCGATGACGATTTGATTGGTGGCGGCGCACCGGGCCCTGTCGCCACCCGCCTGCGTGACCTATATATCCAGTCCGCGAGAAACGGGCTGGCGTGATAAGCGTTCAACGCCAGGAGGGTTGTGAAGCCCTCCAGCGACTGCCTAACTTCTACCTGTGTGTGTGGAGCATCCTGCTCCGCTGAATGCGATCAAAGGAGGCCTGACGTCATGTCAGCCGAAAAAAAACAAAACCTCCAGGACACCTTCCTGAACTCCGTCCGCAAGTCGAAAACGCCGCTGACCATCTTCCTGGTCAACGGGGTTAAGCTGCAGGGCGTGGTCAGCTGGTTCGACAACTTCTGCGTCCTGCTGCGCCGTGATGGCCAATCGCAGCTGGTCTACAAGCATGCGATCTCCACCATCATGCCGTCCGCGCCGGTTCAACTGTACGAACCGGAAGATCAGGAAGACGATTGACCGATCGATCGATTGATCACAGCCCGCCCGAACAGGCGGCGCTGGTTATCCATCCCAGTTCCAATCGGGACACCGGGCTGCGTGATCCGCGCGCCCGGCTCGAGGAAGCTGTCGGTCTGGCCGAGGCGTTGGATCTTGCGATCAAGGGGGCGGAGATCGTGCCTCTGCGCGCCACCAACCCCGCGACCCTGTTCGGCAAGGGCAAGGTCGTCGAGCTCGGTGACATCTGCCGAAATCTCGAGATCGATGTCGTCGTGGTCGATGACGCCCTTACGCCCGTCCAGCAGCGCAATCTGGAAAAGGCCTGGCAGGCCAAGGTGATCGACCGCACCGGCCTGATCCTGGAGATTTTCTCCCGCAGAGCCCGGACGAAGGAAGGCAGGCTGCAGGTCGAATTGGCGCGGCTGGCTTACGAACGCTCGCGCCTGGTCCGAACCTGGACCCACCTGGAGCGTCAGCGCGGCGGCCTCGGCGCCATGTCCGGTCCTGGCGAAACCCAGATCGAAACCGACCGCCGGCTGCTCACGGGCAAGGTGGCGCGGCTGAAGAAGGAGCTGGACGAGGTGCGCCGCACACGCGGCCTGCAACGCCAGGCCCGTCAGCGCGCGCCAGCGCCGACCATCGCCCTGGTCGGCTACACCAACGCCGGCAAATCGACTCTGTTCAACCGGCTGACCGACTCAGATGTCGTGGCCAAGGACATGCTGTTCGCCACCCTCGATCCCACTCTGCGTGCGATCAAACTGCCCGAGGGGCGTCCCGCCGTGCTGTCCGACACCGTCGGCTTCATCTCGGATTTGCCGCACGAACTGGTCGAGGCCTTTCGCGCCACCCTGGAAGAGGTCAAGGGCGCCGACGTCATCGTCCATGTCCGCGACATCGCCGGCGCGGATTCCGCCGCCCAGGCCGAGGACGTGCGCAAGGTGCTCAAGCAGATCGACGTCGAGCCCGACAGCGATCGGGTGATAGAGGTCTGGAATAAGATCGACCTGCTGGACGACGACGACCGCATCTCGGTCAACGCCCGCGCCCTGCGCACCCGCGAACAGCCGAACGGGCGCGCCATCGCCGTCTCAGCCGTGACCGGGCAAGGAATGGACGCCTTGCTGTCCCTGTTCGCCGAGATGATCGATCAGGACGAGCCGGTCCAGGCCAACCTGGCCGCCGGCGATGGCCGCGCCCTGGCATGGCTCTATCGCCACGGCCGCATCCTCGATCGTCACGATGACGCGGAGGGCCGCGTGCAGCTGTCCGTCAAGCTGGACAATCAGGCGCTGGGGCAGTTCGAGCAGCTGTTTCCGCACGCCCTCGGCGGCGTTGCGGCCGAGTAGGACGCCTAGTCCTCGTCCCAAGGCGGAGGCAGCTGTCCTGACTTGAACAGGATCGTCGGCTGCTCGTCGTAGACGCCCATCTCGACATCGGCGGTCACCGAAAAGGCGACCACGCCAAGGCGAAGGGGCGCAAGCCGTTCCGCCTTTCGCCGCGCCTCTTCCGCGGTCGTGCAGCCGACCTGCGGCTCCGCCTTCAGGGCCTTGCCCCGGCCGGCGACATAGGCCTGAAGGATATGGACGGTTTCACTGGGCATGGCGCTGCACAGACCATGGCTGGGTGAAGATAGCCATCCCGAAGGAGGCCGACGTTGAACACCTCTCCCTTCGGGAGAGGTGTCAGCGGCTCCGCTCGGCCGCCTTCGCCGCATCCCACAGTCCGTCCATCTCGGCCAAGTCGCTCTGGTCCGGAGTCTTGCCGATCTTGGCCAGGGCCTGTTCCACGAAGTTGAAGCGCCGGGTGAACTTGGCGTTGGTCGAGCGGATCGCAGCTTCCGGGTCTATGTCCAGCTTGCGCGCCAGGTTGGCCAGCACGAACAGCACGTCACCGAGCTCGTCCTCGATGCGGGCTCTGTCGCCGGCCGCCACCTCGACCTCCAGTTCGCCGACCTCTTCGTGCAACTTGGACAGAACGTCGGCGGGATCAGCCCAGTCGAAGCCGACCCGCGCCGCGCGCCCGGTCAGCTTCATCGCCCGCGTCAGGCCCGGCAACCCCACCGAAATCCCATCCAGCACGCTGGCCTTTTCGTTCTTGGCCGCCCGCTCGGTCGCCTTGACCGCTTCCCAGGCCCGCGTCTGTTCGGCGGCGTCTCGGTGCTCGGCTTCGCCGAACACATGAGGGTGGCGGCGGATCATCTTGTCGCAGATCGCCTGGGCCACATCGTCGAACGCAAAGGCGCCGGCTTCCTCGGCCATGCGCGAATGGAACACCACCTGCAGCAACAGGTCGCCCAGTTCATCTCGCAGCTCGGTCAGGTCGTTCCGCTCGATGGCGTCGGCGACCTCATAGGCCTCCTCCACCGTATAGGGGGCGATGCTGGCGAAGGTCTGCTCCAGATCCCACGGGCAGCCATCGGCGGGATCGCGAAGGCGGGCCATGATGGCGATCAGGCGATCCAGCGGATCAGCATTGGTAGGGGCAGGGGCGGCGGGCGCGGGTCGGGTCATGGCGATTCGGCGGATGCAGGCGATGTCCGATCGGTAGCACGCAGCACGCCGACCGTCTGGAACCAGGGCGGATCAGCCTGAGGATTGACCTCGATCTGCATCCCCAGGCGCCGCATGACGGCGATCGAGGCGGCGTTGTCGTGCTCGGTCGTGGCCACCAGCCGGTCAAGGAGCAGGCCGTCAAAGGCCCAGTCCACCAAGGCGCCGGCGGCCTCGGTCGCAAAGCCCTCGCCCTGGGCGTCCGGCGAGAAGGCCCAGAACAGGCCCATCTCCAGGGTGCGCAGCGCCTTGGCCGCACCGCCAAAGCTTGGCAGCTGCGCGAACGGCGCGAAGGCGGGGACCAGGCCCACCAGTCCAACCAGGGCATTGTCAGATTTACGCACGACAGCCCGATCGCCGAGGGGCGGCTGATACAGCCGTTCGAATTCGCGATAGCCCGCCCGTGTCCAATCGAGCCAGGACTTGCGCCGCTGGAAGAGCTCCATTTCGGGCATAGACGTATCGGCCCACTCGATGTTCAGGAACAGCTGGTGGATCGCCTCGGCGTCGGCGTCGGCGAGCGCTCGGATCACCAGACGTTCGGTGATCAGCATCGGCACTGTTGGCGCGCCTTCAGCCTCGCTCATGGGACACTCAACGACATCAGCTCATCCCTATGGTGCGGCGAGGCTGCTGTCCAACTGCGCGCTAACCAAAGTCGACGGCTGAGCCAAAATAGGAGACTCAAGGCTATGGTCGAGGTGGACCAGGGGAGGGGCTCAAATGGATCGCGGCACTCTGGAGGCTTACGACCGCGACGCCGCGGCCTATGCCGACGACTGGGAAACCCAGCCGCCGCCGTCGGACATGCAGGCGCTGATCCGGAAATACTTCTCCTCGGGGCCGACGGCGGACATCGGCTGCGGCAGCGGCCGTGACGCCGCTTGGCTCGACGCAAACGGCTTCCCGGTGACCGGCTATGACGCCTCCGAGGGCCTGCTGGCGGAAGCGCGCCGCCGGCATCCAGGCGTGAAATTCGCACATGGCGTCCTGCCCGGTTTGGCTGAAGTCACTCCAGCCAGCATGGCCAACGTGCTGTGCGAGACAGTGATCATGCATCTGCCGGCGGCCGACATCCCGGCTTCGGTCAGCCGCCTGATCGACATTCTGAAGCCCGGCGGCGTCCTCTATCTGAGCTGGCGGGTCACCGAGGGCGATGATCGCCGCGACGGCGCCGGCCGGCTCTATGGGGCCTTTGATCCCGCTCTCGTGTTCGAGGCCCTGGTCGGCGCCAAGATTCTGCTCGACGAACAGAGGGTCAGCGCCTCGTCCGCCAAGGTGGTCCGCAGGGTGCTCGCCCGCCGGCGGGCGTGAAGGCGGCGGTGCTGCTGCTCGGTTGGTCGCATCTGCCGGTCTCTGGTAGACCAGGAATTATGAGCGACGGTTCGCCTAGATCGACAATCAAGCCTGACGCTCTGGCGGCCTCCTTGTCCCGGGTCGAGCTGCATAGCCGCGTCTGGACCCAGCCGCTGGCCTGGGTTGCCAGCGACCTGGGCCTTAGCCGCAGCGGCCTGGCCAAGATCTGCGACCGGTTGCTGATTCCGGTTCCGGGACGCGGCTACTGGACCGCCGAGCGGCGGGCGGCCCCACCCATGCCTGCGCCATTGGCGCCAGCGCCTGCCGGCGTGGACGACCTTGTGGCCCTATCGCCGGTTCGTTCGGGCGCGCGGCGGCCGCGCACACGGCTTTCACCCGAGCTGCGCCGTGACCAGCTGCTTGAGGCCGCCAGCGTCATTGTCGCCAAGGAGGGCGTCCATGCCGCCACGCTCAATCGGCTGGCGCGCGAGATCGGGATCAGCGAGGCCCAGGCCCACAACCATTTCAGCCGGCGCACCGATCTGCTGGTCGCCTTGGCCCGCCGCGAGCTCGACGCCATGAACACAGTGCGGGAATCGGAGATCGAGCGCGGGCAAGACAACCTGGCGCGGGTCACCCTGTCGACCGTGACCTACCTTCGCCAGGTCCAACAGCGAGGCGTGCTGATCCAGCGGCTGTTGAACCTGCCGGAGGTTCGGGCCGGCCTGCGACCTGAGCGCGAAGAGCGCGCCGCCGCCGGCTTGCAGCGCATGAAGGAGCGTCTCAGCGCCCGCTATGGCCTGCCGGAAAACCTGGCCTATGGGGCGACGGCGGTCCTGACTGCGGTCTGCCTGCGCGCCGGACGGATGCTGGCCGAGCGCAAGATTACGCTCGATATGGCCGAACAGCTGAGCCTGGCGATCGTAACCGCCGGCAACCGCGCCCTTGTTCAGGACGCGCGAGCCGCAGCGGTCACCCCGCCAGCGGGGTGAAAGCGTCCAAGCTGGCGCCGACCAGCCGGCGGCACAGGACCCGCCCGTCGGCGAAGGGCAGGGCGCCGGTATGCACCAGGCGGCCGGCCTCTTCGGGAATGGTGATCACCATATTGATCGCCGCGATGGTTTCCTTGGCGCTCAGTCGCAGAGTGGCCTGGGCGAGCCGAGCCAGGCGTCGCACGATCAGGTCCCGGAACGCCGCCGCGCTCGTCGCCACATGGCCGGCCATATAGGGATCGCGCAGGATCACATGGATCAGCGGCCCGCGTTCAACCACGTGCTCGAAATAGATCAACGCGCAGGCCAGCGACGTTTCACGCAGGTCGCCGTGACGGCTGGCGCCCGTAATGCCGCGCGCGGCGAGGGCGGCGAATTCCTGGTCCAGCACGGCGTTGAACAGCGCATGCTGATCGCGGAAGTAGGCATAGATCAGCGCCTTGCTGACACCCGCCGATTGGGCCAGCGCCTCAAACGGCAGGGGCAGATGGCCTTGCTGGAGGATAAGCTTTCCGGCGCCGCCAATGATCTGCAGCCGCCGCGCCCCAGGCGTCAGGCGAATGCGTTTCTCCCGACGTCCTTCAGGGGGCTTCATCCGCCGCAATCTGCCTGCGCGCCAGGGCGCAGGCAAGTCGCGGCGGGGCGGTTTGGTCAGGCGTCGACGAGGGCCGGCGCCATGCTCATCATCTCTTCGAAGTTGCGGCTGTAGAAGCGGTCTCGATCCGCCTCGCTGATGTCGGCGAAGGTGCGCTCGAAGCGGCCGATCGGGTCGTTGGTGCCTTCTGGGTGCGGGTAGTCGCTGGAGAACATGAACAGCTCCGCGCCGGCGTCCTTGATCAGATAGCCGGCGTCCTCGCCCGGGAAGGGCGTGAACTTGATATGCTTGCGCATATAGTCCGACGGCTTGAGCTTGAGCGCGGTGAGCAGCGGGTCGGTGCGGCTGAAGCTGCGGTAGCCCAGATCGATCTGCCGCAGGAAGCCCGGCACCCAGGCGGCGCCAAACTCTATCACCCCGCCGCGCAGGTTGGGCACGCGGTCGAACAGCCCGTCATAGACCAGGGCCGCCAGGAACATCTGCGCCGAGAACGGCAGGACGATGAAGTCCTTGAAGCGGAGGTTCTCGCCGCCGCCGTGCAGGTCGGGCGAGCGCGGCTTGCCATTGTTGGTGTACTCCTTGGGCAGCACCCGCGAGCCGGCGCCGATATGCTGGACGAAGGGGATGTTGCTGTCGGCGAGGAAGCGCCAGAACGGATCCAGGTCGGTGTGGCCGGGAGACCGCTCGCCGCCAGGCGTCGACGGCACCCAGATCGCGCCACAGCCCGCGCGGACCGCTTCCTTGGCCTCGATCAGCGCCCGCTCGGGATCGTCCAGCGGCACGAAGCCCACGCCGATCAGCCGCTCGTCCTTGCAGAAGGCGGCCATGGCGCGGTTGTGGGCCCGCGCGCCGCCGTAGAGGACGTCCATGTCTTTGGAATTCCGGAACGGCGCCACCGACGAGGTCGCGAACACCAGTTGCGAGGCGAACCCCAGCTCGTCCATCGCCTTGGTCCGCTCTTCCGGATCAAAGGCGCCATAGGCGATCCAGCCCTTGGACCCGGCGATCAGGTCGGTGGCGGCGGCCTTGATGGCCTCGGTGTCACCCTTGCGCGCGCGGGCGGCGGCCACCTGCATTTCGATGCGGCCTTCCGGCGGACGGCTCAGGCCGGGCAGTCGGTCGGCGATGGAAGGGTCGATAAAGCCGTCAAACCAGTCCGCGGGCTCCATCACATGGCTGTCGGCGTCGTGAATGACGCGGTTCTTGGCGTACGACATGATGAGCTTCCCTATGGCCGGCGCGGCATTGTTATTGACGATCACACTAATACATGGCGCATCGAGGATGGCAACGGCCTCTGCGGCCTTGCCGCGGGGATGGATTTTCGTGGAATGTCCAAGCCGGTTGTCGCGTGAGAGCCGGGGCGGGAAGGGCGCTTTAGCGGAGCCGTCCACATCTGCCAGAAACCAAGGGAGCTATGACGCCCAATGGCAAATGATCCGGCGACCAGCGGGCAGTCGCCCTCGGAATTGATCGACGGCAGACTCAAGGAATTGGGCGACTGGCGGGGCGCGATGCTCGCCCATGTCCGCGGTCTTATAAAACAGGCCGTTCCCGATGTGGTCGAGGACTGGAAGTGGAGAGGTGTTCCGACCTGGTATCGCGATGGCATCCTTTGCACAGGCGAAACCTATAAGGCGGTCGTGAAGCTGACCTTCGCCAAGGGCGCGGCGCTGGATGACCCGTCGCAGCTGTTCAACGCCAGCCTCGACGGCAATGTCAGGCGGGCGATCGATATCCTCCAGGGCGAATACGTTAACGGGGCGGCTTTCAAGGCGCTGATCCTTGCGGCCGTGGCGCTGAACAAGTCGAACGCCAAATGACCTCATGCGTTGGCTGAAGCGTGAAGCTTGTCGGCTATCCCACGGGCGATCCTGTGCTTTCAGGTGACGCGTTCGGCGAACGGCTGAGCCGGCGCGTGAAGACAGCAGAACTGTACGGGCGGCGACGCCTTTGCACGCCTGGATGATCGGCGGTTCAGCTCCTGATGCTCATTATTTCCGATAATATATCTTAGACGCGTAATCTATGACGCGTAATCTATGGCGCCGCTATCGGACTTTGCCTAAGCCGCCGGCCTGCATCCCGCTAAGTCGCCGGACAGGGCTCCTCCTCCATCTGGGCGAAGATGGACTGGGCGATATTGTTGTTGCCGCGCCAGTCGGTGGCCCGTTCGGCATAGGTGAACTGGTCCA
>Ga0302314_10006902_pt1 | contig 20482 bp, 17 predicted proteins | sample III_Palsa_N2_3_FD_200533 | JGI IMG/M metagenome (GOLD analysis project Ga0302314, IMG submission 200533) | Peat permafrost microbial communities from Stordalen Mire near Abisko, Sweden - III_Palsa_N2_3 | ecosystem: Environmental > Terrestrial > Soil > Palsa > Peat permafrost | place: Sweden... | reverse complement strand
CATCCCGACGGGCATCGTCGCCGAATGCCAGGACGACCGCTCGCAGCACCGCAACAAGGCCAAGGCGATGCAGGTGCTGCTCGCGCGCCTGCAGGATCGCGAGCGCGCGGAACGCGAGGCGCGCGACGCCGCGGAGCGCAAGAGCCTGATTGGCTCGGGCGACCGATCCGACCGCATCCGCACCTACAACTTCCCGCAGGGACGCCTGACCGACCACCGCATCAACCTGACGCTCTACAAGCTGGGCGCGCTGATGGAGGGCGATCTCGGCGAAGTCGTGGGCGCGCTGCGCGCCGCGCGCGCGCAGGAGCAGCTCGCGGCGCTGGAGTCGGGCGCATGAGCCACGCGGCCGCCCGAAGGCGAATGCCGCCGTGCGCGGCACGGAGGCTGGAACAATGACCACGGTCGATGCCGCGCTGCGCGACGCGCGCTCGCGCGGCGTCGAGCGGCTCGACGCGCACCTGTTGCTGGCGCGCGTGCTGGGACAGTCGCGCGCGTGGCTGCTCGCGCATGGCGACGACGCACTGTCCGATCCGCAGGCCGCCGCTTTCGAGTCGTTCGTCGCGCGCCGCGCGGCGGGCGAGCCGTTCGCCTACCTGGTCGGCGAACGCGAGTTCCACGGCCTCGCGCTGGCCGTCAACGACGCCGTGCTGGTGCCGCGGCCGGACACCGAGACGCTGGTCGAATGGGCGCTCGATCTGCTGCGAGGCGAACTGCCCGACGTCGGACACCCCACGCTGCTCGACCTGGGCACCGGCAGCGGCGCGATCGCCCTGGCGTTGAAGAACGCCTGCCCGCGCGCGCAGGTGTGGGCGGGCGAGCGCAGCGCGAGCGCGCTCGCGGTGGCGCGCGCGAACGCGCAGCGCCTGGCGCTGGACGTTCGTTTCGCACAAGGCGATTGGTGGGACGCGCTGGCGACCGTGACGGACGCGCCCGTCTTCGACCTCGTCGTCAGCAACCCGCCCTACATCGCGGCGGACGATCCGCACCTCGCCGCGCTGACGCACGAGCCGCTGTCCGCGCTGGTGGCCGACGACGACGGCCTGGCCGACATCCGGCGCATCGCCGAAGGCGCACGCGGCCGGCTGCGCGCCGGCGGTTGGCTGCTGTTCGAGCATGGCCGGGAACAGGCGTCGGCGGTGCGGGCGATCCTGCAACGGTGCGGCTTCGGCGAGGCATCCACGCGGCTGGACATCGAAGGCCGCGCGCGCTGCACCGGCGGCCGGCTGGGCGCCTGATCCTCTCTTTGTAAGGCCTGAGGCTGACGCACGCAAGTGCCCGCAGCACGCTATCGTCACAACGTCTCTGCAAAGTCACAGGAGGTAATGAGACAGGAAAAAGCGTTGCGTTTGCCGATATCTCCAACACGGCAATAGGCGTAGCATCGATTTTCTGGAGTCTGGTTTTTTGCCTTCGAGGCATTCGGGAGCCGACCATGGGACATGCATATTCGACAGGGCGTCGCTCGCGCGCCGGCCGCCAGGCCGCCGCGCTGGCGATCCTCGCGGCGTTGACGATGGGGGCCCGGGCCCAGGGGACGGCGCTGCGCATGGAAGAAGGCGCCTATCCGCAGCACACCGCGGCCGAGTATGCGCTCACAAACAACAAGTCGACCAACGGCAGCCTGCGGGTCTTCAGCGACTACTATTTCTTCGATTCGACCCAGGGCAGCCTGGGCCCGACCCTCGGCAGCGTCGTCGGCGGCCTGCGCGCCAGCACTGGGCTGGTGGGACTGTCCCAGCCGCTGTCGCTGTACGACACCCGCCCCGACCCGCTGCAAAGCCTGCCCTACATCGGCCTGGGCTACAGCCACCTCTGGTTCAACAGCCAGCTGAGCCTGAACGCCGATTTCGGCCTGGCGTCGCAGGCCCACGGCCACGGGTTGTTCAGCAGCGCCAGCACGCTGGACGACGCCAACAGCCAGTTGCACTGGGCGCCGGTGATGGCGGTCAACGTCCGCTACTCGTTCTGATCCCCGTTCCGGTGCGCCGGAGGAAGCCTTTGGGCTGCGCAGCCGGGCCGTTTGGCTTATAAACGGGAGATCCGCGCCAGCGAGCGCCTTCTTGCCGAATTGCACTGCCATGTCCGACGTCCAGCAACGCATCGATGACCTCGTGAAGAACAACCACATCGTGTTGTTCATGAAGGGCACCGCCCAGTTTCCGCAATGCGGATTCTCCGGCCGCGCCATCCAGATCCTGAAGGCCTGCGGCGTGACCGACCTGAAGACGGTCAACGTGCTGGAAGACGGCGAAGTGCGCCAGGGCATCAAGGAATATGCCAACTGGCCGACGATCCCGCAGCTGTACGTCAACGGCGAGTTCGTCGGCGGTTCGGACATCCTGATGGAGATGTACGAGGCCGGCGAGCTGCAGCCGCTGCTGGACGCCTGAGTTGGCCCCCCCCGAGGCGCGCGTTCCCGCGGCGATCGTCGTCGGCATCACCGGCGCGTCCGGCGCCGCGTACGGCGTCCGCCTGCTGGAACGACTGCGCGAACTGGGCGCCGAGACGCACCTGGTCGTCACGCCGTCCGGCGTCATCAACGTCCACCACGAACTGGGCCTGTCGCGCGACGAGCTCGCCGCGGAGGCGACGCACACGTGGCCGGTCGGCGACATCGGCGCCTGCATCGCCAGCGGCAGCTTCGGCGCGCAGGCGATGGTCGTCGCGCCGTGCACGATGAAGTCGCTCGCGGCGATCGCGCACGGGTTCGGCGACAACCTGCTCACGCGTGCCGCCGACGTCATGCTCAAGGAACGCCGCCGCCTCGTGCTGATGGTGCGCGAGACGCCGTTCAACCTGGCCCACCTGCGCAACATGACCGCCGTCACCGAGATGGGCGGCGTCGTGTTCCCGCCGCTGCCGGCGTTCTACAACAAGCCGCAGTCGATCGCCGAGATGGTCGACGACACCGTCGAACGCGTCATCGAGATGCTGGGCGTCGCGGGCGCCGCGCCGCGCCGCTGGAACGGGCTTTGACGCGACGCCGGCGCAGCCGGCAGCGCGTCAAGGGCGGCGTTCCCGGCGTTGCCTCGCGGCGCTGGAACGGCCTGTGAGCGTCAGCGACCGGCGGGCTGCGCCGCCGAGGCCGGCTTCGCCTGCGGATCCGTCCACTCCCAGCGCTTGCGGGCGCCGAGCACCATGTTCGGATAGGCCGCCTGCCCGCGGCTCCCGTTGTAGCGGCCCAGCGCCATGAACAGGTCGCCGTTCTCGACGTCGAGATAGTGGCGCAGGATCACGCAACCGAAGCGCAGGTTGACCTGCATCACGAACAGCCGCGCGGCGTCGCCGTCGCCGATCTGGCGCGCCCAGAACGGCATCACCTGCGTGTAGCCGCGCGCGCCGACGCTGCTGATGGCGTACTTGCGAAAGCCGCTCTCGGCCTGGATCAACCCGAGCACCAGCGCCGGCTCGAGCCCCGCGCGCCGGCTCTCGTACCAGACGGTCTGCAGGAACTCGATGCGCTCGTGGCCGTCGCTCTTGTTCTTCTTCAGCCGCTCGCTCATCGCGCCGAGCCAGCGCAGGTAGGCCAGGCGATCCTGGATGTCGTCGAAGTGCAGCTCCGGCGGCGGCGCGGCGCTGGCGATGGCGGCGCTCAGCGCGGTGCGCACCGCGTCGCCCAGCTGCTCCTCGACCTGCGCGCCCGCGAACGCGCGCGTCGCGCACGCGAGCGCGAGCGCGCCGGCGACGAGGCCCGCGACGGCGCCGCGTCGAACCGGTCCGGACAAGTTCATGCGGCCAGGCGCGCTCGCACGTCGGCCACGATGTCGGCCAGCGCCACGCTGCTGGCCTTGTCCTCGCGGCGGCCCTGCACCTCGAGCTGCCCTTCCTTCAGGCCGCGGTCGGAGATGACCACGCGCTGCGGGATGCCGATCAGCTCCCAGTCGGCGAACATCGCGCCCGGGCGTTCGCCGCGGTCGTCCAGCATCACGTCGATGCCGATGGCCGCGAGCTCGTCGTGCAGCTTGTCGGCGGCGGCCTTGACCTCGGCGTTGCGGTCGTAGCCGATCGGGCAGATCACCACCGTGAACGGCGCCAGCGCCACCGGCCAGACGATGCCGCGCGCGTCGTGGTTCTGCTCGATGGCGGCTGCCGCGATGCGCGTGACGCCGATGCCGTAGCAGCCCATCTCGAACGGCTGCGGCTTGCCCGTCTCGTCGAGGAACGTCGCGTTCATCGCCTTCGAGTACTTGGTGCCGAGGTAGAACACGTGGCCCACCTCGATGCCGCGGTCGATCGCGAGCGAGCCCTGGCCGTCCGGCGACGGGTCGCCCGCGACGACGTTGCGGATGTCGGCCACGGCGTCGGGCTCGGGCAGGTCGCGCACCCAGTTGACGCCGGTCAGGTGGAAGTCGGGCTCGTTGGCGCCGCAGACGAAGTCGCTCATGTTGGCGACGGTGCGGTCGGCGATGACCTTGACGGGCTTGTCCAGGCCGATCGGGCCCAGGTAGCCGGGCCTGCAGCCGAAATGATCCTCGATCTCGGCGACGGTCGCGAAGCGGAACCCGTCCTTCAGGCCGGCGATCTTGCCGACCTTGACCTCGTTCATGTCGTGGTCGCCGCGCAGCAGCAGCAGCCACACCGTCGTCTTCTCGACGTCGCCCTTGTCGTCGAGTTCGTCGGTGGCCAGCACCAGCGACTTGACCGTGCGATCCAGCGGCAGGCCCAGCAGCGTGGCGACGTCGGCGCAGGTGCTCTTGCCGGGCGTCGGCGTCTTCGTCAACGACTGCGTGGCGGCGCCACGCGTCGCGATCAGGGCGACGGCCTCGGCCAGCTCGATGTTGGCGGCGTAGTCGGAGCCGGTGCTGTAGATCAGCGCGTCCTCGCCGGTGTCGGCGATCACCTGGAATTCTTCGGACAGGTCGCCGCCGATCGCGCCGGAGTCGGCCGCGACCGCGCGGTACTTCAGGCCGAAGCGGTCGAAGATCGCGCGGTACGCGGTGCGCATCACGTCGTAGCTCGCCTTGGCGGCGGCTTGGTCGCGGTCGAACGAGTACGCGTCCTTCATCGTGAATTCGCGCCCGCGCATGATGCCGAAGCGCGGACGGCGCTCGTCGCGGAACTTGGTCTGGATCTGGTAGAAATTCTTCGGCAGCTGCTTGTAGCTGCGCAGTTCCTGGCGCGCGATGTCGGTGATGGCCTCTTCGGACGTGGGCTGCATCACGAAGTCGCGGTCGTGGCGATCCTTCAGGCGCAGCAGTTCCGGGCCCATCTTCGAGAAGCGGCCGCTTTCTTCCCACAGCTCCGCCGGTTGGACGACGGGCATCGTCAGTTCGACGGCGCCGGCGCGGTTCATCTCCTCGCGAACGATGTTCTCGACCTTGCGGATGACGCGCAGGCCCATCGGCATGTAGTTGTAGATGCCGGCGCCAAGCTTCTTGATCATGCCCGCGCGGGTCATGAGCTTGTGGCTGGTCACTTCCGCGTCGGCGGGGGCTTCCTTGAGCGTGGAGACGAAGAACTGGGAGGCTTTCATGGGCGCAAGGTTACCGGGTTGTCATCAAGGAATCACGAATCTTGCCGCCGCATGCGGAAAAACGTGAACTCGTGTTTTGTGTACCGCCGGTGCAATAATGTCGACAGTTAAAGAATCGGGGTCAGATTATGCTCGACCGAGAGGGCTTCCGGCCCAACGTCGGCATTGTGCTGCTCAACTCGCGCAACCAGGTGTTCTGGGGAAAGCGTCTTCGAACGCATTCCTGGCAATTCCCGCAAGGGGGCATCAAATATGGCGAGTCGCCCGAGCAGGCGATGTTCCGCGAGCTCCACGAGGAAGTGGGGTTGCTGCCCGACCACGTGAAAATCCTGGCGCGCACCCGCGACTGGCTGCGCTATGAGGTCCCCGAACACTACATCCGCAAGGATGCGCGCGGCCACTACCGCGGCCAGAAGCAGATCTGGTTCCTGCTCAAGCTGCTGGGCCGCGACAGCGACATGAACCTGCGCGCCACCGACCACCCCGAGTTCGACGCCTGGCGCTGGAACGACTACTGGGTGCCGCTGGACGTCGTCATCGAGTTCAAGCGCGGTGTCTACCAGCTGGCGCTGACCGAACTCGCGCGCTTCCTGCCCAAGACCAACTATCACAACCGCTACCTGCGCGGCGGGCCGCGCGGTCCGCGCGACGACCACGACCCGCCCAGCGACCTGCCCGAGGACGCCGTCGACGGCGGCGAGGCCCGGCTGGATCAGCGCCCGCCCGCCGACGATCTCGCGGCGCGCTGAACGCGCGTCAACCGAGAACCAGGTTGTCCCGATGCACCAGCTCGGGCTCGTTCGCGTAGCCGAGCGCCGCCTCGATCTGCGATGACGGCTTGCGCGCGATGAGGCGCGCCTCGGCCGACGAATAGTTGGCCAGGCCGCGTGCCACCATGCGGCCGTCGAGCGCGCGCACGGCGATGACGTCGCCGCGATGGAACTCGCCCTCGACCTCGCGCACGCCGATCGGCAGCAGGCTCTTGCCTTCGTCGCGCAGCTTGATCGCCGCGCCGTCGTCGACCACGACCGCGCCGCGCAGTTGCAGGTGGTCGACCATCCAGCGCTTGCGCGCCGCGACCTTGGCCGTCTGCGCGACGAGCAGCGTGCCGATCGGCTCGCCGGCCGCCAGGCGCAGCAGCACGTCGGTCTCGCGGCCCCAGGCGATGACGGTGCTGGTGCCGGAGCCGGCCGCGCGCCTGGCCGCGAGGATCTTGGTGAGCATGCCGCCGCGGCCGATCGCCGAGCCGGCGCCGCCGGCCATGCGCTCGAGCTCGGGGTCGCCCGCGCGGGCGCGCGCGACGAAGGTCGCGTCGGGGTTCTTGCGCGGGTCGGCGGTGTACAGGCCGGGCTGGTCGGTGAGGATGACGTAGGCGTCGGCGTCGACCAGGTTGGCCACCAGCGCGCCCAGCGTGTCGTTGTCGCCGAACTTGATTTCATCGGTGACGACGGTGTCGTTCTCGTTGATGACCGGAATCACCTTGAGTCCGAGCAGCGTCACCAGCGTGGAGCGCGCGTTGAGATAGCGCTCGCGGTCGGCAAGGTCGGCATGCGTCAGCAGCACCTGCGCGCTGCCGAAGCCGTGCTCGCGCAGCTTGCTCTCGTACATCTGGGCCAGGCCCATCTGGCCGACGGCGGCGGCGGCCTGCAGCTCGTGCAGTTCCTTCGGACGCGCCGTCCAGCCAAGGCGCTTCATGCCCTCGGCGATCGCGCCGGAGGACACCATCACGATCTCGCGGCCCGTCTGCCCGAGCGCGGCCATCTGCCGGCACCAGTTGCCGATGGCCTCGGCATCGACGCCGCGGCCTTCGTTGGTGACGAGGCTGGAGCCGACCTTGACGACGATGCGACGCGCGTTGCGCAGTTCGTCGTTGACCGCAGCGGCGTCGGCCACCGCGGAGGACGCTGCGCGGGAATTCATGCGGAGCGGGTACGACGCCGGACGGGCGCGGGCGCGGCGGCTTCGAGCTCGGGTTCCGGCTCGATGGGCGCGAAGCGCGGGTCGACCGGCTCGTCGTTGTCGGCCTGCGCGGCCGCCTTGGCGACCACCTTCTTCGCGGCGCGCACCGGGCGCACCGGCGCATCGACGACCGCCACGACCGGCATCGTCTCCTCGAAGCGCGGATCGACCGGCGGCGCCGGCTGCTCGACCTGCGCGTGCACGTGCTCGAAGATCGCGTGCAGCATCGGCTGCAGGCCTTCGCGCGCGAGCGCCGAGATCTCGAAGACCGGGCCCTTCCACTTCAGGCGCTTGACGATGTCCTTGCAGCGCGCGGCGCGCTCCTCGGCGGGCACCATGTCGAGCTTGTTGAGGACGAGCCAGCGCGGCTTGGCGGCCAGCTCGGGGTCGTACTTCTCGAGTTCCTTGGCCAGGGCCTTCGCTTCCTTGACCGGATCGACGGCGGTGTCGAACGGCGCCGCGTCGATCACGTGCAGCAGCAGGCGGGTGCGCTGCAGGTGGCGCAGGAACTGGTGCCCGAGGCCGGCGCCTTCGGCGGCGCCCTCGATCAGGCCCGGGATGTCGGCCACGACGAAGCTCTTCTCCGGACCGACGCGCACGACGCCGAGGTTCGGATGCAGCGTGGTGAACGGGTAGTCGGCGATCTTCGGGCGCGCATTCGAGATGGCGGTGATCAGCGTGGACTTGCCGGCGTTGGGCATGCCCAGCAGGCCGACGTCGGCCAGCACGCGCAACTCCAGGCGCACCTTCTTCTGCTCGCCGGGCCAGCCCGGGGTGTGCTGGCGCGGCGCACGGTTGGTGCTGGTCTTGTAGTGCATGTTGCCGAAGCCGCCGTCGCCGCCCTTGCAGAGCAGCACCGGGACATCGGGCTCGATGAGCTCGGCCAGGATCTGGTCGGTCTCGAAATCCTTGACGATGGTGCCGACCGGGACGGCCAGCACGATGTCGTCCGCCGCCGCCCCGAACTGGTCGGAGCCGCGGCCGGACTCGCCGTTGCGCGCCTCGTGGCGGCGGGCGTAGCGGTAGTCGATCAGCGTGTTCAGGTTGCGGTCGCCCACGAACCAGACGCTGCCGCCCTTGCCGCCGTTGCCGCCGTTGGGGCCGCCGAAGGGGATGCACTTCTCACGACGAAAGCTCATGCAGCCCGCGCCGCCATTGCCGGCGGCGATGTCGATCACGGCTTCATCAACGAATTTCATGGGAAGGTCCTTCCTTGCGGCTGCGCCGGCTTCATTGGAACAATAAACGAGAAAGCCCCGGCATGCCGGGGCTTCGCAAACCGTTCTGAGGCCAGCGCTGCGATTTACAGCGGCGTGACGAACACGGTTTGGCGATTCAGGCTGCCCTTGGTGGCAAACGAGATCTTGCCGTCGACCAGCGCGAACAGCGTGTGGTCGCGGCCCATGCCGACGTTGTCGCCGGCGTGGAACTTGGTGCCGCGCTGGCGGACGATGATGGAACCGGCCGAGACCGTTTCACCGCCGTAGCGCTTCACGCCGAGCATCTTCGGTTGGGAGTCGCGGCCGTTCCGGGTCGAACCGCCGCCTTTTTTCTGTGCCATGGTGCATTAGCTCCTGTGCAATGAGATTCGGGTGGACCGGCCGCTTACGCGACGATCGACGAGATCTCGAGTTCGGTGAAGTGCTGGCGATGACCGCCATGCTTCTGGTAGTGCTTGCGACGGCGCATCTTGAAGATGCGGACCTTGTCGTGACGACCTTGGGCAACCACGGTAGCCTTCACGCTTGCACCCGCGACCAGGGGCGCGCCGACCGTCAGTTCCGCGCCGTTTCCGACAGCGAGAACCTGGTCCAACACGATTTCCTGGCCAACGTCCGCAGCAATCTGTTCTACCTTAATCTTTTCGCCGGCAGCAACCTTGTATTGCTTGCCACCGGTTTTTACGACCGCGTACATATATGACCTTTCAGTTGACTTCATCGCCGTCCGACGGCTGAGGTCGGCGCTGCCTGCCTCCCGGACGACGCGGTCGAAACTTGCATTTCGAGGGAGTCGCCCCGGCCAGGAACGCCCCACATGTGGCCATGCGGTAACACCCAGCCCAGACACGCTTGGACCGCCATTGGTCGGCGAAGCCCTCGATCATACCATTGAGTGTTCAAAACGTCAAAGTGCGGCCTGGGCAGCCGGCGGGCAGGCCGCCGAGCTTCCTATAATGGCCCATTCCCCCTTCCGCGAACCGTCGTGAACGCCCCCCTCACCCACGCGCCCTTGCCTGTCGACCCGATGGCTGCCGAAATGCAGGCCGTCGACGCCGTGATCCGCCGCCGGCTGACTTCCGAAGTCGCGCTGGTCGACCAGATCGCGAACTACATCGTCGGCGCCGGCGGCAAGCGGATCCGTCCGCGACTGGTGCTGCTGTTCTCACGCGCGCTCTCGTTCTCGGGGGACAGCCGCTTCGAGCTGGCCGCGATCATCGAGTTCATCCACACCGCCACGCTGCTGCACGACGACGTCGTCGACGAGTCGGCGCTGCGCCGCGGCCGCGCCACCGCCAACGCGCTGTTCGGCAACGCAGCCAGCGTGCTCGTGGGCGACTTCCTCTATTCGCGCGCGTTCCAGCTGATGGTCGGCGTCAACAGCATGCGCGTGCTCGACGTGCTGGCCGACGCCACCAACGTGATCGCCGAAGGCGAGGTGCTCCAGCTGATGAACATGCACGACGCCGACCTGGCCGTCGAGGAGTACCTGCGCGTCATCCGCTACAAGACGGCCAAGCTGTTCGAGGCCAGCGCCCGGCTGGGCGCGGTGATCGCCGGCGCGCCGCGCGAGATCGAGGACGCCTGCGCCAACTTCGGCCGCTCGCTGGGCACGGCGTTCCAGCTGATCGACGACCTGCTCGACTACGAAGGCGACCCCGCCGCGCTCGGCAAGAACGTCGGCGACGACCTGCGCGAAGGCAAGCCGACGCTGCCGCTGCTGTTCGCGATGTCGCACGGCACGCCCGAGGAAGCCGCGCTTATCCGCCACGCCATCGAGCAGGGCGAGGTCGAGCGCCTCGGCGAGATCGTGCAAGTGGTGCGCCGCACCGGCGCGATCGACGCGACGCGCGAAGCCGCGCGCCGCGAGGCCGACCACGCGCGCGAGCAGCTCGCGACGCTGCCCGAATCGGAAGCCAAGGCGGCGCTGCTGGATCTGTGCCGCAAGTCGGTCGAGCGCTCGTCCTGACGCGCGCGGCGCCGGCTCTTGCCGGAGCTCCGAAAAATGTGCGAGAATGCTTAGCTCAGCGAAACGGTGGATCGAAAGCAATCCGCCGAATCGAACGAATGTCCGGAAGGACTGCCCGCAAGGGCACCGTCAGAGGCTTTTTCAGGCTTCGCTGAAACATCGGGGTGTAGCTTAGCCTGGTAGAGCGCTACGTTCGGGACGTAGAGGCCGGAGGTTCGAATCCTCTCACCCCGACCAGGATTTCTGAAGAGTTCACGAGCGAAGAAGGCCGACGCCTCGCATCGACGCGGGTCGGCCCTCGCAGAACCCGCCCAGTCAGCCTGTCAATCCGGCTCCAACTCGGGGCTTGACGTGCGCTGCCGTCCAGGCGCATGCGCCGATCGCCGCACATCCCCTGAAAGTCGCGTTCCTGCGCAGCGCCGCCCTGCGCAAGTGCGTCCCCGTGCCGGAGCACAATCCATGCTTTGCGAGCCGGGACGGGGCATGCGCCATCTGCAACTTCCGCGAGGGGCGACGACTCTTTCGATTCCCGTGCTTGGCCTCGGCACGTGGAAGTTCGGGGACGCCCGCTCCACGCGTTCGGCGGAGATTGCCGCCGTGCGCACGGCCCTGGAACTCGGCTATCGCATGATCGACACCGCCGAGATGTACGGCGACGGCGGCGCCGAGGAGGTGGTCGGCATCGCGCTCGATGACGCGATACGCGCTGGCGACGTTCGGCGCGACGAGGTGGTCATCGTGAGCAAGGTGTATCCGCACAACGCCAGTCGCGCCGGAACAAGAGCCGCCTGCGATCGCAGTCGACGTCGATTGGGACTGGACACCATCGACGTCTACCTGCTGCATTGGCGCGGACCGTACCCCCTCGAGGAAACCGTGGAAGGCCTGCAGGCGCTGGCGGCTGCAGGCCATGTCCGGCGCTGGGGCGTCAGCAACTTCGATGTCGAGGACATGGCGGAACTGGAAGCCGTCAGCGAAGACTGCGCCCTCAACCAGGTCTGGTACTCCTTGGGCGAGCGAGGCCCGGAGTTCGCGCTGTTGCCCTGGCTTCGCGCGAGGAACATGTCGCTGATGGCGTACAGCCCCATCGACCAGGGCCGGGCCGCCGCCGACCCCGTGCTCAAGAAGATCGCCGGCGAGCGCGGGCTGACCGCTGTCCAGGTCGCGCTGGCCAGCCTGCTTGCCCAGCCGGGGGTGATCGCGATTCCGAAGGCCATGGGCGCGCCGCATTTGCGCGAGAACCTGGCCGCGGTCGACATCGCGTTGACCGCCGCCGAACTGCAGGCCATCGAGCAGCGTTTCCCGCGGCCGGTTCGCAAGGCGCCGCTGGCGATGAACTGAATTTCCGGGGTCGCTGCCATCGCCCCGGCCGCTTCAGGCGCGTCCGTGCATGCGACCGGCGTGCCGGTCCAGGCGCCTCGTGGGGATCGATCGGCCAGGGAACGAACGTGCAGCCCGAGGCCGATAGACTCGCCACGCGCTCGACCCACGCCGCGTTCCGCGCCGACAACCGGGAACGGGACTTGCCCGCGCTCGGCAGCAGGAGTTGATGCCGCTTTCGCAGTTTCCCGGGCATCTTCCCTCCAGCATTTCGCTGGCTCGCAACGCACCTGAGGGCTCCATTTTCAATGGGGCGGGTACTGGAAAGCAGATGCCTCGCGGAATTCGCACTTGTGCGCGCCACCTGGCGTTCGCCACGCTCGTTGGCGCGCTGGCGGCGACCATTCGCGCCGCCGCCCAGCCCGTGCTGGGCGACGCACTCCCCTTCGTCTTCGCGTTTCCGGCCACGGTACTGGCGTCGCTGCTGTGGGGCGTCGTCCCGGGCATGGTCGCCGCGGCGGTCTGCGCGTTTGCCGCCTGGGTGCAGGGCATTGCGCCGAGCCTCGTCGCGACCGAACAAACGATGCAGCTCAGCCTGTTCGGCGTCTCGGCGCTCGCCACGTCGTTGCTCTGCGAGTGTCTGGGCGACTCGCGTTCCCGTGACGCGGGGGCCGTCAAGGGAAATCCAGACGGCACGCCCCTCGGCACCTGGCTCAGAGCGGTTCTTCTGGGCGTGTTGTTCGTACCGCTGGTGGCGTTTGTTGCCGCATCGTGGTGGAGTCTGGATCGCGCGCGGGCGGTCTCCGACGCGAGCCTCTCCCACGCGTCCGACCTCGCCTTCAAGCACGCTGAACGCACCTTCGCGGTCGCTCAGGAAATCGCCGCGAGGGCCGGCGCGGCCTCCCGGATTCCGGCGAGCCAGGTTCGCGCACACGAACAGGAGATCCACCTTCGGCTTGCCGACATGACCGCCGGCATCAACTCGATCGTCAATGCGAACCTCTGGGATGCCGCGGGTTCGATCCTCGCGCGCAGCGACGTCTACCCGGTGGATCCGTCGTTCTCCATCGCCGATCGCGGCTACTTCCAGCGGCTGAAGGAGTCGCGGCTGCCGGTCGGCATCAGCGAGGTGATGGTCGGACGCCAGTCCGGCAAGGAGGTGCTGAATCTGGCGATGCCGCGCCACACGCCGGATGGCGCGTTCGACGGGATCGTCTCCGTCACGCTCGCACCCGCGTTCTTCAGCGACTACTACCAGGCCCTGGCCCATGAGGAGCCCACGCTCGCGACGTTCGCCCTGCTGCGCAGCGACGGCTCCATCCTGGCTCGCTGGCCGCAGGAGAACAGCCCGGACTACCTCGCCAAGGGCAGCAGCCTCCTGTCGCTCATCGCCGCAGGCGCGCAATCCGGCCGGCTGCGTCTCGGAGAGGGCGCGGGACGCGATACCCAGATGGTCAGCTACCGGCGCGTCGGCAGCCTGCCGGTCTACGTGGTCACGGGAATCAGCCGAAGCGCGATGCTCAGCGGCTGGGCGAGGACCGTCGGCGTGCTGGCCGCGATCCTGCTGCCGACGACCGCGGGCCTGGTCTACGTCACGTGGGTCGCGCTTCGGAAGACGCGGGCCGAGTCGATCGTCTCGCTCGAACTCCAGGAGCAGATCCGCGCACGTGCGGCCGCCGAGCGGCGGATGCTGGAGGCGCAACGGCTGGAGACCCTGGCGCTCGTGACCGGCAGCGTCGCACACGACTTCAACAACATGCTCGCCGTGATCACCTCCAGCCTGCACGTCCACAAGATCAGGCGGCCCGAGGCCGCCGACGACAAGACGCTGGCCGCCATCGCGCGCTCGGTGCAGGCCCGCGTGCGCCTGACACGCCAGTTGCTCTCTTTCTCGAAGAAGCAGGCCTTGCGCCCCGAGATCGTGAGGTTCCAGACCTGGCTGCCAGCCGCGGACGCGCTCGTACGCAGCACGCTGGGTTCGGCGGCAAGATGGAAAGTCACCGTGGACGAAGACACGAGACCCGTGAAGGTCGACCCGGGAGAGCTGGAACTGGCCCTCGTCAACGTCGTCGTCAACTCCAAGCTGGCGATGCCCGACGGCGGCGAGCTCAGCGTGCACGTCTCCAACGACGAGCACGCCCCCGAGGACGCGCCGATGGTGATCGTGTGCGTGATCGACACCGGCGAAGGCATTCCCGCCGACGTCTTGCCCAGGATCTTCGAACCCTTCTTCACCACTCGGCAAAGAGGTGTCGGGTCGGGGCTGGGGTTGACGCAGGTCCAGGGCTTCTGCGTCCAGTCCGGGGGACGCGTCACCGTCGACAGCACACCCGGCCGGGGAACGACCTTGTGCATGCACCTGCCCGCACAGAGCGAGGAAGCCGTCGAGGCGCCCGTCGGGTCGGCGGCAGTTCCGGAAAGGCTGGAAGCCAGGCTTCTGCTGGTCGAGGACAACGACGAAGTCGGACGCACCACCGAGCAGATGCTGGGAAGCTCGGGCTTGACCGTCGCGAGGGTCAGCAGCGCGGACGCCGCGCTCGACTACCTCGCCAATACGCCGTCGCCGCCGGATGTCGTGCTCACCGACATCGCGATGCCCGGTTCCATGAACGGGATCGGGCTCGCGCTGGAACTTCGGCGCCTGTACCCGCGACTGCCCGTCATGCTGCAAACCGGGTACGCGGAGCAGATCGAAGAGGGCCTGGCCAAGGGAATGCGCGTCTTCCAGAAGCCGGTGCCGCCCGATGTGCTGCTGGCCGAGCTGCGGGCGATGCTGACGACTGCCGGAAGCGCCACTCACGGTGATTCCATGACACGGCAAGGCCCATGAGGATGTGCCCGTTGCCCGCTCCATCGATCTTTCCGGCCCGGACTCGCCCCGCACGCATCGCCTCCGACAACCGCGCCCGGCGATCAAGCCGGGCGCCGCGGTCGCCGGGGCGGCGTCCCGCCGGGTCCGATGTCCTGCGCACGCCTGCGTTCATTCGTGCAGGAGCCGATCGCGATGTGCCGGATATTCGCCCCGCCCCGCCGGGCCTGCGGCGGGCCGCAAGCGGGGCCCCGAGCAACGGATATCTCCCGCGGGTAAGGGCATATTGCAGCACGGCGATCAACACGCCGAGAATCCAGCCGCCTGTGCAATCGGATCGTCGCTGATGTCTCCCTTGCCCGCCTTCGCGAGGTGCTGCCGGCGCTGGCTCGGCGGTGCGGCGCTGGCCGTTTCCGTCGCACAACCGGCGTGCGCGCAGGCACCCGCGGCCGAAGAAGCGGTCGAGGCGGCCTATCTGCACAAGTTTCCGGGCTTTGTCGACTGGCCCGCCGACGCGTTCAAGACGAGCGACTCGCCGATCGTCATCGGCGTGGTCGGCGCGCCCAGGGTCTTCGACGAACTGACCCGGGTTGCCCGAGGACGGCTCGTTCTGAACCGTCCCGTGGAGGCGCGCGCGGTCAACGCAGCCGACCTGCCTCCCGATGTCCGCGTGCTCTTCATCGGCCGGGACGCCGCCGTCGATGTGAGACAGCTCGTCGACGAGGCGCGTCGAGCCCACATGCTGGTCGTCACCGACCTGGCCGACGGATTGAAGACAGGAGCCGCGATCGACTTCGTCCAGGTCGACGGCCGGCTGCGCTTCGAGGCTTCGCTGGCCGCGGCGCGCCGGGCCGAACTCCGACTGAGCTCGAAGCTGTTGAGCGTCGCCGCCAAGGTCGTCGAGGAGACACCGTGAAAGCCACCACCCTTCGCGCCCAGCTGACCCGGGCGTTCATGCTGACGGCCCTGGTCGCCCTGGCGTTGAATGCCGCCCTGATCATCGCCTACGAGTTCGATCGCTTTCGGGCCCAGGCCGTCGACGAATTGCACACCCAGGAAACGATCCTGGCGAAGGCGCTGGTTCCTTCCCTGGTGTTCAACGATCCGGACGCCGCCGTGCAACAGCTCGCGTCGCTCTCGGAGCGTCGCGACATCCGCATGGCGGAGGTGTTCAGCAGCAATGGCCGCCCTTTCGCGCGGTACCGCGCCGATCCGCGGGATGCGACCGCGCTGCCGACCCTGAACCCGCTGCCCGGGCTGGGAAGCCGCTTCTCGGGCGACGACCTGGAGCTGGCCTACGACATCGACCACGACGGGGAGCGAGTCGGCACCCTGTACCTGCGCGCGCACCACGACGTGCTGCGCCGCATCGGCAGCTACGTGGCGATCCAGATGCTGGTGATCGCGGCGTCGCTCGCGTTGGCGTTGCTGGTCTTCGGCCGCGTCCAAGGCAGGATCACCGCTCCGATCTCGCACGTCGCGCGCGTGGCGCAGCAGGTGATGGCCGAGCGCGACTGGCAGCTGCGCGCGCCCGCCGCCGACACGCGTGAGATCGCGGCGCTGGTCGATGCGTTCAACGGGATGCTCGCGGAGATGGAAGCCAATTCCGCCGAACTCGGCCGGGAGGTGGCCGAACGCCAGCGCGCGGAAGACGGACTGCGGACTGCGGATCGCCGCAAGGACGAGTTCCTGGCGACGCTCGCCCATGAGATCCGCAATCCGCTCGCGCCGATGACGAACGCGCTGTCGCTGCTGCGCCGGGACAGCGTCGCGCCCGCCGTGCGCGAGAAGGCGCTCGGCATCCTCGATCGGCAGCTCCGCCACGTCGTGCGCCTCATCGACGATCTGCTGGACGTCTCGCGGATCACGACGGGCAAGCTGTCGCTGCAGATGTCCCATGTCGACCTGCACCAGGTGCTGCGATCCGCGCTGGAGCTCATCGAACCCACGGCACGCGCCCGCCGGCTTCAACTCGGCGCCACGATCCCGGCGGCTGCATGCTGGTTGATCGGCGATTCCGCAAGGCTTCTCCAGGTCTTCTCCAACCTGCTGAGCAACGCGTGTCGATACACGCCCGAAGGCGGGCGCGTCGACGTGCAGGCATCGAGCGACGCGACCGTGGTGCGTGTCGACGTCGTCGACACGGGGGTCGGCATCGAGCCGGCCATGCAGGAGCGCGTGTTCGAGCTGTTCGAGCAGGGCGACAAGAGCCTGGAGAGAGGCAACACGGGGCTCGGCATCGGCCTGACGCTGGCAAGGCAGCTCGTGCTCCTGCACGGCGGGTCGATCTCCGTGGCCAGCGACGGCATCGGCCGCGGTTCGACGTTCACGGTTCGGCTTCCGATCGCGGGGTCCGCCCCGGTCCAGCTGGGGGACGCCACTCCGAAGCTGGTTGCCGCGCGCCTGGCCGGGCTGCGCGTCCTGGTCGCGGACGACAACGTCGACTTCGCCTCGAGCCTTCAGGCCGCCCTCGAGTCGGCTGGCATCGAAGTGCGCGTCGCGCACGACGGGCGGACGGCGCTGTCCGTGGCGCGCTCGCGGCCGGTGGACATCGCGATCCTCGACATCGGGATGCCCGGCCTCAACGGCTATGACCTGGCGCGCGAGCTGCGCGGCGATCAAGCCACCGCGGCGATCGTCCTTTTCGCCGTGAGTGGATGGGGCCAGGCCAGCGACAAGGATCTGGCGAGCCAGGCCGGCTTCGACCGGCACTTCGTCAAGCCGGTGGCGCCGGAGACGCTGCTCGAGGCCATCGCCGAATCGGTGGCGACGGGCCCTGCGGTCGATGCCGGAGGGCTCGATGAAAGATGAATCAACGCGAGAGGACGCACGAATGATGCGAAGGATCTGCCAACTTGGCGCGGCCGGCGTGGCCGCGCTCGGCCTCGTCGGCGCGGCCATCGCCGGCACGCCCGCGGGCGCATCGCCGCCGACGGATCTGGGCGATCTCAGCCTCGAGGAGCTCGGACAGATTCCCGTGACCCTGGTGACGGGGCGGCCGCAGTCGGTGCAGCAGGCCGCCGCATCGATCTTCGTCATCACCGCGGAAGACATCCGGCGCTCGGCCGCGACGAGCCTGCCCGAGGCGCTGCGCCTGGCGCCCAACCTGCAGGTGGCGCGCATCAACGCGAACCAATACGCCATCAGCGCGCGTGGATTCAACAACGCGATCGGCAACAAGCTGCTCGTCATGATCGACGGCCGCACCGTGTACTCGCCGCTGTTTTCGGGCGTCTTCTGGGATGCCCAGCAGGTCATGCTCGAGGACATCGAGCGGATCGAGGTCATCAGCGGCGCGGGCGCGACGCTGTGGGGCGCCAATGCCGTGAATGGCGTCATCAACGTCGTCACGCGATCGGCGCAGGAAACGTCGGGCCTGCTGGCCGCGGGACATGCCGGCGCGACGGGCAACGAGGCGTCGGTGCGCTATGGCGACCGGTTCGACGGCGGCGCCTGGCGCGTCTATGCGACCCAGCTGGACCGCGCGCACACCACGCTGTCGTCCGGCCAGGCGATCGACGATCACCAGGATCGCCAGCAGGCGGGTTTTCGGAGCGACTGGCACGGGAACGCCGACGCGGTGACGCTGCAGGGCGACCTGTACCAGGCCGGCGGCGACGGGCGGACGACGAGCTCCGCCGACATGTCGGGCGCCAATGTCCTGGCACGCTGGCATCACGATCTTCCGGACGGGTCCAACTGGCAGCTGCAGTTCTGGTTCGACCAATCGAGCCGGGACGAGGCGGTCGAGTTTCACGATCACTCGCGCACCGTCGACGTCCAGTTCGACCAGGTGCCCGTGTTCGACAAGGACCACCAGCTCATCTGGGGAGTCGGCTATCGGCACGCGATCGACGAGACCGACCCGACCGCGCTGGTCGCCTTCGTGCCGGGAGCACGCAGCCTGCAGTGGGCCAACGTCTTCGCGCAGGACGAGTACCGGGCGGGCGAGCGGCTGCGCCTGGCCGGCGGCGCAAAGGTGGAGACCAACGTCTATACCGGTGCCGAGTTCCTGCCGACCTTGCGGGCGAGCTACGACGCCGGCGGCCTGGGTGCGCTCTGGGCCTCGGCGTCGCGGGCGGTGCGCGCGCCCGCGCGGCTCGATCGGGACTTCTACTTTCCTGCCAAGCCCCCGTACATCATCGAAGGCGGCCCGACCTTCGACTCGGAGGTCGCCAACGTGTTCGAACTCGGCCTGCGCGGGCAGCAGCCGTCCGGTGTCGGCTATTCGGTCACGCTGTTCCACGACCAGTACCAGAAGCTGCGTGCCGGGCAGGCCGCGCCGACGACGATCGACAATCTCGCGGAGGGAGGCGTGTCCGGTGCCGAGGCCTGGGGCAACGCGGACCTGACGCGCGACTGGCGGGTGTCGGTCGGCTGGATGACATTGCATGAAGCGCTGCGCGCGGCGCCCAATGCCGGCGCCAGCTCCGTCGCGAACCTGGGAGACGATCCACGCCAGCAATGGTCGCTCCGATCCACGTCGCGGCTCAGCCATGCCATCGACTTCGATCTCACCGTGCGCCACGTCTCGCCGCTGCCTGCGCCCGCGGTACCGGCGTACACCGTCGCCGACCTGAGACTGGCATGGCGGTGCCGCCCCGGGCTCGACGTCAGCGTGCTGGGGCAGGACCTGGGGCGCCGGCACGTGGAGTTCGACCCGTCGAGTTCGACCCGGTTCGGCCCGAGCGCTTTCGTCAAGCTCGAGTGGTCGACGCCTTGAATCGCAGCGGGATCCACCCGGCTCGCAGCCGTCCTGAAATGCGGTCGACAACGCCCGCCGACGCGCGGAGCCCCCGGTCCCGGCGCAAAATGATGAAGAAGCCCCCGGATTCCTTTTGTCATTTCAGGCCCCGAGTTACTTCCTGAATCTATTTTCTTTGGATTCCGCGAATTAACTGACGATTCAAGAAGCTTTTGACGCTGGCGGCAAACGCCCGGGTTATCGTAGGCTTCTCTCGATTTACTTCACCTTATTCATCGGCGATGATCGCCGTCTGGCGCCATGGAGCGCCTTCCACACCCCTGCGGCTTCTCGACGATGGCAGTTGACACGTTCCTCGACGCACCACAAACCAACCTCTCGGGGGTTGCGCGCATCCTGGTGCGTGCGGGTCGCATCGAACCGAAGGCGGCCGAAGACCTGACGAAGCTGGCGCACGACAAGCGCAGCTCGTTCGTGGCGCAGCTCATCGAGACGAACACGATGAAGCCGCTGGCGCTGGCGCACGCGCTGTCCACGGCGCTGGCCGTGCCGCTGCTCGACCTGGACGCCGTCGATCCGAAGCAACTGCCGCAAGGCATCGTCGACCAGAAACTGGTCTCCCAATACCGCATCTTCCCGCTCGGCAAGCGCGGCGGCCGCCTGTTCATCGCCTGCGCCGACCCGACCGACCAGGAAGCCGTCGAGCGCATCAAGTTCGCCACCCAGCTCGCGCCCGAGTGGATCGTCGTCGAGTACGACAAGCTGATGCGCCTGGTCACCAACCAGGAGACCACCACCACGCAGGCGATGGATGCGCTGGTCTCGTCCGACTTCGAGTTCGAGGTCACCGACGAGGACCCCGCCTCCAAGGAAGAGAAAGCCGACGTCGCCAGCGAGGTCGAGGACGCGCCGGTCGTCAAGTTCCTGCACAAGATGCTGATCGACGCGATCAACCTGCGCGCGTCCGATCTGCACTTCGAGCCCTACGAATTCAACTACCGCGTGCGCTTCCGCGTCGACGGCG
>Ga0302314_10006901_pt1 | contig 20487 bp, 17 predicted proteins | sample III_Palsa_N2_3_FD_200533 | JGI IMG/M metagenome (GOLD analysis project Ga0302314, IMG submission 200533) | Peat permafrost microbial communities from Stordalen Mire near Abisko, Sweden - III_Palsa_N2_3 | ecosystem: Environmental > Terrestrial > Soil > Palsa > Peat permafrost | place: Sweden... | reverse complement strand
TCGTCCCGGCCTCTCGGGGTCGCGGCGCCGCCTGGTTCGTCGGCCCCGCGCAGCAATCCTGGGTACTGCGTCATTATCGGCGCGGCGGCGCGGTCGCGCGTGTCTCGAGCGACCGATATGCCTGGGCCGGCGAGGCACGCGTGCGCTCCTTCGCCGAGTACCGGCTGCTTGCTCTCTTGCACGGGCGCGGCTTGCCAGTCCCGGCGCCCGTCGGCGCATGCTATCGGCGCAGCGGACTTGCCTATCGTTGCGATCTCATCACGCAACGGATTGAGGCGGCGCAGCCGATGAGCGCCCTGCTGCTCGCCGGTGCGCTGAGCGATACGCACTGGCGGGCCATCGGGGCGGCTATTGCGGCCCTGCATGCCGCGGGTGCGGATCATCCCGACCTCAACGCGCACAACGTATTGATCGGGCCCGACGGGGCGATCCGCGTGATCGACTTCGATCGCGGCCGTCTGCGCAGGCCCGGCGGGGCGCGCCAGCCCGCCTGGGCCTCGCGCAACCTCGACCGACTGCGCCGCTCGCTCGCGAAAATCGCGCGCGAGTCCGCGCTGCACCGCGTCTTGCCGGAGCAATGGGCGATGCTCAAGGCGGGCTACGAGTCTCGCGCGCCGCATCCATGATGCGTCTGGTCTACGGCGTCTTGACGCGGGTGGCGGCGCCGGTGGTGTTCGCAGCGACGCTGCTGCGCGCGGCGAAGGATCCGTCGTACCGCACGCACCTGGGCGAGCGCTTCGGGCTGGGTCGGCGCGTGCCGACGCCCTGCATCTGGCTGCACGCGGTGTCGGTCGGCGAGGTCGCTGCCGCCGCGACGCTGGTGCGGGCGCTCCAAGCGCGCCATCCCGACCTGCCCATCGTGTTGACGACCGCCACGCCCACGGGGCGCGCGCAAGCGGCGGCGCTGTTCGGCGCCGATGTCGAGGTGCGCTTTCTACCTTATGACACGGCAGGCGCGGTGCGCCGATTCCTCGCGCGCATCCGTCCGCGCGCCGCGATCATCATGGAAACGGAGCTGTGGCCCAACCTGTTGCATGAGTGCGGCCGGCGCGGTGTGCCCGTGTTGTTCGCGAGCGCGCGGCTCGCGGCGAGATCGGTACCGCGTTATCGCCGCTTTGGCTCGCTCTTCAGCGCCGGATTGCGTCGAGCCTGGGTCGCCGCCCAGAGCAGCGCGGACGCCGAGCGCTTCATTGCCTTGGGCGCCGATCCGGCGCGCACGCACGTGGTAGGCAACCTGAAGTTCGACATGCGGCTCGGTGAGGCCGTGGCCGAAAACGGTCGCGAGCTGCGGCGCCGCTATCTGGGCGTCCGTCCTGTCTGGACCGCGGGCAGTACGCATGAGGGCGAGGAGGAGCTCGTGCTCGACGCGCACGCCGGGGTGGAGCGGGCTGTGCGCGGCGCCCTCCTGGTGCTGGTGCCGCGCCATCCACAGCGCTTCGAGGGCGTCGCGACGCTGCTCGAGCGCCGCGGCCTGCTGTTCGACCGGCGTGGCCGGAGCGAGACGGTGCGTCCCGAGGCGCAGGTCCTGCTCCTCGACACCATGGGTGAGCTCACGAGCTTCTACGCAGCCTCCGATACGGCCTTCGTGGGCGGCAGTCTCGTGCCGGTGGGCGGTCACAACCTGCTCGAACCCGCCGCGCTCGGCGTGCCGGTGATCACCGGCCCTTATACGCAGAACGGACCCGAGATCGCGCGGCTGCTGACTGAGGCGGGCGGCGCTCTCGAGGTGGCCGACGCTGCGGGGCTCGCCGCCGCGGCCGGGCGGCTGTTGGCCGATCCGGCACTGCGCGAGCACATGGGTGAGAACGCCCGACGCTTTGTCGAGGCACACGGGGGGAGCCTCACACGGCTTCTCGCTCTCATCGAGCCCCTGCTCGCGGCCGGGGCGGCGCCCGCGGCCGGATCAGGCGCGAGCGGCTGAGTCAGGCGCTCAGGGAGGGGCGTCGGCGGACGCGGCAGCGTCCTCCGGGGCCGCGGTCGCCTTCGGCGGCTCGTCTTTGAGCAGCGCGTTGAGTCTGTTCAAGCTCTGCTCGGTCAGGATGCCCGCGGCCTGCTGCAACTTCACCATGTTCACCATGTAGTCGTAGCGGCTGCGCGAGTAGTCGGTCTGCGCCTGGATCCACTGCCGTCGCGACGACAATACATCCACGGCCGTGCGCGTGCCGGCCTCATAGCCGGACTCGGTGGCCTTGAGCGCAACGGCATTCGATTCCAGCGCGCGGCTGAGTGCGCGGACGTGCGAGATCTCCGAGAGAACGCCGAGGTAGGCATCGCGTGCATCGTGCTCGGTCTGGCGCGCCACGCGCTCCACCCGCTCCTTCGCCGCTCGATGCTGATAGACGGCCTGCCGCACTTGCGAGGACACCATCCCGCCCGTGTAGATCGGCACCGAGATCTGGATGCCGATCACGTTCTGATACTGATCGAGCGTTGTGGTGCCGTAAGGGGTGTTGTTCGCGTTGATGTAATCGCCGCCGACGGAGTTCTTGTAGCGGCTTGCGACAAGGTCCAAGCTCGGGAAGTGGCCGCCGCGCGCGGCGCTCACGTTCTCGCGCGCGATATCCGCCGCGAGCCGGCTCGAGACCAGCGACAGGTTTTGTTGCAAGGCCATGTCGACCCAGCGGTCCTCGCTAACTGGATCGGGCGTCGCGAGCTCGAAGGGCTCGATCGGCCGCGCCAGGTAATCGAACGCATCGCCCGTGATTTCGCGCAGGAACTCCTGCGCCGAGGCGAGCGCCCGCTTGGAGGCGATGACGGCGGCGGCGCCGCTGTCGTGGGCGGCGCGAGCCTCCTCGACGTCGGTGACGGCAATCAGCCCGACCTGGTAGCGCTTCTCGGCCTGCTCGAGCTGGCGGTTGACCGATTCGAGATTGGCGCGTTGGGCATCGAGGTCGTCCTCCGCTGCGAGCACGTCGAAGTAGCGCTGCGCCACGCGTGAAATCAGGTCCTGCTGGGCCGCCTGATAGTCCGCCTCGGCTTGCGCGACTTGGGCGTCGGCGCGTTTCAGGGCCACCCAGTTATTCCAGTTGAACAGGTTCTGGGAGAGGTCGACGCCGTACTTGTGCGTGGTCGTGTCCACGCGGCCGTTGAACGGGAAGGACTCGGTGAACGTTTGTCCGTCGGCCTCTACCGTCTCGGTCTGGTTCGACTGGCCCTTGTCCTTCTCCTGCGAGATCGTTCCGCTGCCCGAGATCTGCGGCAGCAGTGCCGCGATCGCCTGCGGCTTGGATTCGAGCGACGCCAGCCGCGTCGCCTCGGCCTCCTTCAACTGCGGATCGTTCTGCAGAGCGCGCTGATAGACCGCGAGCAGGTCCGCCGCCGGCGCAACGCTCACCATCAGACATCCGGTGAAGACGAGAAATAGTGATTTCATGCGGTGTTATATATGACTATATCACCCAAGGAAGCGCAATCTGGACACTAACGCGAAGTCCATCGCGCTAGTACTGCGGGATCTTGGGATCGATGTCCCGGGACCAGGCCAGGATCCCGCCGGCAAGATTGAACACCTTCCCGAAACCGCGCGTCGACAAGAACCGCGCGACTTCGGCGCTGCGTCCGCCCGAACGGCAAATCACGACCGTCGTCGTGTTCGGATCGAGCTCGCCGACCCGCTCCGCGATTTGGCCCATCGGAATGTGAAGGTGCGGTGACGGAACGGGTGCAAGCTCGATCTCCCAACCCTCGCGCACGTCGACGAGCGTCATGGGCGCGCCTTGGGTACGCTGGTCGAGAAATTCCCGCGGCGTAAGATTCCCCACCATCAGAACACGAACCCTCGGGTCGCGGTGGCATCGATCAACGGATCGATGACGGTCTCGAAGAGACTGTCGCGGATCCATTCGGCTTCCCCCACCCGTCGCACCAAGATGGCATCCATCACGGGCGCCGATCCCACGACGGCGAACAGGCGGCCGCCGACTCGCAATGCGCGTTCGAAGCGTGCATCGTAGACCGGCAACGATCCGGTCAAGGCGATGACGTCATAGTCGCCCAGCGGCGCCGCGGAGAAGGCGTCGCGCGTCTCGAGCTGCACGCGCGCGGTGCGCACGGCGCGCAGGTTCGCGGCGGCCTGGCCGCTGAGCTCCGGGTGAATCTCGATCGAGCGCGTCGAGCTCGCGAGCAGTCCCAAGCATGCGCTGAGATAGCCGGAGCCCGTGCCGACCTCGAGCGCGACGTCCGACGGGTTGATTTCCAGAGCCTGCAGGATCCGCCCCTGGACCTTCGGAGCGAGCATCGACTGACCGAAGCCGATCGGTAACGGCGCGTCGGCGAACGCGAGCTCCCGATATGCGCCCGGCACGAATGCCTCGCGTGGAACTGCTGCAATGGCATCGAGCACGCGCGGATCGAGCACTTCCCACGTGCGAATCTGCTGATCCACCATCTGCTGCCGAGCGGCCAGAGTATCCATACTTACCTTTGGTGATTAAGCCGCCGATTATGGTCAATTTCCGCAGGCTTCGCCATGCCTGTGGGGTATTCTCTCAACGCACCCGACGGAGACGCGCCTACCAAAAGGGGGCACCACATAAAGCGTCGTAGGAATCGCAAACGAGGTCATCGTTGAGTTTGTCTCCTCTCGCTCTCTGGCTCCTGACCTCAAGCTTAGCAGCGGTGGGCGCGGGGGTGCTGTTGCGCTGGAAGCGCCGGCAGGAACGAGCCGTTGCCTCATTTTCCCAGCAGCTGAAGGCCCTCGGCGAGGCCGACCTTCCGGCGGCCCGCATCGGGATCGAGGATCAGTCCGCGCCGCTCGCGCAGCTCGGCAGAGCGATCAACGAGCTGCTCGACGATCTGGATCGGCGCGGCACGCGCCTCAAGGACCGCGAGGGGCTGTTCCAGCGCTTGGTGGAGACAGTGCACGATGCCGTGTTGGTGCATCGACAAAATATCGTGTTCGCCAATGCGCGCTTTCTCGACATGCTCGGCATGAGCGCGGCCGAAGTGATCGGCAAGCCGCTCGCGCAGTTCGCCGCACCGGAATATGTCGAGTTGGTCGCCAACAACTTGCAGCGCCGCCTGGCAGGCGAATCGGCGGCGGAGCGTTACGAGATCGAGCTCGTCGGCAAGCATGGCGAGGTTACCCGCGTCGAGATCTCGAGCACCGTCATCGAGACCGCCGGTGAGCCCGCACTGCTCCTCACCGCGCTCGAGATGCTGTCGAGCGTGCCGCGGGAGTCGACCCCGTCGCGCCCGCGCGCCATGGTCACCCTCGATGCCATGGGCGAGAGCGTGATCACCGTCGATGCGGAAGGACGCATCGACTACATCAACCACGCGGCCGCGGCGCTTCTCGGCCAGACCTCCGAGCAGGTTCTGGGAAAGGCCTTCCCCGACGTAGCCTCGCTGGTGGATGAGAGCGACCGCCGCTCGCTCGGCGATCCGGTGCGCAAGGCGCTCGCGACCGGAGGGCGCGTCACCATGGGCAAGCGCGCCGTGCTGGTGCCCGTGAACGGTTCGCTCGAACGCTCCGTCGAGATCAGCGTCACACCGCTCAAGTCCAACGGCAACGATTTCGTCCTGGGGCTCGTGCTGGTCATGCACGACACCAGCGAGATGCGCGGGCTCACGCGTCAGATGAGCTATCAGGCGAGCCACGACGCGCTCACCGGCCTCGTGAATCGGCGCGAGTTCGAGCGGCGGCTGCGCGAGGCCATGGATGCCGCCCAGGCGGGCGATGTGGCGCACGCGCTGTGCTATCTCGATCTCGATCGCTTCAAGGTGGTGAACGACACCTGCGGCCACACCGCCGGCGACAACATGCTGCGCGAGGTCGCGACCATCATCAAGGACGCGGTGCGTGACTCCGACACGGCCGGCCGCATCGGCGGCGATGAGTTCGCGCTGTTGCTCGTCGGCTGTCCGCTCGAGAAGGCGCGCCAGATCGCCGACGACGTGGTGCGCGCGGTGAACGATTATCGCTTCGTCTGGAAGGACAAGATCTTCAACATCGGTGTAAGCATCGGCCTCGTCGAGATCGGCCGTGCCGGGGGCTCGATCGAGGACCTCATGAACTCGGCGGACTCGGCGTGCTACGTCGCGAAGAAGCAGGGCGGCGTGCATGTGCACGTGTACTCGGCGCGCGAGGAGGCGAACGCGCGGCACAGCGGCGAGATCCATTGGCTGCAGAAGCTGCAGGGGGCGCTGCGCGACAACCGCTTCGAGCTCTACTACCAGCCGATCGTGCACGCGCAGCCGAACATGGAGCGCGGTCCGGCGCTCGAGGTGTTCGTGCGGCTCGAGGCCGAGAACGGCCAGCCGAGCGCGCCGCCCGGCGAGTTCATCCGCGCCGCGGAACGCTATCGCTTGATGCCGCACGTCGATCGCTGGGTCGTGCAGGCCGTGCTGTCCGCGCTCGGCCGCGGCGGCATGAAGCTGCCGCCGGGCCGCAGCGTCGCGATCAACATATCGGGCCAGACGCTGGGCGATGCCGATTTTCTCGAGTTCGTGGTCGATTGCTTCGACCACACCGGCGCAAACCCGATCGACATCTGCTTCGAGGTCACCGAGAGCGCCCTGGTCGCGAACCTCGACCACGTGCGCCGATTCATCGCGGTGCTGCACGGCATGGGCTGTGAGTTCGCACTCGATGACTTCGGCAGCGGGCTTTCCTCGTTCGCCACCCTGAAGACCCTGCCCATCGACTATCTCAAGATCGACGGCTCGTTCATCGCCAACCTGGCCGTCGATACCGTCAATCAGGCGATGGTCGGCGCGATGATCGAGCTGTCGCGGAGCCTGCGCTTCCGTATCGTCGCCGAGCAGGTCGAGGACCAGCTCTCGCTCGACACGGTCAAGCAGATGGGGATCGACTTCGTACAGGGCTTCATCATTGGCCGCCCGCAACCCCTCTCCATCACGCCCGGGCCGATGCAAATCAACACGTTATAACCGCCAGGCAGGCGCTCATAACAAAGTTCTATGGCTTTTCCCCCACGCTTGGGAGGAAAATTCGCGGAAGATACATACGAGGTGCCCCATGCCCATCTATGACGACAACACCAAATCCATCGGTCGTACGCCCCTCGTGCGCATCAATCGGCTGGACGCCTCGAGCGGTGCGACGATTCTCGCCAAGGTCGAGGGCCGCAATCCCGCCTACTCGGTGAAGTGCCGGATCGGCGCCGCCATGGTGTGGGACGCCGAAGAGCGCGGCGCGCTGAAGCCCGGCATGTCCGTGGTCGAGGCGACCAGCGGCAACACGGGCATCGCGCTCGCCTATGCCGCCGCGGCGCGCGGCTACGGCTGTGTGCTCACCATGCCCGAGACCATGAGCATGGAACGGCGCAAGGTGTTGATCGCGTTCGGCGCGAAGCTCGTGCTGACGCCCGGCGCGAAGGGCATGAAGGGCGCCATCGCCAAGGCCGAGGAGCTGGCGGCCGCGGAGCCGGGCCGGTATCTGTTGATGCGTCAATTCGATAATCCCGCGAATCCCGCGATTCACGAGAAGACCACCGGCCCCGAGATCTGGGAGGACACCCAGGGCAAAATCGATATTTTCGTGAGCGGGGTCGGCACGGGCGGCACGCTCACCGGCGTCTCGCGCTACATCAAGCATACGAAGGGCAAGAAGATCCTGACCGTTGCCGTCGAGCCGACCGCATCGCCGGTGATCAGCCAGTCGTTGGCCGGTCAGCCACTGACACCGTCTCCCCACAAGATCCAGGGCATCGGTGCGGGCTTCATTCCGAAAAACCTCGATTTATCGCTGGTCGACCGCGTCGAGCAGGTGAGCAACGAGGAGGCGATCGCGGTGGCGCGGAGCCTCGCGCGCGAGGAAGGCATGCTCTGCGGAATATCCTGCGGTGCGGCCATGACGGCCGCGTTGCGGCTGGCACGCGAGCCCGCTCATGCGGGCAAGGTCATCGTCGCGGTCCTGCCCGATGCCGGCGAGCGCTATTTGTCGGGTGCTCTGTTCGAGGGCCTGTTCGAGGACGTTGAGAAGATGCAGGCGGTCGCCTGAAGCGTTCGTGAAGGCCGTCGCCCCCAAGCCCGTCGTCGGCGCGCTCGAGCTGCTGAGCAAGGAGCTGCTCGAAAGCTACCTCGGCGACGAGCGTGCGCGGCGCATCTCGCGACATTATCTTCCCTCCCGCGAGGCGATCGCGCACATCCTGCAGAGCGTGCTCGATCTCATGTATCCCGGATATTTCGGTCGCGGCGACCTGAGCCGCGAGAACTTGGAAGACTATGTCGCGCAGGCGCTCGGCGAGCTGGCGCCCAAGATCGAGCGCGAGATGGAGCATTGCCTTTGCTACGGGCGAGAGCGCGAGGCGAGCTCGGAATTCGGTGAGTGCGCGCCGCGGGCTCACGATCTGACACAGGTATTTCTGAGCCGCCTGCCCGAGATCCGCGCGCTGCTGGTGCGCGACGTGCAGGCAGCCTTCGACGGCGACCCGGCGGCCACCAACCTGGACGAAGTCATCCTCGCCTATCCCGGCGTGCTCGCCGTCAGCGTCTACCGCATCGCGCACGCGCTCTACGATCTGGGCGTGCCCATGATGGCGCGCATCATGACGGAATGGGCGCATTCGAAGACGGGCTGCGACATTCATCCGGGCGCCAAGATCGGCGGCGGCTTTTTCATCGATCACGCCACCGGCGTGGTGATCGGCGAGACCACGGAAATCGGCGAGGGGGTGAAGCTCTACCAGGGCGTCACTCTGGGCGCCCTGTCGCTGCCCAAGGATGACTCGGGACACATCATCCGCGGCCGCAAGCGCCATCCGACGGTCGAGGATGGCGCGACTTTATACGCGAACGCGACCGTGCTCGGCGGCCAGACGGTGGTCGGCGCGCAGAGCGTGATCGGCGGCTCGGTGTTCCTCACGCGCAGTATTCCGCCGCGCTCGCGCGTGTCGCTCAAGGAGCCGGATCTGCGGGTCGCTTCGCGCGACGGCGCGGCGGAGCCCGACGCGATCTACTTCGACATTTGAGGCAAGCCGGCGGTCGGCCGCCGGTAGCTCACGCTAGCCCCCGGCCAGCTTGCCGAGCAGCGGCACCATCAACAGCGCGACGATGTTGATGATCTTGATCAAGGGATTGATCGCCGGGCCGGCGGTGTCCTTGTAGGGATCGCCCACGGTGTCGCCGGTGACGGCGGCCTTGTGCGCATCCGACCCTTTCCCGCCGAAGTGACCTTCCTCGATATATTTCTTGGCGTTGTCCCAGGCGCCGCCGCCCGTGGTCATCGAGATGGCGACGAACAGGCCCGTGATGATCGTGCCGATCAACAGGCCGCCGAGGGCGAGCACGCCGGTGCCCGGTCCCATCAGCCAGTTGACCACGACGACGAGGATAATCGGCACCACGATCGGCAAGAGCGAGGGCACGATCATTTCCTTGATGGCGGCACGCGTCAGCATGTCGACTGCGCGCGAGTAGTCGGGTTTTGCCGTTCCTTCCATGATGCCCTTGATTTCGCGAAACTGGCGGCGCACCTCGTTCACGACGGAGCCGGCTGCCCGGCCCACCGCTTCCATGGCCATGGAGGCGAACAGATACGGGATCAGTCCGCCGATGAACAGGCCGATGATGACCGCCGGATTCGACAGGTCGAACGCGCTTGCGTGTCCGGTGACGACCTCCAGTTTGTGCGTGTAGTCCGCGAACAGCACGAGCGCCGCGAGGCCCGCCGAGCCGATGGCATAGCCTTTGGTGACGGCCTTGGTGGTGTTGCCCACCGCGTCCAGCGGATCGGTGATGTCTCGTACCTTCTTGTCGAGGCCCGCCATTTCCGCGATGCCGCCGGCGTTGTCGGTGATGGGCCCATAAGCGTCCAGCGCGACGATCATGCCGGTCATGGACAGCATGGCGGTGGCCGCGATCGCGATGCCGTACAACCCTTCGAGCCGGTAGGATGCCCAGATACTGAGGCAGACGGCGATCACCGGCAGAGCGCAGGCTTTCATGGAGACGCCGAGGCCGGCGATGATGTTGGTCGCGTGGCCAGTCTGCGAGGCCGATGCGACATGCTGCACCGGACCATACTCGGTCGCCGTGTAGTACTCGGTGATCACGATCATGGCCGCGGTGAGCGCGAGGCCCACGAGCGTGCAGAGCCACATGCTCATGGCATGCTCGCCCATGATCTTTTGCGACACGAAATAAAACAGGGCGGCCGAGATCACGCCCGACACGATCACGCCCTTGTAGAGCGCATTCATGATCTTGCCGCCTTCGCGCGTCTTGACGAAGAACGTGCCGACGATGGAGGAGAAGATGGAGATGGCGCCGAGGACCAAGGGGAACAGCACCGCCGTCGGGCCGAGGAGCAGGCCGCCGAGCAGCATGGTCGCGACCAGCGTGACCGCGTAGGTCTCGAACAGATCCGCCGCCATGCCGGCGCAGTCGCCGACGTTGTCGCCGACGTTATCCGCGATCACCGCGGGATTGCGCGGATCGTCCTCGGGGATGCCCGCCTCGACCTTGCCGACGAGATCGGCGCCGACGTCAGCGCCCTTGGTGAAGATACCGCCGCCCAAGCGCGCGAAGATGGAGATCAGGGAGCCGCCGAAGGCGAGGCCCACGAGGGACCGCAGCGCATCCTCGGTGTCGCCCAGCAGGCGGCGCATGACGAAGTAGTAGCCGGCCACTCCGAGGATACCCAGGCCGACCACCAACATGCCGGTGATGGCCCCGCCGCGGAACGCGACCTGAAGGGCGGCGTTGATGCCGTTGTTGGCGGCCTGCGCGGTGCGCACGTTCGCGCGCACCGAGATGTTCATGCCGATGTATCCGGCTAGGCCGGAGAGGATCGCGCCCACCGCGAAGCCGCCCGCGGTCGGCCAGTCCAGGAACACGCCGAGCACGATGAACAGGATGACGCCCACGATCGCGATGGTGGTGTATTGCCGGTTCAAGTAAGCGCGCGCGCCCGCCTGAATAGCCGCGGCGATTTCTTGCATCCGGGCATTGCCGGCGGGCTGCTTGAGTATCCATTGCACGGAAAATGCGCCGTAGAGAATCGCGAGAATGCCGGCACCGAGGGCCAGAAAGAGGGCGTTATCAAGGGTCATTGATGGATCTCGAAGGTGTTATGTTATTGAAAAATATAGCTTTATTAGTAGACGGGGCGCGAAATCATACCACAAAGGGGGTGGAGAGGCGCTTCGGTACGCTTGCGCCCTTGATGGTGGCGTAGCGCGGCAAGCCCTGAGTGTAAGGCGGATAGTCTTCTCCGCCGATCAGCGGCAGCAAATAGCGTCGGCACGCCGGGGTGATGCCGAATCCATCGGGCGTGATGAAGGTCCGCGGGACCTTTTTTTCCTCATTGGCAATCGCCGACAGGGGAGCCTCGCCGATGGTCCAGCGGTAGGGCGATGAGGATTTGCGCACGATGGTGGGCATCACGGCGTTCTTGCCCTTGAGCGCGAACTCCACCGCGGCCTTGCCGACGGCATAGGCTTGCTCCACGTCGACCTTGGAGGCGATGTGGCGCGCGGAGCGCTGCAAGTAGTCGGCGACGGCCCAGTGGAACTTGTAGCCGAAGGCTTCTTGGGTCATCTGCGCGACCACCGGTCCCACCCCGCCGAGTTGCGCATGACCGAAGGCGTCCTTCGTGCCGGCCTCGGCGAGGAACTTGCCCTCGGGGTTGCGCACGCCCTCCGATACCACGACCACGCAGTAGCCGTAGGACTCGACGCAAGATTTGACCCGCGCGAGGAAGGCGTCGCGATCGAAGGTGATCTCGGGAAACAAAATGACGTGCGGTGCGTCGCTTTTGCCGGCACCCGCGAGGCCGCCGGCGGCCGCGAGCCAGCCCGCGTGCCGGCCCATCACCTCGAGCACGAACACCTTGGTGGACGTGCGCGCCATCGACAGCACGTCGAGCGCCGCCTCGCGCGTGGCCACCGCGATGTATTTGGCTGCGGAACCGAATCCCGGACAGCAGTCCGTCACCGCCAGATCATTGTCGACGGTCTTGGGCACGCCGATGCACACGATGGGATAGCCTAACTGGGCACCGATCTGCGACACCTTGTGGGCGGTGTCCATGGAATCATTGCCGCCGTTGTAGAAGAAATAGCCGATGTCGTGGGCGCGAAACACTTCGATGAGCCGCTCGTATTGGGCGCGATTTTTGTCGATTCCGGCCAGCTTGTAGCGCGCCGACCCGAAAGCGCCGCCCGGCGTGTGGCGCAGCGCGCGGACGGTCGCCGCGCTCTCTTTGCCGGTGTCGATCAGATCCTCGGTGAGCGCGCCCACGATACCGTCGCGCCCCGCATACAGCTTGCCGATCTTGCCCCGATGCTTTCTGGCAGTCTCGATGACCCCGCATGCGGATGCGTTGATGACGGCGGAAACTCCACCGGACTGGGCGTAAAAGGCGTTCCTCGGGGTCTGGCGCTGCATGTGTGCCTGCCGTTTTTGACAGGCCGCAGGATAGCCCATCGGAGCGCGGCAGGCACACCCCCGGTGGGCGGGCTGCGCGCCCCGGGTCGTTTGACGGTGGCAGCCGGCGCGGGTAGGTTAGCGCGCTTTCAGGCGCGGGGAATCATGCGAATAATTCTTTTGGGCGCGCCCGGGTCCGGCAAGGGCACGCAGGCGCAGCGGCTCGTGGAGGCGTACGGCGCGCCGCAGATATCGACCGGCGATCTGTTGCGCGAGGCCGTGAGCCGGGCGACACCTCTTGGGCTGAAGGCCAAGGCCGCGATGGACGCGGGCAAGCTCGTGGATGATGCCGTGGTCCTCGGGATGATCCGCGAGCGCATGACGCAGCCCGACGTGCGCAAGGGCTTCATCCTCGATGGCTTTCCGCGCAACAGCGTGCAGGCCGAGGCGCTCGGGCGGCTGCTCGAGGAGCTCAAGATGCCGCTCGAGGCGGTGGTGCTGTTGAACCTCGATCTCAAAGTGCTGTTCAAGCGTCTCACCGGCCGGCGCATCTGCGAGGGCTGCGGCCGGGTGTTCAACGTTTATACGGCGCCCGAGACTGCGCTCGCGCATTGTGACAAATGCGGCGAGAAGGCGCGGCTCATCCAGAGACCGGACGACCGCGAAGAGGTCATCGGCAAGCGGCTCGAGGTGTTCGAAGCGCAGACCAAGCCGCTCATTCAATATTACAAGGACGCGGGACTCCTGCGCGTCGTCGAGGCCGATGCGGACGTCGAGACGGTGTTCAAGAGCATCCAACGCGCCGTGGTGGCCAGCCCCGCTCAGACCTGAGTCGCGGGCCCCAGGGCCGCCAGCAATTGCTCGCCGATCTCGGCGCCTCGCCAGCCCTTGAGGGCGGCCACGTCGCGAGAACCCATGGCAAGGGCTTTGAGCTCGCCGCGGGTCGCCAGGATCTCGGCGCTGACGGCGAGCGCGGCGGCGTGGGCGTCGACCACGCCGGCGAGCCGGTCCGCCAGGGCCTTCTGCTCGGGAGTCGGGCGCAAATCCGCCGCGGGTGCGGTGTCCATCGCTCCGCTCGCGCTGTCGCGCAGCGCCTCGAGCAAGTCTTCGGCCAAGGCATCGCTCATCGGACGCCGCGAGGAGAGGGTGGCGGCGAGCGCCGCGGGTGTCGGCGGCACGCTCTCCGCGGTCCTGAATAGCGCCTCATCGTCGAGCACCCAGCCACGCGGCAGATTTTTGAGACGCGCCGTCTTCTCGCGCCATACGGCGAGCACTTTGGCGCGCGCGCGCATCGCGGGCGGCAGCTTATGCAAGGAGCGCAGGCGTTTCCACGCGTCCGCCGGATCGGGCTCGTAGAGCGAGGGGTCCTCGAGCGCACGGCAATCCTCGATCACCCAATGCTCGCGGCCGAGCTCGCGCAGCCGCTCGGTCAACCGATCCGCAACTTCGTTCAAGTACGCGACGTCGTCTGCCGCGTACTCGAGCTGGGCGGCCGTGAGCGGACGCCGCGACCAGTCCGTGCGCGTCTGTCCCTTGGGCAGGCTCACGTCGAGGAGTGTCTTTACCAGATCCGCGTAGCCGATCTGGGGTTTCAGTCCAATGCATCCCGCCGCGATCTGGGTGTCGAATATCGGCGAGATCACGCGCTTCACATTGAGATAGAACGCCTCGAGATCCTGGCGAGCGGAATGGATGATTTTCCGCGCGCCGGGCGCGGTGAGCGCGGGCACCAGAGGATCGAGACTGCCGCAGCGCAAGGTGTCCACGCACCAGATCTGCGCGCCCGCGGCGAGCTGCAGCAGGCACAATCCCGGGAAGAAAGTCCGTTCGCGCATGAACTCGGTATCAAGACCGATCGAGCCGCACCGCTCGAGGGCTTGCGCCAGCCCCGCAAGCTCCTCTTCTCGCTCGATCCAAATCACATCGGGCATGCCGTCTATCCAGTACAATTTTGCAATGATTCATTATGACCGAATCACGCGATGCTGAGATTCGCAAAAGCGTTTTTGGACATCGCGCTGTGGCGCAAGTCCCCCGCACAGCTTCCGGCCTCGGTGCTGCTGCTCTGCCTGGTCGCAGCCGCCGCGGCGCTGCTCGAGGTGATCGGTGCGCTGCTGCCCGCGGCGCCCGCGGGAGAGATTCTCACGCGCGTCGTGCTCGCCGTGCTTTTGCCGCTTGCGTTCGCCTGGGTGGTGCTCGCCATCGCTCGGCAGCGGCAGCGATTCTTGCAGACCGGAACCGCGCTCCTCGGCGTCGCTGTGCTCGCGGAGCTGGTGCTGTATCCGCTCGGCACGCTGCTGAATATCGTCGGTTTCGAGGGACCCGCCTCGATTCCCCTCGGCGTGCTATTGCTGATCGGGCTCGTCTGGTACTTGCTTGCCTGCGCGAACATATGGCGGGCCGCCCTCGATGCGCGGCTCGGGCTCGGCGTCGCCATCAGCGTCGGCTACTTGTTACTGTCGATGGCCCTGGAGCAGCAGCTGGTGCCGAAGTCTTGAGCATGCATGTACACATCTTGGGAATTGCGGGGACCTTCATGGGTGGCTTGGCGGCGATCGCCAAGGCCGCGGGATTCCGCGTCACCGGGTCGGACCTGAACGTCTATCCGCCCATGAGCGATCAGCTCACGGCGCTGGGCATCGAGCTCATCCAAGGGTACGGCGCCGAGCAGCTCGATCTCGATCCCGACATCGTGGTGGTGGGCAATGCGTTGAGTCGCGGCCGTCCGGTGATCGAAGCGCTGCTCGATCGCGGCATGGCGTACACCTCGGGACCGCAGTGGCTGGCGGAGCACGTGCTCAAGGACCGCCACGTGCTCGCGGTCGCGGGGACGCACGGCAAGACCACGACTTCGAGCATGCTCGCCTGGATCCTCGAGCATGCGGGCCTCGCGCCGGGATTTCTGATCGGCGGCGTGCCGAGCAATTTCGACGTAACGGCGCGCCTCGGCGGTGCCGGCGGTGGGCGCGGCGGCGCGGCGCAGGCGCATGGGCGCCCCGCGCATTTCGTGATCGAGGCCGACGAGTACGACACGGCGTTCTTCGACAAGCGCGCCAAGTTCGTGCACTACCGGCCGAGGACGCTGATCCTGAACAACCTCGAATACGACCACGCGGACATTTATCCGGACATTGCGGCGATCCGTTGGCAGTTCTCGCAGCTGCTGCGCACCGTGCCCGGAACCGGACGCATTGTGCGCAATGGCGCCGACGCCGAGCTCGAGGCGGTGATCGCCGCGGGCTGCTGGACGCCCTGCCAAACCTTCGGGCTGGGCGCGAACGATGAGTGGAGCGCGGCGCTCGCGCCGGGGAAGGCGTGCGGCGAGTTCACCGTGCTGCGCGACCGCCGCGCGGTGGCGGAAGTGCGCTGGCAGCTCCTCGGCGAGCACAATGTCATGAATGCCCTCGCGGCGATCGCCGCGGCCGATCACGTCGGTGTTGCGCCCGAGCGCGCGGCGCTCGCCCTCACGCAATTCCGCGGCGTGAAGCGGCGCATGGAGATTCGCGGTACCGTGGGTGGTGTGACGGTGTATGACGATTTCGCGCATCATCCGACGGCGATCGAGACCACGCTCTCGGGTCTGCGCGCGCGCCTGCCGGATGCACGAATCATCGCGGTGCTCGAGCCGCGCTCGAACACCATGAAGCTTGGCGTCCACCGGGACGAGCTCGCGCCGGCACTCGCGGCCGCCGATCGTGCGTGGTTCCTCGCTGTCCCGGGGCTCGACTGGGATTTGCCCACCGCCCTCGCGCCCTTGGGAGCGCGTGCGCGCTTCGAGGGCAGTGTCGAGGGCCTGGTCGCGGGCATCGCTGCCGAGGTGCAGCCCGGCGATCAAGTGCTCGTCATGAGCAACGGCGGCTTTGGAGGCTTGCACGAGAAGCTCCTCGCTGCGCTCCGCGCGCGCGAGGCCGCGGGCTCTCCGGGGCCGAAGTGACGCGGATCCCGCTGTTCCCGCTCAATCTGGTGCTGTTCCCCGACGGACCGTTACCGCTGCGCATATTCGAGACCCGCTATTACGATATGGTGCGGCGCTGCATGCGCGAGGGCTCGGGCTTCGGCGTGGTGCTGATCCGCGAGGGCCGGGAGTCCGGGGCAGGCGATACCGAGGTGTACGAGGTCGGCACGGCGGCGGAGATCACCGACTTTCATCAGCTCGCCGACGGGCTTCTCGGGCTGTCCTGCGTCGGCCGGCAGCGTTTCCGCATCGTTGCACGCAGCCGGCAAGCGGATGGCCTGAACCTCGGCGACGTGAATTGGATCGAGCCGGAGCCCGTGATCCCCGTGCCCACGCGGCATACGCGGCTGCCGGCGCTGCTGCGCAACGTGCTGCCGCAACTCGGCGAGGTGTACACGACCATCGAGATGCGCCTGGACGATGCCGCATGGGTGGGACACCGCCTGGCTGAAATCCTGCCGCTGCCGCTCGCCGACAAGCAGAGCTATCTCGAGCTCGACGACCCGCTGGAGAGGCTGGACCGGCTCGCGTTGCTCGCCCCGCTCGGCCCGCCTTCCGCGTAGGGCACCCAGACCCGGCGCGTCCACCAGAGGCCCAGGGCAATAGCGCCCGCCCAGGGCAGCACCCACCAGCCCACCAGCCCGTCGAAACGTCCGACCCACACCGAGTGCACCGCTCCCGATCCGGTCGCCTCCTGTAGCAAGCGCAGCACCACCACCCAGCCGGCGTGCAGGCCGATCGCCGCTGCGATATTGCCGGTGAGCATGCGCGTGAGGCTCAGTAGCAGACTCACCGCGGCCCAAGCGAGCAGCGAGTCGAGCACGGCGCCGAGGTTCCCGAGCGGGGCGAACGAGCCTGCGAGCAGGTGAAAGCCGCTCATCCAGTCGGGCGAGTCGACGTGCGCCTTGGCAAAGAAATGCAGCACGGCGAACAAGGGAGCGATGAGCCAGAGAGCGGCCAGCTGTCCGGATTCGCGCGCGACCCCGCTGTGCAAGGCGCCGCGCATCACGGTCTCCTCGAGCAAGGCGACGGCGAGACCCGAGGAGAGCGCGATGAGTAGGAGACGCGCCAGGTGCGCGGGTGAGGCGAGCGAGGCCGGATTTGAAACGACGCGGATTCCCTCGACGAGCAGGAAAGCGGCGCCGGCCGCCGCCGTGAGCATGCCGATGGCGGCGAACAGCGCAGCCACTGCGCAGAAACGCCGCCATGGCAGGCCATAACCCAGCTCGCGGCGATTCGCGACGCCGAAACGCCTGCACCAGAACACGAGCGCGCCCACGGCCGCGAGCATTGCAACGCGGCCGTACACCCGGTGAAACGGCCAGGAGGCGATGTGCGAGGTCAGCTCGAAGACGGGGTACGCGAAGGCCGCCGCGACGAGGCCGGCCGCGACCAGCACTCCCAGGAACCACGCGAACGCGCGCATTCGATTAGTCTAGGCGGCGCTCAAGAGCGCAGACTCGAGAACGTCTTCAGCGCCGCGGCAATGGTCGCGTCGATGTCGGCCGGCGAGTGCGCGGCCGACACGAATCCCGTCTCGAAGGAGGAGGGCGCGAAGTACACGCCCTCCTCGAGCATGCGATGGAAGAACCGCTTGAAGCGCTCGAGGTCGCAGGCCATCACTTTGGCGAAGCTGTCGACGCGCCGCTCCTCCGTGAAGAAAAAGCCGAACATGCCGCACACGTGGTTGGTGGCCAGCGGGATGTCGCAGCTTCGGGCCGCGACCGCCAGACGCTGCACGAGCACATCGGTGATCGCATTCAGGCGCTCGTGGAAGCCCGGGACCGCGACCAGCTCCAAGGTGACGAGACCGGCTGTCATGGCAACCGGATTGCCCGATAAGGTCCCGGCCTGGTAAACCGGGCCCAGGGGCGAGAGCTGCTCCATGATTTCGCGCCGCCCCCCGAACGCGCCCACCGGCATGCCGCCGCCGATGATTTTGCCGAGAGTCGTCAGATCGGGGCGCACACCGTAAAGCGTCTGCGCGCCGCCGAGTGCCACGCGAAAGCCGGTCATGACTTCGTCGAATATCAGGAGCGCGCCGACTCGATCGCATTCCTCGCGTAACGTCTCGAGGAACCCCGGCGCCGGCGGCACGCAGTTCATGTTGCCGGCCACCGGCTCGACGATGACGCAGGCGATTTGCGATCCCAGCTGGCGGAACGCATCGCGCACCTGGTCGGCGTCATTGAACGTGAGCGTCACGGTATGCGCCGCGAGCTCGCGCGGTACGCCCGGCGAGGTGGGCACGCCGAAGGTCAACGCGCCGGATCCGGCTTTGATGAGCAGCGAATCGGAGTGACCGTGGTAGCAGCCCTCGAACTTCACGATGGTCTCGCGCCCGGTGAAGCCGCGCGCGAGGCGAATCGCGCTCATGGTCGCTTCGGTCCCGGAGCTCACGAAACGCACGAGCTCGATCGACGGCATGAGCTCGGTCACGCGGCGCGCGAGCTGGGTCTCGAGCTCGGTCGGTGCGCCGAAGGATAAGCCATCGGCGGCGACGCGTTGTACCGCCTCGATCACCTGCGGGTGTGCGTGACCCAGGATCATGGGGCCCCAGGAGCCCACGTAATCGATAAAACGCCGGCCGTCCGCGGCGACGACGTGAGCACCGGCGGCGCGCTTGAAGAAGATCGGCTCGCCGCCGACGCCCCGAAATGCCCTTACCGGCGAGTTCACGCCACCCGGGATGTACCGGCAGGCTTCCTGAAACAGGCTCATCATCTCTCCCGTTACGCCGCCAGCGCCGTGGCCGGCAGGTTGAGCAGCACCTCGAAGCCTCCGCCTGCGCGGTTGTCGGCCCGTGCCGTGCCGCCGTGGGCTTTCATGACCTGAGAGGTAATGGCCAAACCGATGCCCTCGCCGCCGCTATCGCGGTCGCGGGATTCGGCCACGCGGTAAAAGGGCTCGAAGATACGCTCGAGCTCGCCCGCGGGAACCCCCGGTCCCCGATCGCGAACCGAGATCGTGAGCCCCGCCGCGTTGCGTTCCACGGCCACCTCCACGGGCGCACCCTGAGGACTATAGCGCACGGCGTTACGCAGCACGTTCTCGATCGCGCTGCGCAGCAGATCCCGATTGCCGCTCACCACGCTATGCGCCGCCCCGACGGTCTCCACTTTGCAGCCCTTGGCGGTGCCTTCGAACGCGGCATCGCGTACCACCTCGTCGATCATCTCGTCGACGTCGAACGGCTCGCGCTCGAAGGGAATGTCGGTGCCGTTGAGGCGTGCAAGCTTCAGCACCTGGCTGATGAGAACGTCGAGGCGCTCGATCTCGTGCTCCATTCGATCGAGCTGACGTGCGGTATCGGCGCTCGGCTGGCGCGCGAGGCCGAGCGCGAGGCGCATCCGCGCGAGGGGCGAGCGCAGCTCGTGCGAGATATCGCCCAGCAACCGCGTGAGGGCGCTGCGATTGGCGCGCAACCGGTCGGCCATGGCGTCGAATTCGCGCGCGAGCACCGCGACCTCGTCCTTGCGGCCACCGAGACCCGCGCTCACGCGCACATCGAGACGCTCGCCGGCGAGCGCGCGCGCGCCCTCCTGCATGCGCCGGATCGGCGCGCTCAAGTGCTGCGCGAGCCACCAGCTCGCGAACGCGCTCACGACGAGCGCGATGCCGAGAATACGCGCGGAAATCCCGGGCAGGCTCAGCGCGCCAAAGATGCTCGGACGGCGCGGCACCAGCAATACCGTGTAGGCGGTGCCATCGGGCGCCACGATCTGCGGCAGCACGCGTTGTGGCCGGAAGTTGCGGGGCGGGGGTCCGCGCGGGCCCTCGCGCCCGGCGGGCGGCTCGAGATCCGGCGGCGGGCCGCCGCCCGGCGGACCTCCGGAGTCGGCATCGGACATCGATTCGCGGAAGAACTGCAGGCGGCGTGCGGCGTTTTCGGAGAGCGAGCGGCCGAGGATATCCGCGCCGTCCGGTCCGATGATGTACAGATCGCGATCGGCCATGGTATGGCTGTTGGCGCGGAGCCAGGTGCGCAGCGAGCCGACTCCGCCCTTGGCGAGCACTTCCGAGGCCTCGATGGCAATTGCCGGGCGGCGTTGAAACTCGCGCGATTCGTATTCCCGCGCCGCCACCGTGAAGGTCACGGCGATGCTGCCGGCCACGATGATCGCCATGGCGATCCAGAACAGCACGAAGACGCGCACGAACAGGCTGTGCATAAGACCTACTTCGGCGCGCAGGTGATCGTG
>Ga0302314_10006900_pt1 | contig 20488 bp, 15 predicted proteins | sample III_Palsa_N2_3_FD_200533 | JGI IMG/M metagenome (GOLD analysis project Ga0302314, IMG submission 200533) | Peat permafrost microbial communities from Stordalen Mire near Abisko, Sweden - III_Palsa_N2_3 | ecosystem: Environmental > Terrestrial > Soil > Palsa > Peat permafrost | place: Sweden... | reverse complement strand
CGAGGCGGAAGGCTTCATCAAGCTGTACGGCATGAGCAGCACGCTGTGGGCTGAAGTTGACCGCAAGGCCAAGTGACGATGAGTTCCTTGCTCGACGCCACCCTGAAACATCTCGCCGCGCTGGTCGCCTTCGACACGCGCAATCCGCCGCGCGCGATCGGCACCGGTGGCATTTTCGATTACATCCGTGCGCAGTTGCCTGGCTTCGATGTGCAGGTCACCGACTATGGTGCAGGCGCGGTGACGCTGTATGCCGTGCGCGGCAAGCCGAAGCGCGTGTTTAACGTGCATCTGGACACCGTGCCGGATTCGCCGCACTGGAGCGCCAGCCCGTTCGAACTGCGCGTCGCCAGCGATCGCGCGATCGGCCTGGGTGCCTGTGACATCAAGGGTGCGGCCGCCGCGCTGCTCGCGGTGGCGAACGCGAGCCAGGGCGACCTGGCGTTGCTGCTGTCGACCGACGAGGAGGCGAACGATCCGCGCTGCATTGCTGGCTTCCTGCAAGGCAAACCGGATTACGACGCGGTGATCGTCGCCGAGCCGACCAAGGGCGAGGCGGTGCTGGCGCATCGCGGCATCCAATCGGTGCTGATGCGTTTCGCCGGTCGTGCCGGGCATGCGTCGGGCGATCAGCAAATGTCGGACAGCGCGCTGCATCAGGCCGTGCGCTGGGGCGATGCGGCGCTGGATTTCGTCGCCGCGCAGGCGCATCACCGCTTCGGCGGGCTCACCGGGCTGCGTTTCAACATCGGCCGCATCGAGGGCGGCATCAAGGCGAACATGATCGCGCCGACGGCCGAAGTGCGCTTCGGTTTCCGCGCGCTGCCGTCGATGAGCCAGGACCAACTGCTGGAAGATTTCCGCGCGCTGGCCGCGGTTGAGCCGGTGGAGTACGGCGAAACCTTCCGCGGCGATTCGCTGCCCGCCGGGGATATTTCCACCGCTGAGCAGCGTCGCCTCGCGGCGCGCGATCTCGCCGACGAACTGGCGCTGCCGATCGGCAACGCCGTGGATTTCTGGACCGAGGCCGCGCTGTTCTCCGCTGCCGGCTACACCAGTTTCGTCTACGGCCCCGGCGACATCGCACAAGCGCACGCCGCCGACGAGTGGGTGCTGCTGGAACAATTGCAGGGCTACGCCGAAAACATCCATCGCATCGTGGAACACGGACAGGCATGAATACCGGATCGAATACCCGCAAGACCATCGTGCGCCTGCTTTCGAGCATGGGCAGCGCGAAGGAGATCCAGCAATACCTCAAGCGTTTCTCGCAGCTCGATGCCAAGCGCTTCGCCGTGGTGAAGGTCGGCGGTGCGGTGCTGCGCGATGATCTGCCCGCGCTCACCTCGTCGCTGACCTTCCTGCAGCAGGTCGGCCTCACGCCGATCGTGCTGCACGGCGCTGGCCCACAGCTGGACGAGGAGCTGGCCGCGGCCGGCATCGAGAAGCAGACCGTCAACGGTCTGCGCGTGACCAGCGCGAAGGCGCTGGCGGTGGTGCGCCGGGTGTTCCAGGAGCAGAACCTCCGGCTGGTCGAAGCACTGCAGTCGATGGACACGCGCGCCACCTCGGTGCCGTCCGGCGTGTTCACTTCCAGCTATCTCGATCGCGAGGTGTACGGCCTGGTCGGCAAGGTGCAAAGCATCAACCTCGCACCGATCGATGCCAGCCTGCGCGCCGGCTCGATCCCGGTGATCGCCAGCCTCGGCGAAACGGAAGAGGGCCAGATCCTCAACATCAACGCCGACTTCGCCGCCAACGAACTGGTGCGCGTGCTGCAGCCGTACAAGATCATCTTCCTTACCGGCACCGGCGGCCTGCTCGACGGCGACGGCGAGCTGATCGACTCGATCAACCTGTCCACCGAATACGAACAGTTGATGCAGCAGCCCTGGCTGCATTCGGGCATGCGGGTGAAGATCGAGCAGATCGCCGACCTGCTGGAAAACCTGCCGCTCACCTCGTCGGTATCGATCACCCGGCCGTCCGAGCTGGCGAAGGAGCTGTTCACCCACAAGGGGTCTGGCACGCTTGTTCGGCGCGGCGAGAAAGTGCTGCGCTTCGACTCGTGGGAGGGCGTCGATCTCGCGCGCATGCGCGAGCTGATCAATTCCAGTTTCGGGCGCATCCTGGTCGACGATTATTTCGAGCGCACCACGCCGTACCGCGTCTACGTTAGCGAGAACTATCGCACCGCGATGATCCTTACCGACGAAGGTGGCTACACGTACCTGGATAAATTCGCCGTGCTGGACGACGCCCAGGGTGAAGGCCTCGGTCGCGCGGTATGGCTGGTGATGCGCGAGGAAAACCCGCGGCTGTTCTGGCGTTCGCGCCACGGCAACGTGGTCAATCATTTCTACTACGCCGAATCCGACGGCTGCCTCAAACAGGAATACTGGAAGGTGTTCTGGTACGGCTTGCGCGATTTCGACGAGATCGCGCACTGCGTAGCGCATTGCGCGACCCGGCCGGCCACCTTGCGCGACACCGATATGGCCGACGCCGCAGCGCAGGAGCCCTGAGCCAATGAATCAGCCCTCCGCCGAAACCTTCCTGCAGCCGGTCACCCTGCGCGGCGAGCATGTGAGCCTGGAACCGCTGCAGCGCGAACACGCTGATGCACTACGCGGGGCCGCTGCCGACGGCAAGCTGTGGCAGCTGTGGTACACCAGCGTGCCGACGCCCGACAACACCGAGGCGTATATCGAGCAGGCGCTGGCGATGCAGGCGCAAGGCATCGCACTGCCGTTCGTGGTGCGCGCGCTGGCTGGTGGCGAGATTGTCGGCAGCACGCGCTACTGTAATGCCGACGCCGGCAATCGTCGCCTGGAAATCGGCTACACCTGGTATGCCGAACGGGTGCAGCGCAGCGCGGTCAACAGCGAGGCGAAACTGCTGCTAATGCGCCATGCGTTCGAATCGCTGGATTGCATCGCGGTGGAGTTCCGCACGAACTGGTTCAACCAGCGTTCGCGTGCGGCGATTGCCCGGCTCGGCGCCAAGCAGGATGGCGTGCTGCGCAGCCATCAACGCATGTCGGACGGTAGCCTGCGCGATAGCGTGGTGTTCTCGATCATCGCATCGGAATGGCCGGCGGTGCGCCAGCACCTCACTCACAAGCTACGAAGGGGGGACTCGCCATGAGTTCCATCGACAAGCTGGATTCGACCGGCACGCGCAAGCGTATTGGCATCGTCGGCGGGCGCGGCCACACCGGTGCGGAACTGATCCGTATCATCGCGGCGCATCCGGCGCTGGAGCTGGCCTTCGTCTCCTCGCGCGAGCTGGATGGTCAGTCGATTTCCGCGCATGTTCCCGAATATCGCGGCGAGCTGCGCTACAGCGCGCCGGATCACGCGACGCTGCCGCAGCTCGGCGCGGACGTGGTGATACTCGCGCTGCCGAACGGCAAGGCCGCCGAATGCGTCGCCGCCTACGATCAGGCCGGTGTCGATCCACTGATGCTCGACCTGTCTGCCGATTATCGCTTCGACGAACGCTGGTATTACGGCTTGCCCGAACTAACCCGTGAGAAGTGGCGCGACGAACGTCGGATCAGCAATCCTGGCTGCTACGCCACCGCGATGCAGCTTTCCATCGCGCCGCTGAAGGATTTGCTCGCCGCGCCGCCGGTGTGCTTCGGCGTGTCCGGCTACTCCGGCGCGGGCACCACGCCTTCGGACAAGAACGATCCGGAAAAGCTGCGCGACAACCTGATGCCGTACGCGCTCACCGGCCACATGCACGAGAAGGAAGCCAGTCGCCAGCTCGGCGTGCCGGTGGAATTCATGCCGCACGTCGCACCGCATTTCCGCGGACTTACCGTCACCACCAATCTGTACCTGTCGCGCAAGCTGACGCGCGATGAAGTGATGGCACGCTTCCGCCATGCCTACGAGGTAGAGCGACTGGTGCGCGTCGTCGACGAGGCGCCGTGGGTCAGCCGCATCGCGCGCCGGCATCACGCCGAGATCGGCGGCTTCACGCTCTCTGCTGACGGCAAGCGCGTGGTGATCGTGGCGACGCTGGACAACTTGCTGAAGGGCGCGGCGACGCAGGCGATGCAGAACATCAACCGCGCGATCGGTTGCGACGAACTGACCGGCATCGTGCTGGATGATGCGGACTCGGCAGGCTTCAATGAGAGTGGCTCCCATAAGGGATTGACCGGTCGACCGTGAAGCGGATAACCCGCTGCATCGTCACCCACGTCATCCGAGGAAACTGCCATGCGCCTGTCCCGTTACCTATTGCCCACCTTAAAAGAAAATCCCGCCGAGGCGCAGATCGTCTCGCATCGGCTGATGCTGCGCGCCGGCATGATCCGCCAGGAAGCGGCAGGCATCTACGCCTGGCTGCCGCTGGGCCTGCGCGTGCTGCGCAAGATCGAGCGCATCGTGCGCGAGGAAATGGATCGCGCCGGCGCGGTCGAGCTGCTGATGCCGACCCTGCAGCTGGCTGACCTGTGGCGCGAGAGCGGGCGCTACGACGCCTACGGCCCGGAGATGCTGCGCATCCGCGACCGTCACCAGCGCGAACTGCTGTACGGCCCCACCAACGAAGAAATGATCACCGAAATCTTCCGCAGCTACGTCAGTTCCTGGCGCAGCCTGCCGTTGAACCTGTACCAGCTGCAGTGGAAATTCCGCGACGAGCAGCGGCCGCGCTTCGGCCTGATGCGCGGCCGCGAGTTCCTGATGAAGGACGCCTACTCATTCGATCTCGACGAAGCCGGCGCGCAGCGCTCTTACCGCCGCATGTTCGTCGCTTACCTGCGCATGTTCGCGCGGATGGGTGTGAAGGCGATCCCTATGCGCGCGGAAACCGGCCCGATCGGCGGCGACCTGTCGCACGAGTTCATCGTGCTGGCGCAGACCGGCGAGTCCGCCGTGTATTGCGACAAGGGTGTGCTCGAGCTGCCGATTCCCGGCGCCGATGTCGATTACGCCGGTGACCTGCAGCCGATCGTCGACGCGTGGACCGCGCCTTACGCGGCGACCGAGGACGTGCACGACGCTGCGCGCTTCGAACGCGACGTGGCACCAGCGCAGCGCGTGGCGACCCGTGGCATCGAAGTCGGCCAGATCTTCTATTACGGCACCAAGTATTCGCTGCCGATGAAGGCGGTGGTGACCGGCGCCGACGGCGTCAGCGTGCCAGTCCACGGCGGCTGCTATGGCGTCGGCGTATCGCGTCTGCTCGGCGCGATCATCGAGGCCAGTCACGACGAGCAGGGCATCGTGTGGCCGGAATCCGTGGCGCCGTTCGCGGTCGGCCTGGTCAATCTGAAAGTCGGCGATGCGCGCACCGATGCGGCCTGCGAGGCCATCCTGGCGCAGCTCGAAGCGCTCGGCCTCGACGTGCTGTACGACGATGGCGACGACCGCGCTGGTGCGAAGTTCGCCCGGATGGACCTGATCGGCCTGCCGTGGCAGCTGATCGTCGGCCCGCGCGGCCTCGACGGCGGCGTGGTCGAACTCAAACGACGCGCCGGCGGCGAGCGGCGCGAGCTTTCCATCGAGACCGCCGTGCAGGCACTGCGCGCGGCGTATTCGGACGACAAGGATTCATCCCATGAGTGACCTGTTGTGGCAGAAGGCCGGCGTGGCGACCAACGCGCGGATCATGCGCTTCCTCGCCGGCGACGACGTGCTGCTGGACCGCGAGTTCTTCCTGCACGACATCACCGCGAGCAAGGCGCATGTGGAAGGCCTGGCGAACATCGGCGTGGTCAGCGCCGCCGAGGCCGAGTCATTGAAGCGCGAACTCGACGCGCTGGCCGAGGATTTCCGCAGCGGTGCTTTTGTGCTCGACGACCGCTACGAGGATGGCCATTCAGCGATCGAGGCGCGACTCACCGAGCGGCTCGGCGATGCGGGACGCCGCGTACATACCGGGCGCAGCCGCAACGACCAGATTCTGGTCGCTACACGTCTTTGGCTGAAGGAACAGCTCGCCACCCTGCAGACGCATTGCCGCGCAATCGCCGAAGTCTGCCTGCAGCGTGCCGCGCAGCCTGCGCTGCCGCTGCCAGGCTATACGCATCTGCAGCGTGCGGTGGTGTCGTCCACCGCAATGTGGTTCGCCGGCTTCGCTGAGGGCTTCATCGACAATGCCGTGCGCGCCAAACAGACGTCCGAATGGATCGACGCCAACCCGCTCGGCACCGCCGCGGGCTACGGCGTCAACCTGAAACTGGACCGCGAGCACACCACCCAGGCGCTGGGTTTCGCGCGCATGCAGGTGAGCCCGATCTACGCGCAGCTGTCGCGCGGCAAATTCGAGATGGCGGTGCTCGAGGCGATCGCCAGCGCACTGCTCGATCTGCGCCGCCTGGCGTGGGACCTGTCGCTGTTCACCACCGCCGAATTCAACTTCGTCAGCCTGCCACCCGAGTACACCACCGGCAGCTCGATCATGCCGAACAAGCGCAACCCCGACGTGGTCGAACTGCTGCGCGCCAGCTACGCCAGCGTCGCCGCCGCGCGCACCGAGATCGAACAGCTGCTGTCGCTGCCGTCCGGCTACCAGCGCGACCTGCAGTTCTCCAAGGGCTCGCTGTTCCACGGCTGCCGCCACGGCCTCGCCGCATTAGAGCTGGTGCCCGATCTGCTCGCGCGCCTGCAATGGAACGAGGCGCCGATGCGCGCCGCGATCGAGCCGGCCATGTACGCCACTGACGTGGCGATCGAACAGGCCATTGCCGGCGTGCCGTTCCGCGATGCCTATCGCGCTGCCGCGGAAGCGGCGAAGGAAGCGGGGCAGGGGCGCACGCCGGAGGCCAGCCTTGAGGCGCGCGTTTCGCCTGGTGCGGGGCATGATTTGCGGTTGGACGAGTTGTATATCCGGCTTCGCCGTTTGGAAAATGACTCGAATCTATGATCGAGCGATCAGGCGATTGGTATTCGAGACTTTTACCTGGGAGATATCCTGATTGTTTCGCAGCTGGAAGCGCTTGCCGGAATCGTTGAATCCTGAATCCGTCATCGTCCCTTCGCCAGGATGACCAGATGTTGTTAATGGCTCTTAATGCCCAATTCTGGACCAGCATGGCGGGCTTTCCATTCTTGTAGCGGACGTCTTGATTCCAGCACGCCACTCATGTTCTTGCCCATGAATGTGCCATGCATGAATTCGCCGTTACTTGAGAAAAACATCACGACTTCAGATGATCCTCGCCGGAACAAGATGCCCACACTAGGTGGGTCCTTGGTAGTAGATGATCCTATGACTTCGTAACCGCCATGCACCCAGTTTTTCGGATCGCCGAGCAGATGGACTAGTTCTTGTTGCACTTCGTGATCCAACAATCTCAGGTGTTTGTCGTCACGACGCGGTTCATCGGGGCTCGGCAAGGGAAAGATATAGATGGCATTTGTGCTCTTTATAAATTGAAAAAGCTCGGGCGACGTTTGCACAATGTTCATTCCATTGAACATCCACTCACGCTGTATGCTGCCGCCGGGTTCATGCACGTCGCAGTAGCAGGCCGGGTTCCAGCCAAGATCCCAAGATTCATAGGCATGTATTTCGCGGCTGCTGATGACTTCGAGGGCAAACGGTTTTTCGTCCGATATGGAAAGATCGGCAATGGCCTCATGAATATCTTTGGTCGAAATTTCATGGATTCTGCCGTAGACCAAAACTCCATCAACGTGCACGGATTCACCGTTGGCTGTCTGGCAGGCCACCATAATTCCAATAATCATGCATAGTGCATAGATGAGGTTATGGCTTGATCGCCGCTGCTTTGTCATGTCTATTGATGGCGCCGCGAGGGATTCATATTACTTATATCGCGGAACATACGATCGTGTGAAGATGGCATTCCCATGGAACGGTCGCATGACCGCGAGCTAGTAAAGCAGTGAAGCAAGTGAGCATCGAATTACTTCAAACACGATCATTGCCACCCTGGCGCCGCGCCGTACTCAAGGTCGGCAGCAACCTGCTCGCCGCGGACGGCGGGGGGCTCACCGCAAAGCATGCGACGGCCCTGGCGCAGTTCATCGCGGCCAGCCATGCCGCGGGCCGGCAGGTGGTGCTGGTGTCGTCCGGTGCGGTGGCGGCGGGTCGCGCCCTGCTGCGCGAGCGCACGGTCAGCGGCAGTGATCTGGTGGCACGGCAGGCGCTGGCTGCGCTGGGCCAGGCACCGATGATCGCGTTGTGGCAGAGCCTGAGTTCGCGTCCGGTAGCGCAGGTGCTGCTCACCCACGACGACCTGCGCCATCGCCGCCGTTATCTCAATGCCCGCGCCACGCTGCGCGAGCTGCTGGCGCTGGACGTGCTGCCGGTGATCAACGAGAACGACACGGTCGCGGTCGATGAGCTGAAGCTCGGCGATAACGATAATCTTGCCGCCATCGTCGCCGCGCTGGTTGATGCCGACTTGTTGCTGATCGCTTCCGATGTTGCCGCGCTCTATACCGCCGATCCGCGCACAAACCCGGATGCGCAGCCGATTTCCGAAGTGACCGAATTGACCCCCGAGATCGTCGCGATGGCCGGCGGCAGCGGCAGCGCGGTCGGTACCGGTGGCATGCGCACCAAGCTCGAAGCCGCGGCAAAGGCGGCGGCGGCCGGTATCGCGACCGCGCTGTTTTGCGGCAGCGACGCGGCCACCGTGCAGGCGTTGGATGAAGGCCAGCTGCGCGGCACGCTGGTGCGCGCGCCGGCCAGCCGCATGCAGGCGCGCAAGTACTGGCTACGCCACGCACCGGCCGCGCCGGGTCGCATCGTGGTCGACGACGGCGCGGCGCGCGCGCTGGCCGGTGGCCGTGCCTCGTTGCTGCCGGGCGGTATCGTCGGTACCGACGGCGAATTCCATCGCGGCGACATGGTCGAAATCGTGACGATCAAAAGTGGGGATGCTGTACAACATGCCATCGCGCGCGGGCTGAGCCAGTACGGCGCGGCCGAGGTGCGCCGGCTGGCCGGCCATCACAGCCGCGAGATTCCGGCGCTGCTCGGCTACAGTTACGGCGGCGAGGTGGTGCATCGCGACGACATGGCCACGCTGGCCCATAAGGAACTTGGCGCATGAGCACGATACGGCAGCACGCTTTGGCCTGTCGCGAGGCGGCGCAAGTCGTTGCCGCGCTGGACACGACCGCCAAGCGACAGCTGCTGCGCGACATGGCTATTGCGCTGGAGGCACAGGCCGGCGTGGTGCTGGCCGCGAACGGCGAAGACATGCGGCTGGCCGTGGCGAAGGGCGTGCAGGGCGCCATGCTGGATCGGCTGCGACTCGACGCCGCGCGCGTACACGCGATCGCTGATGCCTTGCGCGAAGTCGCCGAACTGCCTGATCCGGTCGGTGCGGTGACGCGACGCGAGACGCGGCCGAATGGTCTTTCGATCGAGCGCGTGCGCGTGCCGCTCGGCGTGGTCGCGATGATCTACGAGGCGCGGCCTAACGTCACCGCCGATGCCGCCGCGCTCTGCCTGTTCGCCGGCAACGGCGTGATCCTGCGCGGTGGTTCCGAGGCGCTGCATTCCAACCGCGCGATCGCCGCCGCGCTGCAGTCCGCGCTGCAGGCGAATCAGGTGCCCGCGGCCGCGCTCACTTTGATCGACGATCTCAGCCGCGAGGCGATGGTCGAGCTGCTGCAGCTCACCGATATCGTCGACCTGGCGATTCCGCGCGGCGGCGAGGGGTTGATCCGCTTCGTTGCAGAACACGCACGAGTGCCGGTTATCAAGCACTACAAGGGTGTTTGTCATCTGTACGTGGATCGCGCTGCGGACCCGGTGCTGGCACTGAATCTGTTGATCGATGGCAAGACCACCCGCCCCGGCGTGTGCAATGCACTGGAAACGCTGTTGGTGCACGCGGATATTGCCGCCGATTTTCTGCCGCAAGCCATTGCTGCATTACGCCAGCGTGGCGTCGAGCTGCGCGGTTGCGAACGCAGTCGCGCGCTCGCGGCAAATATGGTGTCGGCTAGCGACGACGATTACGCTGCCGAATTCCTTGACCTGATCCTGGCTGTGCGCGTGGTCGACGATCTCGATGCGGCGATCGTGCATATTCGCCGCTACGGTTCGGACCACACCGAAGTGATCGCCACGCGCGACGAGTCGTCGGCGCAACGCTTCGTGCAGGCGTTGCGTTCGGCGGTGGTGATGGTGAACGCGTCCTCGCGTTTTTCTGACGGCGGCGAACTCGGCCTCGGCGCCGAGATCGGCATCTCCACCACGCGGCTGCATGCGTATGGCCCGATGGGTGCGGAGTCGCTCACCATCGAGCGTTTCGTGGTGCGCGGGGAGGGACAGGTGCGACATCCGCCAGCCGTCGATCGGAAACCGCCCGGATGAAACACCTGCTGCGCCTGTTGCTGTTCGCCGCGCTCGCATTGTGCGTGTCGTCCGCCATGGCGCAGATCCAGATCACGCCCCTGGCGGACCAGAAACCGGCGAAATCCACGCCGCTGAATGGACACGAGTTCGCGGCGGCGGATGCCGAGACCTGGCTGGACGGCATGGTTTCTCCTGCGATGCAGCGGGATGGCATCGCCAGTGCGGTCGTGGTGGTGGTCAAGGACGGCAAGGTGCTGCTGGCGAAAGGCTATGGTTATGCGGACCCGGCGATGCAGAAGCCGGTTGATCCGGCGACCACGCTGTTCCACGTCGGCTCGCTATCCAAGTTGTTCACCTGGACTGCAGTGATGCAACTTGTCGAGCAGGGCAAGCTCGATCTCGATGCGGACGTGAACGGCTACCTGGACTTCGCGATTCCACCGCGCGAGGGCAAGCCGGTCACCTTGCGCGAGCTGATGACGCATACGGCCGGCTTCGACGCAGTGACGAAGCATCTCTCGATCAGCGAGCCCGAAGCCGCCAGCAACGAGGCATGGTTCGAAACCTGGGTAAAGCAGTCGCTGCCGCCGCGCGTGTATGCGCCTGGCGACGTCGCTGCCTATTCGGATTACGGCGCCGCGCTGGCCGGCTACATCGTGCAGCGCGTGTCCGGCCAGCCGTTCGATGACTATATCGAGCAGCACATCCTGCAGCCGCTGGGCATGCGGCATGCAAGCTTCCGTCAGCCCTTGCCGGAACCGCTTGCCGCCGACCTGGTGCGCGGCGACGACGGCGAGCCGCTGCCGTTCGATATCCGCGCGGCGGCGCCGGCGGATGGCCTCACCATCAGCGGCCAGGACATGGCGCGCTTCATGATCGCGCACCTGCAAAATGGTCGCTACGGCGATGCGCAATTGCTGCGCGCAGACACCACGCAACAGATGCACGACCTCAGGTATTACTCGGTGCGCAGCCTGATGCCGATCGCGCTGGGTTTCTATCACATGGATCGTAATGGCCAGGACATCATCGGCCAAGCCGGCGACCAGCCGCTCTTCTATAGCGAGCTGGTGCTGCTGCCGCAAGCTGGCGCGGGACTCTTCGTCGTGATCCATGGCACCGACGATGGCGGACTGCGCCGGCAATTGCTGGACGGTTTCGTCGATCGCTATTTTCCGGCTCTGCCACACGTGGCCGAACCGACCCTGGCCAGCGCGCGCGAGCATGGCGCCCTGCTGGTTGGCCGCTACCTTTCCAGTCGCAATTCGCGCTCCAATTTCCTGAGCGCCCTCAATCTGTTTCAGCAGCCGAAGATCGACATGTTGGCGGATGGCACCCTGGTCACGCCGGGCTTCCGCGATCCCGCCGGTCAGCCAAGGCATTGGCGCGAAGTAAAGCCGTTCGTCTGGCTGGACGACGCCAGCGGCGAACATCTCGGCGTGCTGTTCGAGCAGGGCGTATTGCGCTGGGTCTCGATTGACGAACTCGCGCCGATCACCGTATTCATGCCGGTGACGTTCTGGCAGTCCGCGGCCTGGAACCTGTCCTTGCAGAGTGCGGCACTGCTGGTGTTTCTGTTCACGGTGATCGCATGGCCGGTGGTCGCGTTGATGCAGCGCATCGGCGACAAGCCCGCCACATTGTCATCGTCGGCCAAGCGTTGGTACTACTGCAGCCGCATCGTGGCGATCCTGTATCTGCTATTCGCGCTCGGCTGGTGGCAGGCGTTGAACCATGTTCCGGGTCCGCCGTCGGACGGCATCCTGCGGTTGATCCAGGGCATCGGCGTGCTGGCGACGATCGGCATCGTCGCGGTGATCGTGAACGTGCTGTATGCCTGGCGCGAACCTGCCGGCTGGTGGCGCAAGGCGGGCAGTGCGCTGTTGCTGCTGGCCTGCTTGGTCTGGGTGTGGGTTACCTTCAGCCTGCACCTGCTGAGCGTGCATCTCAATTATTGAGGTGGTGAACCGCGCCGGCCTGAAGGCCGCGCGTGCCGTGGGAATGCGCTATCGTCTCGGCGCGTGTCGCGCGCAAACAGAGGGAGAGGGCGCATGCCAGACGATCGTTCGCTAGACGAATGGACTCTCGACGGCGCTCTCGAGCAGTTGGAGCGCATCAACGATGCCATGCCGGATCGACAGTTCGTCTTTATTCTCGGTTCCGGCGCATCGTTCGAATCGGGCATTCCCACCGGCAAGGCGCTGGCTGAAGAATGGCTGGAGGAAATGCATCGTCTCTATTGCATTGACGATACCCAGCTCGAGGCCTGGGTCAACGGTCCGGGGCCAGGGATCGAGGGCCTGACTTTCGAACATGCGGCCGAAAATTATCCGAAGATTTTCGAGCGGCGTTTCCGCCACGATCGCGACGAAGGCTACGCGGCGCTCGAACGGGCGATGGAAGGCAAGACGCCGAGCCTCGGCTATTCGTTGCTGGCCGAGATCATCCAGAACACGCGGCACAAGCTGGTGATCACCACCAACTTCGATAATCTGGTCGCCGACGCGCTGGCGATGCATGCGCATCAGTCGCCGCTGGTCGTAGCGCACGAATCGCTGGCCGGCTTCATCCGCACCCGCTTGCGGCGGCCGCTGATCGCCAAGATCCACCGCGACCTGTTTCTCGATCCGCTGAATGACGAGGCCGGCGTTGCCACGCTGGGTTCGGCGTGGACGGAGGCCTTGCGCAAACTGTTCCAGTTTTGCACGCCGGTCGTCGTCGGTTATGGCGGCAATGACGGCAGCCTGATGGGGTTGCTCGAAAAACTGCCGGCCGGCACGATTTCAGGGCGCATGCTCTGGTGCTATCGAGGCAACACGCCCAACCATGCCGTGATGAGGCTGCTGGAACAGCATCACGGCGTACTGGTGCCGATTTCAGGTTTCGACGATTTCATGCTGCGCTTGGCCGCGAAGCTGATAAAGGATTTCAAGGTCGCCGTGATCGCCGATCGCCTGGAAGAACTCGGCAAAAAACGCGCACAACGCTACCGCGAGCAGATCGAAGAGCTGCAGAAGAAATCGAGGAAAGGATCGGTCGAGCAACAAAAAACCGGCGATGTGCTGCGCCAGTCGGCGGAAGCCGAAACGTCCTGGTGGGCTTGGGAACTCAGGGCCAGTGCCGAGCCGGATATCGCCAGGCGCAATGAAATTTATCGCGAGGGCATCAGACTGAATCCGAGCAGCGCGCCGCTTATGGGTAGCTATGCCAGCTTTTTAACGAATAAGCGCAAAGACGATGACGCTGCCGAAACAATGTACAAGAAGGCGCTCGAACTCGAGCCGAGTCGCCCGATCACCACGGGCAATTACGCCAACTTTCTCGCGGACCGTCGCAGGGACTATGCGGCTGCGGAAGCGATGTACAAGAAGGCACTCGAGTTCGATCCGAACCATGCCATCAACACCTGCAATTACGCAAATTTCCTGGCGGATCAGCGCAAGGACTATGACGCTGCCGAAGTCATGTACAAGAAGGCGCTCGAACTCGATCCGAACGACGCGACCATCTTAGGCAACTATGCCAACTTCCTGTACGGCGAGCGCAAGGATTACGACGCTGCCGAAGTCATGTACAAGAAGGCGCTCGAACTCGATGCGGACGATGCGAACAACCTGGCAAACTTCATCGCGTTTCTGCTCAGCAAGGATGGAGCGACGCAACTTGCGCAAATCGAACGATTGCTGGCGCACGTCGATCTGCTGAGTAGCGAAAAACCATCGCAGGCACTGGCGGAAGCGTTGCTTTATGGCTGTCTGTATTCCGAAATCACCGCGGCGATTCCCGGGCATGCGCTAGGGCGGCTCAAGCGCCTGCTCGAGATCGGCTTTTTGCGTAGCGAATGGGATTTCGCGCAGGTGTTCGCAGCGGTGCTTCCGCGCGTCGCCGAAGAAAGACGAGAACTTTATCGGGCGCTGGGCGACGCCATCCTGGATGAAACCAAGCTGGCGGCGCTCGACGTTTTTCCGCTTTGGCGGGTTACGGTCGCGACGGATTCTGTCGAGAGTTGAAAGTATTTTTATCGCAATTCACGCCGCCTGGCTGCGGCGTTCGAGCAACAGCGGCGAGGCCAGCCGGCAATCCGGATGCATGCGGGTAAGGCCATGCACAGCGCCGGCCAGGCCGGTCATCAGTCCGGGCGTGAAGGCCGCGCGGGTCAGGCCGCCAACCATGCCGCGGTGTTCCTCGATGGCGGAGACGATCTGCGCGGTCGCTTCGTCCGGATCGATGGCGCAACCCTCGGGATCCAGTTCGGCGGCGCGCACCAGCAGTTCCCATATCGACAGGTCGCCGTGGCAGAGCGTATGGCTGGCGCCCCATTTGTCGCGGGCGGCGAGGGCCGCGCGGCGCAATGTGCGCAGATGGCGCGGGTCGCGCGAACGCGCATACAGATCGCCGGCGGCCAGGCCGATGCCGACGCAGCCGTTGCACCAAGTGTAGAAACTGTTGGCACCAGCGCTCGGGCGGATGTCGATCCAATTGCCGAGCGTCTCGTCGTAGAGCGCGTCCTGGAAGGCGAAGGCCTGGTCGGACAAGGCGCTCCAGCGCGCGCGATCGGCTGCGCTGCCAGCACCGGCCAGCACCAGCCGTGCCAGTGCCCAGGCGACGCCCGCGGCACCGTGTGCGAAGCCGCCCGCGGGCTCTTCCTCGCCAGCCATCGGCCAGCGTGCGCCGCGCTCGTCGATGATCGCCGAGGCTTCCAGGCGCTCCGCCGCAGCTGCCGCCAGCGCAAGCCAGCGCGAATCATCGGTCGCTTCGGCCAGGCCGAGCAGTGGAATGATCGCGCCGCCGGCGCCGTCGATGATGTCGAACAACCGGTCGTTGCCGAAGCCTTCCTGCTCCAGCGCTTCGGCACGCGCCACTGCGCGCGCGAGCAGGTCGGGTTCTCGCCGCAGGTCGTACAAGCTCAGCCAGGTCCAGATCTGTGCGGCGTAGCCGGAAAAACCGCCGACGGTCTGCGGTTTGTCGGCTACCTCCATGGTGCGCATGATCTGCAGTGCACCCGCAAGCACTTCATCGAGTTCGCCCACCGCATTGGCGCGGCCGGATACGACTTCGTGTTGGTAGCCGGCCAGCGCCACCACGATGCCGCCGAGGCCGAAGTAGACGTCGGCATAGACCGGCTGCACCATCCAGCCGCTGCGGCTGATCTCGGGCGTGATCCAGGTGATCGAACCGTCGCTGCCGCGCACCGCGAGCCGCAGCAGGCGCTCGACTGCGTCCGCGGCAAGCATGCGGCGCCGTGCTTCGAGACGGTCGGTATGCGGATAGCGCGCGGCGTAAAAGCGGCCGCTGCGTTCTTCCTCGTGATTGCGCAGGCGCTGGTTGAGATCCGTCGCGACCAGCGCGCTGCGGATGGTCAGCTCCTCCAACTCGATGCGCATCGCGCGCCAGTCGGCGACGATCACATCGATCTGCTCGCGGCCCAACGGCGCGACGAAGATCGGCACATCGCCGTACCGTAGATCCTCGATCTCGGCCATGATCTCTTCCGGTGCCGACGGCGCGATCATCACCACCGCAGCATTGCGCGCGAGCAGGTCACGGGCGCGCTCGATCGCAGTGGCTTCGTCGTGCAGTGAAGCCGGGTGCCACAGCATGCGGCCGATTTCCGCATATGCCTGAGTCGGGCGCCGGATGTTGCGTACCAGGCAGCCCTCGAATCCCGCCAACAGTGGCATCAACTTGCCTTCGGCATCGAGCCGGTGCAACTGTGCGCTGGCGTCGAGGAAACCATCGCTGATCCGGTCCCAGTACAGCGATACCTTCGGCTGTAGGCTCGGGTGATTCTGCGCCGTGCCCATCTCGACATTGATGATCTCGACCCTTGCGTCGGTCGTGCCCTCGTTCACGATGATCGGCGTGTGTACCTGGGGCTGCTGGTCGGGCAGCGCGCCAGCGGCGGAAATATCGACATTGTCGAAGCCAAGTGCCGTCGTGCGGAACGGCACGATGCCCGTCCGCAACACCGAACTGCGGATCATCGCCGCGGCGATGTCGTAGGCGTCGCCGTATCCCGACGGCGCGAGCTCGGGGCTGAGCGCGAACAGACTCTCGACATCGATCACCACCGGCACCGGACCAACGGCGATCAGATTTTCCAGATGGATGTCGGTGCCGCCGAGCAGGCGCAATACCGCCAGCCAATGGCCCAGCCCGCGATAGAAGGTGCGCAACTCTTCTTCGCCGTCGCAATAGCGATGGCTGACGAAGGCGGCCCAGCCGTAGTTGCCGCGGTCGATGACCTCCGGCACGCGGACGCGATCGCTGCCGTTGCCGAATACTTCCCGCAGAAAGGCTTCGAGCGTCTGGTCTACCCGTAGCGAGCGCGGCTTGTACATCACCTCGCCGCCTTCCAGCGATAGCCTTGCCACGGTCTGGCCGCCCGCGTGCAAATCGCCCTGGCCCAATTGCAGTGCGAGCAATCTTCCGGCGGGCTGGCCCAGCAACGGCGTCAGCTCAGGCCGATCAGCAACGAAGCGGGTCACCAAGGCCTCGATCGCATTCCGCTGTTGATCAAGCAGACGTTGCAGACGCTGGCGCAGCGATGGGTAACGGTGGTCGAGATGCTCGGCGAAGGCAGGTTGCAGCGAGTATTCGACGAATTGGGCGAAACGGCTGGCATCGTCATCGCCGTTCAGCAGGCCGGTGAGCTTGGCCGCGTGCAATTCGAGCAGCAGTAAGCGGCTTAGCCTGAGACGAGCACTGTTCTGCAAGGCAGCTGCGGCTACGGACTGGAGCAGTCGGGATTCATCCTCGCTCAGTTCGTGCGAGAGCTCGGCGAGTCGGGTGGTAAAGGCCGCGCAGGCGGAAGCACTGAAATGTTCGATGATGCGGGCGAAGGCATCCGGCGTATGGATTTCGCTCATGGTCCGTCAGCAGTCATTCTACGGGGCAAGGTAAAACGAAGAGATTGATCGCCTGCGCGCGACCAAGCACAAGACCGATCCGCACGCAGGCGTCAATTTGGTTCAACAACAGGCGCAGCCGCGGGCCATCGAACAAGTAGTCATCCCAACCAATGAGTGGGTGCCAGGCATGTTTTTGCCAAGGGATGGGGCCGTCAGGGCGGCTTCGGTTGCCGCCTGGCCTTCGGTGTAGAGCGGGCCGGCCGGGCTGTCGTAGCCTTCGCTGTCCGAACCACGGAGCCAGCTCGAAATGATGTCGTCTGTCTGTAGCATGCGATTAATCCTCGTAGAATATTGAGTCAGGTCGGTGGCAGCCCTCCCCATCGTCCAAGGACTGCAGCCTGTTCCGAACGGTGATGTGCGGAGCCCCTTGTCGCCATCAGAGTGTTGCTGTGTTTTCGTATCTCTTCACAGGACACCGCGCGGCTAAGCTGCGCTTAGGTGGCGAGGCTTGTCAATCAGACTATTTCGCTCTGGTACTGCGCCAGATCATGCCACCGGTGATCCCGATCTTCACAAACGGCCTGGGCACGCTGACCGTGCAGCGTGCTCAGAGTGTGAAGCAGTACCGCAAATGTCGATTGACAAGCCTCGTCGCCGAAGACGACTTTAGACGGGCGGCGTCCTGCAAGACATTGCAACGCAACAAGCTACGGCTGGGGGAGGACTCCGCGATGTCCGGTACTGGCTTCAGTCCCAGGACGATGGGGAGGGTGGCTGCCGGACCTGACTCATCCATCTTCCGCGAGGAGTAAACACATGCTACAGACTGACGACATCATTTCGAGCTGGCTCCGTGGTTCGGACAGCGAGGGCTATGACAGCCCTGCCGGCCCGCTCTACACCGAAGGCCACGCGGCAACCGAAGCCGCCCTGACCGATCCGGGCCTGGGCAAGGGTGTGATGGTCACCATCACGATTCGCGGCGCGACCACCTGTTCGGTAGGCCGCGGCTGCGCTTGTTGTTGATTTAAGTTGACGCCTGCGCGTGGGCCGATCCGTAAATCGTCGCGCGCAGGCGTTCAATGTTTCTTCGTTTGGCTTGACCCGTAGGATGAGCGCCGGCGGACCATGAGCGAGCCCCATACGCCGGACACCTCCGCCCGCATCATCGAACATTTCAGTGCCTCCGCCTGCGCGGCCTTCGCCGCCCGAGGAGCTACCATTTCTTGCGATTGACCGGTCGAAGCCGCAACGATCTCCTGCACCGGCAGACCGGAATCCGGGCAGCTGCGCCCTTCATACGGAACTCGGTAGCGTTCGGCCGCTGCTGTCACGCCTTTGTCTTGACCCTCGTCTAGTTTTTGACGGTACTAGTCGACGGGGAAAGCACGTATGCAGTCTGAAGCCGCCACAGCCATTGCACCGCAGGGGCGCAACTCCGGTCGTCTGTTCGCCGCCGTGTTCGGGCTCATTCTGCTGATCGGCGGCGGTTACGCCGTGCAGCACCTGATGCAGGACTTGTCGATCGTCCGCGCCGGCAATGCCACGCCCTTCATCCTGCTCGGCGTGGCCCTGTTGATCGCGCTGGGCTTCGAGTTCGTCAACGGCTTCCACGACACCGCCAACGCGGTGGCCACGGTGATCTACACGCACTCGATGCCGGCGAACCTCGCGGTGATCTGGTCCGGCGCGTTCAACTTCCTCGGCGTGCTCTTCTCGTCCGGCGCGGTGGCGTTCACCATTGTGGCGTTGCTGCCGGTGGAATTGATTCTGCAAGTCGGCAGCCAGGCCGGCTTCGCGATGGTGTTCGCGCTGCTGATCGCGGCGATCCTGTGGAACCTCGGCACCTGGTATTTCGGGTTGCCGAATTCGTCATCACACACCTTGATCGGCTCGATCATCGGCGTGGGCCTGGCCAACCAGCTGATGTCCACGCACAGCGGTACCAGCGGGGTGGACTGGAACTCGGCGGCCGACGTGTTCAAGGGCCTGATCTTCTCGCCGATCGCCGGCTTCTTGCTGGCCGGCCTCCTGATGTATCTGATGAAGGCGCTGGTGAAGATTCCCGCGCTGTACAAGGCGCCCGAAGGCAACAAGCCGCCGCCGTGGCCGATCCGCGCTCTGCTCGTGCTCACCTGTACCGGCGTCAGCTTCAGCCATGGCTCGAACGATGGCCAGAAGGGCATGGGCCTGATCATGCTGATCCTGATCGGCACCGTGCCCACCGCGTATGCCTTGAATGGCGCGGTGACCGGCGGCGAAGTGAAAACTTTCCACCAAGTGTCGGTGGACGCGCGCCAAGTGCTGACCACGATCGGCGGCGTCGTCGTGGTCACTGGTGATTCGCGCACGCTGGTCACCCAAGCCGTGCAGCAAAAAACCGTGCTACCCAGCACGGTGCCTGCGCTGTCCGCCCTGATGAGCGACATCGACCAGCAGCTCGGTGACCGCACTTCATTGAAGGCCGTGCCACAGAGCCAGATGGGCAACGTGCGTAACGACATCTACCTGGCCAGTGCCGCCATTCCGCTGGTGCTCAAGCAACCCGGCCTGACCCCGGCGCAGACCAGCACCCTCACCGCATGGCGCGGCCTCGGCACCAAGGCGACCCAGTTCATTCCCACCTGGGTGAAGGTTGCGGTGGCGCTGGCGTTGGGCCTCGGCACCATGGTCGGCTGGAAGCGCATCGTGGTGACCGTCGGCGAGAAGATCGGCAAGGAACATCTCACCTACGCGCAGGGCGCGTCGGCCGAGCTGGTGGCGATGACCCTGATCCAGGCAGCGACGATGTACCACCTGCCGGTGAGCACCACGCATGTACTCACTTCCGGCGTGGCCGGCACGATGGCGGCGAACGGTTCCGGCCTGCAATGGAGCACGGTGCGCAGTCTGCTGATGGCGTGGGTGCTGACGTTGCCGGCGTCGATTTTGTTGTCGGGCTCGCTATTTTGGGTATTTCGTCACGTGTTCTGACGTTTCACGTTTGGCTTGTTGAAGCAGAGCGTTTCGCTCTCCTGCGGAGAGCGAGTCACTTTCTCTTTGCTTGGCCACGTTCGCGCTAGGAGCGCGAACGAACAGCGAAGCTGGCCCGAAGGGCGGAGGGCAGGATGCCCGGAGTAAAGAGAAAGTAACCCAAGAGAAAGGCCACCCCGCTTGGCGCTTTCCAGTCGTCCATGGCTGGAAAGTCCGTGAGGCGCGGCCGGGCTTTTCGACAGGGCTCCTGCCCTGGCGAAAAGGAGTCGGCATCCTTGCCGACTCCCCTGCGGGCCTTGTCGTCCACGCCTCACCGCCGCACAGGGGGCCCCACAAGAGCAGCGCGCTCCTGCGCGCAGAAG